>Ga0164243_10000045_pt1 | contig 317696 bp, 271 predicted proteins | sample OricompcompostOP_FD_108781 | JGI IMG/M metagenome (GOLD analysis project Ga0164243, IMG submission 108781) | Organic Plus compost microbial communities from Emeryville, California, USA - Original compost - Organic plus compost (OP) | ecosystem: Engineered > Solid waste > Mixed feedstock >... | reverse complement strand
TAAAGGTCGGCCATTTCCGCGCGTGGCATGTATTTTTTGAGTTCACAAACAAATAAACTGTTTACATTATCTGCCCTGAACCGGCAAGTACACCCGGTTGTGCAATGGTAATAGCTGTAATATCTGGTATGCCCTTTGGATTTACTGCCGGTTAACAGTTTGCCGCATTTTGGGCAGATCAGAAAACCACGTAATGGCAATTCGTTATTGGTAATAATCTTGAGACGGTACGGCGCTCTTTTTCTGCCGTCCAAAACGTCCTGCGCCCGGTAAAATAGTTCTTCCGATATAATTGGCTCATGCAGCCCTTTCACAAATCGGGCTTCTTCATCCTTGTACTTGGCAATAAATATCTTCCCGCAATAAACAGGATTACGGATGATAAACCAGAAAAGGCCTTTGCTCCCTTTATACCCCTTTCCCTTAGACATTTTGTAAATCTGTTCGGTATTAAATACCCCTTCTGCGATCTGCTCATAAGCCCAGCGTATAATGCTTGCTTGCGGCTCTTTGGGAGCAATATACTTTCTGCCGGCCTCATCTGTCTTGTTCACATAACCGTAGGGCGCTAAACCCATATAACGCCCTTCTTTCCTCGCCCTGCGCATACCATGAATAACATTTAATGCCCTGCGGTCATTCTCTACTTCGGGAGCCGCCAAATAGAAGGCCAGCATCATTTTATTTTCGGGAATAGACAAGTCTAGCGGCTGTTCAATAGCTTGCGGCTCTACCCCTAATTTTCGCAGTGTATTGATCATCTGGTAAGCATCCCCTGCATTGCGGCTAAACCTGTCCCATTTTAGAAACAGCACCAAATCTGCCTGTCCTCTATGTCGCTTTAATTCCAGCAGGTACTTCTTCCATTCCGGCCGGTTAAAGGTCTTGGCCGAATGATCTTCAAAAATCACCTTACGGATGGAAATTTTGTTGATGTCGCAATATTTGCGCAATAGTTCTTCCTGGCTCCTTTGGGAATAGCCTTTGTCCGCCTGTTCATCGGTACTTACCCGGATATACAAATCAGCTATTTTCATTTTCTAAAACTTGGATTATCAAATAATACATTTTCTGACGTTCATCGGTTACGCAGTTTTTCCAAATGATGAGCAACAATAATGTTAGCCAATTTACGCATAAATTCAAGGACGACCGCCGCCTGTTCAACAGTTACTGCGACACCCTTCTTTTGCAGCATCTCCGCTGCTTTCTCCGGTTTAATTTTTTCCATTTGCACCTCCGCATTTATCAAGTTCACAATACCCCTCGTGCAAGGGAACACTTTTCAAAAGCTAATATAAGTAATTGGTTTTGATATTTTGCGTTTTACCAAAACTTTTTTTTGAAATTATTCCTGATTTTACCGAACTTTACCCAAATTGACGCTATTTGATGTGTTTTGATATAATTTGTATCACACTTTACTACTGTATAAACATTTTTAGTATGAAAGCGTCTAAAAGAGGTTAAAAATGACTAAAACATACAAAGTTAGCTATAAAACGTACTTCAATGACCGACTTAAACAAGTGTATTTTCATGGAAAGCTCACCCACCCGTTATATGTACAGGTAACATTTGACAGGAAAACGATCTTCTTCAAAAGCTATTACTTTGAACTGTTTTCAAAGCCCCGATATTTTTTGTCTGTAGCGGGGTTAACCGGGGGGCCTTCTATTGAGGATATTATTAAAAAGGAAAATGAGGTAATTGATTTTATCATTGATAAAAACCTGCAAGATTTCTCTTTAGACTTGTTTAAAAAAGAATATGCCTTTTACAGCAAAGACCTTTGCGACATAACAGAGGAAGGCTTTATTGATTACATGTATATTTTCTTTCAGGATAAGGGAATGCCTGATCTGGCTGTTACTGTAAGAGAAGGTAGCAAGTTCCGTATTGTTTATAATGTGGTACGGGATATGAAACGAGCTTTCAATAAACCTTTATATGATGAGTTGGTAGAAAATTCCTTTTACTATGCCCCGCCCTATCTGCCGCTATATGGATTTATGCAGCAGACAAAAAAATGGCCGATGTTAAGCCTTACGGTTATGGAGTGGGAAGATATAAAGACAAAGGCCCGATTTGCTGAGTATATGCAAAAGCATTACCCGGACAAAGATGTGGTCCAGGTAATGACAGAAATAGATAAATGGCTGAATCAACTAAGGAATGAGAGTAAGTAGTAGCATACCATCAAAGTTAGGCAACATATGAATTGTAGGTTTAGGTGGTTTTGCTTCATTCACCCTTTACGTTTTACACAAAGGGAATTTCTGCAACTTTATACATTTTTTTATCCAGTTTTTGTTTTGTTTGCTTAAATGCTTCTAAAGTAAGGTTAATGTCTTCATCTGTATGAACTGCTGTCGGGATCAGTCTGTAAATAATCTGTCCTTTAGGTATTACAGGGTACACTACAATAGAACAAAAAATGTTATAGTTTTCCCGCAAGTCCAGGCACATAGCCGTAGCTTCCGGTATATCTCCTTGTAAATATATAGGGGTTACAGGTGAGTTGGTCGAACCGATATCGAATCCGTTTTCTTTTAATCCATGCTGAAGTTTTTTTACATTTTCCCATAATTTATGCTTCAATACCGGTTGGGTGCGTAATAATTCCAGACGTTTGAGGTTGCCGATCACCAGTGGGAGAGGCAATGATTTGGCAAATATTTGAGAGCGCATGTTATACCGCAAAAAGTTAATAATAGCCTTATCACCACTCATAAAAGCACCTATTGAGGCCATAGATTTAGCGAAAGTTGAAAAATACAGATCTATTTTGTCTTGTATCCCTTGTTCTTCCCCTGTCCCGGCTCCATTTTTTCCCATTGTTCCAAAACCATGCGCATCATCTAACAGCAGACGGAACTTATATCTGTCTTTTAAGTCTGTAATTAGTTGGAGCTTGCCTTGATCACCGGCCATACCGAAAACCCCTTCAGTAATTAATAAAATACCGCCGCCTTGACTTTTAGCCATTTCCTGCGCCCTGGTTAGTTGCTTCTCACAGTCTGCAATGTCATTATGCTTGAATACATAGCGGTAACCTGGGTGCAATCGCAATCCGTCTATGATTGAGGCGTGACACTCGGCGTCATATACTATAATGTCACGGCGGCTGCAAATAGCATCAATGGCGCTTAAAATCCCTTGGTAGCCATAGTTCAGTAATATTGTCTCTTCTTTGTTTACAAATTCAGACAATTCTCTTTCTAATTGTTCATGATGGTCGGAATTGCCACTCATCATACGGGCACCCATAGGTGACGCCAATCCGAATTTAGTTGCCGCTTCAGTATCCGTTGCTCTTACTTCTGGGTGGTTAGCTAATCCTAAATAGTTATTAAGACTCCATATAATCTTTTCTTTCCCCCTAAAACTCATACGCGGCCCTATTTCTCCTTCCAACTTTGGAAAAGCAAAATACCCGTGTGCCCTTGCAGCATGTTCTCCTATAGGGCCCATGTGTTTGAGTAACTTATCAAAAATATCCATGAAGTATTATTTATATTTTAAGTACATGAAATCCTGTTCATTGGGTATATCAGTCAAGATTCTTTCGCTTCTTAGCAATGCATCTTTAAATGTTGCTAATACATTGGCTTTCCCTATTGCAAATAGTAGCCGTGCCTTCTTTAATTCTTCCAAGACCTGGCTGCTTTGAACTTCAGATAAAATTAGTTTTGTGCCACGATGCTTTAATTCCTTATGTACCTCCTTTAATGTATGAATGCCCGTCGCATCTATGATCGGCACCTCCCGCATACGGATAATTAAAACTTTGGGAGCTTTCTCTATTATTTTGCTTGCCTCCTTAAATTTATAGGCTGCACCAAAAAACAAGGGACCAGTAATTTCAAAAACTTCTACATCATCGGGTACAAAAAAATTAGAAGCTGATAGTGTATCAGTTTTGCTTTTATCGCCATTAAATTGTTTAGTAATAACACTAACATTGCTAAATTGCGTCATCTTTCGCATGAAAAGGAATGAGGCTAGTATCATCCCAATTTCAATGGCAACAGTAAGATCGATAAACACCGTAAGTAAAAAAGTTGTAATTAAAACCGCAGTATCGCTTTTAGGGCCTTTCATTATCGCCACAAAATTTTCCCATTCACTCATATTATAGGCTACAACAACAAGAATTCCTGCTAAAACTGCCATAGGCACTAAAGCCGCCCATTGACCTATAAAAAGCATAATCAATAGTAATGTTATCGCATGTATTATACCGGCAACAGGGGTACGGCCCCCATTCTTTATATTGGTAGCGGTTCTTGCAATAGCTCCGGTAGCAGGAATACCGCCAAATATGGAAGAAAATATGTTCGCCGTTCCCTGCGCTACCAGTTCCATGTTACTTTTGTGCTTTCCACCAATCATTCCATCTGCTACCACAGCGGAAAGTAAAGATTCAATACCACCTAATAATGCGATGGTAAAAGCTGGTTGGATAAGCTGTTTAATAGTACTAAAATCTAAATGTGGTATGGTGGGAGAAGGTAAGGAAGTAGGAATACTACCAAACCTACTTCCTATAGTCTCAACAGGTAGATGAAATACCTGAACGACTAAGGTTGATAAAATGATAGCAATGAGCGATCCTGGTATTTTATGAGTTACTTTAGGCCACAAAAAAATTACTATCACGGTGAATGCTGCTAAGGCAAATGCATATACATTAATCGAAGAAATATACTGCATGTATGCTAGCCATTTTTCAAGAAAATCAGAGGGTACTGCTCCCATCTTCAATCCCAAGAAATCCTTTATTTGAGAGGAAAAAATGATCAGCGCTATTCCGCTGGTAAATCCTACTATCAATGGGTGTGGAATGAACTTTATTACAGAGCCTAACCGTGCTATCCCCATTATGATCAGAATGATCCCAGCAATAAAAGTGGCAATGATAAGACCGTTTACGCCGTACTGCTGTACAATGCCGTAGACTATTACTATGAAAGCTCCTGTAGGCCCGCCTATCTGCACACGACTACCCCCTAATGCCGAAATAATAAATCCAGCTATTACTGCGGTAAATAATCCCTTTTCAGGTGAAACACCTGAGGCAATAGCAAATGCGATGGCTAAGGGTAATGCAACAATACCAACAATAAGACCTGCTTGCAAATCCTTAGCAAACTGGTCTTTAGTATACTCTTTGAGAGTATGGAATAGCTTCGGTATAAACATATAATTACTTAATGCTTCTCAGTCTGATTTTTTTTTGCTTCAGGGTCATAATGCACAAAAAAACTTAGGTATAAAGTTCTTGATAAACGAATAAGTGCCGGCATCGCTACTGTTAATAAAATTCCATTAATTACCAGCCAATAGAATACGCTATTGTCCCTCCATGATATACCAAAAACTAACCAATACCAGGATAAATTAAAAAGCGAGAAAATGACACACAGAACATAGCTTACATATCCTGTTCCATACCAAAATCCTGGTTCCAATTCAGTTTTTTGTCCACAAACCGGACATTGTGTATGCATGTCAAAAACTCTCTTTAGACGGTAAGGATTTTTATTTTTGAATAAATATCCTTTTCGACAGTGCGGACACTTATTAAGCAAAATACTGGTAATCATACCAGGTTTTCCAAAATCCCTTTTAATATCAATTTTCGACATGCTGCATGGTTAATAGTTTACGCACACAAATCAGCGCGTAACGATACAAAGCCCATTGCCCGCTGTTACAATTAAGCGGAGATAAGTCCTCTAAGACACTCTGTAGTTTTATCAAATAACGCTGAATAATAAATCCATTCTTTTTCTTTTCAGTCATATTTTGCACGGATTGCACAATGACCGCTTCTACCTGACTGTAATTTTCCGCTATTTTTAGTTGTTCTACTATCAATAAGACATATTCATCAGTTGTCATACCTATACTTTTTATTGAAGGAACTCAACTTTGCCATTATCCATATTGTATACCGCACCTAATATATTCACTTCTTTCTTTTCAATTTTTTTATGTAATTCCGTGTCTGCCTCTACCAAATGCATCATATGAAGAACATTAGCTTCTACACAATTTTCTATGAAATGAGACTTATCATGGATTAGTTTAATTTCAGGTTCACATTTAAGTGTATCAATTAAAGTTTTGAGATACCCATGTACTGGATCTTCATGTGCAAAGGCTTCGATGGCTCCGCATCGCTCATGGCCCATTATTACTATTAGATGTATACCCAAATGTTCTACTCCATATTCTATACTACCTAGCTCTACCGGGCTAATAATGTTACCAGCAGAACGGATAACAAAAAGATCGCCCAACCCCTCGTCAAAAACCAATTCTGGGCAAACCCTTGAATCTGAACAGCAAACAATGATTGCTTCAGGATGTTGTTCTCTAGAGACTGCTGACATCCACTGTTTGTTTGTATGAGGATGCTGCATTTGATGGCTGTGGAACCGTTTATTTCCCTCCTGCAAAAGGGCCAATACATTTGATGATGAAATATGATGATCGGGTGTTGACCGATGACAGGAAAACGAGATCAGAAGAGTAAAAATAATAACTATAAATAGAACAGTAGGTGTGATAAATCTTGCCTTCCTCATCTTTTTATCCACATTTTTAAGAGCAGATCAATAGAAGCATCTACGACCTGATAGCTGGGTGGCACTTCATCTTCCAGGCTATGAAAGGTCACTAACCGGGTACCGCTTGGTTTATTTTCCAGGGCTTTAAACAGATAACGGGAATAATATACGTACAGGCTGGTAGAGTATTCAATCTGTTGATCTATGCGATCTTTCCCATCCAGGTTTTCAAAAAATGCGTTATAAAAATAAAAGCTATCATATTCGGACAGGTCTACTTGCGTAAAGTTCGCATTTATAAAATCGGCGTTGCCTGTTTGTGTAGCCTCTCTGGCTGCAAGTGAGTAGTGGTATAATTCCCTACGTTGTTCTACACCGTGAAAAAAGGCTTCCGGAAAGAAATGGGCACCAATAAGGCAAAATTTTCCAACACCACTCCCTATATCTAATATTTTTTTCCCTGGTACATCTGCCAGGAATTGGGCAGCCTTTTTAGCTACTCCTAATGGAGTCCAATGCCGCCTTGACAATAGTTGTATCCGTTCTGGATACAACCAGTCAAAAGCAGCATCGGTCATATAGCAGGTTGGCTTTAATATCGTATTATTTTCCATAATTAAATTCAATCAACTTTTTTAAGGCGAATATGTTTTTGATAATCTTCCCGGGAAAGAAGTGGCTCCTGGCCAGAAAATTTTAATGGAGTGATAAAAAACACCCACCCTCTATCCTGAGGGCTCTCAAGGATCAGGTTTAAATTGCCATTCAGTTTTTGGTTAGCCCCCAAGAATTTACAGTTAACAGGAGCATGTATGGGGATAATATAGTCCTCAGAATGAAGCTCTGCTATTAAAGTGCCCTTCTCAATGGCTCCTTTATACCTGTACCATTTAATATTATCAATTTTCTTTATCCCTTTTAATTTGAATGCAGAAATGCCCACAAAACCAACTGTTCCATTATAATCAATCCATTCGTGCTCAACGGTATAATGCATCATCGGGCGAGAAATAGTTGTTTCTTTCATGTTGCAAAGGTACCTTTGTAAATCATTCATTGAACTGCAAATTTTCAACTGGAAAACTGATAAAAATCAGCTTCATTGATTTATTGATTTAAAATATTATATGAGTTTAGCTGGTCGATTTCCAATAGATAAATGGAACTTTAAATCACAATCCATTTTGCAAAATCTTCCTGTTGAAGAGTATGAAAATCTTTGTTTGCATATGATAGAGCAGAATTATGAAAAAGGTGAAGTGGTATTTAGGGAGGGAACAGTACCTCAAGGCATTTTTTTTATAAAACAGGGTAAAGTAAAAAAATACCAGGTTGACCGGGATGGGAAAGAGCAGATCTTTTATGTAGCTAATTCAGGAGAGTTAATTGGATATCATGCCGTAATTACTGATGAAAGATACCCGGATTCCGCCGCTACTTTAGAGGACAGCATAATAGAGTTAATACCAAAAGAGGATTTTTTGGACGTATTGGAGAATTCTACTGTTCTTCCTCAAAGGTTGCTCAAAATTTTAAGTCATGAATTCACAGTCTTAACAAATAGTATTTCAATACTTGCAAAAAAATCTGTTCGCGAAAGAGTGGCTATTTCATTAATTGTATTACGTGAAAAATTTAAAGATGAAACAAAACCTGGAAATGAAATAGCAATAAATATCTCCCGCAATGATTTGGCCAATATGGTTGGAACCGGCGAGGAAAATGTGATCCGTTTTTTAAAAGAGTTTAAAATTGCGGGTATACTTGATACCTATGGGAGAAAGATAGTTATTCATGATGTTGGAAGACTAATTGAGTTATCTGGTTATAGTAGTTTAAAATAAAGTTATACATGTGAGGTGGTCGGCCTATATAGGGAAAGTAGGCCAAGTAGATTTATTTGTTTCAGGAGGTCTTTTCTTCCACGATTTTCTTAGCGGCTTCCTGTAACCGGATCACTTTGTCAAAAAGTTTAGACAGATCATCGTCCGGTATGTTATACTGATTATCATACCGGGCTTTTAAATAGGCATTTTCCAGTATATCCAGCAGGCGCTTTTCCTCGTCTGTATCATCTGTGAAAATATTGTTCAATTGCGGAGTGCAGCGGCGTACATGCTTTTTCAAAGACCGGATTTCATGCGTCCTTTTATCGTATCCGTTCAGGCTTTGTAAAATTCCTCGGTAAGTAAGTTCTACCGCTTGGTGCAGCAAGAAGCCGATAATATGGGAAGGGTTGTTTTCATGCAGGTAGGCAGCACTTTCGTTGAAGGCAACAGCTTTTTCTAAGCTAAGCATAAACTGTTCCTTGACCCGCTGTTTCAACTCCTGCATGGCCTCAGGCGTTGTTGATGGATACACGGCTACCTTATCATCGTACACAAGATTTTCAGGTATGCAGTTAAGGGAATAGAACACATGCCCATTGCGCAAACCTTCTATTACATTGCCCTCGCCGTGTAAGGAGCAGGAAACCCGCTGATCTCTCAGATAAGCTATTTCAAGTATGGGTTCAATTTCAGTAAACGGAACATTGTTTTTGCCGGAAATAACAATAAGCAGGTCAATAAAGCCACCTGTTGCTGCCGTACCATTATTACGCAGCATATATATTTTAGCCGGGGATATGCTGGCTACCAAAAATTGAATAAGAGGCTTTAAGGTATCAGCCTGGGCAGGTATCTGTTCTGCTATGGAAATTAGCTTCTCTTTCCAGTCCCTTACCTCTGCGGTATCTGCACCCGGATTAATAAATACATTGGTTGTATATTCTATTCTGTGATTGTGGCCGCTGATGTTCATGGCTATGAGGTTTTGAGTTTACAAAAACCGGGGAAGCGCCTATTTATAGGCTTTAACGGTAGTGACCGAGTAACATTCCCGAAACTGGTCTAAATATTCCTGCTCAAAATCGCCAAAGTGTTCTTTGAAAACAGTAATATGTCCCCCGGATTTACGCATCCATTCTGCAATGCCTGCATCTCTCAATGACGGCAGCAGGTACAGTCTTGTACCTGCTGAGATGAAAAAGGTGGCTTCAGTATCGTATTTATGGATATTCCTATCCCTGACGGCCACCTTCATGTATAGCTGATAAAAGGCCCCTTTATCCAAAAGTTGGAAGTGCAGGCGGGGCCGGTCTTTCGATAATTGTACACGTTCAATCCTTGCCCTTTGCGGCTTTTCTTTCAGTTCCCGTTTATTATACAACCCATATCGGTAAATAAATTCCTGTTGCAGTAAAAGGGGCAGTGCTTTTTCCCACAGACTAAAAACGCCAGCCGGTGCGCATTCCTGCTCCGGTTCGCCTTCTATAAGGGTGTAGGTATCCCTAAATGGCAGGCAGTTTAAAATTAGATAAAAGTGTTAATTTTAAAGTATACCTCCGAGCAAGTACACTGATTGAAGGAAGTTTAAAGTGACTACATTAGTTGCTTAAACTATCATATGGAGAAAAAATGAACCCGAATTTTCGGACAGGGCGGTAGGTACTGTGAAGCGGTAGGGTTTTTCGCCACATTGGGCCAATAGCTTTCCATAAGCTGGTAGTATTTCATCATCCGCCATTAGCGTTGTGTGGTCACAATAGCCATCAGGCGTCAGATTGATTGCCGCAATTAATTTCCTCATTTCTACCTATTTGAGATCAAATGCCGGTTGTATGATCCGGCTTGTAAGTTAGAACTGCAATTCCACACTCATAAGGCGCTGCATGTATCAGTGAAAGTTTTTGCCTGTGGTCAAGCAGATCAAAAACCCTCAGTCCTTTGTTTATCATCACGGGGTTGACAAGGAAGTTGAACTCGTCAATTAATCCTTCTTTGATGAGTGAGGAAACGAATCCTGCACCGCCATACACGATCATGTCTTTACCTGCCTTGCTTTTTAGATTTTTAATTGCAGTTACAAGGTCGCCATTTTCCACAGAAACATTTTTCCCGTCAATTGTTTTCATTGTTTTGCTGAAAACGATTTTTGACATACTAACCATCCGGTTAGCGTATGCAAATTTCTCATCCAGCGCCTTATCGCCATTTTGCGCTTGTAGATTGTTCGCGATCTCTTCAAAATGTGGAATAAAAGTAGCTGCCATTTTTCTGCCAAGGAGGATGGTATCACAACTATCACGCAGGTTATTCGTGAACACTTTTAACTTGTCGTCATAATTCCATGTGCGCCAGTCAAGGTCACCGTTGGGACCTCCAACATATCCGTCAACAGATATTTGTACCAGTAATTTTAGCTTCTTCAATTTTTATGATGTTGTTTCATAAAGATAGTGGTGAATTTTTGTAGCTATAGGGGGTGAATGCGACATTGTGCAAGGTATATTAAGACTAGGAGTATGGTCCTTATTGCTTTCCGTCATGCTGCCCGCCGCGCAGGTGTGTACAGCGGCCGCGTTTTTGCCCTCAGGACATCTTATCCTGTTGGACCGGTGCTTTTGTAAGGTCCCAGGCTTTTGTATTTTTACCCCTCTGTTCGCAATTTCCAATCGAAAAAATATAGACTATGAAAGCATTCCTTGGTATGGGACTTTTAGGGTCCGGTTTTGTAAAAGCAATGATAAAGAAAGGTGACCAGGTGCAGGTGTGGAACCGGACCAGCGCCAAAGCTGCGGCATTGGAGACAATAGGAGCAAAGGCCTTTTCCAGCCCTGCGCAGGCCGTGCAAGATGCGGATATCATTCATCTTACGCTGAAAGATGATGATACCGTAAATGAAGTGCTGGCCCTGGCAGCGCCCGGATTAAAACCTGGCGCAACGATCATCGATCATACCACTACGGCGGTGGCCGGCGCTATACAAAGAACGCAGGAATGGAAGGAACGCGGGTTTACCTACCTGCATGCTCCTGTATTTATGGGGCCGTTGAATGCACTGGAAAGCACCGGGTTTATGCTTGTATCAGGCGACCAGGATGTTATTGCCCGTCTGGAGCCTGTACTGGCGGCTATGACCGGCAAGGTGATCAATTTTGGCCCTGAAACGGGAAGGGCGGCGGGAATGAAGCTGACCGGCAACCTGTTCCTGGTGGGCCTTACCGCAGGCCTTGCCGACGCGCTTTCCCTGTCCAGGACATTAGGCATTCCGCTGGATGACCTGGTTACGCTTTTTGATTCCTGGAACCCCGGGACTGCCATACAGGCCAGGCTGCAAAGAATGGCGGCGGGCAACTATGATAAGCCCTCCTGGGAACTGTCCATGGCAAGGAAGGATACCCAGCTGTTTATGGAGGCGGCAGCATCCGGGGGCGGCCGCCTGGCTGTGATACCGGCTATTGCGGAAGAAATGGACCGCTGGATCGGCAAAGGCCACGGAAAGCAGGACTGGACCGTGATCGGGAGCGGGAAGTATAAGGATTGAGCAGCATGAACTGCAGGTGAATGCTGTATGGATCATACGATCTGTGCAGCATTCAGGTATACCCTGCTGCCCGTCCTTTCATGTTCCTGTTATTTAGCTTCCGGCAAGCGGTGTACCAAAGAGGCCCACCGCAAGTTCTATCCAGACAAGGAGAAGCGCGCCCAGGATGGCGATAATGATGGCGATCCGGTACCCGGTCTTGCTCACCATCCTCATTACAAGCTCGCACAGGAGGCCGGTGCCAAGCAGCAGGCCGCCGGCAATAATAAAGTCGGAAGGGGACCATTGCACTTCATCCGTGAACTGCATTGCTATCAGCGGTATGAGCAGCAGCACCGCTACGGTCAGCACTATGCCGATAAGTCTTGTGTTATGCGTGATCATAAAAATCAGGTTTTGAAAAGCACTTTGTATTTCAAAGTTAATGAACATTTTTATATATTTTGTGCTGTGGGAAAAAAATCTTTTCCAGGGCCCTGAACATAAGAACGCCGGCAGCAAAAGCCTGCTTCACATAGTTTTTGTGTTGCTGTAATCTGGCAGATCTGCAGCATGCAGCCTGCCGACACCATAAGGGGGAAGTCCGCAGGAACGGGCCGATCACCTTCGGGATTTCATGGAAATGGCATTGTACCTATTGCTGCTTAGCCGTTCCTTCCAGGTTCATGAGCCTGATGTTCCTGAAATCAATTTCCTGGCCCTCGCTTTGCAATGCAATATACCCCGAAGATAGCAGCTTCCCGTCCTGTTTCTGTTGCGGATCATACCCGTTCACTACCGGCCCCCCGATCTGCGGCCCGGAGTAGCGCAATACGGTATCTCCGTTAATAATATGTGTGATCAGCGAGTCGCCCAGCACGATCAGCTCCGCCTGTATCCATTCGTCCTTGTCATAGGTTTTGGAAGTAGAGTTGATACAATGGCGGGTGTCCAGTTTTCCCTGGTATACCACATGGGTGCCGGGTGAGCACATATTACCGGTAGGGCGGGGCTGCCCGTCTCCCAGGCCTGCCAGGAACTGCATTTCAACGGAAACAGGCCAGTCCTGCTCTTTGGGCATGGTGCGCGGGTCCTGGGAATGGTACATCACCCCGCTGTTCAGTATGGTATAAGCGGGGGCGGTCTTCACCCATTGGCCGGTAAAGCGGTATTCAAGCTTGAGATGATAATGAGAAAAAGGTGTCTTGTAATAAAGATGCCCGAATTGCTCGTTAAAGTCGCCGTATTGATCGTAGCGTACCTGGATGATGCTGTCCTGCACCCGGAAGGTGTTCCCGAAGTTGTCGCCGGTTTCATGGTGATGGATCTTGACGATCCAGTCACTGATATCCTTGCCGTTAAATAAGGGTATCCATTTTTCCTGCGCCCGGGTGGAATAAGGGAATAACAGGGTAACCAGCAGCAGGGTTACCAGTGCACGCGGAATGTTCTTGCCTGTCATAATGCATGTTAAGTAGCCTGCTTAAATATAGGGAGAAATTATTTCTTTTTCTTTTTGCGTTTGTTCTCCTTCAGGGCTTTTTCATGCTGTTCTATCAGCAGCTGCCAGTTTTCATTGGGCACTTCTTCGGAGAAGGCAATGGTTTCGCGGTAATCGTTTTTATCTATTTTCATCACCTGTATCTTTTTTCCCAGGAAGGATTCTATCTGTTCCAGGAGGGGTTTTTCCTCCACGCTGCAAAAGCTTACGGCCTGACCTTTCTGTACGCCCCGGCCGGTACGGCCTACGCGGTGTACATAGTTTTCAGGCTCTTCCGGCAGGTCGTAGTTCACTACATAATCCACATTGGGGATGTCTATGCCGCGGGCATTCACATCAGTGGTGATCAGCATCCTGATGCTCCCGTTTTTAAACTCCTTCATCACGGAAAGGCGGTCGTCCTGTTCTTTTCCTCCATGCATGGTCAGGCTTTTGATGCCTACCCGTTCCATGGCGGCAGCTACGCGCTCAGCCCGCACTTTGGTGCGTACAAATACCAGTATCTTGTTTTCCGGGAATTCCCTTGCCAGCCTTTCAAGGAAGAAACGTTTGTCATCCATTTCCACGAAGGCAACCGCGTGTTGTACATTTTTGGATACCGGGTCGTCCGGCGATATCTGGATACGGATCGGGTTGCGGACGATGGAATAGGCGAGGTCCTTGATCTCCGCATCTATGGTGGCGGAAAAGAACAGGGTCTGGTGCCGCCGGGGCAGGTGCCGGATCACATCCCGTATATCCCGGATAAAGCCCAGGTCGAGCATATGATCTGCTTCGTCCAGCACCAGTGTTTGCACATAGCCCAGGTTCAGGTGGCCCTGGCTGATGAGGTCAAACATACGGCCGGGCGTAGCGATCAGTACATCCACGCCTTTGTCAAGCTTTTTGATCTGGGCCTCCTGTTCCACACCGCCTGTCAGGGCCATAATGTCCACGTGGGTGTATTTCCCGATCTGTTTGAAGACATCAGCTACCTGGATGGCCAGCTCGCGGGTGGGCTCCATAACCAGGCACTTTACCGCTCCCCTGGTGCGGGAACGGCTTTGCTGGTGTAATAGCTGGAGCACAGGAATGGCAAAGGCTGCGGTTTTGCCGGTGCCGGTTTGGGCAATGGCCAGTACGTCATCCCCTTTCAAAATGGAAGGGATGGCCTTGTATTGTATATCTGTAGGACGTTTAAAGCCCAGCCCGGCCAGGCTTCTTTTGATCTCTTCCGCAAAACGGTACTGTTCAAACTTCATGTGGATACAAAGGTACCTTATTTTTTGAGTGTTTTAGCTGTCATGCCGGTACAGACTACCGCGCTGGCAAACAGCAGCAGCGCCCGTTGCTATGTAATACCGCGGGATGGATATTCCCGGAGGCAGTGGAATGTTCTCACTCATCCAGCACGGCCTGCAATTGCGCATGCAATGCTGCTATTTCCGCGGGATCAGCGGCTGCCGCTATGTTAGCTGTCTCTTCCGCATCCTGCTCGTGATCATACAGCTCGCGCGCTACTACGGAATCACTTCCCATCTGCCGCCATTCCGTGTAGCGGTACCGGGTAGTGCGCAGGGAATATCCCATTACGGCAATATTTTCCTCGTGGAAAAGAGCGCTGTAAGGCCTGATGAACTGGCTGAGCGCAAAATTTTTAAGGGGAGTACCGGAGCCGTTCATATAAGGCTGCAGGCTGATGCCGTCAAGCGGCGCATGAGCCGGCAGACCGCAGCGCTCAAGCAGGGTAGGGTAGATGTCTACCAGCTCCACCAGCCCGTTGATATGGACGCCGCGCTGCCGGGCTGACGGGTCGGCAATGATCAGGGGAACCCTGGCCGCATTCTCGAAATTGGTGGACTTGCACCACAAACCCTGTTCTCCAAGATGGTAGCCATGATCCGACCAGCATACAATAATAGTATTTTCCAGCAGCTGCAACCGCTGCAGCTCGTCCAGCAACCGGCCCACCTGCGCATCCACATAGCTGACGGCAGCGTAGTAGCCCTGCCATAGCTGCTGCGCCGCCTGCCCGCTCACCGGGCCCTGCTTCGGCATATCCCGGTATCCTCTTAGCTCCTGGGAGCGGTGCAAGGCCAGGGAAGGCGCCTGTTGCGGCGGGCGGTTATTGCTGATCATAAAGCGTTTCCCCTCATGCAGCCGCCAGTATTTGTCCGGCGCGGAGAACGGCAGGTGCGGGCGCCGGAATCCTACTGCGAGGAAAAATGGATGGTCCTTTACCTGGCGTAACAGCTGCAGCGCAGCCGCTGTTACTTTGCCGTCAATATACGCGCTGTCCATTATGTTTAGCCGTTCGGTAGCATTGCCTTTGCCGCCGCCACGGTTTGCCGGCAGCACATACTTATGCCCGGGATCATTTTTTGTGATGTTGTACCGGGCCGGTATAGACCAGGATGCGGGATCCTGGTGGCTTTCCGGGTCATGGAAGATCTTCCCGGCCGATGCCGTTACATAGCCATTGCGTTTAAAGTATTCCGGGAGCGTGACCAGGCCGGGATTGCCGGTACGAAAATGTTTGGTAAGGCCCCATACTTTCAGTTTGTCCGGGCGCAGGCCGGTAAGCACGGAAGACCGGGAGGGGGCGCATACCGCCTCCTGGCAGTAGGCCCTTTCAAACAACACGCCCTGCGCTGCCAGCCGGTCCAGGTTGGGCGTATAGGCCAGGCTGTCCCCGTAGCAGCCCAGCGCAGGCCGTAGATCGTCTATTACAATAAAAAGCACATTGCGGCGTGGCGGGGCAGCGCCTTTGTCCCGCTGCCCGGCAGCCGGCGTGGCAGGTAGCAGCCATATGCTGCAAAGCATAGCCTGTATCAGTTTAAGTAGGAAATGCATACAGTACAAGCATGTGGTTCCCTGAAAAGATAATAATAATTATAGCACTTTTTACAATGGATGAGCCAGGCGCGGGCCGGATAACTGCAGTTCAGGTACAGTAGGCGTTTTTATCTTTACCGTATCTATTATCTATTCCCTCAAATAATCCATATCTTATGAATTACTGCGAAACACCGGCTATTGCCCCTGCTACACACATTATTGATGATCTGCGAAGCGCGCTGGCTGCTATCGAAAAAATACCCGGACAGCTGTTAAATACCAGTGAACCCATTGATCCCGCTGCGGATCTTGCCGGGGTATATAAGCTGGTGGGAGCCGGAGGCACGGTAGAGCGTCCCACACGTATAGGCCCGGCTATGATGTTCAATAACGTCAAAGGATACCCTGATGCACGGGTGCTGGTGGGCCTGATGGCCAGCCGCCAGCGGGTAGCCACCTTGCTGAACGCCCCGGTTGCAGAGCTGGGTATTCATCTCGGAAAGGCAGTAAAGCAGGGCATTCCGCCGGTAACGGTAGGGCCGGAAAGGGCGCTTTGTCAGGAGATAGTTTACAAAGCAGATGAACCGGGCTTTGATATCATGAAGATCATACCTGCTCCTACCAATGCGCCGGATGATGCAGGGCCTTTCTTTTGCCTGGGGCTGGTGCTGGGCACTGATCCCGAAACCGGCTACAATGATGTGACCATTCACCGCTTGTGCGTACAGGGAAAAGACGAGCTGTCCATTTTCTTTGCGCCCGGCCGGCATATTGACGTGTTCCGCGAAAAGGCGGAGGCGGCGGGAAAGCCGTTACCGGTATCCATCAACATGGGACTGGACCCTGCCATTCACATCGGGGCCTGCTTTGAAGCGCCCACCACGCCGCTGGGATTTGACGAGCTGGCAGTTGCAGGTGGCCTGAGAGGGAAGCCGGTAGAGCTGGTTAATTGCATTACCATCCCTCAAAAAGCAATAGCCAGGGCGGAGATCGTAATAGAAGGGGAGATACTGCCGCATGTACGCGTGCGCGAGGATCAGCATACCAATACCGGGCACGCCATGCCGGAGTTTACCGGTTATGAAGGTAAAGCGCATCCTGCTTTGCCGGTCATCAAGGTAAAGGCAATCACCATGCGCCGTAAGGCCATCCTGCAAACATTGGTTGGGCCGGGCGAGGAATGTACCAGCCTCGCAGGGCTACCTACAGAAGCCAGTATCTACAACGCCGTGGAAGCGGCCCGGCCCGGCCTTGTTAAAAATGTTTACGCACACACCGCCGGCGGCGGCAAATTGCTGGCTATCCTGCAGGTATGCAAACAGGGCCCTATGGACCAGGGCAGGGAAAGGCAGGCGGCCCTGCTGGCGCTTGGCGTATTTTCTGAATTGAAGCACGTGATACTGGTGGATGAGGACGTGGATATTTTTGATAGCAGCGAAATACTGTGGGCATTAACTACCCGTTACCAGGGAGACGTTAGCACCATTTTCATTCCCGGCGTGCGCTGCCATCCACTGGACCCTTCCCAGGTGCCGGCATTCAGCCATAGTATCAGCGGCAAAGGCATCAGTTGCAAAGCAATCTTTGACTGCACGGTGCCGTATGAGCTGAAGGCTGATTTCCGCCGTGCAAAATTCAAGGAGATGGATGCCCGGCCGTTTGCCCCGGGCTTGTTTTAACGAACAACGATCATTATGAAACCTGTATCAACCTCCCCATCCCCTGCAACGGAGATGTTTAACCTGTCCACCGCCTATTGGCGTTCGTGCTGTATATATACTGCAGCCAAGCTGGGTATTCCCGATCTGCTTGCTGCCGGCGCCCGGAACGCAGCGGTCATTGCCGGGCATACCGGCTGTAATGCAGATGCCGTGTACCGGCTTATGCGCGCGCTTGCCAGCATGGGTGTTTTCCAGGAGAACGAAGAAGATGGCTTTGAGCTGACGCCGGTAGGGGCAACGCTTACCAGCTATCATCCCGATTCCATGCGGGCCTGGGTGCTAAGTATGCTGGGCGAGCGGTTCATCCCCTGGGGCGAATTGCAGTATAGTGTCAGAACCGGTCGCCCCAGTTTTGAATATGTGCACCAGGCGCCGGTATGGCAATATTATAACGAGCATCCGCAGCTGCATGAGAATTTTATCCGGGCAATGGAAAGCCATACCCGGCCCGTGATCCGGAATGTGCTGGCCGCCTTTGATTTTTCCTGCTTCCCGGTAATAGCCGATATCGGCGGCGGGAACGGCGCCCTGTTATGCGCCGTGCTGGAAAGCGCTCCGGGCAGCAGGGGAATCCTGTTTGACCAACCCGGCGTAATAGCGGCTGCCAGCAAGCGCATCGCCGGGCTTGCAGCAGGGAAAAGATGCACCCTGGAACCAGGCAGCTTTTTTGATGCCCTGCCGGGCGGCGCAGACTGTTATATCATGAAGAACATTCTACATGACTGGCATGATGCGGAGGCCGTGCAGATCCTGGAAAACTGCCGCAGAGCCATGCACAACAGCAGCCGCCTGCTGTTGCTGGAAGCTGTTATACCTGGCAGGAACAGCCCGCACCCCGGAAAGCTCATGGATATCAACATGCTGGTTGTACAGGGAGGAAGGGAGCGTACAGAGGAGGAATTCAGCCGGCTTGCCCTGGCTGCGGGGCTTCAACACGCAGGAACAAGGCACACCGGCTCACCTGAATGCAGCATCATTGAGCTGGTGAAAGCTACGTAGCTGTTCAGGCAATACATTAACCCATAAAAAGTCATCATGGAACATTACAGCTCACTTATCTTCAAGAATATTGTCAGCCCCTTGTCCTCCGTTCCCTTCCACCAGGATGTTGACGGACTGGAACGGCTTTTTGCGCAAGGGTTTCCCATGCACCTGGCCATCCACCAGGTACAGGTAGAGGAACCGCCAGCGCCGTACACGCAGCCTCATGCGCATGATTTTGGAGAGATCAATATCCTGATCGGTAATGACCTGTCGTACCGGGTACAACTGGGAGAAGAGGTCTATGAGCTTAAAGGAAGCTACAGCATCTGGATCCCCCCCGGCCTTGTACATGCGGCTAATGTAATACAGGGCACAGGATATTTCGTTGCCATACGGCTTCATGCGGCAAGCTAATTCTTTCACCCATAAACTAACAATTATGCAAACATTAAACCCTGCTACCGGCGCCGGTAGAATGCTCCAGGTGATAGCACATCATTGGCTTTCCTGCTGCGTATTTGTTGCAGCAAAACTGAACATTGCAGACCTGCTGGTAAATGGTCCCAAAAGCGTGGCTGCCCTTGCAGAGGCTACCGGTTGCCATGCACCTTCCCTTTACCGGCTTATGCGCGCGCTTGCCAGTGAAGGCATATTCGAGGAAACGCTTCCCGGAACTTTTGCCATGACAGCGGATGCAACCGGCCTGCTGAGCGATGCCCCCGGCACCATGAAATATTTTGTACTGGCCGAGCTGGGCGACTTTTACCAGCCATGGGGGGCGTTGCTGCACAGCATAAGAACCGGCGAAACTGCCTTTGATCACTATTACAAGATGGATGTATGGCAATACTATTCCACGCACCCGGAGGAAGCCAGGACTTTCATGCAGGCAATGACGAGGCTTACAGAGTATACAGACAAGGCGATTGTGGCCGCCTATGACTTTAGCGTTTTCCGCTCAATGGTGGATGTTGGCGGGGGGAATGGCTCCCTGCTCATGAGCATAGCCCGGTCTGCACCCGATTTGAAAGGGATCGTTTTTGATGCGCCTTATGTGGTTGAAAAGACCAGGGAAGCCATTGAAGCGGCAGGTATGTCCGGCCAATGTACCGCCAGCGGCGGCGATTTTTTTGAAGAGGTGCCGGCCGGTTCGGATGCATACATCATGAAATATATCCTGCATGACTGGCATGATGAAGATGCCATACGCCTCCTGCGTACATGCCACAAAGCCATGAAGAAGGGAAGCAAACTGCTGGCAGTGGATGCGGTCATTCCTCCCGGCAATAAGCCGCACCCGGGAAAGTTCATGGATATCAATATGATCGTAGCTACAGGCGGCCGGGAACGTACCGCTGCTGAATTCAGCCAGCTGTTCCAATCGGCGGGCCTGCGTTTCAACAGGGTGATCGACCTGGCTTTGCCAGACATCAGCATTGTTGAGGGCGAGAAAGTACAGGACTAGCGTCCTTGTCCCACCAGCGTTACCACGCTTTGCGCCGGCAAACGCAGGCCACCTTTACCTGCCATCACCGCCCCGGGCGCCAGGTTGCCAGCAGCAGATGTTGTATAGGCGCGGTACCTGCCCGGCAGGGATGGCCTGCCTTCCAGCGTAACGTCTACTGCAGAGGCGCCGGTATTCACCAGCACCAGGCTAAAAGTATTGTCAGCATTGCGGTAGGCGGATACCAGCAGGGTAGGGGCCAGTGTGCTGTCGCTCAGCGCGGCCTGCACCCGTTGTGCGCCGGGCCGTACAAAACGGCTGTAATTACCCAGCACCCACAGCATTTTGCTTTCGTAGTACTGCCCGCCCTGTTTCTGCTTGTCAATGTACACCAGGCCATCCTTGTAATCATAGGGCGAAACGGCCAGCCAGTAATGCCAGGCAGCGGCATTGGCAATGGTGAGGTCCTGGTGTATTACGCGCGCCAGGTACAGGGCCGCGTTCATGCCCAGGTCCCGGCCGCTGCCATTGATCTCGCCCGCATTGTCGCCCAGTATACAGTATTCGGACTGCCAGTATTCCAGGCCTTTTACACCGGCCACCTGCGCGGCCAGCCTTTGCCGTACCTGTATGGCGGTGTCATAGGGAGAAGAGGTGAAATAACTGTGCCCGGCAATGCTGCGCTGCACTCCCGGCAGGTTGCCTATGTAAGCGGCAGAGCGGGGATCAAAGAAGGCGGTGATCTGCGCGCCGCTGGCCGGCTTGTTGGCCGTTTCATACAGGTAATTGAGCTGCCCCGCTTCCGGTACCAGTATCCTGGTGGGCAGGCGTTGGGCCGTAAACGTTTGGCTGATGGCCTTTACTACGCCGCTTACCTGTGCGTTGCTGTAGGGGCAGCCTTCCTGGCCGCCGTCGCTCCAGTCCCATTGCGGCTCATTCACGGGGCTGAGATAGTTGAACAGGATGCCGGTACGAGCCTGCACGCCTTTCACTACCTGCGCCAGGTAGGCGGCCAGGTCCTGGTAGCGGCTGCTGTCTATATTGCAGCTGCCTTTTGTGGCAAATGCCTTCCCGTTCCGGGTGAGCTGCACCGGAGGGCTGTTCAGGAAAGCCAGGAACTGGATCACGCCTCTTTCCTTTGCGGCCTGCAGGAACCATTGCTGCCCGGACTGCCTGCTCCAGTTATAGGTATTGTCCGTTTCCAGGAAGGATTCGGCCCGCCGCCATTCATCCCCGATGCCGCTGTTGTCACCCTGCTGGGCGCTGCCTGCTCCTACATTGAAGCGCCACAGGGAAAGCCCGATGCCCTGCGGCTGCCCGCCGGCGGTAGTATCCATGCTGAACAGCAGGTCTGCAATGGCATTTTTCCTGTCCGCCGGCCAGTGGCCAACAAACTGGCAGGCCCAGGCATCTGATGCACCAAAGCTCCGGATGGTCTGGTAAGTAACGGCTGCATCCACGCTAACGGACACACGCTTTACCTGCCCGTACAGGTGCTGTACGCCCGGCAGGCAGAATAGCAATAATATAATGTTTCTCATATCGCCTTGCTGATGGAATGTAAAATGTAAAGGCAGGCAGCAATGCCTGCCTTTACATTGGAAATTTAACATTTAATATCCGTCATTCTGCATAATACGGCCGTTGGAAGCCTGTATCTCTGACCGGGGTATGGGCAGCCAGTAGTGCTTGTTGCTGAAGGAGCGCCCGCTCAGCGCCACTTTGCGGGTATACGTGTAATTGCCGTTGCCGTCTGTTGTCACGTCTACGCCATAGGCCGGCACATTTTCCGTTACCTCTGCAATTTTCCAGCGGCGTACATCATAGAAGCGGTGCTCCTCAAAGGCCAGCTCCACCTGCCGCTCCCTGCGGATAGCTTCCCGCATGGCGGATTGTGATAACCCGGTGGGCAGGGGCGGTTGGTTTACACTGGTCCTTTGCCGCACCAGGTTCACGGCGCTGTATACACTGGCATCCGGTCCTGCGGCTTCATTCTGCGCTTCGGCATAGTTCAGCAGCACTTCCGCGTAACGCAGGTATATCCAGGGTTGCAGGCCTGCCACATTCCAGGGATTTTCTATAGGATTATTATCGTCCATGAATTTACGCAGGTAATAGCCGGTTTTGGTGGTGTTCCAGTTGGAAGGGCCGTCTTTGCTGTCCTTGCCGCCGGGCGTATATATTTCTACGGTGCTGTTCCGGTAGGTGGCGCCGTTGTACAGGATGGTGGCGTAAAAGCGTGCATCGCGGTTGTCATACGGATGCAGGGGATCGTAGCCGGATGTGGGATCGGTAATGTCTTTCCCGTTGTTCATCTGGTAGGCGTCCACCAGGTTCTGCAAGGGTGTGTTGCCTGCCCAGCCGTTGTAGCCGTTGGGGCCATTGGCAATTTCCATGCATACATGCCGCGCGCCTATTGCAAACTGCCGGGCAAAAATGATCTCGTTGCTGGCAGCGGTCAGGAACAGCTGGCTGTAATTGCTTTCCAGCGAGTACTGGTTCAGGTCCATGACCGCTTTGGCAGCTGCTGCCGCATCCGCCCAGGTGCCGGCGTTGTACAGGGGGCTGGCGGCGTACAGGGCCAGGCGTGCTTTGAGGGCCAGCGCAGCGCCTTTGGTAGCCCTGCCCAGGGGCCAGCTGTTGTCATTGGCTGCGGGCAGCAGCTGCGCGGCGGCATCCAGCTCCGCTACGGCATAGTCCAGGCATTCCTTTAAGGAAGCGCGGGTAAACAGGGCAGCGTCAGCAAGATCATCGTCCAGGTTATACACTTTATCGCCCATCAGTATCACGCCGCCATAATTGCGGATCAGGTCATGATAGCGGAAAGCACGGATAAAACGCAGCTCGCCTGTCAGCCGTTCGCGGAGGCTGGTGCTCATTTGTACACTGTCTATATGGGTCAATGCGTAATTACATTCACGGATGCTGCGGTAGCTTCTGCCCCAGAGCGTACCTGCAATGCCGGTGTTTTCGGGGGCCAGCTGGCCGCGCTGCACCAGCCAGGTATTATCGTCGTTGTTATAGATGGATTCATCCGTCAGGGAGCTCCACATGGCATATTCAAAGCCCCTGCCAAAGCCGGGATTGGTGCCCTCGCCTTCCTTGTCCTGCAGCTTGATGCTCATATAACGGTTGATCACATAATTCTCAAACAGGGCGGAGTCTCCCAGCACGGCGGCATCAGACACGCGGTCCGTTGGTACAATGTCCAGGAAATCCCGGTTACAGGAAGCCAGCGCGCCTGCTATAACGAGTACGGGTATATGTATAATGTTACTGATCTTCATGGCTTCTTTTTTTCAGTTTAAAACTTAACATTCGCACCAATATTCACGATCCGCTGCTGCGGGTAGAACTGCCCGGAACTGCTGCTGCCTTCGGGATCGTAATCCTTTACCCGGGTGATGGTGAACAGGTTGAATGCGTTCACATATATCCGCAGTCCGGCGATCCTTATCCTGTTGAGGAGGTCCGCATGGATGGTATAGCCCAGCTCTATGTTCTTCAGCCGGAGGAAGGAGGCATTGTTCAGCCAGAAGTTGTTCCTGTAAAGGCCGCCGTTAATGGAAGCGGATGCCCGGTTGTCCGCACGCGGATAGGTGCCGTTGGGATTGGTGGGGCTCCAGCGGTTATCGGCCCAGCTGCTGTAGAAATTACCTACTGTGCCGGATTCCGGCAGCACATACTGGCTTACGCGGGTTTGCCCGGCCAGCACGGCGGAAAGATCAAAGCCTTTATAATCCGCTCCCAGCACCACGCCATAGGTGATTTCGGGAATGTTGCCATACCTGGTGCGTACCTGGTCGTCTGCGGTGATCTGCTTGTCGCCGTTGTAATCCTCGTAGATCAGGTCGCCCGGCTGCGCGCCTGGCAGGTGGGGGTAATTGTCCAGGTCTTCCTGCGTCCTGAAAATACCGATTACGTTGTACAGCAGGTCCGTATTGAGGGGCCGGCCTGTCTGCCGCTGGTAAGACAGGGCGCCGGCTGCTTCGTCAATGAAAATGATCTTGCTTCTGGCGTAGGTGAAGTTGCCGCTGATGCGGTAGTGCAGGCCGCTGCGGGTACTGTTGTCATAGCCCAGGGTGGCTTCAATACCGCTGCTGTTCACCTTGCCGATGTTCTCGGAAGGCACCAGCGGATCGCTGCCGTTGGGATTCACGATGCCGGACACCTGCGGGATGGAGGCATTCCGCTGGGTGAGGATATTGGAACGTTTCTGCTGGAAGTAAATGAACTCCAGCGAAAAATGCTGCAGGAACTGTGCATTAATACCCAGGTCCAGCTTTTTGGCGGTTTCCCAGGTGATATTGGGATTGGCCAGCTTGGTGATGTCTATACCCGCGTGGATGTCTGTACCTACCACGTACTGGTTGTAAAAAGAATAGTTGTCAAAATACTGGAACAGCCCTACGTTGTCATTGCCAAGCGTGCCATAGGAGCCGCGCAGCTTCAGGTCATTGATAAAGCTGAGGGGCCGGAACCAGTTTTCCTGCGAAATGCGCCATCCCGCGGATATGGAAGGGAAGAAGCCGTACTGGTTGCCCGGCGGGAAAGTGGAAGAACCATCCACGCGTGCCTGCGCTTCCAGGAGGTATTTTTCCCGGTAGTTATAGGCCAGCCGGCCAATGTAGCTTTTACGGGTAAAGTTATAGCTCTTGCCTGCATTGTTCTTGTCCGTAGCGGCAGACCCGCCTTGCGACAGTTCCGGTGTTTGGGCGGAAGGAAAGTTCAGCCGGGAGGCAGCCAGGCTGTCGAGCGTGGTTTTGCTTTGCTCGTACGCCACAAAAGCGTCCACATGATGATCACCGAACCGGCGGGTGTAGTTCAGCTTGATGTTGGAGGTGACCAGCGCCTGGTTCAGCTGGTACTGGTTCAGTGATGCCAGGCGGTTGGACCCGCCTACCACCACCTTGTTGTAGGTATTGGCAGCAGGATCGTAACTGTACAGGATATACGGCGTGCTGAATGATTTGCTGGAACTCCAGGATCTATCCACCGAGAAGAAACCGTCCAGGGAGAGACCTTCCATGCCGGGGATATCGTAAGCGCCTTTCAGGATGCCATTGAACACCTGTGTGGGGTTTTTGTTGGTGCCGCCAATGTCCGTTACCTGCATCACCGGGTTGTTGTTCTCAATGCCCGTGGTAGGCAGCCCGTTCGGGTAGCGTGCCGCCACGGTAGGGTAAGCACGGTAAATGGAACGGAAAATATCGCCGGCTCCGGTTTGCGGGTAAATGCGGTCTTCCTGCCTGCCAGACAGGTACAGGCTTACTTTCAGGCGTTTGGTTACATTGGCGTCTATATTGGACCGGAAGTTATACTGGTCGTACTGCGTAACGCCGTTCCGGTACAGTCCTTCCTGGCCTGTCATGCCCAGGGATACATAATATCGCACGTGCTCGCTGCCACCGTTCACAGAAAGGCTGTGCTGGTGCTGCAGGGCCATTTTCCGCAGCGTTTCTTTCTGCCAGTCGGTATTGGGATAGTTCAGCGGGTCTGAGCCGTCCCTGAACTTCTGTACCTGTTCTTCAGTATAGAACTGATTCATGCCGCCGGCGGGGTTGGTATAATATTGTATCTCGTTCATAAGGGTGGCATAGGTAGCTGCATCCGCCATTCTGGGCAGGCGGGTGGGGAAGGAGAAGCCCTGGTTAAAGCTGTAGCTGATGGCTGGTTTCCCGGTTTTGCCCCTTTTGGTGGTAATGAGGATCACCCCGTTGGCCGCGCGGCTGCCGTATACGGCGGCAGAAGCGTCTTTCAGTACGGTCATGCTTTCTATGTCGTTCGGGTCCAGCCTTTGCAGGCCGCCTATCTGCCCGGGCACGCCGTCTACCACTACCAGCACGTCATTGTTGCCGGTGGTGGCCAGCCCTCTTATATAGATGTTGGACCCGTCGTAGCCGGGCTCCCCGGAGCGGTTATTGGCAATAAGGCCGGAAAACCGCCCGGACAGGGAGTTGGACACGTTGGGCTGCGGGCTTTTCACAATGTCGGCGCCTTTCAATACGGAAAGCGAGCCGGTAAGGGTGGCCTTTTTCTGGGTGCCGTAGCCCACTACCACTACCTCGTTCACGTTCTGGCTTGTAGCGGCCATCGTAATGGTGAGGGCGGAGTGATCCTTCAGCGCTACCTCCTGCGCCGTGTAGGAAAGATGACTGAATACCAGCGTATCCCCCACACGGGCCCCCAGGCTGAACTGTCCGTTATTGTCCGTAGTGGTGCCCCGGTTGGTATGTTTTACCCGCACGGCTACCCCGGGCACCGGCGCTCCCTCGGAGATCACCGTCCCGGTAACAGGCTGTTGCTGGGCGTGCAGCAAAACAGCAGGGAGAAGTAAGCACATAAGTAAAAGGACTGTCCGGAACCTCATGATGGCGGGGCCCCGTGAGCGGAAATGTATCATGCTCAGTTTCATAACGAGAATGTTTAAATAAATAAATAGCTCAAGGATGCGTTACAGCAAATGGCTGTTACAGAATTGCTTACAATGCAAAATACCCCTGTAAAAAGGGAGGAGAGAGGGGGGAAATCATTTAAAAAGGGGGGTAAAATCAGCTTCTGATCACATTCAGGTCCCCGTTAAAGGAGTGGCGGTACTTCTTTATATACCCGGAGGGGTTCATGCCAAACAGCTTGCAGAACTGCTCCCGGAAGTACTTGATATCATTGATCCCCACCTGCTGGGCAGCCTGGTTAATGGTGTAGTGCTCCCGCAGCATGAGCACGGCCGCCTTGCGGAGCCGGATGGAACGGATAAAGGCATTTACCGTTTGCCCAGAGATGGATTTCACCTTTTTGTACAGGCCGGAATGGCTCATGCCAATGGCCTGGGCAAATGTTTTGATGGAAAAGTCCTCGTTCCCCAGGTTGCTTTCCACGATCCTGATGCAGCTGTCCAGGAAATCGCGGTATTCTGCCGGCACTTTCACGCTGGTATGCTTCAGCGTGATGTGGTCCAGGAAATACTGGCGCAGCAGGTGGCGGTTCTTTAGGATATTATCCACCTTGGCCAGCAGCAGCTCCTTTTCAAAGGGTTTGGTAATGTAATCGTCCGCGCCTTCGGCCAGCCCTTTTATCTGCGTGTCTGCAGAAGAGGCGGAGGTCAGGAGGATCACGGGTATATGACTGAGGCCGTCGGTCTGCTTGATCCGGGCGCACAGCTCCACGCCGTCCATGCCCTCCATCCGGATATCGCTGATCACCAGGTCCGGCAGGTGCTTTTGCACCAGCGCAAAGCCGTCCCGGGCATTGTCTGCTTCATACAGGATGAACTGTGCGGCAAAGAGTTGCTGCAGGTATTCCCTGATCTCGGCATTATCGTCAATGAGCAGGATGGACCTTTTTTCCGTGAGCAGCTCCGGTGCGGTGGCCGGCGGGACTGGCAGGTCTTTCTTTTCCTTTTGCGCTGTAATAACCGCGCCTTCCGCCAGCTCTTCCAGTATGCCGGACCTGCCGGCAGGACCCGGTGCAGGGCGGACCCCGGGCAGGTGCTCCTTTCCCTTTTGCAGCCGGATAAGGAAGGTAGTGCCTTCGTTGGCCCCGCTGTGGTAGGCAATGCTGCCTTTATGGCTTTCTATGAAATGCTTCACCAGGTACAGCCCGATGCCGAACCCGGTCTTTTTATGTTCGGGCTGTCCGCCGGCCTGCCGGAATTTCTCGAACACCTGGTGGCCCATACCGGCGGGAATGCCGCAGCCGCTGTCCGAGATGCAGATGTTCACAGTGGCGCCGCTTTCCTGCAGGGCAAACAGGATAGCGCCGCCATCCGGCGTAAATTTAAAGGCGTTGGACAGGAGGTTGAAGAGGGCTATTTCCAGTTTTTCGGGATCGGCGTACAGGGCTATCTGGTCGCTGCTGCTGCTGAAGTGGTAGGTGATGTTCCGGGCTTTGGCCTGCTGTGAAAAGCAGAGGTATACCTCCCTGCACAGCTTCACCAGGTTGAGCGCGGCCACCTGCAGCTGGTCCCTTTCGGTGTCTGCTTTCCGGAACAGCAGCAGCTGGTCCACGAGGCGCAGCAGGCGGCGGGCGTTGCGGTACACCACCTGCAGCTCTTTTTCGCTGCCGTCCGCTTCCTGGTTTTGCAGCCGCTCTTTCAGGGGGTTGATGATCAGGGTGAGCGGGGTCCTGAACTCATGCGAGATGTTGGTGAAGAAGGTAAGCCTGCGCTCGTTCAGCTCCTTTTCCTTTTCATTTTCCAGGTGCGCCAGCTTGATCTCATATTTCAGGCGCTCCTGCCGGGCCTTGTAGCTGATGTAGAAATAAATGCAGGCGGCTGCGCAGGCGGTGTACAGCACCCAGGCCCACCAGGACCGGTACCAGGGAGGCAGCACGGTAATGCGCAGGGCCTGTACCTCCCGACCCCATTTCCCGTCTGCGTTGGCGGCCTTTATCTTAAAGAGGTAGCTGCCTTCCTGCAAACGGGTATAATTGGCGTTGCGCAGGTCTCCTACATAATTCCAGCCCTTGTCCCAGCCCTCCAGGTAATAGGCATAGCTGATCTTGTCCGGGGAGCTGTATTCCAGCGCCACAAAGTCAAAAGAAAGCACGGCCTTGTTGTAGGGTATCCGCAGGTACGGCGTGTCCGGCCTTACCGGGGTATTATTGACCTTTACGCCGGTGAGCAATACGGGCGGCACTTCCTCCCGTTCATACAGGCTGTCGGGATAGAAGATATTGAACCCCTTGATGCCGCCGAACATCAGCTCCCCGGAACGCAGCTTCAGCGCTGCATTGTAGGCAAACTGGTTGCTCTGCAGGCCATCTGACTGGGAGAAGTTGCGGAACGAGCGCGCTGCCGGATCGAACCTGGACAGGCCGTTGTAGGTGCTGAGCCACAGGCCTCCTTTATCATCTTCCAGTATGCGGAGGATGGTATTGCTGGGCAGCCCGTCCGCATCGGTAAAGCGGGTGGTGGCGCCAGTGGCGGGGTTGAACAGCAGCAGGCCGCCGCCGTCCGTGCCTACCCAGAGCCGGCCCTGCCGGTCTTCATGTATAGACCGGACGGTATAGCCGATGTCAAAAAAACGGTGCTGCCTGTGCTGCCGGTCTATCTGTACCAGCGCATGGTAGTTGCCACCCCAGAGGCGCCCCTGGCTGTCTTCCGCCAGGCACTGGATGTTGGATATCGCTTTGTCAAAAAGCTCGAAGCGGCCGGCGCTGCGGTTAAAAGTGTACAGCGTGCCATTGTTGGTAGTGCTGGCCCAGAGAGTGTGCGCCGCATCTTCATACACCAGCCACACATTGTTTTCCTCCGCCCCTGTGTAGGGATTAAAGCAGGGGAAGCGCTCAAACGTGCCCGTGGCCTTGCGGAAGCGGTTCACGCCCCCGAACCAGGTGGAGAGCCAGATATCGCCCTGTGCATCGCGGAGGATGCCGGTAATGAAATTGCTGCTGAGCGAGCCTTTTGCCTTGCGGTTGCGGGTGTAGCGGGTGTAGGTGTTATGTTCCCGGTCCCAGTATTTCAGCCCGCCGCCATCGGTGCCGATCCATATGTTGCTGCCCGTGTCTTCACAAAAGGAGAAAATGAAATTGTTGATGGAGCCGAAAATGCTGTCGTCATGAAAAGCGTACAGCTCAAAAGGCTGCGGGCGCGGGTCAATGATGTTGATGCCGCCGCGCAGGGTGCCGATCCATTTGCGGCCTTCCCGGTCTTCGTACACGGAGTAAACGGCATTGCTGCTCAGTTGCTGCCGGCTGCCGGGGGCAGGAAAGGGGGCGGCCTGTTGGCTGCGGGGATGCAGCACCAGCAGGCCGTTGCCATCAGAGCCGATCCAGAGGGCGCCCTGCCGGTCTATGCACAGGTTCACCACTTTGCAGTGCTCCGGCATGTAATCGGGGGAGAAGGTATTGCTGCGCGGGTCGTACCTGAAAAGCCCGATATCCGTGCCCAGCCAAAGGCTGCCGTCTGCGGCGGTTTTCAGGCAGTTCACTTTGCCGGGCGTGCTGTTCACTATGTGCAATGTGCTACTGCCCGCATCATACCGGCACAGGCCCCGGCCCTGTACGGATACCCAGGCGCTACGCCTGCCGGCATCCAGGTCAATGCCGGTTACTTCATAGCCTGTTGATACCTGCCCGCCTTCCGGCAACGGGATCTGCCGCCCGGTGTGTATGTTGCCTTCAAACAGCAGCAGGCCGCTGTTTTCCGTGCCAATCAGCACCATGTCCCCCCTGCCGGCTTTAATGACATGGATGTTGCCGCTCACTGAACGGCTGGTAGTGCTGCCTGTGGGGATATACTTTGCAACGGAGAACCGCTCCGTTGCCGGGTCAAACACGCTGGCGCCCTTGCGGCCGCCTATCCACAGGCGGTGCTGCCGGTCGCCTTCAATGGTATAAATGCCGTTGTCCACCAGGGAGGTGCTGTCGCCCACCCGGTTCCGGTACACCTTGAAACGATAGCCGTCATAGCGGTTCAGGCCATCATAGGTGCCGAACCACATAAAGCCCTTGTGATCCTGGTAAATGTTGATAACCGCATTATTGGACAGGCCATTTTCGATGCCCAGGTACCTGACGGGATGATCTGCAGCAGGCAGACGGTGAATGATCAACATAAGGGACAGCAGCAAAAGCAGCCCCCTGTTTCTCCACAGCTCCATACAACCGATTTAGACGGTATAAAACTATAAATTTTTATTTCTCTACCTTTAAATACCTGGCAGGTTTCCAAGACCTGCCCGGATATGCAAACATGCTCATATGAAGAACACCGAACGTTTCAGCAACCGCGTTGAGCACTATATCAGGTACCGCCCGCATTACCCGCAGGCCATCATTCCTGCGCTGGCAGCAATTACCGGGCTTACGCCACACGCAGTGGTGGCAGATATCGGGGCCGGTACCGGCATCTCCTCGCTGCCCTTCCTGGAAAACGGGAACAAGGTGCTGGGCGTGGAGCCGAACAGGGAAATGCGGGAGGCAGCGGAAAAGGCGCTGCAGCGGTACGCCAATTTTACTGCAATAGCGGGCAGCGCGGAGCATACCATGCTGCCGGATGCCTGCGCAGACCTGATCGTGGCAGGACAGGCCTTTCACTGGTTCAACCAGGCGGCTGCCAAAACGGAGTTCCGGCGCATTGCCCGGGGCCATGGCTGGGCAGCGCTGATCTGGAACCAGCGGGAAACAGCCACCGGTTTTGAAAAGGACTATGAGCGGCTGGTGGAGCGGTATGCCATTGACTACAAGATCACCAACCACCGGAATATAGGGAGGAAGCAGATCGCCGCTTTCTTTGCGCCGGCTGCCTGCCGGGAACAAAGCTTTCCCAACGCCCAGCTGTTTGATTTCCAGGGCCTCAAGGGCCGGTTGCTTTCTGCTTCCTATGCCCCCGACGCGGCGCATCCTTCCTATATGGCCATGATCCGGGAACTGGAAGAAATATTTTACCGTTACGAGCAGCAGGGCATGGTGAAATTCCATTACACTACAAAGCTGTACGCCGGGCAGCTGCTGCCCGGTGGTTGATGCAGCCTGGCTATGGCTGCCCGTTTGCAAACACGTAAAGGCTGAAAGGAGCCAGCGTTACGGGGCTTCCTGCAGGCAGCGCTTCGGGCGCAGGTGGCTGGCCCCCGGAGTCCAGCACCGGGAGCCAATGGCCTGCCAGCGCCGGCAGCTGGCCATTTACAGCAGCAGCGCCAAAGTTGAAATAGCAAAGCAGGTGCTGCCGGCCTTCATCATCATGCCGGTGCAGCAGCAGGGCCCGGTTGCCCATAACGGTGACCTGTATATTGTTCTTGTTAAAATGCTGCAGCAACGGATGCGATCTGCGGAAGGCGATCAGCCTGGTATACCATTGCAGCATTTCCCTGTGCCTGCCTTCCTGCCGCTGCTCCCATTGCAGCACGGATTGCCGGAACACCTCCTCGTCCATGGCATCCGGCGGCATTACGCCCCAGTCAAAAGCGGTGAACTCCTTTTCCCTGCCTGTCCGCAATGCTTTGATGATCGTTTCATCCGTATAGCTGGCAAAAAAATAAAAGGGCGTGGCAGCGGCGTATTCTTCTCCCATAAAGAGCATGGGGATATAGGGCGACAGCAGCACGGCGGCTGCGGCCAGCTTCAGGCGGCGGGTATCCACCAGGGCGGCCAGCCGGTCTCCGCGCGGCCGGTTGCCCACCAGATCATGGTTCTGGCTGAACACGATGAAATGATGCCCTGGCATGCCCGCAGAGGATGCGCCATGCTTCCGCTTGCGGAACTTTACGTAGTCGCCGCTATGCACAAATCCTTCCTTGAATGCCTTGGCCAGCTGCGCGGTTTCCCCGAAATCAACATAGTGCTTCTTACCATCTTCGTCCAGCAGCACATACAGGGCATGATGGAAGTCATCAAGCCATTGCGCATCAAAGCCCCAGCCTCCTGCCTGCGGGTGGCGCACCACGTGCGGGCTGTTAAGATCGCTTTCTGCTATCAGGTATAGCCGGCGCCCCAGCTGCTGTTCAAGATCATTGCGCGTTTCATGCAGCAGCTGCCAGAAATGAACGGCGCCGCGGTCATACACTTCGTGAATGGCGTCCATCCGCAAGCCGTCAATGTGATAATGGGTGAACCAGTACACCATGTTGTGCAGAAAATAGTGGCGTACGCCGTCACTCCATTCCCCGTCATAATTAACGGCTGCTCCCCAGGGCGTATGGTACTTGTCCGAAAAGTAAGGTGCAAACTGCGCCAGGTAATTGCCTTCCGGCCCCAGGTGGTTGTAGATCACATCCAGGAACACGGCAATGCCTTTTTGATGGCAGGCGTCCACCAGTTTTTTCAGCCCGCCGGGCCCGCCGTAGCTGTGCTGCACCGCATAAGGGAATACCGTGTCATAGCCCCAGTTGCGGTTGCCGGGAAACTGGGTAACAGGCATCAGCTCAACAGCGTTGATGCCCAGCGCCAGCAGATCGTTCAGCCGGGAAATGGCGGCCTCAAAGGTGCCCTCCGGCGTAAAGGTGCCGGTGTGCAGCTCATACAGTATAAGGCTGTTCAGCGGCAGCCCTTTCCATTGTGCATCCTGCCAGGCATATGCCTCCTGGTCTACTGTTTCCGAAGGGCCGTGCACGCCTTCCGGCTGGTAGCAGGAGGCGGGGTCGGGAAGGTCTTTTTCGCCCGCCGGCCTGTAAAAGTAGCGGCATCCGGGCGGAAGGCCCTGCAGCGTTAACGTAAAGCAGCCATCTTCCTGCTGCTGCATGGGCAGTATTTTGTCCTCAGGCGTAAGCAGGTGCAGATCCATCCGGGTGTGAAGCGGCGCCCAGACCGTAAACGTGGTGTGGCCGTCTGCATAATAAGCACCGGGTATTTCCATTAAATGAATTGTTTTAATTTTTTACTTCAAAAAGCCGGCCTGTTCAAACGGGGACCGGGATACCGGCAAGATCCTTCCCCGACGGCCGCCGGCTTCCTGGTCGCATTTTTGATCTCCATTTTGCCTGATCTTGTTGTTACAGCGGAAAATTGTTACAGGCAGCATGTCATTGGCTGAAGATGCACAAAGTTTGCACCATACTTTATGGAGCGGAGAGCGCCGGCATGATATTTCTGCTGGACGGCTGTGCCGCATTATTGCTAACGATTAACCTTCCGGTATGAAAAAAGGGCACACGATCGTAGCCGGCGCAGGACTAGCCGGTCTTACTGCCGCGCTTGAATTGCAGCGGGCCGGTTTCCGGGTAACACTCCTGGAAGCCAACACCTATATTGGCGGGCGGACCGCCTCCTGGGATGCAGCGGGCATGGAGGTGGAATCCGGGCTACACCGCGTATTGGGCTTTTACAAGGCGCTTCCCTGGCTGATACGGCAGGCGGGGCTGTCCATGAAGGATGTAGTGATCTGGGAAGATGAGATCGAGTTCAGGATAGCAGGCGGTCCTTCGTGGGTATACGGAGCCTCGCCTGTTTTTAACCCGCTTGAAACGCTTTCCGGCCCCTTCAGGAACAGCCTGCTGTCATGGAAAGAAACTTTTAAGCTTTCCCGGTTCTTCCTTTGCGGCATATGGGATTATTTTACACGGCCCCGGCAACTCGACGAAATGTCGGTGCTGGACTACGCAAACCGGTTTAACCTCAGCCCGGACACTATCCTGCGCGTGCTTACCCCGCTCACAGCCGGCCTGTTCTTTTTCCCGCCCGAACGTTACAGCGCATTTGTGCTTTTTGCGCTGGGCGCGCAGGGCATGAAAAGGCTGAGCCGCACCCGTGTAGGTGCTTTTGCCGGCGGCATGAGCAAGGTGCTTGCCGACCCTGTGGCTGCGAAAATCGAAAGCCTGGGCGGCAGCGTGCTCAGGGGCATGAAGGTGGAGCGCCTCATCATGGAGCAGGGTAAAGCAAGCGGGGTAGAGGTAAACGGAGCGCATCTGCAAGCGGACCACGTCGTACTTGCTACACCGCTAGGGCCTGCCCGGGATATTATCCGGCAATCTGCCGTTGATCCCGGCAGCTTTTCAGAATTGATGCAACTGCCCACCATGCCGGAAGTGAACCTGCAGCTGGAGCTGAGCAGCCCGGCCTGGCCGGCGGACCGGGCCGTGTTTTGCCCCGGCTCGCCGCTTATTACGCTTGCAGAGCAGTCGCGCACCACATTTCGCGGAAAGCCGGGCAGGCTGTCCATTATCCTGTCGCCGCCTGAGCGATTCCTGGAAATGACCCCGGAAGAGGTGTTTGGCGTGTTCTGTTCAGAAGCGCCCCGCCTGGGCATTGACCCGGGAAAAGTGGTCCGCTACAGGGTAGTATCCCATTCAGCAGATTTTTACCAGCTGTCCCCGGGCAACGAAAAGCTGAAACCAGGAACGGTAACGGCCATCGAAAACCTTTTCCTGGCCGGCGATTATGTAAGGCAGCCCTTCCTGGCTACCATGGAGGGCGCTATTATTTCAGGAAGAAATGCGGCTATGGCGCTGGAAAGATATGTACAGCAGCACCGGCGCTAACCGGCTACACTTCAAACAAAAAGAAGGGGCATTTATACCCGGCCCTTACCAGCACCGGCCTGGACACGTTGAACACTTTTACGCCGCCGGGCGCGCTGCCTTCCAGCGTGCCCATATGTGCGTGCCCGTGAAAGGCGGCTACTACGCCGCGCCTGCTCAGCGGCTCTGCCAGCCTGGAGGAGCCCAGGAAAGGGTATATTTCCGCTGATTCGCCTGCTACGGTGGCTTTCACAGGTGCATAATGCATCACAGCGATCTTCTTAATGCCGCCGTGCTCCTGGTCCAGCCGGGCCAGGGCGCGGTCCAGGTGCAGGGTTTCGTCCACCACCTCCTGTACAAAGGCTTTCATGGCGCCTTCCCCGAACATGGACACCATGTGATTGTCAAACCCGCCGCCAAAGCCCTTTACGCCGGCAAAGCCCACACCGGCCACCACTACGGCCTCCCCGTCCAGCACGTGCAGCTGGTGATGCTGCAGCATGATCTGCCGGATCAGCTTGTGGCGCCCTTTTTCATGGTCATGGTTGCCCAGTACGGCAATAACGGGGATGGTGCAGGCTTTCAGCTCTTCCACCAGCACCTGGGCTTCCGTCTCATCGCCGGTATCTGTAAGATCGCCGCATATCAGCAATACGTCTGCCCGCTTTGATATTTCCTCGAAAAAGGGAAGCCATTTGCCTTTGTCCGCCTCCTGGGTATGAATATCCCCAACGGCAGCTACGCGTGTTTTCCGGGATGGTGATGCCATAGCCTTATACGGTTTTAATAGTGTAAGATTTATAGTTCCATTCCTTTACGTCTATCTCGTATTGGGTCTGGTCTATCAGCGGGCCGCGGCACACTGCTTCCACGGAAGAAGGCAGCTCGTACTGCTCACAGGCCCGGTGCACCAGCTCATCAAAGAGCCAGCGGGGAATGATCTCCCGGTAATCCGCCGGGTATACGAACTGGAACACCAGCAGCTGTGCCAGCAGCAGGTGCCAGTGGTGCTCCAGCCGGAACAGCAGCCGTTTCCAGTCAAACTGCCGGTGGCGAAGTATGATATGGTTCACGTCTGCCCCGTCAAACCGTTCCCGGTTCTGCACATAGATCTTGCACCATACCAGGTCCTCCGGCGACAGGAGCTTTACCTCTACCCCTACAAATTCCGCATTGGTAGCATGCGCGTACCAGCTTTCGTCTACGCGGAATATATTGTTGACCGCGGCAAAAATGATGTCTATATAGTACTCCCCCTTGAACACTTTAGCCAGCCAGCGCGTGTCCGTTAATTCAGTATGAAAGCCTTTTGCAGCAAAATATTTCAGTATCCTGGGATACTCTCCCGGCTCACAGAAAACATCCAGGTCCTTGGTGTCGCGGTAAATACCCGTATAGTGGAAAAGGGCAAAAGCGCCGCCTAACATGAACTTTGCACCGCTTTCGTGTAACAGCAGCAGCGCTTCTCTGTAGAACCGGTGCGCTTCACTGTTTTGTTGTTCCGCTGGGATCATATAACCTATGCCACTTCAAAAGTCATTCCAGCTGCATCAGGCTCTTCCATGCAGGGGTGCTATTTTAACATATTATAAACCAATAAATTGCCCGGAAGCGTCGTTAAAAAGAACTGCGGAAGAAGAGGTATTTATCGGGCCATCCGGCCGGTTGGTCTTTTTTAACAAGCAGCTTTTTTTGTAGTGTTGTATCTTCGCGCGCGAAAACAGTCGCGGTTAAATCCTCTATCCATGACACAAAGAACTAGGAAAATACTGTTCCGGTTTATCCTGATACCTGTTGTTGCCCTTTTGGTATTGATCGGTATAGCAGCCAGCATCCTGTATTCCCAGCAGCGCCGCCTGGTGGGGCTGGCAGTAAAGGAACTGAACAAGCAGCTGCCCGGGGAGCTGGTGGTAGGCGGCAGCAATATCTCTCCCTTCCGGAACTTTCCCTACATTTCCATCCGCCTGCAGGATGTGCAGTTCTACCGGAACAAGCGCAAAACCGGCAAGCCCATATATGAGGCAGAGCGTATGTACGTTGGCTTTAGCCTGCCGGACATATTGCAGCAGAAATATCATGTAAAAGTAATCTTCCTGAAGAACGGCCACCTGGACCTGGTGCAGGACCGCCACGGCCGGCTGAATATCGTGGAAGCCAGCCGTATGAGCACAGACACGGCGGCCGTAACGGATACCGCTGCTACGGAGCTGGACCTGGATGTGAAGAAAGTGGTGCTGAGGAACATGCGCATTGCTTTCCTGGACCAGCAGAGCGGCCACCGCGTAGCTGCGGATATCGACAGGATCAAATCTTCCTTCCGGGTAGACAGCGTGCATATTTACGCAGACCTGCAGGGGCAGATGCTGGTGGACTATACCCGCCCGGGGGATACCACCCTGTTCCGCCACAAACGCCTGGCAGCAGACATCAGGCTGTCATACGACAAGCCCGGCCAGCTGCTGGAGCTGCCCGTAGGCAGCCTGCAACTGGAGGACGCTGTTTTCAATATTACCGGGAAGGCGGACCTGGCGCATGACAACATGGTGGACTTCAAGATCAGGGGCGATAAGCCGGACTTCAGGCAGCTGTTTGCCTTTGCGCCGGAAAACGTGGCCAGGGAGCTGGAACATTTCCGCTACAATGGCCATCTTACCTTTGAAGGTGCGGTGAAAGGTCCGCTAAAGAACGGGCAGCTCCCGCTCATCACGCTGTCCTTTTCCTGCAACAACGCCTGGCTGCACAATACCAAAGCCGATAAAAGACTGGACTCCCTTGCCTTTAAGGGATATTATACCAACGGCGCGGAGCACTCCCTCAAAACCTCGGAGCTGCGCCTGCTGAATATGTATGCAAAGCCGGACAAAGGCATTTTTCAGGGCAATTTTGTGATGCGCGATTTCACGGACCCGAAAATACTGATGCAGCTGAACTCCGAGCTGGAGCTGGGCTTCATCGGCGCTTTCCTGGGCATTAAGGACCTGCAGCGCATTACCGGGCATGTGAGCCTGAAAATGGACTTTAAGGAGCTGGTGGACGTGAGCGTGCCAGAGCAGTCCATGGGCAAGCTTACACAGGGCATACAGAGCGAGCTGACCGTGCGCGGCCTTACCTTCCGCATTCCTTCCTACCCGTACATGATAGAGCGCCTGAACCTGCACGCGGACATGAAGAACGGCTTCGTGAACCTGGATACCCTGTCCTTTTACATCGGCCAGTCCGATTTCCAGATGAAAGGATCGCTCAGCGACCTGCCGGCCATTTTCCACCAGCAGCAGAAACCGGTACGCCTCACCTTCAGCGCACACAGTAATAAAATGGTCATGAAAGAGCTGCTGGCCTTTGATACGGCCAAAAGCCGGCGGGCCAGGGAAGAGATCTATGGCTTTAACATCGGCATGTCGCTGGAAACCTCCGTGCAGGAGATACTGCACCCCAATCCGCTGCCTAAAGGCCGGTTCCGGCTGGAACGCCTGAACGCTGCCTTCAAGCACTACCCACACGCTTTCCATGACTTTGGCGCAGAGCTGGCAATTGCCGATACCGTGCTGCGCCTGCGCAACTTTGCCGGCAAGATAGACAGCAGCGACCTGCGCTTCAGCGGCCGCGTGATCAACTATGCGCTGTGGTTTGACAAGGTGATGCGGGGGAAGACCCAGGTGGCCTTTGACTTTAAATCGCAAAGGCTGGCCCTGAAAGACCTGCTGGGGCGCATCAGCAGCAAATACGTGCCAAAGGATTACCACGAAGAGGTAGGGTCCAACATCTGGCTGCGCTCCAGGATAGACCTGCGCTACGATTCTACATTCCGGTTTGCCAGGATCAGGATCGCCAATATTTCCGGCGAGCTGCAAAAACATGCATTCAAGCTGGAGAATATCAGCGGCGGTGTAATGTTCAGCACCAACAAGTTCATCAGGATCGATACCCTGCGCGGGAAGATCGGGCGCAGCGATTTTGATATCAGCATGCGGATCTATGCCGGTGACGACACGGTGTACCGGAAAAGGGAGAACTACCTGCAGTTCAGGTCCCGCTTCCTGGACGTGGACCAGCTTACGAACTACCGCCTCACCGCCGCGCAGGATACAGCGCCGGCCATTTCCAGCATGCCGGCAGCCAATACCGCGGTGGCAAAGACCTCCAAACATGCCAAGGCATTCAATATCTTCCAGATACCGTTCATTGATTTCAATGCCACCGTGAACATTGGCCGGGTAAAGTATCACCGCCTCTGGCTCAAGGATGTGTCTACCAAAGCACGTATGCTGTCCAACCAACACCTGTACCTGGATACGCTGACAATGGGTGTGGCCGGTGGCAAAATAGCCGCCAGGGCGCATTTCAACGGTAGCAACCCGGAACGGATCTACCTGACCAGCCGTATCAACGTGGATGATGTGAACATAGAAAAGATGATGCTGAAGCTGGATTACCTGGGGCAGGACTACGTGATCAACAAGAACATCAAGGGCCGGCTGAACGGCCAGATCAGGGGCTACATGCGGGTGCACCCCGACCTGACGCCCCAGATAGAGCATACGGTTGCGCAGCTGGATGTGGACATCCGCGATGGCGCGCTGGTGAACTTTGCGCCCATGCAGGCCATGGCATCCTACTTCAAGGACAAGAACCTGAACATGGTGCGCTTTGATACCCTGCGCAACAAGCTCACCTTCCGCAACGGGGAGCTGATCATCCCGAATATGAACATCAATTCTTCCCTGGGCTTTATGGAAATATCCGGCAAACAGTCGCTGAACACGCAGATGGAATACTACCTGCGCATTCCCATGAAAATGGTGACCCAGGTGGGCTTCCGCATGCTCTTCGGCAAAAAGCAGGAGGAAGTGGACCCTGACCAGGTGGATGCGATAGAGTACCGCGACAAGGACAAGAAAATACGTTTCATGAACCTGAAGATCACCGGCACGCCGGATGATTATAAAATAGGCCTGGGCAAAGCGGCCAAAGTAGCCAGATCATGATTGATCCGGCCCGGCTCCGGCTACCGGGCCATGCACAGCTGCGGGTGGCCCATGTATGCACCCTGAACGCGCAGAAAGCTTGTTTGCCATTCCTGCATGGCGTATCTTCCAGCACGAGGGCCATACGGCTATACGAATTACGGGCTTTGCCGGGAGTGGCCTGCGTTTATTACCAAGCACTTTTTCACATGCATTGTTTACAACAACCCCGCCTGTTGCTGATCGCCGGCCTGTGCCTGTTTATGGCAACAGCTTCGGGGCAGGATATGAAAGCTTACGCAGATCATTGGGAAGCGCAGCTCCCGGATAAAGGCGTGTTCAATGTAGCGGTCAGCCTGCAGCGGCGCAGCGCTGCAACCGGTATGCTAACGCTGGCGGGCGCCCGGTCTGCCATTCATATTCCATTTACTTTTGAAAAGGACAGCAGCTGCCGGGTTGCTATTGACAGCGGCGTGGTATTTACCGGCCGGTGGGAGCGGGCATACCGCGGTTTCAGCGGATTTGTCCACTCCGGTATGTGGCAGTACCATATTACGCTGCTGCCGGATAGCGCCGGCCGTTATACCGGGCAATGGCGCGTGCTCCTGGTACCGGACCTTCACTCTCCATTTTATATCAGCATAGAGGAAGCAGCAGGGGAGCGTTATGCCGCCTACGCTTTTTGCAGCGAACCCCGCTTTCCCGGCTTTGCCTGCTACAATTTCAGGAAGCAGGCAGACAGCCTGCACTTTAATGATTTTCGTACAGGCTTGCAATTTGACGGGCGGCTGCTGCAAAAGGCGATAGCCCTGCGTATAAAAGCGGGCGGTGTTGTACTGGCCGATGTGATGCTGCATCCGTCTGCCGGTGAATGGAACCTGCAAAGGAAAGCGCCAGTGCTTCCCTACCGGCGCCAGGCCCCGGCGGACCTGCAGGATGGCCTTCCTGTGGGCATGGCAGCAAAGGAGGGCTTTAATGAAAGCTACCTGGAAAGGATGGTGGACAGTATCCATGCCAATAAGATCACCCACACGCACAGCGTGTTAATTGCGCGGAAGGGTCGGCTGGTGTACGAGCAGTATTTTGGCGGGTTTACCGCCGCTACCCCGCATGATATGCGTTCCGCCTCCAAAAGCATGTCGTCTGCTGTAATAGGCATTGCCATGGACAAAGGCATCCTGCAGGATACCGGTCAAAAGCTGTTTGACCTGCTGCCGGAAAAATACCGTGCCCCGAAGCAGCGCGACCCCCGGAAAGCCGCCATCAGCATCCGCCACCTGCTAACAATGTGCTCAGGGCTGGATGCAGTGGATTTTGGAACGGACAGCCGGTCTGCCGCCGCAGAGGATGTTTATCAATCCACGCCTGACTGGACCAGAACAGTAACGGAAGCGCCGGTGATCCATCCGCCCGGCGCCCATGCCAATTATGGGTCGGCCAATCCCTTTTTACTGGGCGTGATCCTGCAGGAACAGCTGCAGCAACCCCTGGAGCTGTTCATAGATGAGAACCTGTTTGTACCACTGGGAATTGATCACTATCTATTGCAGCGGGATCATACCAACCGGCCTTACTTTGGCGGTGGCTGGTACCTGCGTCCCAGGGACATGCTTAAGTTCGGCCTGCTGTATGCCAGCGGCGGCGTATGGGATCATAAGCGTATCCTCAGCAGGCAATGGGTGGATGCCTCATTCAAAAAGTATGTGAAGCTGGAAAATACCGCGCAACAGCATGCGTACGGCTTTTTGTGGTGGCATTACCATTACAGGGCGGGTGGTAAGGAGATCTATTCCATTGAAGCCCGTGGGGCAGGAGGGCAGTATATTTTTATTGTGCCGGCATATGATCTGGTTGTGGTGGTAACCTCTGCCAACTACCGGAATGGCCGGTTCTGGCAACCCGAAAAAATAATGGAAGATTATATTCTGCCCGCTGTAGTCACTGGCGTTCATTAAATCAATAAAAATGAGAACTGTACTGTTATTACCTGCCTTAGCCCTCACTATGGCTGCAAAAGCGCAAACCTCCCTGAACCGGCCGTTCGAGGAATGCCACATCAGGGGAAGCATTACCATTTACGATTACAAGGCCCGGAAATGGATCACCAATGATATAAAGGACAGCCATTATCCCACGCTGCCTGCTTCCACCTTCAAGATCGTGAATACTCTGATCGTGCTGGAAACCGGGGCTGTGGCAGACGAGCACGAGATAGTGCCATGGCCGGGCACTACGGATACGGCCAGGTACGGCGTGCGGCCGGACATTTACCATGATATGGATGTGGCGGAAGCCTTTAAACGCTCCGCCGGCTGGGTGTACCGGGAGCTGGCCCGGAAAGTGGGAAAGGAACGCTACCGGGACTATCTTACCCGTCTCCAATACGGCAATGCAGACCTGTCCACACCAGACCCCGATTTCTGGAACTACGGCCCTTTTGCTGTATCCCCGGTCAACCAGCTGGAGGTGCTGGTGGGCATTTATGAAGAGCGTTACCCCTTCTTCTCGAAGAAAGCCTATGCCGCTCTGAAGCGGCTGATGATAGCGGAGCAGCAGGAAGCGTATACCATCCGGGCCAAGACCGGCTGGACGCTGGAAGGAGGAAAAGATACCGGTTGGTGGGTAGGTTATGTGGAAACAAAGGACAATGTGTATTTCTTTGCCACCCGTATTATAAAGGATCGCACCACGGTGAACCGTGATTTCAGCAAATGCCGCATGATCATTACCAGGAAAGTACTGCGGCAGCTGGGCATCCTCCCTTCTTCGTAGGGCTATGACAGTTGCTGTTTATCCCCGGTCCTGCAGGCTTCGTAGATCGCGTCGATGATCTTCAGGTCCTTTACGCCTTCTTCGCCGCTTACATCCACCACAGGTTGCCTGCCATCCAGGATAATAGCGGCCATTTCATCCATCTGGATGGTCTGGTGGGTAATGTGCGGCTGTGTAAGCGCTCCTTTGTGCGTGCGGCCCTTAATAGGCCCGTAGCCGGTAGAAGGCTGCATTTCCGCAAAGCCTTTTTCACCGTTCAGGAAAAAGCGGTCCAGGTGGCTCATGTTGTAAGTGGAAAGGCAGGAAGCCACGGCTCCGCCGGGAAAGCCCATCTGGAACTGGATGGTCTCATCCACTCCTTCCCGGAATTTTTGCGGGTTGGTTTTGGTTTCCTGGGCGGTGATCCATACGGGTTCTTCACCGGTCATATAGCGAGCGCCGTTAATGGCGTAAATGCCAATGTCCATGAGTGCGCCGCCGCCTGCCAGCTCCTTGTTCAAACGCCACTGCGTAGGGTCGCCAATGGTAAAGCCGCATTGCCCCTGGAAGAACAGGATCTTGCCGAACTCGCCGGCCTTGCGCATACGGATCACTTCCAGCGTTTTTGGCTCAAAGTGCATACGGTAGCCTACCAGCAGCTTTACGCCGGCCTGCCTGCAGGCATCCACCATTTCCTGCCCTTCCTTTGCATTCACTGCCATGGGCTTTTCGCAGATGGCGTGCTTGCCTGCTTTGGCTACCCGTATCACCTGGTCGTGATGCAGGGCGTTGGGCGTGATCACGTATATGGCGTCAATATCAGGGTTATCTTTTACCTGGTCAAAGTTCTCGTAGTTATAGCAGTTCTTCTCAGGAATGTTGTACTGGGCCTGCCAGGCTTTGATCTTGGACGGCGTGCCGCTGATCACGCCGGTTAGTCTGGCCCGTTTGCAGTCCTGCATGGCTTTTGCCACGCGCGTGCCGTAGCTGCCCAGCCCCATAATGGCTACACGCAGCACCGGCCCCTCATAAGGCGTGTTGTAGAACGCTTCGTATTCAGTGGCGGCCAGGTTGTTCAAAGGTAACAGCGGCAGGGCCATGGCAGAGGCAGCCAGCTTTTGCAGAAAATCACGACGTGAATTCATAGTTTATGATGCTGATGTTAATAGTAACTAATTTAAGCATTCTGCCTATAATCTCACAAATTACTTGACCTGCGGTTTACTAACGGCGGCGCCTGCTGTCTTACACCTTGTCTATCGCCACGCGGTAATGCGGGTCTTCCAGCACATTCACTTCAATGATGGAATCCGCATTTTTCAGCAGCAGCTTGCAGTCTTCGCTGAGATGGCGCAGGTGCAGCTTCTTGCCCGCGTTCTTGTACCGCTCTGTCAGGCGGTTCAGCGCTTCAATGCCGGACATGTCCATAATGCGGCTGTCCTTGAAATCAATGATCACTTCTGCAGGATCGTGCTGCACATCAAATTTTTCATTGAAGGCGGCGATGGCGCCGAAGAACAGCGGGCCGTATATCTCGTAATGTTTTACGCCCTGCTCGTCCACGTATTTCCTGGCGCGGATGCGTTTGGCGCTTTCCCAGGCAAATACCAGCGCGGATATGATCACGCCGATCAGCACGGCCAGGGCCAGGTTGTGCATAAGCACCGTAATGGCCGCCACCAGTATGCCTACAAAAATATCGTGCAGGGGCATCTTGCCGATCATGCGGATGCTGGCCCATTCAAAGGTACCGATCGCTACCATGATCATAACGCCGGTGAGCGCTGCCATGGGCACTTTCTCGATCAGCGAGGAGCCGAACATGATGAACACCAGCAGCATTACAGCGGCTACAATGCCGGACAGGCGCGCCCTGGCGCCAGAAGAGATATTGATCAGGCTTTGCCCGATCATGGCGCAGCCGCCCATACCGGAGAACAGGCCGGATACAATATTGGCTGCTCCCTGCGCTACCGCTTCCTTGTTGCCCCGGCCGCGGGTGCCGGTAATTTCGTCGATGAGGTTAAGGGTCAGCAGGCTTTCTATCAGGCCTACGCCTGCCATGACGAGCGCATAGGGGAATATGATCTTACACGTGTCCAGTGTAAAGGGCAGCTCCGGTATGTGGAAAGGCGGGAAGCCGCCGCTGATGGAAGCAATGTCGCCTACTGTCCGGGTATCAACGTTAAAGATTATTACGATAGCGGAAATGACCAGGATGGCCGTTAAGGAGGAAGGCACGGCCCTGGTAAGCCTGGGCAGTCCCCAGATGATGAGCATGGTCAGTAATACCAGCCCCAGCATCACGTACAGCGGCGTGCCGGTCATCCAGTGCAGGTGGCCGGCGGCATCTGCTGTTTTGAACTGCACCAGCTGCGACATAAAGATGATGATGGCCAGCCCGTTCACAAAACCGAACATTACGGGATGGGGCACCAGCCGTATGAATTTTCCCAGGCGCAGCAGGCCTGCTATGGCCTGTATGATACCCGCCAGTATTACCGTGGCAAAAATATATTCCACCCCGTGCGACTTTGCCAGCGCCACCAATACTACGGCTACCGCACCGGTAGCGCCGGAGATCATGCCCGGTCGCCCCCCGAAAACGGCGGTTACCAGCCCCATGGTAAAAGCGGCGTATAGCCCTGTAAGTGGGGAAAGGCCGGCAATGAGCGCAAAAGCCACCGCCTCGGGTATCAGCGCCAGGGCAACGGTCAGGCCCGATAATATCTCGTTTTTGTAATTTACCTTTTGTTTAAAGTCAAATAAGTTGAAGTAAGCCTTCATGGTCATGATGGTTTATTAAAAAAGCAACAAGTATGTGTGTAAACTGAATGAATAGGGCATGCACGCTGCCGTCGGCAGCGTTGTCAGGCAGCGCAGGTGCTGCTCATCATGGTGGAGTAACTGCTGAAGATGTAAGTGCGTTATTCATTCCGGGCACGAAGGTATAAAAAAAAATTTATGGAAGTCATAAAATATCAGCCGTCTTACCGGGAAAGGGTGCCTCCATATCTTTGAAAGCAACCTCCCGGCATACCGCTGCACCCGTACAATACGGCTGAAGCCGGGTGCGGGCCAGGTAGCTACTTCACCTCGAACCGGTGCTGTCCTGCTGTCACCGTATAGGTATTCCCGTTACCAGCCGATTTTGTGTACACCTTTTTCCCTGCCGGTACCTCCAGGTGGATGGTGGCCGTGGTATTGGCCGGTACGGTGGCGGTGTACACCACTGTGCGGCCTGAGCGCTTCCAGGCGGAAATGATCCTGCCGGACGGGCTGTTGTAGGTGGCCTCAAAATGTTCCAGTCCTTTCACAAAATGGGGCTCCAGCAGGATGTGCCGGAAGCCGGGCGCTTTTTCATCCGGCAGGATGCCGCCAATACCTTTGTACAGCCAGGCGCCGATCTGCCCGAACATAATATGGTTGCGTGAGATGTCTGATTTGGCATCAATGGGCCAGTTCTCGTAAAGGGTGGTGGCCCCGTTCACGATCCACCATCCCCAGGAGGGAAAGGTTTCCTGGCTGGCAATACGGTAAGCCGCATCTGCATAGCCGTTCTGGCTAAGCGCGCCCAATATGGCCTTGGTGCCCAGCAGTCCTACGTCCAGGTGAAAGCTGTCCTGCTCCACCCGTTTGGCCAGGTTGGCGGCTACCTTGCTTTTTAATGCTTCCGGCACCAGGCCCCAGTACAGCGGCACGCTCAGTTCTGTTTGCAGTCCTTTGCCATAGATGCCGGTCGTAGTGTCCAGGTATTTGGCATTAACGGCATTCCTGATCTTTTCCGCCAGGGCAGCATACCGCTGCTGGTCCTGCGTATGCCCCAGTATACCGGCGGCCCTGGAAAGGATCAGCGCATCCACGTAATAATAAACGGAAGAAGTAAGTTCCACGGGAGATACGGATTTTACCGGCACCCAGTCGCCCAGCCCCCAGTCAGTGAGGCCGGAAGGGCTCAGCTCCGTGATGTGGTCCACATAACGCCTGATATTATCATAGCAGCTGGCCAGCAGGGTGGTATCGCCGTAAAAGAGGTAGATGTTCCAGGGAATGATGGCAATAGTGCTGGTCCAGTCCGGTCCGTTGGCCCACTCGTAGCCCCAGCCGCTGGTGGGAATGATGGCGGGCAGCACGCCATTGGGCTGCTGTTCGTCCCGGTGGTCGGCCAGCCATTTTTCATAGATGGTGATGCCGTCAAAGTTATACAGCCCGGTCTCTATGGCAATATGCGCATCGCCGGTCCAGCCGTTCTTTTCCCGTTGGGGGCAGTCCGTAGGATAGCCGAACAGGTTGGAGAGGTAGGCATTGTTCGTAGCTTCCCATATCTTGTTGATAACCGGGTTGGAGGTACGGATATAACCCACCGGCGGCACATTGCTGTGCATGAAATACGCCGTGAGGCTTTCCCTGGTAAGCGTAACCGGGCGGCTGCTGGTCACTTCCACGTACTGGAAGCCCTTGTAGTTGAAGCGGGGCATAAAGGTTTCCGCTCCTTTGCCGGCCAGGATGAATATGTCTGTCTGGAAAGGATCGCTGTCGTCTGTAGGGCGGTAATGCACATCTATGTTGGACTGGTCCACACGGCCGTCTGCACTGAGCTGCTCGCCGTGTTTCAGGCGCAGCACGGTACCTGCCGGCCCGCTGGCCGTAATGCGGCTTACGCCTGCAATGTTGCGGCCCAGGTCAAAAACATAGGTGGTATCGTTGAGCCGGCGCATGGTCTTTACGGGCACCGTTTCCACCTGTTCAACAGGGTGCAGGGCCTGTGCCACTATGTTCCGGGAAGGAGCGGAGCGGTAGATCACATCCTTCCAGGCGGTATCGGCAAATGCAGGTGTGCTCCAGCCCGGCTGCTCCCGTCTTGCATCATAATGTTCTGCCGTATAGATGCTGTTAAAGATCACCGGTCCCAGCGAAGTTTTCCATTCCTTGCCGGTGCTCACGGTTTCCACGCTGCCGTCCTCATAGGTAATGCGAAGGTCCATGCAGAATGCCGGGCGGCCCCTCCAGGGCGCTTCGTGAAAATACCATACGGCGGTGGACTGGTGGTTGTACCAGCCATTGCCCAGCATTACGCCAATGGCGTTCCGTCCATTGCGGAGCTGTGCCGTTACATCGTAGGTCACATACAGCGTGCGCCGGTCAAAGCGGGTGTACATGGGGTCCAGGCGGTGGCTGCCAATACGCTTCCCGTTCACATACAGCTCGTACAGGCCGGCTACGGCAATATAGGCCCGGGCCGACCTTATCTTTTTGCCGGTCTCAAATACCCTTCTGAAAAGCGCGGCAGGCTGCAGCGCCGTGTTGCGGGTATCGCTGATCCACGCGCCTTTCCAATTGTGCATACCCATCATGCCGGTTTCAAAGCTGGCCGTTTCCGTGGCCATGCATCGCTTCCCGTCCTTGTCCCATACCGCTACCTTCCAGAAGTAGCGGGTAAAGGGCTGCAGGGCCCTGCCGTTATAAACCGCCCTGCTGTCGCTGCTGCTGATGCGCGGAGAGGTCCACATATCGCCCTGTTCCACCGTAGCAGCGTCGGTAGACACATATAGCTGGTAGGCGGTTTGCCGGGCGCCAGGCCGCTCGTCCGCCAGGCGCCAGCTCAGGCGCGGGTGTGCAGCATCAATGCCGAGCGGGTTGACGAGATATTCACATTGCAGAGCGGCCGGCTGGCAGGGCTGCTGCGCATAGATGCAGGGAACCAGTAAGAACAAGCTGAGCGTAAGGGAAATGCCATAACGGAAATGCCTGGATATTTTCATATAAACGATTGATGATCGGTGGAATAATAGCTGTACCAGCGTATTGGGCGGTAAAATAGCCAAAATGCCATTACAGCGCAACCCATACTGTCCTGCCCGCAGCGCCCGGCAGGCAACTTTGGCAGAAATGTTGTGTGCAGTATCCTGCACTAAAGCAACACCCGATATGACCAGTAATAACAGCAAATGGTGGCAGACCGGTATCCTGTACCAGGTGTATCCGCGTTCTTTCCAGGACAGCGACGGCGACGGTATCGGTGATCTGAAAGGCATTCTCCGGCGGCTGGACTACCTGGAATGGCTGGGTGTGAACGCCATCTGGCTTTCGCCCATATACCCGTCCCCAATGGCCGATTTCGGCTATGACATCAGCGACTATACGAATATCCACCCGCTGTTCGGTTCCATGGATGACTTTGATACGCTGCTGCAGGCCGTGCATGACCGGGGCATGAAACTGATACTGGACCTGGTGCCCAATCATACCTCCAGCCTGCATCCCTGGTTCCTGGAGTCCTGCTCCTCCCGCGACAACCCGAAACGCGACTGGTACATCTGGCAGGACGCCCGCCCGGACGGCTCCCTGCCCAACAACTGGCTGAGCGTGTTCGGGGGCAGCGCCTGGGAGTGGGATGAGAACACGCAGCAATATTACTACCATGCTTTCCTGAAAGAGCAGCCTGATCTGAACTGGAGAAACCCGGAGGTGCAGGCGGCCATGCTGGACGTGATGCGCTACTGGCTGGCAAAAGGAGTAGATGGTTTCCGCGTGGATGTGATGTGGCACATGATCAAGGACGCAGAGCTGCGCGATAACCCGCCCAACCCGGACTACCAGCCGTACATGGGCACTTACCAGCAACTGCTGCCCATCTATTCAACAGACCAGCCGGAAGTGCACGAGATCGTGCGCAAAATGCGCGATGTGCTGGAAGAGTTCGACGATGAACGGGTGATGATCGGGGAGATCTACCTGCCTATCCAGCAACTGATAGCCTATTATGGTACGGATAACCGGGGCGCGCATCTGCCTTTCAATTTCCAGCTGCTGATGCTGCCCTGGGACGCGGCGCAGCTGTCTGCCGCCATAGACCAGTATGAAGGCGCATTGCCTGCGCAGGGCTGGCCTAACTGGGTGCTGAGCAACCACGACAAAACGCGCATTGCCAGCAGGGTAAGCCTGCTGCAGGCCCGGGTGGCCGCCATGCTGCTGCTGACACTGCGCGGCACGCCTACCATTTATTACGGCGACGAGATAGGCATGCGCGATGTGGCCATACCGTTTGAAGAAGTGCAGGACCCGCAGGGCCTGAACATGCCGGACAAGAACCTGAGCCGCGACCCTGCCCGTACGCCCATGCAGTGGGATAACAGCGAAAATGCCGGCTTTACGGAAGGCAAGCCCTGGCTGCGCCTGGACAAAGCCTATAGCCGGGTGAACGTGCGCGCCCAGAAGGAAGACCCTTATTCCATGCTCTCCCTGTACTGGCGCCTGATCCGCCTGCGCGGCCAGGAGCCTGCCCTGCTGGAAGGAACCTATGTGCCGGTGTACGCCGATACGCAGGTACTGTCCTTTATGCGGCAGCAGGAAGGGAAAGATGCTTTCCTGGTGGTGCTGAACCTTACCCACCGGCCCTGCTACTTCCGGCCGGCCGGCTTTTCCTTTACAGGAAAGGTGGAGATAGCCACAGCGCCGGAACTGGAAGGCAGCACCGTCAGCAATACCATTAACCTGGATGGCGACGAAGGAGTACTGATACGCCTGCACAACAGCTAATGCCTTATACCCTCTACCGGCGGCAGCGGCCAGCGGTACAGCCAGCGGTAACCATAGGGGCCGATATGGATGTGGTCCCACTGGCCATTAAATGTTTCGTAAGGATGATCTGATAGTATTTCCGTGATGCAGCTACCTTCGCCTTCGGGCAGCTTCAGCGCCACGGTGCATTCCTGCTCCGTGAAATTATGCAGGGTAATGGCAATGCTGGTGCCCTGCCGTGATATATGGGCCAGCACGCCGGGGTGATCCGTCTCAATGATCTCGTACATGCCCCAGCCAAAGGCCGGATAGGCTTTCCGGGTGTTGATCATGATAGAGATGGTGTTCAAAAGGGAGGCAGGTTGATGGGCCTGGTCATAGACATTGATCTTCTCAAAACTGTATTCGCCGCTGCTGATCACCGGCTCCACCAGCCGGCCTGCAGGGGCAGAAGAAAAGCCGCCGTTGGCCGCATTGGCCCATTGCATAACAGTGCGCACGCTATAGCGCTCCTTTTGTGAAAGCAGGTCGCCCATACCGATCTCCTCCCCGTAACGGAGTACAGGCGTGCCCGGTAGCGAGAACAGGAGGCTGTATGCGAGCTTTATACGCCTGCTGTCGTTATGCAGCATGGGTGGCAGCCGCCTCCTGATGCCGCGCCCGTAAATGCGCATGTCCTCATCAGGGGCAAATATTTCCATTACCAGTGCACGCTCTTCTTCCGTAAGGCGCTCCAGGTCCAGCTCGTCGTGGTTGCGGATAAAGTTGGCGAACTGTTCCACGGTGTTAACATGCGGCAATATTTTCAGCGAGTGGGTCAGCGGCTCCGCGCTTTGCCGGGCCAGCGCCAGGAACAGGTAGTTGTTCAGGTAAAAATTCAGCAGCATGTGCAGTTGGTCGCCATTACCAAAGAAGTCTTTGTAATTATAGGGTTTTGTATCTGCCTCGCCCATCAGCACTACATCGGGGTCGCGTGTTACGGCAAACTTCCGCAATTCCCGGAGGAAGTCATGCGGGTCCCCGTCAAATTTTTCCGTTCCTTTTTCCCTGAGCATGTGCGGTACGGCATCTATGCGAAAGCCATGCACGCCCAGCTCCAGCCAGAAGCGGACCACGTTCCTGATCTCTTCCTGCACGGCCGGGTTGGACACGTTCAGGTCCGGCTGAAAGTTATAAAAGGTGTGGTAATACCATTCGCCGGCAACCTCATCATATGCCCAGTTGCTGTCCTGTACGCCTTTAAAGATGGGGTCCGGGCTGTCATTTTCCGGCTTTTCCCTGGCCCATATATAATAGTTGCGGTAGGCGCTGTTCCTGTTCCTGCGCGCTTCCCGGAACCAGGGATGCTGGTCGGAAGTGTGGTTCACCACCAGGTCTACCAGTATCCGGATGCCCAGCTCCTTGGCTTTATCCACCAGCAGGATAAATTCCTGCAGGGTACCCAGCTTTTCATCCACATCATAATGATCGGTAATGTCGTATCCGCCGTCCTTGCCGGGAGAAGGATAGAAGGGCAGTATCCAGAGGCAGTTAATACCCAGGCCGGCCAGGTAGTCCAGGCACTGCATCAGCCCGGCAAGATCGCCGGTGCCGTCTCCATTGCTATCCTTGAAGGTCCTGACATCCAGCGTGTAAATAATAGCGTTCTTATACCAATACATATTGCGTGCTTGTAGCCGTATTGCTGCAAGCGTCATGCCACTGAGAATGTCGCAATTCCCCCCTTACAATGTCGTATCTGCTACCCAGGTAACCGAATAGTTTCATATAATTTCGCACTTACACATGGGAGTGCTTATATTTGCAGGCACAAAGCCCAAAATCAAGCTCCCTGAAAAAATAAGCATTCTCTAATCATTTAAAACCACAAACCATGACAACCATCAATCCTTACCTCAACTTCGAGGGAAATTGCGAGGCCGCATTCGAGTTCTACAGGTCCGTTTTTGGCGGAGAGTTCATTACCAAATCGTACATGAAGGACATACCTTCCGACCAGCCTGCAGCGCCGGAATATGACAATATGATCATGCATATTGCGCTTCCTGTCGGGCCTTCCGCTATTCTCATGGGCAGCGACCGGCCCAGAGCGTTCGGGCCTATGACCATGGGCGATAACTTTCACATTGCGATCAATCCTGCCAGCGAAGCAGAGGCAGACCAGCTGTTCAACGGCTTGTCTGCAGGCGGACAGGTGATCATGCCGATGAACAAAACTTTCTGGGGTGCCTACTTCGGCATGCTGAAAGACAAGTTCGGCGTGCAGTGGATGGTGAACTACGATCTCAACCAGCAGCAATAAGCCGGTGAAAGTTATCAGCGACTGTGGCCTTTCCGCTTCCTAATTCCTGAAGCATACTGTAGCAACCTTTATCCGTCATTCTATTTAAAACGTTTAAAAGACCACTTATGCCGCAGCAATCAATGACTACGAACAAAGTGTCGTATGTCCTTTCTCTTATCAAACAATCCATTCGCGGTGAGGATATGGACTATACCACGGGCAGCCTTCGCAGGGCTGTATTTACCCTGGCTGTGCCCATGATCCTGGAAATGTGCATGGAGTCCGTATTTGCCGTGGTGGACCTCTATTTTGTAGGCCACCTGCCCGATGCCAGCCACGCCATACAAACGGTGGGCCTTACGGAGTCCGTGATCACAGTTGTATACTCCCTGGCCATTGGTATCAGTATGGCTGCCACCGCCCTGGTAGCGCGCCGTATTGGTGAAAAGAACCCGGACGCCGCTGCGCACGCGGGCATGCAGGCCATCTGGCTGGCGTTTTTTGTAACAGCCGTTATCAGCGTGGCCGGTTACATCTTCGCAGCGGATATCCTGCGTATGATGGGCGCGGAGGAAACCACCGTGCAAAAAGGCGCTGGCTATACCCGCCTGATGATGGGCAGCAGCCTGGTGATCATGCTGCTGTTCCTGATCAATGGTGTTTTCCGTGGCGCGGGCAACCCGTCCATTGCCATGAAAAGCTTATGGCTGGCCAATATCTGCAATATTATCCTTTGTCCGCTGTTCATCCGGGGCATTGGTCCCTTCCCTGAAATGGGCCTGACCGGCGCCGCAGTAGCTACCATAAGCGGCCGCGGCATGGGCGTGCTGTACCAGCTGTACCACCTATCCAGAGGGAGGGGGCAGATAAAGATCAAAGCCCGTCACCTGCGGATAGACTGGCCGGTGATCAAATCGGTGATCAAGATCGCTTCACCGGGCACTTTCCAGTTCATCATTGCATCCTGCAGCTGGATATTCCTGGCCAAGCTGGTAGCGGAAACCGGTGGCGACCACGGCTCCGCGGGCTACCAGACAGCGGTGCGCCTGCTTATTTTCTTCATACTACCGGCCTGGGGTTTGAGCAATGCCGCTGCCACCCTGGTAGGGCAGAACCTGGGCGCCAAACAGCCACAGCGGGCAGAGGACGCCGTGCTGAAAACCACCCGGTACAACGTGATCTTTATGATGTGCGTAACCATACTGTTCCTGACGGGCGCAGAGTTCTTCATCTCCTTCTTTACCCAGGACGCGCAGGTGAAAGCGATCGCAGCAAACGCGCTGCGCATTATGAGCGCGGGCTATGTTTTCTACGGTGTGGGCATGGTGATGATCAACGCTTTTAACGGCGCCGGCGATACCTGGACGCCCACGTGGATCAACTTTATCGGCTTCTGGCTGTTCCAGATACCGCTGGCATACCTGCTGGCCCGGTACCTGGAAATGGGGCCGCTGGGCGTGTTCATTGCGGTACCGGTAGCGGAAACGGCCATCAGCATCGCAGCTTTCGTGCTGTTCAGGCGGGGCAAATGGAAAAAGGTGATGATATAATAAATGACTGTTAGTAATCACTTAAAACCTACATCACAACATGAAAAAAGTGAAAATCATCTACTGGACCTTTACCATCCTGCTGGCGGCAGCTATGACCTTTTCGGGTATTTCCAACGTGTTCCCGACCCCGGAAGCCTTTGCTGTTTTCAAGCAGCTGGGATACCCCGACTACCTGGTGTACTTCCTGGGCGTAGCCAAGCTGCTGGGGGTCATTGCCATACTGGTACCGGGCTTTCCGCGGCTGAAGGAATGGGCCTATGCAGGGTTTGTGTTTGACTTTGCCGGGGCTACCTATTCCACTATCGCCGTGGGCGCACCCCCCAGCGCCTGGGGGTTTATGATCATCCCGTTTGCGCTGGTAGCGGTGTCTTACATTTATTATCACAAAAAGCGAAAGCTGGAGCTGTCGCAATAAGCAAGCAGGGCTTCCGGTAGGAAGCCCTGCTTTGTTTTTACCGGGTAGATAGTGTGCCTGGTCATTCAGCAGCAGTAACGCTCGTTACCGGCCTGCCTACGCAGCCATTGGGCATCTGTATCTGCAGCATGGCGGCAATGGTAGGCGCAATGTCTGTCATATGCACGGTTTCATTGCTGGTGCCGTGCTTTACATGCCAGCCCATGAATACAAGGGGAATATGTATATCATAGGCATTCCAGTTGCCGTGGGTGGTACCTTTTGCGGAGCCCTGGTACCATCCCGGTTCGGGAATGACCATCACGGAACCGCAGCGTTTGGGGTTATACCCGTTGATCACCATGCTTTTGAGCGGCTCCGGCAGGGGGCTGTTGCCAATATTGTCCACATCTGCGGCAAACTGTATGCCCGGCAGGCGTTGCAGGTACTGCACCGTTACCTTTTTGATGGCATCGTAATCCAGGTTGGCGGCTGCTATCTTCGGAATATCATAGTTCACATGATAGTTCATGCCGGAGCGCACCAGGTCCTTTACGCCAAAGCGTGCGGCCAGCAGGCTGTCCAGGCTGGCCATGATCTTCTTGTCCGGTACCAGGCCGGCCGGCACTTTATGCTCCTGCATAAAACCTACGGAGTTGGCAGCGCCATGATCCGCGGTCAGGAATACCAGGTAGCTACCTTTGCCCACGCGCTCGTCCAGGAAGCGGAAAAAGTCTGCCAGGTCCCGGTCCAGGCGCAGGTAAGTATCTTCCACTTCTATGGAGTTTGGCCCGAATTTATGGCCTACATAGTCCGTGGAAGCGCAGTTGATGGTCAGGAAATCTGTGGCCTCGCCAGCGCCCAGTTGGTAGCCTTTTACGGCCTCTTTGGCAAAGCTGAGCGTGAGCGTGTTGCCGGAGGGCGTTACCCGCAGGCTACCACGGTCTTTCTTATAGATCTCCGGCATGTTGTGCGGGAATACCGGGGCGGTTTCCCCTGTGAAGGTGCCTTCCCAATCTACATTGTCTGCCGTGCTGTGCTGGTAGGTGTTAACAGGGTAGAGGGTTTCCCAGGGCCTGGACATCAGCTGCTCCGGCACTTTGCGGTCATTAAAGCGCTGCACCCATTCCGGCAGCTCCTGCATGTAAAAGGTGCTGGTCACAAAGCGGCCGTTGCTGTCGTCCAGCCAGAAAGCGGCATTGGCGGCGTGGCCGGCGGGCAGTATGGCCGCGCGGTCCTTAAGGGATACCCCTACTACCTTTGAGCGGAAGTTGCTGGCAATGCGCAGCTCGTCGGTAATGGTGGAGGCCAGCAGGTTGCGCGGCGACATCCGTCCTGCTTTGGAGGTAGTGCCTACGGGCTGCACAATGGTGTCTTCCGTACAATACCAGTGCCGCCCGCTCAGCTGGTCCGTCCAGTCATTGCCGGTAATGCCATGTATGGCGGGCACGGAGCCGGTGTACACGGTGCTATGCCCCACAGCGGTAAAGGAAGGCAGGTGGCTGATATAGGTGTTCTCGCAGGAGAAGCCTTCTTTCAGCATCCGCTTGAAACCGCCTTCCCCGTACCGGTCGTAATAGCGGTATAAATAATCCCAGCGCATCTGGTCCACTACAATGCCCACTACCAGCTTGGGTCGCTCCTTTTCCTGCGCTGCGGCCGGTGCGTATTGCAGTAAGGCAAAAGCGCCGCCCAGCAGCATGGTGGAAAATGTTTTGATGATTCCGTTCATAATTATAAATGGTTATCGTAAAAGTACAAGGTCCATAATCTTTAGTCCGGTATGCTCCTGCTGCACAAGATAGCAAGGAACATGCTACGGACCAATGGATTATGGACCTGCGGTACTTTCAGTGAAGTGATCAGTAATTCGGATTCTGCGTCAGCGCAGGGTTCAGGTCCCTTTCTACCAGCGGAATAGGCCACCAGTAATCCCTTTGCGGATTGAAGGACCGTTTCTCCAGGAACTTGCCGCTCCAGGTATACACGTTGGTGTTCATCACGGTTTCTGCTGTTTTCCAGCGGCGGATGTCATTGTAGTACATGCCTTCGCCGGCCAGCTCTATACGTCTTTCATGCCGGATCTCCGCGCGCAGCTGCTCCCTGGTAAGTCCTGCCGGCAGGTGCGGCATATCAACGCGGTCGCGGATATCATTAAGGGCCTTGTATACGGTGGCGTCCGGTCCGGCCGCTTCGTTCTGCGCTTCGGCATACATCAGCAGGATATCGGCATAGCGCAGCACAATGAAGTTGGTCTCGGACTGGCCGGTCTTCAGGTCAGACAGGTTGGACGGCGGTGCGGCGCTGTCGTAGATGCTGTATTTCTTCATCCCGAAACCGGTCACGGCAAACCGGGTAGAGTCAATGGTCTTACCCCTGTACATATCACCGGGATAAGTAAAGGTGGCGTATAAACGCGGATCGCGGTCCTGGTAAGGGTTGGCCGGGTCGTAACCGGAAGCCGGGTCTGAGGTGGGCAGCCCGTTCTTCATGTAGTAGGCCTGCGCCAGGTCCAGTAAAGGCGCGTTGGTATTATACTGCGTGCAGATCAGGTCAAAGGAGCTGCCCTGGTTAGGGAAGAGGTACTGCACGTCAAAGATCACTTCCTTATTGTTTTCATTGGCCGGCAGGAACAGGGAACGGTAGTCGTCAAACAGGCCGTAAGTGCCCAGGTCCATTACCGCTTTGGCAGCGGCAGCGGCTGCCTGCCATTTGGACTGGTCGTTGGCGGTGTTCAGCAGGGGGCTGGCCTCGTACAGCAGCACTCTTGCTTTCAGGGCCAGCGCAGCGCCTTTGGTGGCACGGCCTTTATTAGCACCACTGTAGGAGGGTGGCAGCACGGCTGCGGCTTCGTCCAGGTCCTGCAGTACCTGCTGCACTACTTCCGCACGGGGCGTGCGGGGCTGGTCTGCCTGTGTTTCAAGCTCCGGCGGGTCCAGTATCAGCGGCACATCGCCATAGTAATTCTGCAGGGTAAAGTAGTAGAGCGCGCGCAGGAATTTGGCTTCTGCTTTCATCCGTGCTTTCAGGTCCTCGTCCATGTCCGGCACTTCGTCCACTTTGGCCAGGAAGGTGTTGCAGCGGCCTATCCCCGTATAACAGTCGCCAAAGCGGTAGGGTATGATGCCGTCATTGCTGGCCTGGTGCTGCCCGGTAGCAATCAGGTTGAAAGACATGCCCCCGCTGTAGTTGATGGCATTGGGCGACAGTGTTTCTTCCCACAGCGCAGTAGTATTGGCGGAGCCGGGGCCATTGTCCTGGCCGCCGTACAGGCCGTCGTAGCGTAACACGGCATAGCAGCCCACCAGGCCGGCGTTGGCGGCTTCGGGTGTTCGCCAGAAAGTAGATTCGGTATACCGGTCGTGCGGGGAGGTGTCCAGCAGGCTTTTGTTACAGCCTGCCGCCAGGAAACCCGCGCAGGTAAGGAGGAGATATATCTTTTTCATTGTGATCATGTTTTACTTGGTTTAGAAGGTAACGTTCAGGCCGCCGTTAAATGTTTTCAGCATCGGGTAGCGGTACAGCGTTGTCTGGTCCAGGATGGCTTCCGGGTCAAAGTCCTTGTATTTGGAGAAGGTGAGCAGGTTCTGCGCGTTCACAAAAACGGAGAGCCTGCTGATCTTTACCTTGGACAGCCATTTGTCCGGCAGGGCGTAGCCCAGCTGTATGTTCTTCATACGCAGGTAGGAGTTGTCCCTGATCCAGAAAGTGGAGCGCTGGAAATTGTCTATGGAGCCGGTGCTGGTAGTGACGATCGGCAACCGGGCGTTGCGGTTCTCCGGTGTCCAGGCGTCAGTAGCCCATTCCCAGGTGGCGTTGGCCCCGTTGTTGAAAGGATAGGCCAGGTTGGCGGTGGGCAGCACTTTTACGCCTGCAATGCCCTGGAAAGCGGCGCTCAGTGAAATGCCTTTCCAGCCCAGGTTCAGCCCGAATCCGTAGGTGACTTTCGGGAACAGGGAGGAAGCGTTCACTACCACGCGGTCGTCGCCGTTAATGATGCCGTCGTTGTTCTGGTCTTTGTACTTGATGTACCCCGGTTTGGTGTTGGCGCTTTGTTTGGCGTGACGGGCCACTTCATCTTCTGTCTGGAAAATGCCTTCTGCTTCCAGCACATAGAAGGATTCCATGGGCAGGCCGGCCCTGGTAATGGTGCCGCTGCCGTAAATGATCTCGCCCTGCAGGTCTACCACCTCGTTCTTGTTATAGGATACGTTGCCGTTAAAGGAGTAGTCCAGCTGGCCGATGCTGTTCCGGTATTGCAGGGTCACTTCCAGGCCGGTATTGTCCACCGTGCCTACATTCTTTTTAGGGCCACCCAGGTTGCCTACCTGGGCAGGAATGTTTACCGGGCGCAGGATGTCCGTGGTACGTCTTTTATAAGCGTCCAGGGTAAGGGCCATGCGGTTCTCCCAGAAGTTTACATCTACGCCTGCGTTATAGGTAGTGGTGGTTTCCCAGTGAATGTCCCGGTAGGCATAATCCAGCACGGCAGCGCCGGTCTGCAGCGTGCCGCCAAAGCTGTAATCCTGCTCCAGCCTTACGGTGGGGTCGTAGCTGTAAAGCGCTACGGCCTGGTTACCCATTTGCCCTACAGAGGCACGTAGCTTGAGGAGGTTGAAGAACCTGGAGTGGAAAAAGTTCTCCTTGTCTATACGCCAGCCGGCGGAAGCAGCAGGGAAGAAACCCCAGCGATTGTTCGGAGCAAAGCGGGAAGAGCCGTCGGAACGGAAGGACAGCTCCAGCAGGTATTTGCCGTCATAGTCATAGTTCAAACGGCCAAAGTAGGATTCCAGTACGTCGCGGGTCATGTTGCCGCTGGTGGAATTCCAGGTGTTACCGGCATCGAAGGCATCCAGGGTGCCGTCCAGGTAACCATAAAAGCTGGTGGCCCAGTTGTCCTCGTCAAAATTGTCGTAGCTGGAGCCCAGCATTACAGACAGGTTATGCTTCAGCGCAAACTGGTGCTGCCAGTTCAGCGTGTTATAGAAGTGAATGTTCATGTTGTTCCAGTCTTCCTTGCTCGACCTTGGCGCCGTGGCCGGGCTGTTCCAGTTGATGGCCGCCCCGGTTTTCGGGTTAAAGGTCTGCATGCGGGGAGTAAAGCCGCTCAGCAGCCCGTCGTATTTATCTACGCCAAACTTGATATTGTAGGTAATGTCAAAGGGCAGCTTGTACTCGGCAAACACGGTGGCCAGGAAACGCTGCACCACTTTCGTGTATAAACCGTTGTAGGCGATCATGCGCGGGTTCTCCCAGTTGTTGCGGCCCAGGGTCCGGAGCCAGGAGTTGCCGTAGCGGCCGTCCTGCAGCGTATCCGTTAATATGGGCAGGGCCCTGGAAAGATACTGCCAGATGGAAGTATAGAAAGGCTCGGTATAGTTGCGATAATAGCCGTCCAGCGTTACGCCTACTTTCAATCTTTCATTCACATTCATGCTGGCGTTCAGGCCCAGGGAGTATTTATTCTCATGGTTGCCGGGGCCAAAGAGCACGCCGTCCCTGTTCAGGTAACCAATGGAAAGGCGGTACTGGTATTTGTCTGTGCTGCCGGACACGCTCAGGTCATGCTTCTGGATAATGCCGTTCTCCAGCGCTATGTCGTACCAGTTGTTAGCCGGGTAGGTATAGGGATCGGTAGCCATGCCCTGCTGGTATTCCTGGATGTCCTCTTCGGCGTACTCCGGCGCTTTTCCCTCGTTGATGTTCGCCTGGTTCTTCAGGCGCATGTAAGCAATGGGATCGTCTATAATGTCCGGCAGGTAAGTAGGTTTCTGTATACCGTAATAATAGCTGTAATTCACACGGGAGGCGCCGCGGCCTTTCTTGGTGGTAACCAGCAATACGCCGTTGGCTGCACGGGAACCGTAGATGGCGGCTGCAGCGTCTTTCAACACGGTGACGCTTTCAATGTCATTCGGGTTCAGCTCGTCCATGGAGTATTCAATACCATCCACCAGCACCAGCGGGTTGCTGTTGTTCAGGGTGCCAACGCCGCGTATGCGGATAGTGCTTCTGTCCACACCGGGCTGGCTGTTGCTCAGGTTGGCAAATACGCCGGGCACGCCCTGCAGGGCATTACTGATGTTGGTAAGCGGCTGTCCCTGCTTGTCTACCATATCTACGGTAGTAATGGCGCCGGTCAGCGTGGCTTTTTTTTGCGTGCCATAACCTACCACCACCACATCGTTCAGCTTTTGCACATCTTCTTCCATTGTTACATTCAAAGGCGTGCTGTTGGATACTTTTATTTCTTTTGGCAGGTACCCTACAAAGGTGAATTTGAGGGTGGCGCCTGCTGGCACGCTCAGTTTAAAATTGCCATTCACATCAGTGGCGGCGCCCCTGGAAGTGCCTTCTATCAGCACATTTACGCCTATCAGCGGCATGCCGCCAGAGGCTGTAACTTTCCCGGTAATGGGCAGGTCCTGCGCCTGCAGCGTGCTTACAGTGAGCAGAAAGATTCCCAGCATCAGCGCCTTTAACAGGCCCGATGTACGGGATCGTGGTAACAGTTTCATAAACGTTTGTTTTTGCAGTTTGTGTTTTGGTTGATTGCTTACTTCTTGCTTCTTGCTTTCTCCAGCCTGTCCGGGTAGTCGGTAATAATACCGTCTACGCCCATTGCCATTAGTCGCTCCATTTCGTCTGTTTCCTGTACCGTCCAGGGTACTATCTTGATTTGCTTTTCATGACATTTGCGGATCAGCTCCGGTGTTACCAGCTGGTATTGCGGGTTGTAAAAGAATGGTGTGAAGCCCAGCTGCTCCAGGTGCTGTTCAAAGGTGGCAGTTTTATCGCCGGTTAGAAAACCCAGCCTGATATGCGGATGTGTGCGGTGCAGCACCTGCAGGGGCCGCATATCAAAGGATTGTATCAGCAGCCGGTCGCCCAGTGGCTGCAGCTCTTTTACGCCCATCAGTATGCGCATGTATTCCTCCGGCGCCGGTTGCTGCTCTCCATCTGTTTTAGCGGAGGATTTGATCTCCAGCAGGTAATAGGCGGGAGGCAGGCCATGTGCAGCCGTATAGGCTTCCACGGAGTCTATCATTTCAGACATCAGCGGGGCGTAAGTGCGCATACGCTGCTGTTCCGGGTAAGCAGGATAATTTTTTTCACCGATAATGAACTGGCGGATGCTGTCGTAGTCCATTTTGTACAGCGTATACTTTGGCCGGTCTTCTTCAGGTATATCGCTGCCATCGGGCATGGTGGTATAGGACGGCGTTAAGGACGCATCATGGTATACTACTACCTGGCTGTCTTTTGTGATGTGCACATCAAATTCAATAGTGTTGGCGCCTGCCTGCAGGCCCTTTGTCATGGCCGGTATCGTGTTTTCAGGCATCAGTCCCCTGGTGCCGCGGTGGCCAACCTCAAAGAAACTGGGTAATGTGGTGTCTGCTTCTGCAGTCGGCCTGCTGTTGTTGCAGGCAGTGAAAATGCTGCTGCCTGCGCCGATGGTGCATGCCAGCAACGCAATGCTCGTAAAATGTTTCATGTAATTAAGTTTGTATAATGCTACGGTATCCTTGCAAGTGAGGATTGGAAACAGTTAATAACACAAGGTGTAAAAATATAATCCCACCCGGGATACTGTATCTCCGCTAATGTTAAGTGTTCATTAAACTATTGCAGCAATAAATACAATCCGGCAGCCAGCGTGCCGCCGGCCAGCGGCCCCAATACCGGTACCCATGCGTAGCCCCAGTCGCTTCCGCTTTTACCTTTTATGGGCAGCAGCGCGTGCATAATGCGTGGCCCCAGGTCCCTGGCCGGGTTGATGGCGTAGCCGGTAGTACCGCCCAGTGAAAGCCCGATAGACCATACCAGGAAGGCTACGGGCACTGCGCCCAGGGAGCCGAGCCCTACCGGCGTTTTTTCAGGCCCTATCTCCGCATTGGTGAAATAAAAGATGGTGAACAGCAGCACAAAGGTGCCGGTCATCTCGCAGATGAAATTCCTGGACATTTTACGTATAGCCGGCTCCGTGCAGAACACGGCGCGTTGCAGCCCGTTGTCCGGTGTTTCATCCAGGTGGTCCTTGTAATTGAGCCATACCAGAAAAGTGCCGGTCATGGCCCCCAGCATCTGGGCAACGATGAAGAAGGGCACCTGTCCCCAGTCAAACTTGCCGGCCAGTGCCAGGGCCACTGTTACAGCGGGATTGATATGCGCGCCGCTGTAAGGGCCAGCCAGCACCACGCCTACAAATACGGCAAGGGCCCAGCCGGTGGTGATCACGATCCATCCGCCGCTGTTGCCTTTGGTCTTGTTGAGCACTACGTTGGCCACTACGCCGTTGCCCAGTAACAGGAGCAGGGCAGTGCCCAGGAATTCCGCTAAATATGGGTGCATGATATTTGGTTGAGTTAAACATTGGTTAATCGGTATTATCAATTGGCAGCCCAGCTTTTGGCCGCTTTTACAGCTTTGTTCCATCCATTGATCCATTCCTTGCGGCCGTTCTGCGCGGTGTCCGGCTCAAAGCACTTATCTACCTGCCACTGGTTGCGTATCTCTTCCAGGTCTTTCCAGTAGCCGGTAGCCAGTCCTGCAAGGTAGGCGGCGCCCATGGCGGTGGTTTCTGTGATGCGCGGCCTTACTACTCTGGTATGCAGTATATCTGCCTGGAACTGCATCAGCAGGTTGTTGCTGGTAGCGCCGCCGTCTACGCGCAGCTCCTTAATGTGCATGTTGGCGTCTGCTTCCATGGCCTGCAATACTTCCATGGTTTGGTAGGCAATGCTTTCCAGCGCTGCCCGTGCGATATGCGCAGCGGTAGTGCCGCGGGTCATGCCTACCAGGGTGCCGCGTGCGTGCTGCTCCCAGTGCGGGGCGCCCAGGCCGGCAAAGGCAGGCACCAGGTATACGCCCTCATTCTGCGGCGCACGGGCGGCCAGCGCTTCCACTTCTGCGGAGGTGCGGATGATGCCCAGGCCGTCGCGCAGCCATTGCACAATAGCGCCTGCAATAAAAATGCTGCCTTCCAGCGCATACTGCACTTCGCCATTCACTTTCCAGGCAATGGTGGTAAGCAGGTTGTTCTTGCTGAGTATGGGCTGGTTACCAATATTCATCAGCATAAAGCAGCCGGTGCCGTAGGTGTTCTTTACCATGCCGGGCGTGGTGCACATCTGTCCGAAAAGCGCGGCATGCTGGTCGCCGGCAATGCCTGCAATGGGCAGCTGTACGGAGAACAGGCCGGGCGCTGTATGGCCGCATACTTCGCTGGACTGTTTCACTTCCGGCAGCATGGAGGCCGGGATGTCCAGCAGCTGTAGCAGGTCCGTGTCCCATTGCTGGGTGTGGATGTTGAACAGCATGGTGCGGGCGGCGTTGGTAATGTCGGTGGCATGCACCTGGCCATGTGTCAGGTTCCACACGAGCCAGGCGTCTACGGTGCCAAACGCCAGCTGGCCCTTTTCGGCGCGCTCGCGGGCGCCGGGCACATTGTCCAGTATCCACTTCACTTTTGTACCGGAAAAATAGGAGTCGATCACCAGCCCGGTTTTTTCGCGGATCATCTTTTCGTGGCCGGCGGCTTTCAGGCTGTCGCAATAATCAGCAGTGCGGCGGTCCTGCCATACAATGGCGTTGTGCACCGGCTTGCCGGTCTCGCGGTCCCATACAATGGCTGTTTCCCGCTGGTTGGTAATGCCAATGGCGGCAATATGGGCGCTTTCCAGCCCCGCTTTGGCCATAGCTTCGGCAGCCACGCTGATCTGGCTGCTCCATATTTCCGCCGGGTCATGCTCTACCCATCCAGGTGCGGGAAAATGCTGGGTGAATTCTTTTTGCGCGATGGCTACGATTGCGCCTGACCTGTCAAACAGGATAGCCCTGGAACTGGTGGTACCCTGGTCCAGCGCCATAACGTATTTGTTCATGTTTTCGTTTTTTATCAACGTGGACATTCGTTTTTTCGTTTATGTTATGTATTTAGCTGCTGCGGTGCTTTCGTATGGCTATGAATGCCTGTTAGCAGGTAATGCTGTGCTACGGCGTTGAATGCCTGCACCTGTTCCTGCTGCCAGGTGGTATCCCTTCCCAGCTCTGCTGCCATCAGCGCAGCTACCTGTGGCGCCATGCCGATAGCGGCCTGTGCGTCCAGGAAGAGTGCGCGCAGGCGGCGGGCCAGCACATCTTCCACGGTACGTGCCATTTCGTGGCGCACGGCCCATATTACCTGTGCCTTGATGTAGGGCAGGCGGGCATGCAACGGCGCTTTCAGCTCCGGGTGCTTCAGGGTAAGCGCCTGCAGCAGCGGTGCATCGCTGCCGTACACGTCCAGCGGCGCGGCGGTAGAAGGCTGCGGCAGGTACCCGTGTATGCGCAGCGTTTTGGTGCGGCAGGCAGCAGCAGGCAGCCCGCCTGCTTTCGCGGCTTCGTCTACCGTATCTTCTGCCATGCGCCGGAAGGTGGTCCACTTGCCGCCGGTAATGGTGATCAGGCCGGAAGGCGCTGTCATGATCTTGTGGCTGCGGGATATTTCCTTGGTGCTGCCCGTGCTTTTCTGCGGCGCTGCCAGCGGGCGCAGGCCGGCAAATACGCTCAGCACATCGGCGCGGGCAGGCGGCCGGGACAGGTAGCGGGCCGCGGTCCTTAAAATGAAATCTATTTCTGTTTCCAGCGCTACCGGCTCCATGCTGTGCTCGTCCAGCGGAGTATCAGTAGTGCCCAGCAATACCTTGTTGTGCCAGGGAACGGCAAACAGCACGCGGCCGTCGTCCGTTTTCGGGATCATAATGGCGCTGCTGCTTTGCAGGAAGGAGCGGTCCAGCACTATATGCACGCCCTGGCTGGGTTTTACCAGCCGGCGTGCGCCGGGATTGTCCAGCTGCAGTATCTCATCCACGAACACGCCGGTGGCGTTGATCACGGTCTTTGCCTGTAGCGTGAAGGTGTGGCCGGTTTCCAGGTCCTTTGCTACCACGCCGTTCAGCTTGCCGTCCGGGCGCTTTTCCAGCCCGGTCACTTTACAGTAGTTCAGCAGGATGGCCCCGTTCTCTACGGCGGTTTGCGCTAGGTTCACCGCCAGCCGCGCATCATCAAACTGCCCGTCGTGGTACACAATGCCGCCTTTCAATCCCTGGCGTTGGATAGTGGGCAGCTTTTCCTGCACCTCGCGGCTGCTGATGTGCCGCGAGCGGCCCAGGCTGAGGCGGCCGGAAAGCAGGTCGTACAGCTTCAGCCCTATGGTGTAGAAAGGCCCCTGCCACCAGGCATATTGCGGGATGATGAAATCCTGGTTATGCGCCAGGTGTGGGGCATTGGCCAGCAACAGCCCTCTTTCGTACAGGGCTTCCCGCACCAGGGCCACGTCGCCCTGCGCCAGGTAGCGCACACCGCCATGCACCAGCTTGGTGCTGCGGCTGGAAGTGCCTTTGGCAAAGTCCGCCTGCTCCAGCAGCAGGGTTTTGTAGCCCCTGGTAGCGGCGTCCATGGCAATACCCAGGCCGGTAGCGCCGCCCCCGATAATGATCATGTCCCATACCTGGTCAGGCGCGTTGGAAATTGTTGCGATGAATGCGCTTCTGTTCATTTGATTATCTTATGGCTTTTGAATACTTTCAATTTGTTTATTTTCGCTACAAATATAAAAGTAAAGCCAATAAATCGAAACCAATGTATAAAATAATACGAAAAAGTAAAAATATTTTGTTTCAGCGGGATGAAACAGCCTTATCAATTTTTTATTTATTGATAATCAATTATTTATATTTTTGTAGCTGCCGGATATTTACATTGGCGGTTTCAGGTGTGTTTCTTTTTCCGCGAGCAGGTATGCTTGGTGAAGAAAAGTGAAAGTAAGTGCAGGCAAGTAGTTGAAAGTGAAAATTTCTCTTGCTAACAGGTCGTAATACGTTAATTTTATGCAATATGTCTATGATCAATATCGCGGAACGCCATAAGTTCATTCTTGATAAGCTGCAGGAAAAGGGATACGTCAGCGTGGTAGACCTGTGCCGGGACCTGGATGTGTCCGGGGTGACCATCCGCAAGGACCTGAAGCTGCTGGAGGACCGGGCGCTGCTATTCCGCTCCCACGGCGGCGCCACACTTAATAACCCTTATACCAACGATAAGCCTGTCAACGAAAAGGAGAAGATCCACCGGGATGAGAAAAACAGCATCGGGCAGGCGGCAGCCGCGCTGATAGCGCCAAACGACGCTGTCATCATTGCTTCCGGCACCACCGTGCTGGCGCTGGCGCGCAACATTCATCCCAAAGGGCACCTGACCGTTATTACCGCTGCGCTGAACGTGGCGCTGGAGCTGCTGCGCTACCCGGAAATAGAAGTGATACAGCTGGGGGGCCTGCTCCGTAACAGCTCTTCCTCCGTAACAGGGCCGTATGCGGAAAAGATACTGGAAGACTTTTCCTGCAGCAAGCTGTTCCTGGGCGTAGACGGTATTGACATTGAATTTGGCCTCACTACCACCAACATCATGGAAGCCCACCTGAACCAGAAAATGATCGCCACCGTACAAAAGACCATTGTGCTGGCAGACGCCAGCAAATTCGGCAAAAGAGGTTTTGGCCGCATCTGCGGGCTGGAAGAAGTGGACGAGGTGATCACGGACAAAGGCATTTCCGACCACACCGTAAAAACGATGGAGGATATGGGGATCAAGGTGACGATTGTGTAGTGAAGGGTGAAAAGTGAAAGGTGAAGCATATGTCTGCCCATTCACTATTCACCTTTCACTATTCACCCTTCACTTTTCACCTCCCCCGCACCTTCATCCTCAGCGTATATACGGCTTTGGAAGCGGTAATAAAGAGCGTGTGGCCGTCCTTCCCGCCAAAGCATACATTGGCCGTCCAGTCCGGCGATACGGGAATATTTCCCAGCTTGTTGCCGGAAGGGTCGTAGATGGTGACACCGCGGCCGGTGAGGTACAGGTTGCCTTCGCTATCCAGCGTCATGCCATCAGAGCCCTGGGGCACGAACAGCTGCCGCTCGCCAAGGCGGCCATCCGGCAGTATACGGTATTTGTAGGTTTTATCGCCCTGTATATCCGCTACGTACAGGTACTGTCCGTCCGGCGTACCCACGATGCCGTTAGGCTTTTCCAGTTTGTCCTCCACAATAATGGCTTCCTTTGCTCCTTTGGGCAGGTAGTATACGCATTGCTCCCGGATATCCGGTTCGGTACGGTCCCAGTAGTCGCGCTGATAGTAGGGGTCGGTAAAGTAAATGCCGCCTTGGCCGTCTATCCACAGGTCATTGGGACCGTTGAGGCGGCGGCCCTGGAAATCGCGCAGCAGCACGGTCACCTGCTTGTCCGGGCTGATGGACCATAGCTCGTCCTTTTCATCTGCGCAGGTCACCAGGTTGCCTGCAGGGTCAAAGTACATCCCGTTGGAGCGGCCCGCCGGCTCCATGTAGAGGGAGAGCTGTCCTCCGGTATCATATTTCCATATCCGGTTATTGGGCTGGTCGGTAAAATAGATGTTCCCTGCCTTGTCGGCGGCCGGCCCTTCCGTAAAGGCAAACTGGCGGGATACTTCGTGCAAGGTGGCGCCGGGCGCTACTACGGTAATGGCGTCGAGCTTGCCGGTATTATGTTCCTGGCTGAAAGTGTGCATGGATATTGTTAAAAAGGTGATCAACAGTAACCCGGCATAGCGGTATTTGTTCATGTAGTGGAATTTAAGGTCAATGGTCTGTAAACGCAAATATAGTTCCAACCCGCAGATATTTAAGGAAAACTGGCATTCTATGTGAGTTATTAGCTACATTTGTAATTTGTTTGACATTGTCATACTCAATCTTATTTAAAGCAACGCATGTACGATATTTGTTGTGTAGGGCATCTCACGCTTGACAAGGTGGTGACCACCCGGTCTACCGTGCATATGGCAGGAGGCACCTCCTTTTATTTTTCCAATGCCATCCGCAACATGGATGTCAGCTATACCCTGGTAACCGCCCTGGGCGCGGGCGAAATGCATGTGGTGGAAGACCTGCGCGCCAAAGGTATTACCGTGAAGGCGCTCCCCAGCGCCCATACCGTTTATTTCGAGAACATCTATTCCGAGAACCAGGATCACCGCACCCAGCGTGTGCTGCAGCAGGCAGACCCTTTTACCGTGGAGCAGCTGCAGGACGTAGCGGCAAAGATATACCATCTGGGCCCGCTGCTGGCTGGCGATATACCGGTAGAGCTGATCAGGGCGCTGGCAGCCAGGGGCCGGGTTTCCCTGGATGTGCAGGGCTACCTGCGCAGGGTGGAAAACAAACAGGTGCGCGCCATTGACTGGCCCGCCAAGCTGGAGGCCCTGCAGTACGTGGACATCCTGAAGGCCAACGAATCCGAGATGGAAGTGCTCACCGGCCACCGGGACGTGCGCCGGGGTGCGCAGGAGCTGTTTGACCGGGGCGTTAAGGAAGTGGTGATCACCCTGGGCAGCATGGGCTCCGTGATCTACAACGGCCGTACCTATTATAATATCCCTGCCTATGTGCCGGCTGCTGTTATAGATGCTACCGGCTGCGGCGATACCTACATGGCCGGCTACCTGTACCGGCGTATTAAAGGCGATTCACTGCAGGCGGCCGCAGAGTTTGCAGCTGCTATGGCAACGCTCAAGATCGGCGCTTCGGGGCCATTCACCGGCGCCGAGGCAGACGTTATGGCCCTGCTGGCCGACAGCGAAAAGCAGATGGTGCTGCCGGGATAGCCTCCTGCCTGCAGACACAGGCCCCCCACAGGTTTTTCCTATTTTAGCAGCTGCAAAAGCGCCATTATGCAGGACCAGACCAAACTGCTGGATAGTTTAAAACAACATCATCATTTATCCATACGGGTAACACTGAACTGTAATGCCCAGGTGCCTGCCGATATCTACCGGCAGCTGCTTACGCCGCACCGCAGCCTGCACTATGTGTTCATACTGGTAATGCAGGGAAAGTCTGTACACACGGTAGATATGGAGACCTTTACCGTGCATGCAGGACAGCTGCTCTTTGTGTTGCCGCACCAGGCCCACCTGGTAGCGCCCCGGGAGGGTGGCATCAGCTATTTCACGCTCAACTTCGAGGAGCGTTGCCTGTCCCTGCTGCCCAAACCGTTCCTGTTCCTCTTGAATCCGCTATATAACCAGCTGCTTACTTTTGATGCGGGCGCCCTGCAAAGGGTGCGCACCCTTTTTGAAATGCTGTCGCAGCTATTGGCAGAGCCGGATATGGATATGGACCTTGTGCTGTCTAACCTGAACACCCTGCTTACAGAGCTGAACCGCACCTACCTGGCTAATCATAAAAAAGGACGGGATACAGACGGGCACCTGTCCAGGTTCATTGCTTTCAAAACGCTGGTAGAAGCAGAGTTCATGGAACAGCCGCCCGTACAGGCCATTGCCGCCCGGCTGTCGCTCACCACCAACAGCCTTTACAGTATTGTAAAGCATTACTCCGGGCTGTCTCCCAAGGCATTCATCATAAACCGCCTGATGGTGGAGGCGCAGCGCCGCCTGTACTATTCAGAAACATCCGTCAAAACGCTGGCCTACGAGCTGGGCTTCAGCGATCCCGGTTACTTCTCCCGCCTGTTCCGGAAAAGCACCGGCAAAAGCATTACGCATTTTGTAAAGGAAGTGCAGGATTTGTCTGGCAATTAAAGTGATTTGTCCCTGCCCTTCAGCGGGCTGTTGATGAATTTTGTGGCTACCAACAAATTCATCATCATTATGCAAAAAGTATTGATCACCGGCGCCAACAAAGGCATCGGTTTTGCAACGGCCAGGTATTTATTACAAAAAGGGTATTTCGTGTACCTGGGCTGCAGGAATGCTACCCTGGGCGCTGCAGCAGTAAGCCGGCTGCAGGAGGAGGGACTGTCCCATTGCGAAGCGCTGGAGCTGGATGTAACAGACCAGCTGTCTGTAACGCGCGCAGCGGCTGCGCTTACCGAAAAAGCGGGCGTGCTGGATGCGCTGGTCAACAATGCCGGCATACTAGGCGCTTTCCCTGCACCGGAAGGCGCTGCCGGAATAGAGAATGCACAGCAGGTGTTCAACACCAATTACTTCGGCGCGATCCGGGTTACCACTGCCATGCTGCCGCTGCTGCAAAGATCGGAGCAGCCGCGTATCGTGAATGTGTCCAGTGAAACGGCCTCCCTGCAGCGGCACCAGGACCCTTCCTGGTTGTATTATCCTATGAAGGACACGGCGTACGTGCCCTCCAAAACCGCCCTGAACTTCTATACGCTGGCGCTGGCCTACCAGTTGAAGGGTACCCGGTTTAAAGTGACCAGTGTATGCCCCGGCTATACCGCTACGGATATGAATAACTTTACGGGCAGCGGAAAAGCCGCGGATGCCGCCGCCACTGTTGCAAAATACGCCATGGCGGATACGGACACGCCCAGCGGCAAATTCTATAACGCTGCCGGGGAGTTGCCCTGGTAGTGCCGGATGCTGCACCAGCAAAAAAGAGCCGGATAAAAGCTGCCGGCGATCCGGCTCTTTCTAACCCGCCCCAAAAAAGTAGCATAATCCATCATTTTAAAAGGTTTATCTATTGCCTGTTAGCCCTGTTACAAATATTTTTATCACAGGTGGCAACCGGCTGGCGCCTTGCCACTTTGAGGACAGCTGCTGCAACCGTCCGCAGCCGGAGATCAACAAGAGCGGCAGCGTGCCGGAGCAGCACCCGGATTATAAATAACAGCTGATCTTTTAATAACAGAATATTTAACGATGACCGTAAGCAAGCATTTAACTTTCATTGTAACAACCTGTATAACATTTTGCCTGTCCTTGCCGGCCCCTGGCCAGCAGCCGCCGCTGCGCCTCTGGTATCAGCAGCCGGCCGCGGTATGGGAAGAGACCTTGCCGCTGGGCAATGGCCGCCTGGGCATGATGCCTGATGGTGGCGTAAACAGGGAGCAGATCGTATTGAACGACATCACCCTGTGGTCCGGCGCGCCACAGGATGCCAACAACTATGGCGCGTACAAACAGCTGCCGCAGATCCGCCAGCTGCTGGCAGAAGGCCGGAATGACGAAGCGCAGGCCATTATGAACCGATCTTTTGTATGCACCGGCAAAGGCTCTGCAGATGTGCCTTTTGGCTGTTTTCAGGTGCTGGGCAGCCTGCAGCTGGAGTTTGATTACAAGGGTGTGGAGAACAAGCCTGCTGCGTTTGAGGAGTATGAAAGGGAGCTATCGCTGAACACCGCCATTGCCCGCGCTGCCTATAAGGTGAACGGGGTATCCTATACGCGGGAATACTTTACCGGCTTTGGCGATGATGTGGGCGTGATCCGCCTGGCCGCTGACAAGCCGGGACAACTGAACCTGCGCGTTACCCTGAGCCGCCCGGAAAGGTTTACCACCCGTACCCGGGGCAAAGAGCTGCAAATGTACGGACAGCTGGAAAGCGGTACGGATACGCCGGGCATGCGCTACATGGCCTTGGTGCAGGCCCGCCTGGACGGCGGCAGCCTGCGCGCGGAAAAAGATGCGCTGGTAATAAAGGACGCCACGGAAGTGGTCCTGTACGTATCCATGGGCACGGATTTCAGGAATCCCGGCTTTGAAGCCAAAACAGCGCAGCTGCTGGCCGCTGCCATGAAGAAAAGCTATACAGCACACAAGCAGCAGCATACGGCCAATTACCAGGAACTGTTTAACCGCCTCCACCTGCAGCTGGGCGCTACCCATGCGGAACAGCTGCCTACGGACAAACGGCTGATCGCTTTTGCAGAAAAACCGGAGTCAGACGATGCCCTGGCCGCCCTGTTCTTCCAGTTTGGCCGCTACCTCAGCATCAGCAGCACACGTGTAGGCCTGCTGCCGCCCAATCTGCAGGGCTTGTGGGCCAACCAGGTGCAAACGCCCTGGAACGGCGATTATCACCTGGACGTGAATGTGCAGATGAACCACTGGCCGGTGGAGGTGAGCAACCTTTCCGAGCTGAACCTGCCGCTGGCCGGGCTGGTGAAAGGACTGGTGAAACCCGGCGAAAGGACCGCCAAAGCCTATTATAACGCAGACGGCTGGGTAGCCCACGTGATCACCAATGTATGGGGCTTTACGGAACCGGGCGAAAGCGCTTCCTGGGGCATCACCAAATCCGGCTCCGGCTGGGTGTGCAATAACCTGTGGGAGCACTACGCTTTTACCAACGATAAAAAATACCTCGCAGATATCTACCCGGTACTGAAAGGCGCCGCAGAATTTTACAGCAGCCAGCTGGTGGAGGACCCCACAACAGGCTGGCTGGTCACTTCGCCGTCGTCCTCGCCGGAAAACTGGTTTTACCTGCCTAACGGGAAAACCGCCAGCGTGTGCAACGGCCCTACCATTGACAACCAGATCGTGCGGGAGCTGTTCAGCAACGTGATCACCGCCTCGAAAGAGCTGGACAGGGATGCCGCCTTCCGTAAAAAACTACAGGCCCAGCTGCAACAGGCTGCACCGGCAGGCGTAGTGGCCACAGACGACGGCCGCCTGCAGGAATGGCTGGAGGACTACGAGGAGCCCGAGCCACAGCACCGGCACGTATCGCATTTGTATGGCCTGTTCCCCGCTGCCCTTATCACGCCGGACGCCACACCTGCGCTGGCGGAAGCCTGTAAAAAAACGCTGGAGCAAAGGGGCGACGACGGCCCCAGCTGGTCCATTGCCTACAAAATGCTGTTCTGGGCACGGTTGCATGACGGCAACCGCGCCTACAAGCTGTTTACCGACCTGCTGCGGCCTACGCTGAAAACCAACATCAACTATGGCGCTGGTGGTGGTACTTATCCCAACCTGTTCACCGCCGGCCCGCCTTTCCAGATAGATGGCAACTTTGGCGGTGAAGCTGGCCTGGCCGAAATGCTGCTGCAAAGTCATGAAGGCTATATTCACCTGCTGCCCGCCCTGCCGGACCAGTGGAAAGCATCCGGCAGCATCAGGGGGGTTAAGGCCCGCGGCAATTTTACCGTGGATATCACCTGGAAGAATGGGCGGGTAACCAGCTACCGCATTGCCTCCCCGCAGCCGCGCAGGGTAAAGGTGAAAGTGAACGGCGCTGTGACGGAAGTGATGGCAGAAAGGATATAGAAAAATTGATCACCATGTTATAAATTAGGCAGCTAAACTATTCGGAATGAAATATTTCACCCTGTTCACGTTATTTTTCGGCACCGGCTTTTGTGCTCACACTGTTACCGCACAAGGCATCATCATCCCGGTACAGACTGCTCATCATGCACAGGTGCTGCAGGTAAACGATAACAGGGACCTGAATACGATCTGGTTTGGCGAAAAGCTGGCCAATGCCGGGGAATACGGCCAGGTGCCCGCCGTATATAAAATGTCCGACTACACCGGGCAGCTGAGTTCCGCCTATACGCCGGCCGGCTCGCGCAACCTGGCGGAACCGGCCATTACGGTGACCCATGCGGACGGCAATAACTCCCTGGACCTGAAATACGTGCGCCACGAGCTGACGCGCATCAGCGATAATGTGTCCCGGCTCACTGTCTGGCTGAAAGACCCGGTATACGATCTTGAAGTGACCTTATACTACAAAACCTATTTCAACGAAGACGTGGTAGAGCAATGGAGCGAGATCCGCCATCATGAAAAAGGCCCTGTAGTGCTGCATAAATTTGCTTCTGCCAACCTTTACCTGCAGGCAGATGCTTTCTGGCTCAGACAGTACCATGGCGACTGGGCCATGGAAATGCAGCCGGAGGAATCAAGGCTCACGCATGGCATTAAAACGCTGGACAGCAAGCTGGGCACCCGCGCCAACCTGTTCCAGCCCTCCGTGTTCATGGTGTCCCTGGGCAGGCCCGCTACGGAAGATGAAGGCAGCGTAATGTATGGCGCGCTGGAATACAGTGGTAATTTTCGCATAGACCTGGAGCTGGACCCGGAAGATAACCTGCGCATTATGGCAGGGATCAGCAACTACGCTTCCGACTATACGCTGGCGCGGGGAGAGGTGTTTACCACACCGGCTTTCCTCTACACCTTTTCCGGCGAGGGTAAAGGAGCTGCCAGCCGCAACCTGCACCGCTGGGCCAGGAACTACAAGCTGCTGGACGGCAGAGGTTCCCGGCTTACCTTGCTGAACAACTGGGAATCCACCTATTTTGATTTTAACGAGCAAAAGCTGTTTGCATTGCTGAAGGAAACGAAGGCCCTGGGCGTGGATCTTTTCCTGCTGGATGATGGCTGGTTTGCCAATAAATATCCCCGCAATGACGATCGTGCCGGGCTGGGTGACTGGAAGGAGAATAAAAGCAAGCTGCCCAATGGTATTGCCTCCCTGGTAAAGGAAGCGCAAAAGGAAGGCGTAAAGTTCGGCATATGGGTGGAGCCGGAAATGGTGAACCCTAAGAGCGAGCTGTATGAAAAGCATAAAGACTGGGTGATACGCCAGCCCAACCGTGACGAATATTATTTCCGGAACCAGCTGGTGCTGGACCTCAGCAATCCCGAGGTGCAGGAATTTGTATACAGCGTGGTGGACGACCTCTTCACCAGGAATCCCGGTCTCGCCTATATTAAATGGGACTGCAACGCGGTTATCTACAACGCTTATTCCGCCCATTTGAAGCACCAGTCGCACTTTTATATTGCATACATGCGCGGGCTGTACAAGGTGCTGGAAAGGCTGCGGAAAAAATATCCCGAAGTGCCGATGATGCTCTGCTCCGGCGGAGGCGGCCGCGTGGATTACGCTGCCCTGCAATACTTCACGGAGTTCTGGCCAAGTGACAATACCGACCCGCTGGAACGTATCTTCATGCAATGGGAGTACTCCTATTTTTACCCCGCCATCAGCAGTGCCAACCACGTAACGGACTGGGGCAGGCAGCCGCTGAAGTTCCGCACGGATGTAGCGATGATGGGCAAGCTGGGATTTGACATTGTAGTGAGCCGGCTCAATGCGCAGGACCTGCAGTTCTGCCAGCAGGCGGTAAAGACCTACGACAGCGTAAAGGCTGTTATCTGGCAGGGCAACCAGTACCGGCTGGCAAATCCCCGGGAAAGCAGCGTGGCTTCCATGCTGTACCTGAACGAACAGCAGTCTTCGGGCGTAATATTCAATTACCTGGTGAGCAACCGCTACGGCGCCGGCAGCACCCAACCCATCCGCCTGAAAGGCCTGAAGCCCGCGGCAACATACAGGATACGTGAAGTGAACCTGTATCCCGGCACGCAGTCCACTATCAATGCTGCCCGCACTTACTCCGGCGATTTCCTGATGAAAGCGGGCTTCAACCCCAACGTGAATGCACACAGGACCAGCGTGGTATTGCGGATCGATGAAATTTAGCTGACAGGAGGCAGCTCTCTTCCCCGGCTTGCTGTATGCACATACATCCTGGCGCGGAGCCGGGGATACCGGCGCGTGCTGAAGCACCAGCCAGGTTGCGGCGAGAGGAAATTATTGCAACATTGTTGCATTTATAGAAATATACCTATCTTTGCGTAATTACATACCGGGGAAATTATCGCCGGAGACAACCTATGCAGGCATACTTCTAAAACAATGAACCAATGACAAACAGCAATGATTTTGACGTGATCATCCTAGGCGGCAGCTATGCCGGGCTTTCAGCAGGAATGGCCCTGGGCCGGTCTTTAAGGAAAGTGTTGATCATAGACAGCGGCCAGCCATGCAACCGGCAAACGCCGCATTCGCATAACTTCCTGACCCAGGATGGACAAACACCCCGGCATATTTCCGCACTGGCAAAGGAGCAAGTGGCAAAATACAGCACGGTGCAGTTCCTGGACGGGCTGGCTGTGAGCGGCGTAAAACGGGAAAGGGGATTTGAGATACGCACGGCAGCGGGCGACCTGTTTACTGCAAAGAAACTGGTCTTTGCCACCGGCATGAAGGACGTGATGCCCGATATTGAAGGATTTGCAGAATGCTGGGGCGTTTCCGTGATCCATTGCCCCTATTGCCACGGGTACGAAGTACGGCATGAAAGAACAGGTATCCTGGGGAACGGGGATACAGGGTTCGAGATCGCTAAACTGATCAGCAACTGGACCGGAGACCTGACGCTGTTCACCAACGGCCCATCCACGCTGACGGAAGCACAGCGGGACAAGCTTTTCCAGCATCAGATCGGCATTATTGAAACAGAGATCGATCGCCTGGAGCATGAGCAGAGCTACCTTCAGTGCGTGGTATTAAAGGATGGCAGGAGCATTGCGCTGAAAGCCATGTATGCAAGACCTGTGATGCTGCAGCACTGCGACATTCCTGCGGCCCTGGGTTGTGAGCTGACCGAGCAGGGGCTGATCAGGGTGGATATGTTCCAGAAAACAACGGTAGACGGCGTGTATGCCTGCGGCGACAACAGCCAGATGGCCAGGGCAGTGGCCGCGGCGGTAGCAACGGGCACTTTTGCAGGTGGGGCATTGAACAGGGAATTGATAGAGGAGCGGTTTTGAGGAGGCGGGAAAATCCATAAGCGGGATTTTTTGGCAGGAGGCGTTGGGGGCCGCTTTAGTCAGTAAATTTTCAACAATATATGATTTATTATCAATCGTAATAGTAACATGATTTCCCTCATTTGACCCGAATTTACATTTTTTGTACCCGGTCCATCAAGTCGACGAGTACGAGGCCCTGTTCCTCCTCCTGTACTCCTTGGGTGATATTCCCATCAGCTTCGAGAACATCCTTGAAAAATAATACGGATCATCCATGCCCAGCTTTTGCGCAATGGTTTTAATGGTCATGTCCGGCAGCAGCAGGTACTGGCAGGCCTGCTGTATCTTCAGGTGGTTGAAGTATTCCACCGGCGCGTACCCGGTCCTTTCCCGGAAGATGGTGGAGAAGTAGGAAACGGACAGGTTGGCAAACGCTGCAAATTCATTCAGCGTAATGCGGGTATGTACCTTTTCCTGCATCAGGTCCAGCGTAGTGGCGATCACATCGCGGTTGTCGCTTTGCTGTACGTAGTTGAACTTGTCCTCGTACAGCAGGGAAGACAGGAAGTGATAGAAGATCATGTTTACATACCGCAGGTTGTCCGCCGTATATCCCCTTTCCAGGTGGAAGTAAATATCCTCGAACAGCTTAATGCGGTTCTCGTTATACGGCAGGTAGGGTTTGTAGCCTTTGGCCTGCTGTAATATCAGCTCCACGATATAGCCCGCCAGCTCCCCTTTGAAATGTATCCAGTAGATTGTCCATGGATCATTTTCGTGGGCGGAATAGGTATGCGGCGTGTTCATCGGGATGGTAATGAACTGGGAGGGTTGTATCTCCACCCGCTTGCGGTTGATCTCTATCCAGCCGCTGCCTTCCACGCAATAGATGATAATATGCTGCCCTATGCCCGCTGTGCGCTTCATGTAATGTCCCCTGGCTTTAGGGTAGTAACCAATGTCGGTAATGTATACCTGCCGGGTGACCGGGTCTTTGGTCAGGAAATCGTTGCTGATCTTCTTGGGCAGCACGATCAGGCGCTGTCCATCAAACCCTTCCCGTCTTCTCGCTGCTTTCTCTTTCATGTTCATACCTAAAGATATATTTTATCCGGTTTCCCCGAAACCGAATAAAAATCCATCATTACAGAAAAAACCGCTATTCTTAGTTTTAGCACCAACCACGAATTTTGATCCAGCTCATTTTCCACGGGGAACAATACTATGCCTGGCATGCTTGCTCTCAAGCTAAAAACACATGTTATGAAAAAACACTTTACACGTTTGTATTTACTGCTATGGCTGTCCGCGGGCTTCTGCCTGCAGGCGGCCGCACAAACCACACCGCTGCAGGGGAGGGTACTGGACGCAGCCACCCAAAAGCCGCTCCCTTTTGTTACCATCACCAATATGGCCCATAAAAAAGCATCTGCCAGAACAGGTGCTGACGGCCGTTTCTCCATCCCGGTCAGCGGCCCGGTCATGCTGGCTTTCAGCTATGTAGGCTATAAAACGCGCATGGTCAGCGTATCGCCGGCAGATACCGGCATTACGGTTTCGCTGGAACAGGATATCTCCGGGCTCAATGAGGTAGTAGTGATCGGGTACGGATCGCAGCAGAAAAAAGACCTGACCAGCGCTGTAGCCAGCATTTCCGGAAGGGAGCTGAGCGAGCTGCCGGTTACCACCATCAACAGCGCCCTGCAGGCCAGGGTGCCGGGCGTGCAGATCACCAGCGGCGGCTATCAGCCGGGCGCCGGCACTAACATCAGGATCAGGGGCATTAACACTATTAACCCCGACGGCGCGGGTCCTACGTATGTAGTGGATGGGGTGATACTGACGGGCGATATCCGGGAGCTGAACCCTTATGATATTGAGTCCATTGACGTGCTGAAAGATGCTTCTGCAGCTGCCATTTACGGCGCCAGGGCAGCGCAGGGCGTGATCATCATCACCACCAAAAAGGCAAAGGCCGGCCGGTCCAGCATTGACTACAACGGCTATTACGGCATACAGCAGATCTACCGCAGCTACGATTTCATTGGCGCACAGGACTATGCCAACATCCGCCGCATTGCGCTCAGCGACGAGGACCCGGTGGCATGGCCGCTCAATGACCCGGAAACGGACAAGCAGGTGTTCAGCGCCACGGAGCTGAAAAGCCTCGCGGAAGGCAGGTCCTATAACTGGCCTGACGCCGTTACCCGTGTTGCGCCCATGCAAAGCCATACACTCAGCATCTCCAACGGCATTGGCCGTAACAGGATCTACCTGAGCGGCAACTACCTGAACCAGGATGGCATTATCATCGGCTCCAACATGAAACGCTATTCCATTAAAGGCAACATGGAATCAGCCGTTACAGACAAGCTGAACATGGGACTGAACAGCAACTATTCACATATTGACAACCACTTTGTGAGCAATAACGTGTACTATAACGCGGTGTCCATGAGCCCCCTGCGCCCTATTTACGATTCGCTGGGCAACCCGGTGGTGGAGGTAGACCCCAACACGGGCAACATAACGGTGAATAACCCGGTGGTGCAGGCCACAGATGCCATCAATCACAAAGTGGACGACCGCCTCATTGCCAACCTGTTCCTGGAGTACCAGGTGGTGCCTGCGCTACGCTTCCGTTTCAGCCTGGGCGCGGACATCTACAAGAACCAGACCTTTGAATACTACCCGCGAACTACCAGCGAAGGCTACCTGCAAAAAGGCGTAGCCAAAGTGCAGAACTTCGGTTATCGCGATTGGGTGTGGGAAAACACCCTTACCTATGATTACCATCCTTCCGAACAGCATTCCTTCAATGTGCTGGGCGGCTTTACCTTCCAGAAAAGAAGGCAGGAGTGGAACTTTGAGCAGGCTTCCGGCTTTCCTACAGACGAGCTTTCGTACAAGAACATGAGCCTGGCCAACCGGCGGGATTACATCCTGAGCGATTACTATAACTGGGCGGTAAACTCTTACCTGGGCCGCGTGATCTACAAGTTCAGGCAGCGGTACATCTTTAACGTGACCGCGCGTTATGATGGCTCTTCCCGCTTTGGCGCAGAGAACCGTTACGGCTTCTTCCCGTCCGTAAGCGCTGCCTGGCGTTTGATAGACGAACCTTTTATTGGCTTCAAGCTCAAATCCAGGGTGAATGATGCCAAGATCAGGGTCAGTTATGGTGTGATCGGCAACCAGGATATTAATTACGACAAGATCTACGCCCGTATGAATGCCGCCAGCTATCCCTTTAACGGCAACACGCAGGCTACCGGCTACCAGCTGGGCGGCAGCGAGGGCAATGCCGCGCTGAAATGGGAAAGCCAGCACCAGTTCAATGCCGGCTTTGACCTGGCCCTGTTCAATTCCAGGATACAGGCCACCTTCGATTTCTATAACAAGAACATCCGCAACCTGCTGCTGGACCAGACCCTGGCGCCTTCCCAGGGCTTTGATGCCAAGACCATCAATGTGGCTGCCATGAATACCCGTGGCATGGACATCGGGCTGAAGCTATGGCCGGTAAAGACAAATAATTTTGACTGGCAGGTGAACCTGAACTGGTCCAGGTACCGGTCAAAGATCACCTCCCTGCTGCCGGGCCGCGACTCGCTCAGCCCTTACCTCAAAGTGGGCGAAGCGCCCAACAGCCTGATCGTGGATTATGTGTTTGACGGCATCTACCAGGAGGGGGACGACCTGAAGCTGAACCCCAATGGCCGTCCCGGCGATATCCGTGTGAAGGATATCAACAACGATGGCGTGATCAACCAGTACGACCGCACCATTGTAGGCCGTACCACACCCGCTGCCTGGGGCGGGGTCTGGAACTACTTCCGGTACAAGCGCATCTCCATGACCATATTTGCCAGCTATATGTACGGGCACGATATTTATAACAAGGCGTACACCGATTACCTGTATGTAGGCAGCGGCCGCAACGTGATACTGAAAGAGGGGCTGAACTACTGGACCCCCACCAATACCCATACGGACATTCCACGGCCCAATGCCTTTGGCAGCTCCCTGCGCATGCTGCCCGCCGGCTCATCCAGCTATGCGGTGGAGAAAGGCGATTTTATCCGTATCCGGGATATTTCACTGGCCTATGATTTTTCGCCGGCGCTGCTGAAGCGCATCAAGGTACGTTCGCTGCGTGCATATGTGCAGGTAATGGAGCCTTTTCTGTTCACCGGTTTCCGGGGCATAGACCCGGAGATCAACGGTCCCGGATCGGGAGATATTTACCCCCGCTACCGCACCTTTTTACTGGGCGTAAACCTGGGCTTATAACCTAAAAAACTGCGATCATGTTATTGTTACCATATAAGCATTCCAATCCGGGCAAGATCACCGTGGCCTGTTTAATGATAGCCGTGCTGCTTTTCTCCGGCTGCGCCAAGCAGCTGGATATAAAACCCGAAGTGTTCGTATCGCCGGAAGAGCTGTACAAGGACGAAGCCGGCATAAGGTCCGGCATTGTGGGCATTTACCGGCAGCTGCTGGTGCTGAAGCGTTCTGATTACGTAATTGTAGGCATGGTGGGAACAGACGAAGGCAAGACCACTTTGTTTGTACCTACCTGGGGTACCTACTGGCAGAATTTTTCGGCGGTGAACAGCTATTCGCCGCTGATGACGGGACAGAATGATGTGATACAGAACTTCTGGGCGGTTTCCTACAAGGGTATCAACAATGCCAATGTTGCCATCAGGTACATTCAGCAGGCGCCGGTAGGCGATGCCCTGAAAACCCGCGCCATTGGCGAAGCCAGGTTCCTGCGCGCCCTGTTCTATTTCTACCTGGTGCAGCTGTATGGCGGCGTGCCGCTGCCCACGGAGGTCGATAACACAGAAGCGGACGCCAGGGGTGGCTACCCGAGGAGCAGCCCGGACCAGGTATACCAGCTGATCATAACCGACCTGCAATATGCCATGGACAACCTGGGCAGGAAGGGAGAGGAAGGGCAGGACCCAGGGCGCGCTACCCGGGAAGCGGCCCGCGCCTTGCTGGGCAAGGTGTACCTGACCCGCCGGGATTACCACAATGCAATGACCACCCTGCAGCCGCTGCTCAGCGCCTCCAACGTGGCGCTGCTGCCCGCCTATGCCGATCTGTATGTAGAAGCAAATGAAAATAATATCGAGTCCCTGTTCGAGATTCAGTTCTCCAACGAGCAGGATAATACCAGCAACCTGGCGGCTAACCTGGGCTGCTGGCAGATCAACTCCCCGGAGCTGCCCGGCGCCGGCGGCCATGTGATCATTCCCACGGATTATTATTACGAAAGCTTCGAGGAAGGCGACCTGCGCAAGGAAGCATCTTTCCGCACGCTCTTTTATGACAAGGATGGTAACCCGGTGGATTACTCCTGGTGGTCCGATGTGGGCAAGCCGCACATAAAGAAGTTTGACATTACCAAGGGCGTTTCCGTAAGCGGCTCCTTGTCGTCCCGCAACCTGTATTACCTGCGCCTGGCAGATGTGATACTGATGTATGCCGAAGCGCAGAATGAAACCGGCGATGTAAGCGGCGCATTGCAGCAGCTGAACAGGATACGCCGGCGTGCCGGGCTGGAAAATTATGAAGCGGTGCATGGCATGCCCGGGCAGGACCAGTTGCGCAGGGAGCTGATGGTGGAGCGCATGCGCGAGCTGGGATTTGAAGGCTGGCGCTGGTTTGACCTGAAGCGCACCGGCACCCTGCTGGCCGGGGTAAAGGCCCACAACCCGGACGCTGCAGAGAATATCCAGGAAAAGCACCTGCTGTACCCGATACCGGCAAGGGAATTTGAGAGCAATACGGCCCTGCAGCCTGCTGACCAGAACCCGGGCTATTGAACATCAGCGTATAGAATTGGAAATGATAAAAGTAAAATATAAAAGGAGATGCAACGGCCTTCAGTATACGAAAATATTTGTTGCATGCATGTTATGGGCCATTCCGCTGCACGCACAGGAGTACAACGATACGTTGCAGTTTTCCGGGCAGCAGGCCAGCGTGACCGTCAGCCGCATGTCCGGCAAGGTGAGCTACTATTTCAGGAGCGGTGTGCAGTTGCGTAACACCGTGGCTTATGTGGAAGATGTGCGGGCCGGTTACCTGGCCAGCACCGGCTTCAGCAGGCACCGGGTCATCGCCACGCCGGTGCGCGACTCTTTCGGCACAGGCACGCATGTGCAGGTAACACATGAAGACGGGCGGCTGCCGCTGCGCCTGATCCAACATATTACCCTGTACGAAAACCAGCCCTTCTTGCTGGCCAGCGTGGAAGCCGTTCCTGCCAGTGCTTCCGCCCCTTTGCCGGAAACCCGCCATATATCGCCGCTGGCCGTATTGCCGGAGCAGCAGGGTAGGGTAACCGTTCCCGGCCGGGAGCCGCGCATACTGGATGTGCCCTTCGATAACGACAACTGGGTAAAGGTGCTGGCCCGGCCCTGGCCGGACACGCCAGCACATGCCGCCAGCGGCATCAGCTACGAGTTGGCTGCCCTGTACGACCGCGGTACGCTGGCCGGGCTGGTAACCGGCAGCATTACGCATGACTGCTGGAAAACGGGCATCGCCTACCGCACCGGCGTTGCCAAAGGTATGCTGGACTCTTTCCTGGTCTACGGCGGCGCAGCTACGGAGGATAACAAAAACCTGCCGGCGGCTTATGGCGGGCGGGACGGGACGCATGATCATGCGCCGCATGGCACGCTCAAAGGCGCATCTGTTCGGTCGCCTGTCATATACCTGGCGGGCAGTGATGATATGCGGAAGGACTTTAGGGGCTACGGCAATGCCAACGTTACGCAGAACGGCCGCCGGGAATGGAAGGGGTATGCGCCTTTTTACTGGAACAGCTTTGGCGTGGAGGGGGTGCTGGGCTATACAAAGAAGATGATGCCGCCCGGGGTGGCGAAGATATCGGACTTCCTTCACTCCCTGGACCATTTCAATCAATACGCAGCGCCGGTGCTGAGCATCGACTCCTACGACCAGCGCATTTACACTACGGAGCTGCTGGCTTCCCTGGGCCGTTACGCCAAAAGGCGGGGGCAGCAGCTGGGCTTCTACTTCATTCCTTTTGCCGTGTGGACCTGGAAGAACACGGTGGAGCAGACCAAACTGGGCGATACCAATACCCCGCTCAGTGAGGTAGTGCTGAAGGATAAGCACCGGCAGCCAATTGCCTACAAGGACGGCGACTGGGGCGCTTACGCTATTGACCCTACGCACCCGGCGGTACGGGCGCATATTATCAGCCAGCTGCAAAAGGCCAAAGCCATTCACGCTACCTTCCTGAAAATAGATTTCCTGACAGCCGGCTCCCTGGAGTCGGTGGTGCGCTACGACAAGCGGGTGCGCACCGGCATGCAGGCATATGACCAGGGTATGAAAATGCTGAAGCACCTGGTGGACTCCATCCTGGGGCCGGATGTGTTCATTACCCAGGCCATATCGCCTATGTTCCCGCACCAGTATGCACATACGCGTTTTATATCCACGGACGTATATTCCCACCTGAGGGACGACCAGCCCGGTTTTCCCGCCTGGGCCAGCACAGCAGCGTCGCTGGCTACCGGCTCCTTTATGTGGTGGATGCAGGGCACGCTGTGGCCGTATACCAACCTGGACGTGGCGGTGATGCAGCATTTCCAGGAAAACCCTGATCTTACCGAGCAGGAAGTGAAAGTGCGGCTGTACGCCATGATGACAATGGGCAGCATACTGGGCGACGGCTCCGACTTCCGGGAGAAGCCGGCCGCAGAAAGGGCCAGGCGCTTTCTGAACAACCCGGAGCTGTGCGCTTTCTTCAGCCAGCCGCGTGCCTTTACCCCGCTGCGCGTGGCAGACGGCGACACGCCGGACCAGCAGCTGTCCTTTTATTTAAAAGGCGACACTACCATGCTGTCCCTGTTTAACTTTGCAACAAAAGCAACATTCACGGAAACCATATCCGTTAAGGATATTGGCCTGGCAGACGGGCGGTATACGATAACGGAACTGTTAACCGGCCGGTCATTGGGAACGGTAGTACCCGGGCAGTCATCCATTTCGCTGACCGTACCTGTGAAGGATGCTATACTGGTAAAGCTCGTTCCTGCCAATGACCTGTCTTTAAAATAACCATCTTGAACACCCAGCAAGCATTATCTGTAGCCAGCCGGCCCTGCGGCCACCTGCACGGGGCGCCGCTGCACCTGGTCACGCTCCGGAACGAAACCATATCCGTGCACATCACCAACCTGGGATGTGCAGTGATGGCCATCTACACCCCGGACCGCTACGGCCGGGCAAGGAATATTGTAGCCGGCTTTGCCCGGGCGCAGGACTATGGGCATAATCCCTGGTACCTGGGCAGCGTGGTAGGCCGCTATGCCAACCGTATTGCTGCCGGCCGGTTTATGCTGGACGGGCAAACGGTGCAGCTGACGGTAAACAATGACCATAACCACCTGCATGGCGGGTTTGCCGGCTTTCATACAAAAGTGTGGACACTGGTTTCCCTGGTGCGGGAGGAGGAGCATACCGGCGTGGAATTTGCCTGCGTCAGCCGGGACGGGGAGGAGGGCTATCCCGGCAACCTGCAGGTAACCGTGCGCTACCTGCTGAACCAACAGCATCAGCTGGTGATGGAATACCGGGCTGTGGCGGATAAAAGAACACCGGTAAGTATTACCAACCACAGCTACTTTAACCTGACCGGTTTTGAGCAGCCGGTAGTGCATGACCACCTGCTGCATATTAACGCACAGTACTATACGGAGAAGAATGAAAGGAACCTTCCTACCGGCCGTATACTGCCATTAAAGGGAACACCAGCGGATTTTACAGCCCCTGCCAGGCTGGGCGACCGCCTGCACCTGTTCCCGCAGGACAATGGCCTGGATCATAATTACGTGCTGCAGCGACAGCAGCCCGGAGCACTGGTGCCGGCCGCCACGCTGGCAGATGCCGATACCGGCCGGCGGCTGCGCGTGTTTACCGACCAGCATGGCATGCAGGTGTATACGGCCAACTTCTGGGATGGCAGCATTACCGGGCAGCAGGGCCGGCCGTATGTACAGCACGGCGCTATTGCGCTGGAAACGCAGGCCTTCCCGGACAGCCCCAATCATGCGCACTTCCCGGGCACCATCCTGGAGCCGGGGGAGGAGTACCGGACCATTACCGTGTATGAATTCGGGTTGAATGTTTAACCTGGGCGGGAAACAAGGATGCCTGTGGAAGCAACCGTACTAAAGAGGGGCAGGCATGCGCACCCGCCATATCCGGTTATTCACATCATCCGTCACCAGCATGCTGCCATCCGGCAGTATCGTTACCCCTACGGGGCGCCCGTATACTTCATTACCGCCCTGCTGCGCCGGCCGGAAGCCGGTCAGGAAATCCTCCGGCGGCCCTGCAGGCTTTCCATTCCTAAAAGGCACAAATACCACTTTGTAGCCTGCCAGCTCAGAACGGTTCCAGGAACCGTGCTGGGCTATAAATGCGCCGTCCCGGTACCTGGGAGGGAAAGCGGTATGGGTATAGAAGGCCAGTCCCAGTGAGGCCGAATGGGACTCCAGCGGTACATCCGGCACAATGGCTTTGGCCACCAGGTCTGGACGGGGTGCTTTAATACGGGGATCTCCATGCTGCCCGAAGTAGGAGTAGGGCCAGCCGTAAAAGCCGCCTTCCTGCACGCTGGTCAGGTAATCCGGCACCAGGTTGTCGCCCAGGCCGTCGCGTTCGTTAACGGTAACCCATAGCGTGCGGGTACCGGGCGCCCAGTCCATGCCTACGGGGTTGCGCAGGCCGGATGCATATACCCGCTCCCCGCTGCCATCGGGGTTTATTTCCAGGATGCAGGCCCTGCGTGGATTTACATCCTTGCCTTTATTGCCCAAGTTATCTGCTGAGCCTACTGCAATATATATTTTGGAGCTGTCTGCATTGGTAATGATGTTGCGGGTCCAGTGCTGGTTGGGGGCTTCGGCGGGCAGGTCCAGTATCTTTTCGCCGGCAGCTTCCATGCGCATCAGACCAGGCTGGTAGGGATAGCGGAGCAACCCGTCAGTATTGGCTACATACAGGTGCTTGTTGATGATGAGCATACCAAAGGGCTGGTGCAGGTTTTCCAGGAATACCTGCCGGACATCCGGGTGGCCGTCGCCACTGGTGTCGCGCAGGATGCTGATACGGTCTGCGCTTTTCTGCATGTTCTCCGCCTTGGCAGCGCCCAGCACTATGGCCCCTACCTGCATCAGCGTATTCTTGATGGTGTTGGATTCAGCCACCAGCACATCACCGTTAGGAGTAACGTAAGTCCAGCGCGGATTTTCCAGTCCATCAGCATATAAAGTAACAATAAATCCTTCCGGGGCCAGTGGTATTTGTCCTGCTTTCCAGCCGATGACCTTGCTGAAGTGCTTTACCGGTTTGGTGGCGAATGGAGCCGGCAGCGTATCAGGAGCGCTGCCCGCGTGCTGCGCTATGCTTTCCAGGGAAAGCAGCAGCCATGCACATGCTATCATTTGCATCTTCATAATAACGGTATTATGAGCAGTGCCAGCACAAAAGACATGCCCATAAAGAAATATTCACTACCTTTGCGCTACTTTTATTCACTTCCTCACCTGCTTTTGTGGCGCCAACCTTCAAAAAACAGTGCAGGCTTTGAGTAAGGCAGGTAAAGTATCAGCCCTGTATTGATAGCCTTACCACACTGAATTTATTAGATCATTTAAAACTAAACGTATTGTCATTTGAACAGTTACAGCTTATTGCTCCTGTGCTGGAGGCTTTAAGTAACGAAGGATATACGAATCCTACGCCCATTCAGCAACAGTCCATCCCTGTTATCCTGCAGCAGCGGGACCTGCTGGGGTGCGCACAGACCGGCACCGGTAAAACGGCCGCTTTTGCCATTCCCCTGTTGCAGCTCCTGCACCAGCAGGGCCAGGGCGTGCCCCCCAAAGGGCACCGCAACATCCGGGCGCTGGTGCTAACGCCCACGCGCGAACTGGCCATCCAGATCGGGGAGAGCTTTGCAGCTTATGGTAAATACCTGCCATTGAGGCACCTGGTTATTTTCGGGGGCGTATCGCAACACCCGCAGATAGAAGCGCTCAGGAAGGGCGTAGACATACTGGTGGCCACTCCCGGCCGCCTGCTGGACCTGCTCAACCAGCGGTACATATCGCTGCAGCACCTGCAGTTCTTTGTGCTGGATGAAGCGGACCGCATGCTGGATATGGGTTTTGTGCATGATGTAAAGCGCATTATCACCAGGCTGCCGGCAAAGCGGCAATCCCTCTTCTTCTCCGCCACCATGCCACCCGAGATACAGCAGCTGGCGAATGCCATTTTAAACAATCCTGCTAAGGTGGAAGTAACGCCAGTGTCCTCTACCGCCGATACCATCACCCAGTCCATGTACTTTGTGAGCAAGCCGGACAAGCGCCGGTTGCTGCTGCACCTGCTGGAAGACCAGTCCATCCGCACGGTGCTGGTATTTACACGCACCAAGCATGGCGCGGATCGGGTAGCCAAAGACCTGAACAAAGCCGGCATCACGGCGGAGGCCATACATGGCAATAAATCCCAGAACGCCCGTCAGCGTGCATTGAACAATTTCAAATCCCGGCAAACCAGGGTGCTGGTAGCAACAGATATCGCTGCCAGGGGCATTGATATTGACGACCTGACGCACGTGATCAATTTTGAGCTGCCCAATGTGCCCGAAACGTATGTGCACCGCATTGGCCGTACCGGCCGGGCCGGCGCCAACGGCATTGCATTCTCTTTCTGTGATGCAGAAGAAAGGGCGTACCTGCGCGATATCCACAAGCTGATAGCGCGGCAGATACCGGTAGTGGAATCCCATCCCTATCATGATAATGGTACAGCCGTTACCGTGCAACAGGCGCCGCAGTCTCCGAAGAACCGGGCAGGCGGCCATGGCAACCATCACCAGCGCCAGCGTGCTGCCGGTAATGGACATCATTCCCGTAACAACGGCTATCGCTCCCGCAACCGGCAATCTGCCCGGTAAAGGTTTTTTTAATAATATGCACCAGGCCTCCCCTGTTTGGGGGAGGCCTGCCTGTTTAGCGCTGCCAGCGATCCGCACCGGTAGCTAAAATGTGTAACTTATTGGTAGGTTGACAAATGATTAACTGTTTATTCAATAACCATAAAACCAATAAGTCATGTCTAAAGAATTGCAACACCAGACCTCCACCATTTTAGAGAAAGTGAAGCAGGCGTACAGCGCACTTACCGGGGCCACACCTGTTTTTTCCCTCCAGGAGCTGTTCAACTTCGAGGGGTTCCGGCTGGATGAATATTGTAAGGTATTCAGTCCGCATCCGCAGATACACCAGCTGTTGGCAAATGCCAGGGCATTTGGCGAACGCTTTGGCATCTGGCTGCCGAATGCGGAGCATTATATCAGTTGCGCCATTTACCTGTTTCCCAATGCGGGAGTGGACAGGATGAAGGCGATCGTTGAGAACCTGGCTATTGACTATTTTCTGAATGATACCATGGGACGCGATATTTTTCCCCGCCTTACACCGGCAGCGCAGGAAGCCGCTACCCGTGTAAAGGAGCGGATGTTCAACATAGCACCAGACCTTTTCATTGAGGAAGCGTATGCTACCCCTGTGGAGCTGGCCAATGCAGAAGTACTGGCCTTTATAAGGGATACATCCCCCTTCAGCTGGTTCCGGAAATTTTTACGCTTGTATTCCTATCATATTTATGTAGCGCATAAGGATTGCAACATAAACGCAGCAGGCCGCATAGCCAGCATTGACGAATATATTGACAGCCGCTGCCACCTGTCCGGCATGCATCATGTCATCTCGCTGGTGGAGTATAGCGAGGGGCTGTTCCTTGACTGGGAATGGCTGGCAGCAACAGGTATTGATAAACAGCTGCAACGGCTGCACTATACCACCGCAGCCATCGGTGGGTTGATGAACGACCTGTTCTCGTTTGAGAAGGAAGTGATTGATAACCAGGCAGACTCCAACCTGGTGATGATCATTCTGTACAACAAGCCCGGGTTATCGCTGGAAGAAGCCATACGGAACGCTGCCGTAATAGTTCGGAGCCTGCTCATAGAATTTATGGGATTACTGGAATATATCAAAGGCGAGGTACGGCAGCATGCTGCTGCCTGGCCGGAAAAAGCAGCGGTCATGGAGACGCACTTTAACGGGCTGGAGCGCTGTGTACAGGCCTCCTGGATATGGCAGGTGTACACCCGGCGTTATAAGTCCGGGCATTCCATATTCCTGGAAACCAGGTTAGACAGCGTGCTGGCTTCCAGGTAAGGTGGGCGTGAACAGGCCGGCGTTTATCCCGTCCACATGGGGTAAATGCTGGCTTATTACCTTGAACAGGGATTTCTGGTCAATCGGTTTTATTATAACAGCGCTGGCGCCGGCAGACAGCAACGAATCCTGGAACTCAAAGCTGCCGGTACAGATAATTACCGGAATACCGGCCAGCCTGGGGTCTTTTTTCAGCTGCCTGAGCGTAGCAGAACCGTCCATTTCAGGCATTTGGTGATCCATGAGTATCACGTCAGGCAGATGTTTGCCTTTTTCCAGCAGGCAAAGCACCTCACGGCCGTTGGAAGCACAGGTGACATTACAGCCACACATCCCAAGATACCTGGAGAACAGCATGTTGTTCATTTCGTTATCATCGGCCACCAGGATGTGCACATTGCCGAGATCAACCTCCTCTTCATCTTCGCCCTGCTGTACATCTTCGAGCCTGCCGGCCTGTAGCTTCATGCTTACGGTAAAGACCGTGTCGCCTCCCGGCTCACTTTCAACTTTGATGTCTCCTCCCAGTGCATTCAGGGTATTCGTCACAATGTATAACCCCAAACCGGTGCTTTCTGCGTGCCGCTGCTGCTTATCGGTCACAAACAGCTCAAAGATGGCGCTAAGTTTTTCTTTGGCAATGCCAATACCTTTGTTCACTACCTGTATCTGCCACGTATGGTCATCACGTTTATTCAGCTTAAGAAGAACCGTGCTGTCCCTGTCTGCATACTTTACCGCGTTGCTCAGCAGGTTGGCTACCACCTGGCTGAGCTTAAAGCTGTCGCAAACAATAACCGGGGGCATCTGCTCATCCAGCAGTAACCTGATCTGTATGTTCCTGGCTTTGGCCGTTACTACATGCACGGCTATCAACCGTTCAAAGAAAGGCTGCACTTCAAAGCTCTCCTCCTGCACGTCCTCCATTTTGCCTGCTTCGATCTTTGACATATCCAGCACGTTATTAATGATGTTGCGGGTATTGCCCACCACGATGAACAGCAGGTCTATATATGGTTCTATTTTCTTAAGACGCGTGTCAAGCCTGATTTCCCGCTTGATCAGCTGTGCGATATAGTAGATGGCATTGAGCTGCGTTCTCAATTCGTGGGTGATCTGGTAGATGAATATCTTTTTGAAATGATTGGCTTTATACAAAGCATCTTTACTGCGTACGTAAGGCCTACCAACTACAACGATCAGGAGCAGTACCCCCCCTACGGATAAGGCCTTGAATATAATGGTAAGGTTATGGCTTAAAGGAATCTGCTCAACAAGATTGTAGTAGTAGTTGGCTTCAATGATTACTAGAATAATAACGGCTGCGGTAAGGCAAAGTCTCCTGACTTCTTCTTCCTTGAAAAGCAGGAAGGTGATCAGGAACAGGAAGATAACCATGGCCTGCAGTTCAATAACATTTCCCAACAACAAACCGAAATAAATGGAAGCGGCGCATTGAACAAAATACGTTACCAGGGCGGCCGCATCGTATTGCTTATGGTAATTGAGCAACAGCGCCGAGCCGGCCAGCATGCATTCAATAGAGGCGGGGATGAAAATGGATAATTTGCCGGATAATGCGTAATAGATGCTACCTACCACTACAACCAGGCAGCAAAGAGAAAGACTGAGGGTATTTACCATGGTTATCCGCTGTACAAGCTCATCATCTGCCACACCTTGGGTACCGGTGCGGCGTATAGCATGCCAGGTCTCAAGCATCTTCATAACAGTTAGTTTGTAGGCGTTTGTTTTGGGCAATGATTATTTTAAGTTTTGCTGTAACAGGTACAGGTCGGCATTTACCGGTGCTAACCCTGGTAGTAACAGCTGCAGGTTACTGCTTCTTATAATCCTATTATCATCATCTTATACTGAAGCCGGGGCGCTGGTAAAATTGTACTGTTGCCCCCAATTTACAGAAATTATGATTACAATGCGCAGCCAGCATACGCCAGGGCATAGTAACAGCTTTTTCAGTATAGCAGCCTCATGCTAAAAAATAATTGGATTTCCCGGAAATATCCTATCTTTGTTCTGTAATAATTATAATTACAGTTATATGGAAAACACCAATGTCATGAAAGTAGCGTTGATCGGTGCATCCGGCTTTGTCGGATCTCATATGCTCAGGGAATTACTGGATCGAGGTCACCAGGTAACCGCTATTGTAAGGAATCCTGATAAGGTCACCGTACAGCATCCCAACCTTGTTGTTGAGAAAGGGGATGTATACAATGAAGCGGAAGTAACTGCCCTGGTAAAAGGACTGGACGCCGTGATCAGCGCCTTTAACCCCGGTTGGACCAATCCCCGCATCTATAGCGATTTCCTGGCCGGCTCCAGGTCCATCCAGCAGGGTGTAAAAAAGGCCGGCGTAAAAAGACTGATCGTAATAGGAGGGGCAGGCAGCCTGGAAGTAGCGCCCGGCGTGCAGCTCATTGATACGCCCCAGTTCCCCGCAGCCTACAGGGAAGGGGCTTCCGGCGCCCGCGATTACCTGAATGAGCTGAGGCAGGAACAGGACCTGGACTGGACCTTCATCAGCCCCGCTATTGAAATGCACCAGGGAACGGCCGGTATTCGCAGGGGCACCTACCGTATAGCCCTCGATCATCCTGTTTTTGACGAGAACGGCCGCAGCGTACTTTCCGTGGAAGATCTGGCTGTAGCCACCGTAGATGAGCTGGAACAGCCGAAGCACATCCGCCAGCGCTTCACTGCAGCGTACTAGCCGTATTACAGTATGATCTTTCCCGTTTATCTGTTATATTAGCGCGTATAACAGATAAACCTCCACTTATGTTCATAAGGAAACTCGTGCTTTTCAGCAGCTTTGTACTGGTTTTAATGAGCAGCGATATGCAGGCCAGCGCCCAGGCGGGCCGGCCACTGCTGAAGCAGCACCCCGGCGTGGTGTCCTACACTTACCGCAAGTATTTTGAGAAGGATATGCCCGGCACGCTGGATATGGTGAAGCAGAACGGGTTCACCGACATTGAATTTTCCAGCCTTTTCGGGCAAACGGCGCAGGATATCCGCAAAATGATAGATGAAAGAGGGATTCGCTGCTCTTCCTTTGGCGTGAGCTATGAAGCCCTTACTACAAAAACGGACGAAGTGGCCAGGAATGCCCGCATACTGGGCGCCAGGTTTGTACGGGTAGCCGGCTTCCCCCACAGCAAAAGCGGCCTTACCCTGGAAGAAGCCCGGCAGGCAGTGGCCGAATTTAACCGCGTAGGCAAAATACTGAAGGACAAATATGGCCTTACCCTGGTATACCATAATCACGGCTTCGAGTTCCAGCCCCACGGGAAAGGCACCCTGTTTGACTATATCGTGCAGCACACCAATCCCCGTTATGTAAGCCTGGAAATGGACATCCTGTGGGTGCACTTCCCCGGCCAGGACCCCGTGGCCCTGCTTAAAAAATACGGCGACCGCTTCCGGCTCATGCACGTGAAGGACCTGAAAAAAGGGGTAAAGGGCAACCTTTCCGGCGGTACCGATCCTGAGAATGATGTAGCGCTGGGCACCGGGCAGATCGATATCCCGGCTATCCTGAAGGCAGCCCGGAGATCGGCCATCCAGCATTATTACATAGAGGACGAAAGCAGCAATGTGGAAACCCAGGTGCCGCAGAGCGTGCAGTATTTATTGAGCCTGAAAGAACAGTGAGCGAATGATTAATAATTAAAATTTTATCTCCTCTACTTTTACCTCCAGCCCTCTCCGGTTGGTGGCTATATGGCAGGCATAGTCCCGGAAGGCGTTTATTTCCTGCACATACCACTGGCGTCCGTCCAGCATCACCGTGTTCTTCTTTGCTACTTCCAGCGAGGTGAGGGGCGTATGCAGGCCGCTGCCGTCCGCTTTCAGCACGGCTTCCTTGCAGGTCCAGCAGGCATAGAAGGCCTTCAGCGGGTCGGGCGCGCTGTTGATGGCGTCCCATTCCTTTTCAGAGAACTGTCCCTTAAAATCCTCCAGGGAAATGGGCCGGACAGCCTCTACATCAATCCCCACCCGGGCCTCCGGGCTGGCAATGCAGGCTACCATGCGGCCGGCATGTGAAATGTTGAAATCAATACCGCCTTCCAGGAACGGCCGCCCGAACCCGCTGTAGCGCAGCTGGTCCAGGTTGCCAGGATGGCCGCAGGCCCTGAGCGCAGCCAGGAGCAGGTGCTTGCCCAGCAGGCCGGCATGGGCGTCCTCCCATCTTCTGAACTGTCCGATCTTTTTTTGCATGTAAGCAGGTAAGGGTGCCAGCAGCGCCTGGAATGTGGCGGTAGGTAATGGCATAGGATAGGTGGCATAATAGATGGTCGCAGCCATGCAGTACAATAATTGAGCTTTGAAACGATGAATAATTCTCCCGGCCGCAATTTTGGAAAAATCCCAGACAAAATATAAAAATTATAAGTGCTTATAATATTGCGGTGAAGTTAAATATGCATGACTGCAATATGTCAGGTGGCAGGCCTGCTGTTGCCAGGATGTTATATGCGCTTGTAAGGCCTTACTGTAGCGGTTTTACGGAGATATTGAAGTTAAAACCAATAGCTATGATTTAAAACTGACGGGTTTTGTTTGCCATGCTTATTTTTTGCAATTTTCGAGCTTCAAGCGGATGCCGAAAAGCTTTAACAGCGTGGGCACTATTTGTTGTAACCGGAAAAATTTTAACCATGAAACATCTCTCCACGGAAAGCTTTACCCCGCTTCCACCGAGCAATTGCTGGAGGTAGAAGGCGGCGGCTTCCTGACCGGCCTGACCAGCAGGCTGTCAGAAAACGTAACCGAAGTTGTAGACGTTGTAAAGAGCACAACAACTGTTACCGGCTCTTTCCTGAAGACTTTAGTTGACATCCTGGTATAGTCACTGAGCTTTATGCTACGCACAGCTTAGCAGACAATGGGTATAAAGCGTCCCGGCCCGTCAGCAGATGGAGCCGGGGCGCTTTGCTGTGCCCCGGCCGGAATGGATGCCGGCGCTTTTCAGGGGAAATAGAGGAAAAATAGTGCTCCCCTGCAATCCGCACAGCGCATTTACCCGTTAGTATCTTATGATACAACGAATACCCTATTAATACAATTATGCGTTGATATGGAAGGTAGAAAACTGAGATGCACCCAACAGGTGGTAATCATGATCCGGCATCTGCGCAGGAAAAAAGAGTATTCCCAGGAATACATGGCTGCCCACCTCGACATATCCCAGAATGCTTACAGCAAGCTGGAAACCGGTAAAATACCTATGACCATAGATCGTCTTTGCGAAGTAGCACGCATCCTGGACGTTGCCCCCACAGAACTGTTGGCGGAAGTAAAGCTCCTGGAAAATAACATATAAGCAGCTGCCATGCCACAACTGTTTCCCATGGAGGTCATGCAGCATTCTGCCCATACCTGGCTGCCCAGGGTAAAGGTAAGAACCCAGGTGATCTATATTACTGTACTGGTAGCCGTTACACTGGCGCTGGCTGCATTACCCTTTATTAAAGTAGATGTTTCGGTAAAATCTGCCGGGCTGGTACGCCCCGTCACCGAAAAGCATGAGCTGCGCAGCCTGGTAGCCGGCACCATTGCCAGGGTGCTGGTGGCAGACGGCGCCAGGGTGCAGAAAGGCCAGGAGATACTGCGGCTGCAGCAGGTGATTAGCAACAGCAAGCTGGCGCAGAACACCTGGGAGCTGGACCAGCGGGAAAAATATATTCACGACCTCGCCATCCTGGCAGCAGGGGGCAGCAGGGGGCTGCAGTCTCCGCTATACCAGCAGCAATACCACCATTTCCAGGCCACCATGAACGAGCAGCTGGCCACGGTGAACAAGCTGAAAGCCGATATGGTGATGTATGAAAAACTGTATACCGAAAAGGTCATTGCCAAAAAGGAATATAATGACCGCCAGTATGAATACGTGAAAGCCCAGGCTGCATACCGGAGCAGCGTACAGCAGCAGCGCAGCGCCTGGCAGCAGGAGCTGAGCCGCCTCCGCGAAGAAAGCACCCGCCTGCAGGCAGACACCCGGCAACTGCAGCAGGAAAAGCAGTGGACGGTGATCAAGGCGCCGGTAAGCGGCACCCTGCAGCAATTTACCGGCAAATACGCCGGCGGCTACCTGCAGGCAGGAGAGCTGCTGGGCATTATCTCCCCGGATTCCAACCTGATAGCGGAATGTTATGTGTCGCCCAGGGATATCGGTTACCTGGAAGCCGGTATGCCGGTACGGTTCCAGATAGATGCGTTCAATTACAATGAATGGGGACTGGTAGACGGCGTGGTGCAGTCCGTGGACAACGATTTCATTATGATGAACGACCAGCCCGTGTTCAAGGTAAAGTGCCGCTTGGCCAGCACGGAAGTGCATACCCGCAAAGGCATCAAAGGCAGCCTGAAAAAGGGAATGACCCTGCAGGCCCGCTTTATACTGACCAAACGCACCCTTTTCCAGCTGTTGTATGACAAGGCTGATGACTGGATGAACCCTAACCGGAAAAGCATGGCGAAAACCTGAGGCATCCGAGAATATGACGAACCATTCTGCAAATTTAAAACGTGGCGCCAGGGTAAAGCAGCGCGATATCAGCGATTGCGGGGCTGCCTGCCTGGCCTCTGTGGCTGCTTACTATAATTTGCAGTTGCCGGTGGCCCGCATCCGGCAATACGCCGGTACAGACCGGAAGGGTACCAATGTGCTGGGTATGATAGCCGCCGCGCAGAAGCTGGGCTTCCAGGCTAAAGGCGTAAAAGGACCGCTGGAAGCCCTGGCCAACGTGCCCAAGCCGGTCATTGCGCATGTAGTGATCAAAGGCATGCTGCAGCATTTTGTAGTGATCTACCAGGTCACCGGCAAGCACGTAGTGATCATGGACCCCATGGATGGCGATTTTCACCGGCAAACGCATGAAGAGTTTAAAAAAATATGGACCAATGTGCTGGTGCTGCTGCTGCCGGAAGAGGACTTCAAGCCCCGCAATGAAAAGGCGGGGCACATGCAGCGCTTCTGGTACCTGCTGCGCCCGCACCGCACAGTGCTGGCCCAGTCGCTGTTCGGCGCCATTGTATACACGGTGCTGGGGCTTTCCACTTCCATTTATGTACAGAAGATAGTAGACAATGTGCTGGTAGATGGCAACCGCAACCTGCTGAACCTTCTCGGCGTGATCATGCTGCTGATATTGCTGCTGCAGCTGTTCGTGGGCAACCTCAAAAGCATATTCGCCATTAAGACCGGGCAGCAGCTGGATGCCCAGCTGATACTCGGGTACTACAAGCACCTGCTCAAGCTGCCGCAGCAGTTCTTTGATACCATGCGCGTGGGCGAGATCACATCCCGTATCAATGATGCCGTGAAGATACGGGTGTTCATCAACGATGTGGCGCTTACCCTGGTGGTGAACATTTTTATCGTGGTCTTTTCCTTTGCCCTCATGTTCACCTACTACTGGAAGCTGGCTCTGATCATGCTGGGCATCATCCCGGTATACCTGCTCATTTACCAGGTCAGCAACCGGGTCAACAAAAAGCTGCAGCGCAAGCTGATGGAAGATAACGCAGAGCTGGGCAGCCAGCTGGTAGAGTCGCTGAACTCCGTGTCCACTATCAAGCGCTTCGGGCTGGAGGATTATTCCAACATGAAAACGGAGAACCGCTTCATCCGGCTGCTGCAAACCATTTACCGTTCCACCATCAGCAACCTGTACATTGGCAGCGCCGCCAATGTATTGACCAACGCCTTTGTGATCGTGATGCTGTGGATAGGTGCCATTTTTGTGATAGACCGGGAGCTGAGCCCAGGGGAGCTGCTGTCCTTTTACGCGCTGGTAGGATATTTTACCGGGCCGGCTATGAGCCTGATAGGCGCCAATAAAAGCATGCAGGACGCGCTGATAGCCGCCGACCGTCTCTTCGAGATCATGGACCTGGAGCAGGAGGAATCCACCCGGAAAGTAGTATTGCAGCCTTCCATGATAGGGGATATTGTTTTCAGCAATGTATCTTTCAGCTATGGCACCCGGGTGGAGGTGTTCCACCAGTTCAACCTGCTGCTGATGAAGGGCCGCATTACCGCCATTGTCGGGGAGAGCGGCTCCGGCAAGTCCACCCTGATGTCGCTGCTGCAGAACATCTACCCGCTGAAAGAAGGCACCATTTCCATTGGCAATACGGATATCCGCTATATACAGCATGAGAGCCTGCGCAGGCAGGTAAGCGCAGTGCCGCAGCAGATAGACCTGTTTGCCGGTACGGTAGCGGATAACATTGCAGTAGGCGAGTTTGAGCCGGATATGCAGAAAGTGCTCGCCATTGCCCAGCAGCTGGGTATTCTGGAACTTATTGAAAAACTGCCGGACGGCTTTAACACCCTGCTGGGCGAGCACGGCGTAAACCTTTCCGGCGGGCAGCGTCAGCGTATTGCCATTGCCCGCGCACTGTACCGCAACCCCGAGATACTGATACTGGACGAAGCCACCTCCTCCCTGGACCCGGTCTCCGACCTGTATGTGCAAAATGTAATGCAGGAGCTGCGCGACGCCGGTAAAACCATTATTGTGATTGCCCACCGTTTGAGCACGGTGGTAAATGCAGATAAGATCGTGGTGTTGCAGGACGGCGCAGTGGCGGAAGAGGGCACCCATGCCCAGTTGCTGGCCCAAAATACGGTATACGCCAGGCTATGGAGCCACCACCAGGGAATGCTCACTGTCTGAATTGAAGAACCTGGTCGAGAAGCCTTACTGGAAACCTTTTATTGCCTGCAGGTAGCATCAGGTCATGCTTTTCTAACCAAAACAAATATCTACTATGAAAACAAACCTAGATCAAATGCAGTTGTCAGCCTATGGCCTGACCGAAATGAACAGCCAGGAAATGAAAGCTGCCAACGGCGGCGGCATCATTGACGGGATCTGGTGGGCCGTATGGGGAGCTGTACTGGACCTGCTGGATGTGGTGGCGCCAGGTGTGCCTTTCCTGGAAAAGCTGATAACAACGATTGCAGGAACGCCTCCCGGCAGGTAAGCTGCTGGAAAAAGGCCAGCAGCGCCATGCTGCCGGCCTTTGCCCGTCAAGGTTAATGTGGTAGCCGGTCCCGCAGCGCACCATATACCCAGGTGCCTGCCACAGCGCTGAGGATCATTACCACCGCCGCAAAAACGCCGGCGCCGATCTCCGCGAACAGCGGTCCCGGGCAGGCCCCTGTAAGCGCCCATCCCAGCCCGAAAATAAACCCTCCGATCACCTGGCCTTTATTGAACTGCTTTTGAGGAAGATCGATCTTCTCCCCGTAAACAGTACGAAGGTTGAACCGCTTGATAGCCCATATAGAAAGGGCGCTCACCACAATGGCCGAACCGATCACCCCGTACATGTGAAAGCTTTGCAGGCGGAACATTTCCTGTATACGGAACCAGGAGATGATCTCCGCTTTTACAAATATAACGCCCGGCAGTATGCCTGTCGCCGTATACTGCAGCAGGCGCCACCAGGGCTGCTGCAGTGGGGATGCATGCGTGCCGGTATTGTCCAGCGACCGTACTTCAAAGTCCGTATTTTTATTTTTCACCCTTGTTGTTTGTATACCTGGCATTTGCTTTAAAGTTGAAGGATAAAGGGAAGCAGTACATTGGCCATCAGGAAACCGCCGGCCATAAAGCAGCAGGTGGCTGCCAGCGAGGGCCATTGCAGGCTGGACACTCCCATAATGGCGTGGCCGGAAGTACAGCCGCCTGCATACCGGGAGCCGAAGCCCACCAGGAAACCGCCCCCTGCCATGATCACCCACCCGCGCAGGCTAAGCAGGGAAGAAAAGGTAAAAATATCCCGCGGCACCAGGTGGCTGTGGTCATGGATGCCATATTGCCCCAGCTCCTGCGCCAGGGCAGGGTGCACCTGTACCGGGGCGGGATGGGGCAGCCACTGCGATGCCAGCAGGGCGCCGCCAATAATGCCGGCCGCAAAAAAGAAGTTCCAGCGTTCCTTTTTCCAGTCGTATTGAAAGAAAGGTATTTTGGCCGGCAGGCATGCCGCGCATGCATGCCGGAAGTTGGCGGAGATCCCGAAATGCCTGTTGCCTAGCAGCAGCAGCGCGGGCGCTATCAACCCTATCAGCGGGCCTGCCACATACCAGGGCCAGGGATCTTTCAATAGGTCTGTCATGCTTGTAGGTGTTTGTTTTGTTATCGTATACTACCTTTGTAAATTACGCAATGTAGAACAAAGGAATAGCAGCGTCCGGGTTTCCCCGCTAGGCCTCCGCTGTTCCCCGTTTTTTCTTCTGGTAATACTTTTTCGATTTTTCAATGCTACCGCAGGAAGCGGGGCTGCACCAGCGCCGTTTGTTGTTTTTGGTGTGGTCCAGGAAGATCCAGCCGCAGGCCGGGCACTCCTTGATCCGGGCAGGATCTTCCAGCGTCAGTATATCGTAGGCCGATTTCATAACGATCCATAAAGGCGCCAGCAGGTCTGCGGGCGTTTCATTCCAGCCCTGTTGCAGCAGGGGGCCTTTTACAATGAACCTGATGTGGGACAGCCCTGTAGCCATTTCGGTATTGAACTGCTGCAGCAGCGCTTTGGAAAGCTGCTGCGGGCGGCCGGCTGCCACTGCGGCAAAGCAATGGTACAATACGGCCCGCACCTGCTTCATTTTTTCCAGCGCTCTGCCTGCCGGTCCCGGATGGGCAGCAGCATGCTGTTGCAACTGTTTTCTTTGCCTCGAGGAAAGGATATTGACCTTGGCGCACCATTGTACCAGGGTAGCATAGTCGCTGAGATATTCGTGCACGTGATCGCCCCTCCAGGAATAAACGGTATTGATAAAATCAAAACAGAGGGCGCCGCCATCCAGTGGCAGGGTAGTGATATTTCTCTCTTTGCTCATAACTTACCGGTATAAAGGTATGGAAATTTTTACCGGTAAAATCATTTTTGACGGTGATAATAAGTTTTGTAGATTTACACCAGTAAAAGTTATTTTGCAGGTAATTCAATGCTCGTTTTATGACACCTGATAATCCTCCAAGGTGGCTGGTAGTACTGGCCTTCCTGGCTATTTATATTGTATGGGGCACTACTTACCTGGCCATTGCCTTCGGGCTGCAGGGCTTTCCCCCCTTTGTGCTGACCGCATTGAGGTGTGTAGTGGCGGGCGTGCTGTTGCTGGCCTGGTGCCTGGCCTGTGGAGAAAAGCTGCCGGGGCGCGCTGCTATGGGCAACAGTGCGGTAAGCGGCATACTGATGCTGGTAGGCGGTACCGGCCTGGTCACCTGGGCGGAGCAATACGTTAATTCAGGATACGCCGCCATTATCATGGCCACGGAGCCTTTTTTCTTTGTGTTGCTGGACAGGAAGCGATGGAGCAGCTACTTCTCCAACAAATGGGTGCTGTTTGGGCTGCTCATTGGCTTTGCAGGTATCCTGCTGTTCTTTCATTACACAGGAGAACGTCCGCAGGTATCTACAGACACCGTTATGGTGCTGACCGGCAACGGGGTGCTGTTGCTGGGAGCCATCCTGTGGGTGGTAGGTTCTTTATATGCCCGTAACAAACTGGACCACAGCCATTCCAATACCCTGACAACCGGCCTGCAGCTGTTGGCTGCGGGCCTTTTCAGCGCATTAACGGCTGCATGTACCGGCGAGTGGACGCAATTTTCCTTTGCCCGTGTGCCTGCTGCTGCCTGGGGCGGCCTTCTTTACCTGGTGGTCATGGGATCGCTGGTAGCCTATATGGCATTCACCTGGCTGATCACCATTCGCCCGCCGGCGCTGGTCAGCACGCATACCTATGTCAACCCGGTGGTGGCGGTACTCATTGGGTGGGCCTTTGCCAACGAGCACATCTCCCTGCTGCAGGTGCTGGCGCTGCTGGTAATACTGCTGGGAGTACTGTTTACCAATGTGCCCAACTATAAGCTGCTAAAAGCGGCATAAAATAAAAGGCAGTGTCTATACACTGCCTTTCCGGAGGAAAATACCTTTTACACTTTGGCTACAGGTACCGTATATAGGTTACTTACTGTTGCTGAGTGGTGTCTTTCTTTGGTTTGACGGCATCCTTCACCCCTTTTTTGTGTTTTGCTTTCTTGGTGCCGGCAGTGTCTACCTGGCGTGTAACTGTAGTGTCGCGGATAACGGCTGTGTCGCGCATTACAGCAGTGTCTTTTGCAAAGGCGGTGTCCTTTACAAAGGAAGCGGTATCCTTTACAAAAGCGGTGTCGCGCATAGCTGCGGTATCCATCTTGAAGGAGAATGCAGTGTCTTTTGCAAAGGCAGTATCCTTTTTGAAGTTAAAGGCAGCCGTATCCATTGCAAAGGCAGCAGTGTCCTTAAAGAATGCAGTGTCGGAAGCAGCAGCAGTGTCCAGTGCAAAAGCAGCCGTATCTTTTGCAAAGGCGGTGTCAACGGCAAAAGCAGCCGTATCTGCTGCGAAGGCGGCAGTGTCAACTGCAAAGGCAGTATCTACTGCAAAAAGCGCAGTATCTTTCAGAAAAGCGGTGTCTCCTTTCAGAAAGGCAGTGTCAGTGGCAACGGATGCAGTGTCGCCATAATTGCTTGCTTTTGTAACACCTTTCGCATTTACCTGTGTGAGCAGCAAGGCGCCTACGCCTGCTAAAAGTCCGAATCTCAACATTTGTTTTCTCATAGTCTTTCAATTTTATGGTTAACTGATAAATTTAAAATGTGAACCATGTTTTTTAATTCAGTTACCAGAAGTGCAAAAACCCTGCGGAAATTGAAAAAGAATTGTTAAAACGCTGTGATCCCCGTAAATACAGGGCATTTCAGGGATAGCCATTCCTGGCGTCCTTTTTTTAACAGGAATATTTTGTAGACCCTGCACCCAACAGAAAGTGTGATCTGTTGACTAAGTCCACACGTTTTTATCAGTGTGTGGCAGCGCGTTGGATCGGCTGCAGCCCCTATATTTGCAGCATGGACCGGCACATACAGCTTACGGCAGATGGCTCGCATACTATTGCAGTCCCGGGTATGGGAGTAACCTACCACAGCACCCACGGTGCGTTGCAGGAGAGCCTGCACGTGTTTATAGCGGCCGGGCTGCGGCCTTTGCTGGGGCGGTATCCGGCGCTGCGCATCCTGGAAGTGGGGCTGGGCACCGGGTTGAACGCTCTGCTCACCCTGCAGGAGTCACGGCTGCAACAGGTGTGCTACGAAGCAGTGGAACCCTGTCCCTTGTCTGCCGCGGAAGTACAGGCGCTGAATTATAATGAAATGTTAAATAACAACCTGCCCGCCGGCAGCCTGCAGGCGCTGCATACCGCACCCTGGGAACAGCCGGTGGAGCTGTCCCCTGTTTTTATGCTCTGTAAAAGGCGGTCCTCCCTGGAACAGTACCTTGCGCTGCCCCCATCGCCGCCATTTCACCTGGTCTATTTTGACGCCTTTGACCCCGTAGCGCAGCCGGAGCTTTGGTCACAGGCAGTATTTGAGCAGTTGGCCGCACGCCTGCATACCGGCGGAATACTGGTTACTTATTGCAGTAAAGGCGCGGTAAGGAGAGCCATGCAGGCGGCCGGTTTTATAGTAGAGAAACTGCCGGGCCCACCGGGTAAGCGGGAAATAATCCGGGCAAGGAAGGAAGTATAATTACTGTAATCAGTATATTTATTCCATATCCCTTTACCAAAAACATACTTATGAAATGCGCCCTTTTTATCCCGCTTCTTTTTTTCCTGCAAAATGTGCAGGCGCAAACCTCTTCAAAAACCAGCGGCACTATTGACCAGGTAGTGGTGTTCCTGCAGGGAGCGCAGGTTACCCGCAGCATGCCGTATACCTTGACGCCAGGCAACAACCGGGTCGTCTTTTCCGGTATATCGCCCGATGTTGATGAAAAGAGCATACAGGTAAAGGTGCCCGGCAATGCTACGTTAATGTCCGTAGCACATCAGCCCAACTTTATCCGGGAGCAGTCGCAGCGGGAGGAGATCGCACAGCTGGAAAAGCAGCGGGAGGCCTTGCAGGAGAAGCTGGACCGTGAAAAGAACCACCTGCAGGTGTACACCCAGGAGGAAGCCCTGCTGGCAAAGAACCAGGATATTGGCGGCAGCAATAACGGCGTAACGGCCGCAGGGCTGAAAGAAGTGCTGGACCTGCAGCGGCAGCGGCTCACGGAAGTGCTGGAAAAACAGCTCGTCATTAAACAGCAGATACGCACGCTGGAAAACGAGCTGAAAAAAAATGCCAGCCAGCTGCTGGTGCTGCGCCAGCAAAAGGAGCTGCCTACCAGCGATATCATCCTGGACGTGCTGTCCAAAAGCAGCGTTACAGGGAAGTTCACTGTCAGCTACCTGGTAAAGAATGCAGGGTGGATGCCTGCCTACGATATCCGCGTAAAAGATATTACGCATCCGCTGGACATCACATTCAAAGCAAAAGTATTCCAGCAGTGCGGTGAAGCATGGAAGCAGGTAAAGCTGCAGCTGAGCACCGGTAACCCCGCAGAAAATAATGTAAGGCCCGTGCTGCAGCCCTGGTACCTGCGCACCTACAGCAGCTATGAAGCATTGAACCAGGCGCGGCAAAGACAGCGGGCGCTCAGCAGTAAGGAGATCAAAGGCCGGGTAACGGATTACGATGGTAAACCGCTTCCATATGCCGCTGTGCAGCTAAAAGGAAAAACACTGGCCACCATTACCGATGATAAAGGTTATTTCAGCCTGCAATCCCCCGGCGGGGAACAAACCCTGCAATTTTCATCCGTTGGTTACCAGCAGGTGGAATTGCCTGTAACAGGCGGGTTTATGCAGGTAGCCCTGCGGCCGGAGAGCATGAAGCTGGAAGAGGTGGTAGTGACAGGATATGGCTTGCAGGGCAAGGTAGCAGGCGTAGCTGTGCAGGACAGGGCGGCCCGCAGGAAGTCTTCCTCCGTTGTTCCTGGTGTAACAGGGCAATATGTAGCCACCACTTTCTATTATGATATTCCCGTTCCATATACCATTGAGCCGGACGGCAAGCCTTACACGGTAGGCGTGAAGGAGCTGGAAGTGCCTGCCAGCTATGAATATTACGCGGTGCCCAAGCTGGATAAGGCGGCATTCCTCGTAGCCGGCATTACAGACTGGGAATCCCTGAACCTCCTGGAAGGGGAAGCCAGCATTTACTACGAGGATACCTACCTGGGCAAATCCCTGCTGGACCTGCAATCGTCCGGCGATACCCTGCTGGTGTCCCTGGGCCGGGATAAAGGAGTAGTGGTATCCCGCACGCTGGAAAAGGATTACAGCCGCAAGCGCTTTATAGGCCGGAACATTACCATATCCCGCTCCTGGCAGCTGGGCATCAGGAACAACAAGCCGGTGCCGGTGCAGGTGATCCTCCAGGACCAGCTGCCTATTCCCGGCAATACGGACATAGAATTGTCTGATGTTAGCTATGGTAATGCTACACTGGAGGACCCTTCCAGGCTGCTTACCTGGAAGATGACGCTGGCGCCGGGAACAGAGCAGCACCAGCAGCTGAAGTACAATATCTCTTTTCCAAAAACAGCGATCGTGAATATTGACTGATGCAGGATCAGTGCTCTACGCTCTGGAAATAGCTGTTCACATAGTCACTGGGCGACTGCCCGGTAACGCTTTTGAATACCCGGTTAAAATTGGTGATGCTGTTGAAGCCGCAGGTGTACGCCACGGTAGCGATGTTGTCATAGGTGCCGTCCGTCAGCTTTTTACAGGCCTCGTTAATGCGCACTTCGTTCAGGAAGGATACAAAAGTATGCAACGTGTGCTTCTTAAAGAACCGGCAAAAAGCCTGGGGGGTCATATGGGCCTGCCGGGCGGCATCTTCCAGCGTAATGGGCTTGTCGTACTGCTGCATAATGTAGTTGTAGATATTGCCGATACGGATACCCTCGTGCTCGCTGAACTTCGGCGTTTTATTGCCTGCGCTCAGCCGAATCAGGTCCTGGTAGCTGCTGAGCAGCTTCAGGAGGTGCACAAAATGCATGAGCTGGTCCGCCCCGCTGCTTTGCGCAATGCGCATCATTTTGCCGGATACCTCCGTTACATATTGCGGCGGCAGCTTGAAGCCGCACTGGTGCTGCTGCACAAAGTTCTTCAGCAGCTTCAGCTCCGGCAGGTTGAAGAGCGCAGACAGCTGCCCGTCCGGGTTGAAAAAGAACATCCAGGCCACGATCTTTTTCCTGCTTTTAAGTGAAAAGTAAGACGGGTCGCTTTTGAAAATATGCGGTTGGTTGGCCCCCAGCCAGTAGATCTCGTTGGAGCGGAAAGCGTGCATATTGTTGTCCGCCACCAGGGTGCCCTCACCTTTCTGTATCCACGTAAGCTGTATCTCCTGGTGCCGGTGCAAATGCTGGTAAAAATAAGGAAGCACATCTTTCTGAACGATGATGGATTTATCCAATGGCACAGGAATCGTGAACTGTAATACTTTCATAGCATGAAATAAGAAGTAAGACACTTCTCCAATATTACAAATTTTAACCCATCCTTTGCAAAAACAGGTTAATATAAGGTAATCATTGATTATAATCAGGCATGTGCCCCAGTGGCGTTTGGGATATTTTTGACAAAAATTTGTGTTATATGTCAATTGAATGGAAAGGGATATTTCCTGCAATCACTACCAAGTTCACTGCCAATGACGAATTGGACCTGCCGCTGTTTGACAGGAATCTGCAAGCGCAGCTGGAGGCCGGCATAGATGGCATTATCCTGGGAGGCTCCCTGGGAGAAGCCAGCACGCTAACTGTTGCTGAAAAAGAAACGCTGGTAAAGCACACCGTGGAGCAGGTGGCAGGCAAAATACCCGTAGTGCTGAACATTGCCGAGGGGGCCACACAGGAAGCCATCAGGCAGGCAGCGCTGGCAAAAGCCTGGGGCGCCAAAGGGTTGATGATACTGCCGCCCATGCGGTATAAAAGCGATGAGCGTGAAACTGCCGCCTATTTCAAGGCCGTGGTGGCCGCTACGGACTTGCCGGTCATGATCTATAACAACCCGGTAGACTATAAAGTGGAGGTAACTCCCGATATTTTTGAGGAGCTGGCTGCCTATGAGAACGTGCAGGCAGTAAAGGAATCCACCCGCGACGTATCCAACGTGACCCGGATGATCAACCGCTTTGGCGACCGGTTTAAAATATTATGCGGCGTGGATACCCTGGCCCTCGAAGAAATGGTGCTGGGCGCCACCGGTTGGGTAGGAGGGCTGGTATGCGCTTTCCCGGCAGAGACCGTAGCGTTGTACCGGCTGGTAAAAGCAGGCCGCATGGAAGAGGCGCTGGCCATCTACCGCTGGTTCCTGCCCCTGCTGGAGCTGGACCTGCATCCCAAGCTGGTGCAATATATCAAGCTGGCAGAAGCGCGTGTAGGGCTGGGCAGCGAATATGTAAGAGCGCCCCGGCTCACCCTGGCAGGAGCAGAGCGTGAGCGCGTCCTGTCCGTTATTGATACGGCGCTGGCCAGCCGGCCGCAGCTGCCGGACTACCTGACTGCCGGCTCATTTGAAAAGGAAAGAATGTAAAGTGCCAAATACCGGCATGTAAAATGTAAAAGCCAGGCATTTGCGCCAACTTTTACATTTTACATCGATCATTTTATATTTTACATTCCAAAAAATTTAACCCATGATAAATGTAGATACCGTCATGCAGCAGTCTGCTGCTGCATTTGAACAGTATAAGAAAGTGCCGGCCGCAGAACGGGCGGTTTTCCTGGAAACAATTGCAGGTGAGCTGGAAACCTTGCGGGAGTCCCTGGTGGTCATTGCCGGCGGGGAAACCAACCTGCCGCCTGCCCGCCTGAACGGGGAGCTGACCAGGACCACCAACCAGCTGAAGCTGTTTGCCCGCCTGATCAGGGAGGGCAGCTGGGTAGAGGCGGTAATAGATACCGCCGATCCTGGCAGTACGCCGCCCCGGCCGGATATCCGGAAAATGCTGATGCCGGTAGGCCCGGTAGTGGTGTTTGGGGCCAGCAATTTTCCCTTTGCCTTTTCCACTGCAGGCGGCGATACTGCCAGCGTGCTGGCTGCCGGCGCTACAGTAGTGGTAAAAGGGCATCCCGCCCATGCAGCAACATCACTGCAGGTGTTTGGCGCAATAGAGGCCGCCATCCGCAAAATCAATATGCCGGCGCATACCGTACAGCATGTGGCGCAGCCCGGCAATACCATCGGAAAGGAGTTGGTAATGCATCCCCTTACCACGGGTGTGGGCTTTACCGGCTCGTTCCAGGGAGGCAGGGCATTGCTTAACTATGCCCATCAAAGGGAAGTACCGATCCCTGTTTTTGCTGAAATGAGCAGTGTCAACCCGGTAGTGTTCCTGCCGGATACATTGGAAAAGAACGCAGCATCGCTGGCGCAAACGTTTGGCGGCTCTGTTACGCTGGGCATGGGCCAGTTCTGCACCAATCCCGGGCTGCTGCTGGGCATCCGCAGCAATGCGCTGGAGCATTTTGCCCGGCTGCTGGGCGAGGCTATTGCACAATGCGCGCCGCAGAAGATGCTGCATGCCGGCATTCACGAAGCGTATGAAAAGGGCCGCAGCCAGCTGTTGTCACAGCAGGGCGTAGCCGTAGTGAAGCAGGCTGCCACAGCGCCTGCGGAGCTGGAAGCCCTGCCGGTGCTGGCCCGCGTGGATGCAAAGCATTTCCTGGCCAACCACCTGCTGCAGGAAGAAGTGTTCGGCCCGTCCTCCCTGCTGATCGTTTGTGAGGACAAGGAGGAGCTGAAAACAGTGCTCAAAAGCCTGAAAGGCCAGCTGACCACCACCGTAGTAGGCACGGAAGCAGATATTGCAGCTTATACGGATGTGGTGGAGCTGCAAACTACCCTGGCCGGCCGGGTGATCCTGAATGCGCCGCCTACCGGTGTGGAAGTATGCGCCGCCATGGTGCATGGCGGCCCTTACCCGGCCACTACGGATGCGCGCTTTACCTCCGTAGGCACCAGTGCTATTAAACGCTGGGTGCGGCCGGTATGTTTCCAGGGCTTTGCCGATAACATGCTGCCGGACGCCCTCAAGCAGGATAACCCCCTGGGTATCTGGCGGCTGGTAGATAATGAATACAGGAAGTAGGAGACAGGATGCAGATCCTGCTCATACTTCATACATCATACATCACTCATGCCTACATCTCAAACTTTCAGGCGCTCCTTCGGCCTGCTGGACGCTACCATGATCGTGGCCGGCTCTATGATCGGCTCCGGCATTTTTATCGTAAGCGCGGATATTGTGCGCAATGTCGGCTCTGCAGGCTGGCTGGTGCTGGTGTGGGTGCTGGCAGGTGTACTGACCCTTATTGCGGCGCTCAGCTATGGAGAGCTGAGTGCCATGTTCCCCAGGGCAGGAGGGCAGTATGTGTACCTCAGGGAAGCTTTTAACCCTTTACTGGGTTTCCTGTACGGCTGGAGCTTTTTCACTGTTATACAAACGGGTACCATTGCAGCGGTGGGCGTGGCATTTGCCAAGTTCACCGCCTATATATTTCCCGCATTGGGAGAGCAGCATGTTATTGCCGACCTGGGATTCATGAAAGTTACGGCCGCCCAGCTCACCGCCATATGCGTGGTGGTATTGCTGACCTATATCAATACGCTGGGCGTAAAAGAAGGCAAGGTGATACAAACCGCCTTTACGCTTGCCAAGATCGCGGCGCTGTTTGGCCTGATCATCTTCGGGTTGCTGCTGGCTGCCCGCAGGGAAGTGTGGCTGGCCAACTGGCAGTCTGCTTTCACGTTGCAAAAGCTGGAGCCGGGCGGGCTGCTGCCCTATGCAGGCCTGGCCGCGCTGGGGGCGGTGGCAGGCAGTATGGTGGGCACCCTGTTCAGCAGCGACTCCTGGCATAATGTAACCTTTATTGCCGGCGAGATCAAACGGCCGGAAAGGAATATTGGCCTCAGCCTTTTCCTGGGCACTTTGCTGGTAACGGTCATCTATGTATCCACCAACCTGATGTTCCTGGGCGTAATGCCATTGCAGGAGATCGCTTTTGCAGAAAGCGACCGGGTTGGGGTGGCAGCTTCCGTGCATATATTCGGCGGCATGGGCACCTATATGATCGCCGCCCTCATCATGGTGTCCACTTTCGGGTGCAACAATGGCCTGATCCTGGCAGGGGCAAGGGTATACTACACCATGGCCAGTGACGGCCTGTTCTTTAAACAGCTGGCCGCGCTCAACAAGAACGCTGTGCCGGCCAGGGCGCTGTGGCTGCAATGCATCTGGGCCTGCCTGCTTTGCCTGAGCGGCAGGTACGGGCAGCTGCTGGACTATGTGATCTTCGTGGTGCTCATCTTCTATATACTTACGATCACAGGCATATTCCGCCTGCGCAAAACGCGCCCGGAGCTGGCAAGGCCCTATAAAGCCGTCGGCTATCCTGTATTGCCTCTGTGCTATATTATCGCCGCTGTTACCATTTGCCTGGCATTGCTGGCTTACAAGCCCATGTTTACCTGGCCCGGCCTGGGCCTTGTATTGCTGGGCATCCCGGTGTATTACCTGGTATGGGGCCGGCAGCGTGCTGCGGCTGCGCAACAGCAAACCACGGCTGTTCCAGAGCCAGCAGAAGACGATATGAAGTAGCGGTTAAAATCCGGTGGTAAGCTGGTAAAATTAATATGCGTTCCTGCCTTTCCGTAGCTTGATTTTAAGGGTGTGGTTAACAATTAATGTTTGTGGCCGTATGCTGTAGCTGCAGCCCGTATTGAAGGACATGCACGGGTGGAGAATGCTACCGTACAGCAGAACGTGGTGATCAGCGGCAAGGCACCCGTATGGGGCGGCACTACTCCGGCCATGCACAGGTAACAGAGAATGCGGTACTGAGCACCGTGAGCTGCCTGGCAGCTCACGGTTATATAATCTGGGCCGATAAGACCAGCAAAGTGTTTTAGGGAGACATCGCTATACAATTCATAATGTTACTTTGCAGGCGCGCCCGATTTTGCGTGGCCCTTTCCTGGAAAGACTTGTACAAAAAAGTATCTCATTATGTCTGTTATAAACGGGTCCCTTAAAGAGGCCATGAAAGCATACAAGGGAGATGGTCACAAACTTGCAATTTTGATCATTGACGAACAATCTGATTTGGCGCCGTATTATAAGACGACTGCTCAAAGGGAAATTTTGGAAGCTGCAAAGGTATTAAATATGCCGATCTGGAGAATCGAGTTGAACCCCAACTATTCTCCGGGTTCCGGGACACCCAATCGACCTACCATTCCTGCGCTGGCATATTATACAGATAACATTTTAACAAAGCCCGGCCCGAACGCATTTGCCCCAAACACTTCCCTGAACTTGCATGCAGCGCTCTCACGCGAGGAGATAACAATGCTGGTAGTAATGGGATATTCAAGGAATATGTGTGTAAGGGCTTCTGCTACCGGGGACTGGAAGTCCAGAGTTGCGTCAACATTCATTCCTGGAGCCACCCAGTTCGGATACATTGTGCTCACCTCTAATGCTATTCTTAGAGGAGGCAGTGCTGCCGGGGAATCTGGCGCTACTTTAACAGGTTGGGAGCTGGCCCCAGGCGTACGCTTTTATACGGAATTGTAAGTTGCATTAAAAAAGCCGGCTCCACCCGCCGGGCACACGGCTTCTGCCAGCCCGCATGAAGTCCCCCCTTGCCCCAGCTACCCTCCATGAAACCTTCAAGGTGGGACGATCCGGGAGAAGCATCCGGGATCGCGCCCATGACCATCGTATCAGGCGCTTCCATTCTTTTAATCCGGTTCCCGGCCAAAATACCGGGATTTATGTTAATTTTTGCAAACCTTTGATCAATACCTGCAACGGTACGTTCAATGCTTCTGGATATTTTTGCTAAAAGCCGGCAACGGCGTTCATGCTAATTCTAACAAGCGACAGTGGGAAAGAAGACTTTTTTTTGTATCGACGCACATACCTGTGGTAATCCCGTAAGACTGGTGGCTGGCGGCGGCCCCGTGCTGCAGGGCAGCAATATGAGTGAAAAGCGCAATCACTTCCTGCGCGAATTTGACTGGATCAGGAAAGGGCTGATGTTCGAGCCACGCGGGCACGACATGATGAGCGGCAGTATCCTGTACCCGCCGCATGACCCAGCCAATGATGTGGCTGTGCTGTTCATTGAAACCAGCGGCTGCCTGCCTATGTGCGGGCATGGCACCATCGGCACCATTACCATTGCCGTGGAGGAAGGGCTGATCACACCCAAAACGCCGGGCGTGGTAAGAATGGAAACACCGGCCGGCCTGGTGGTGGTTACTTATGTACAGGAAGGCAGCAAGGTAAAAAGCGTAAGGCTTACCAACGTACCGGCCTACCTGGCCGCTACAGACCTGGAAGTGGAATGTCCCGAGCTGGGCCTGCTGAAGGTGGATGTATCCTACGGCGGCAATTTCTACGCCATTGTGGATGTGCAGGAAAATTTCAGGGGGCTGGAGCACCATTCCGCTTCCCAGCTGATCGAGTGGGCCAGGGAAATGCGCCGGCGCATTAATGAAAAGTACACCTTCGTGCACCCGGACAACCCGCACATCAACGGCTGCTCCCATATCCTGTGGACCGGCGCAGTGCTGGACAGCCGCTCCACTGCCCGCAATGCCGTATTCTACGGAGACAAGGCCATAGACCGTTCTCCCTGCGGCACAGGCACATCCGCCCGCATGGCGCAGTGGTACGCAAAAGGAAAGCTGAAAAAAGGAGACGAGTTTATCCACGAAAGCATTATCGGTTCCAGGTTTACCGGCCGCATAGAAGAAGAGACCACTGTAGGCGGCAGGCCCGCCATCCGGCCCAGTATTGAAGGTTGGGCCAGGATATATGGGTACAATACCATTACCATTGATCCGGAAGATGATCCGTATGCATATGGGTTGCAGGTAATTTAATTGAAAAAGTACATGGCAGAAAAGGTTATTATAATAGGCGGAGGGATCATTGGGCTCAGCAGCGCATTCTACCTGCAGAAAGCAGGATACGCGGTAACGGTAGTAGACAGTACCGATATGCAGCAGGGCTGCTCTTACGGTAATGCAGGCTATGTATGTCCCAGTCATTTTGTGCCGCTGGCTACGCCCGGCATCGTAAAGCAGGGACTGAAGTGGATGCTGAACGCCAAAAGCCCTTTTTATGTGCAGCCGCGGCTGAACGGAGACCTGATCTCCTGGGGGCTGCAGTTTATGAGAAGCGCCACCCGCGAGCACGTGGAACGGTCTGCAGTACCCCTGCGGGATATTGCCCTGCTAAGCAAGCAGCTTTATGAAACCTGGACGCAGCAGCACGGGATGGACTTCTCCTACGAGCCCAAGGGCATGCTGGAGCTCTTTAAAACAGCCGGGAGCCTGCATCATGCGGAGGAAACGCTGAAAGAAGCCCGGCGCCTGGGCCTGGAAGCCCGCCTGCTGAACAGGGAGGAGCTGCAGGCTATGGAACCCGGAGTGGAAGTAGATGCGCTGGGGGCGCTGTTCTTTGCCTGTGATGCGCAATTGTATCCCAATAAGCTGATGAGCAGCCTGTTGGCCTGGCTGCGGCAGCATGGCGTACAACTGGAGGGCAACCAGGAGGTGACCGGTTTTGTGACGGAGGGCGGCAGGATCAAAGGCATAAAGGCCGGCAACCGGCATTACCCGGCAGACCATGTGGTGCTGGCAGCCGGCGTATGGAGCAGTGGGGTGGCCCGGCAGCTGGGCCTGCGCATTCCCATGGTGGGCGGTAGGGGCTACAGCGTTACGTTTGAGAACGCGCCGTATAAGCTGCACCACTCCATCATATTAAGTGAGGCCAGGGTAGCCATCTCCCCGATGGATGGCAACAAGATCCGCTTTGGCGGCACCATGGAGATCACGTCGCTGAACGCGCCGCCCCGCATGCAGCGGGTGCAGGGCATGCTGGAATCAGTGAAACGCTACTTTCCCGCATATGATATTCCTGTGCCGCCTGCAGAGAAAGTATGGTATGGCTACCGCCCCTGCAGCGCAGACGGACTGCCGTATATAGGTAACGTAAAGCAATATACGAACCTCACTGTCGCCACCGGCCATTCCATGCTGGGCATCAGCCTGGGCGCCGGTACCGGCAAGCTGGTAAGCGAGCTGGTGCAACGTGTACCTGCCTCGATGGACATGACACCTTTCCGGCCGGAGCGGATGTAGGAGGGTGGGAAGTACAATAAGACAATAAACCACACGCCTTTATGAAAAACATCTTACATCTTGTACCCTACGTTCTGCACCCTGCATCCTGCCTCCTATTCCTTACTTCTTTCTGCATCCATCCTGCCTCTGCCCAAGCGCCCGCGGCGCTATACCGGCAAACCAGTGAAGTGAACAACCTAATGGTACAGTATCATGCAGACAAAGGCAGCATCAGCCGGTTCTATTTTGTGAATAGCTCTCCTGAGCGCCGGCAGCAGCTGGAAAAGCTGGACAAACAATACCTGCAGCAACTGGAGCAGCTGGATTTCAATACCCTGCCTGTTGGCTCCCGGGTAGACTATCTCCTTTTCCGGGAAAAGCTCCGGCAGGAGCTGCATGGGCTGCAGGAAGAAGCCGAGCAGTATAACCGGCTGCGCAGCTGGTTTCCCTTTGCGGAAAAATTGTATGCTATAGAAAAGCTCCGCCGCCGCGGTACGGAACAAAATGCGCCGCAGCTGGCCGCCGGCTTCCATGATATCGCTTTGCAAATAAATAAAAAGGCCGGCGCGCTGGAGCAGCAGCAGGATATAGACATTCACCTGGTGCTGCGGGCAGAAGGGATCGTAAAAGGGTTGCAAAGCGCCCTGCAAAGCGTGCACAAATTCTACAACGGTTACGATCCGCAGTATACCTGGTGGGCCGCCGCCCCTTACCGGGAGCTGGACAGCGCCCTCAACCTCTATGCAAGGGTATGGAAGGAACATGCGCAAACAGCGCCGGGCAGCAGCGGTATTATCGGCTACCCGGTGGGCAGGGCGGAGCTGATACGGCAATTGCAGGAGGAAATGATCCCCTATACGCCGGAAGAGCTGATCGCTATTGCCAACAGGGAATTTGCCTGGTGCGATGCGGAAATGCGCAAAGCTTCCCGGGAAATGGGCTTTGGCAACGACTGGAAAAAGGCGCTGGAAAAGGTAAAGCACACCTATGTGCCGCCCGGCAGGCAGCCGGAGGCCATTATGGAGCTGTATGATCAATCAATGGATTTCCTGCAGCAGCATGACCTGGTCACCATTCCGCCGCTGGCCGCCGAAACCTGGCGTATGATCATGATGACGCCGGAGCGCCAGCAGGTGAACCCTTTTTTTACCGGCGGTGAGGTGCTCAGCATTTCCTATCCCACGGACGAGATGAGCGAGGAGGACAAGCTGATGAGCATGCGGGGCAACAATCCGCACTTTTCCAGGGCTACCGTGCACCACGAGCTGATAGCCGGCCACCACCTCCAGCAATTCATGTGCAGGCGTTACAAGACCTACCGGGATTTTGAGACGCCGTTCTGGATAGAAGGGTGGTCCCTGTACTGGGAAATGCTGCTGTGGGACCTGCAATTTCCACGCTCCCCGGAAGACCGGGTAGGCATGCTGTTCTGGCGTATGCACCGTTGCGCCCGTATCATTTTCTCGCTGAATTTTCACCTGGGAAAATGGACGCCCCGGCAATGTATAGACTTCCTGGTGGACCGGGTAGGGCATGAAAGCGCTAATGCCGAAGGGGAGGTGCGCCGTTCCTTTGTGAGCGGGCTGGGATACAGCCCCCTGTACCAGCTGGCTTACATGATAGGCGGGCTGCAGTTCTATGCGCTGAAAAAGGAGCTGGTGGACAGCGGGAAAATGACGCTCAAACAGTATCACGACGCCGTGCTGCAGGAGAATATGATGCCCGTGGAAATGGTAAGGGCCATCCTGACAAACCAGCAGCTGCAGAAAGATTTTAAGACCAGCTGGAAGTTCTATTCCCTGAAATGATCTATTCGCTTACGAACTAATAACCCGTAGTTTATGAAAAAGATATTCCTCTGCTCCCTGCTCTTACAAGTTTGTTATTGCGCAGTACAGGCGCAGTCCTACGTGCCGGAACGGCAGCAAGAGAAAATGAAGGTGGCCCCGCAGGTGCCGGTGCAGGCATACAGCTTTAATTTAAAGGATGTGCAGCTGCTGGACGGTCCTTTCAAAAAAGCCATGGAAGCGGATGTAGCCTACCTGTTGCTGCTGGAGCCGGACCGGCTGCTGGCCGATTTCCGGGAGCATGCCGGTTTAAAGGCCAAAGCAAAGCGTTACGGTGGCTGGGAATCATCCGGCCTGGCCGGGCATACCCTGGGCCACTACCTGTCTGCCTGCGCCATGCATTATGCCGCCAGCGGCGACCAGCGTTTCCTGGATAAGGTGAACTATGTTGTTACTGAGTTGGTGGAATGCCAGCAGCACCGCAAAACCGGCTACCTGGGCGCCATTCCCAACGAAGACAGCATGTGGGCGGAAGTGGCCCGCGGCAATATCCGCTCCAGGGGCTTTGACCTTAACGGCGCCTGGTCGCCCTGGTACACCGTGCACAAGATCATGGCCGGCCTGCTGGACGCCTACCTGTACTGCAACAACCAGCAGGCGCTGGCCGTGGAAAAGGGCATGGCCGACTGGACCGGCAACCTGCTTAAAGACCTGCCGGACTCCCTGGTGCAGAAAATGCTGCTGTGCGAATACGGCGGCATGAACGAAACCCTGGTGAACACCTATGCCCTTACCGGCGAGCAAAAGTACCTGGACCTTTCCTACAAGTTCCACGACCGCCGCATACTGGATTCCCTGGCCATGCAGCACGACATACTGCCCGGCAAGCATTCCAACACGCAAATACCGAAAGTGATCGGCTGCATACGCCGTTTCGAGCTGACAGGCGCGGACAAGGACAGCATTACCGCCCGCTTTTTCTGGAACACGGTAACGCAGCACCACACCTATGCGCCCGGCGGCAACAGCAACTACGAGTACCTCAGCACCCCGGACCAGCTGAATGACAAGCTCACAGATAATACAATGGAGACCTGTAATACCTACAACATGCTGAAGCTGACCCGGCACCTGTTTGCATTGCAGCCCGACGTCAACCTGATGGATTTTTATGAACGGGCCCTGTACAATCACATACTGGCCTCGCAGAACCACCAGGATGGCATGATGTGCTATTTTGTGCCGCTCCGCATGGGCACCCGCAAGGAATTCAGCGACTCGTTCCACACCTTTACCTGCTGTGTGGGTTCCGGCATGGAAAACCACGTGAAGTACGGGGAGAGCATTTATTTTGAAGGCGCGGATGGCAGCCTGTATGTAAACCTGTTCATCCCGTCCCGCCTCAGCTGGCAGCAGAAAGGCATAACAGTGCAGCAAACCACGCAGCTGCCTGCCGGCAACCGTGTGGAGCTGCTGATACAGGCCAGAAAAAATACCGCCTTTCCCCTGCGCATCCGCAAGCCGCGCTGGGTGCGGGAGGGCATGCAGGTAAAGGTGAACGGAAAGGCCCAAACGAATATCACGCCGGATGCGGATGGGTATATCACCCTTGACCGTACCTGGCGTAACGGCGACAAGGTAGAACTGGTATTGCCAATGGACCTGTATACGAAAGCCATGCCGGACAACCCCAACCGCATTGCCCTGTTTTACGGGCCCGTAGTGCTGGCGGGGCGGCTGGGCAATAAGGAGCCGGACCCCGTCAGGGGCATTCCCGTGCTGATAACCGCCGAGCCGGACCCCAACAAGTGGATAAAAAGGGAAAGCCCGCAATCCCTGGTGTTCCGCACCAGCAATGTAGGAGAACCCGGCGATGTTACCCTGGCGCCGTTCAGCACCATCCAGCAGGAGTACTACAGCGTATACTGGGATGCCTTTACCCCCGCGGAGTGGAAGGTGGAACAGGCCAGGTACGAAGCGGAGAAGAAAGCCCGGCAGGAAATGGAGGCCCGTACCGTAGATGCCCTGCGTATCGGGGAAATGCAGCCGGAGCGCGACCATGAGCTGATCACCAGCGAAAAGACCTCTACCGGTGAAGCGCATGGCCAGAAATGGCGGGCCGTGGCAGATGGCGGTTACCTGTCATTCACCATGAAGGTAAGTCCGGACAAGGCTAACAGCCTGCTGTGCACCTACTGGGGCATGGATAACCGTTACCGGGTCTTCGACATCCTGGTGGATGGTACAAAAATAGCTACAGAAGACCTCAATAGATACAAGGCCAGCAAATTCTATGAGATCGTGTATCCTATTCCTGCAGCGCTTACCAAAGGCAGGCAGAAAGTAACCGTGAGGCTGCAGGCAAAGGACGGGCGCAACAATGTGGGCCCGGTATATGGCACGGTGAGGATGATGAAAGAGTAGCGCTAATGGAGCGGCAAAACTTTTCTATGAATATTTGCATATTCCGTAAAGTATGTAAATATTTGTACTGTATTAAATTTGCTATCTCATAAACGTCATGATAATGTTCTGGTTCATCCTCTCGTTCCTGTTCGTTGCCGGTCTTGCTACCTGGATCATTGCCAGCATCAACCGCCGTTCCCGTCAGTGGAGCACATGGGACGATTGATATGCCTTATCTTTAGCACATGGCAAAAACAATCAAGCAGATGCTGGGCAAGGGTGCCTTCCGGGTCAACGGCAAGCTGTGGATCGAAAGCAACGGCAAGCGCTTCTTCGGTCCCGGTCCCGTAGAGCTGCTGGAGTATATAGACCAGACCGGCTCCATTAACCAGGCCGCCAAAAAAATGAAGCTCTCCTATAAAAAGGCCTGGGAGATCGTCAACAACCTCAATACTATGACCGCACAACCGCTGGTGATCACGGCCACCGGTGGAGAAAGGGGCGGTGGCTCCTCCATCTCGGAAGAAGCCCGGCAGCTGATCAGCTATCACCGCTCCCTCCGCAAAAGGTTCCAGGCATTCCTGGAAAGGGAATCCGCCAGGCTTGGGTGAGATACTTCCGGGAAGAATAGACAGAAAATTTGCGCTTATCGTTATATCTTTAAGAATATAACGATAATGTCATTACCATGTTTCACTACCGTATCTGTATACCACTATTCTTCCTGTGCCTGTGGGGGATGCGCGCTGCCGCGCAGGATAAGGCTGCCGCACCGTCCATCCGCGTAAGCGGGCAGGTAATGCAGCCGCTGACCCTTTATGCTGCTGATCTGGCCCGGATGCAGCGCACTACAGCTATGCTGCAGGACCACGAGGGTAAAGCGCACACCTATACAGGCGTACCCGTACAGCGCATACTGGAGCGGGCTGGCGTCACTACCGGCACGCAACTGCGGGGAAAGAACCTGGTCAAGTACCTGCTGGTGAAATGTGCGGACGGCTACGAGGTATTGTTCTCCCTCGCAGAGCTGGACAGCAGCTTTACCAACCGCAGCGTTATCCTGGCTGATGAGATGGACGGGCAGCCGCTTCCCCTGTCCAGCGGCCCTTTCCGCCTGGTAGTACCGGGAGAGAAGAAGCTGGCGCGCAGCTGTTTCCAGGTGACCGGGCTGGTGATCGGTTTTGCGACAGCACCCTGAGAATGTAAAATGCCGGATTCGCTTGCATCCCTCCAATTAATGTTGTATTTTCTGCCATGCTGGAAATGATACCACGTATGAAAAATCTGCTCGCCTGGATATTGCTGTTGTTTGTCTGCTGCGCTGCCAGCCCGCTTCCCGGCCCGCCGGTCAACTGGAAAAAGGTGCGTGTGCTCGTATATACGAAGAACGGGAAAGGCTATGTGCACAGGAATATTCCTGCTGCTGTGGCCGGCATCCGCCAATTGGGGCAGCAGTACGGTTTCCGGGTGGATGTGTCGGATAGGCCGGCTGATTTTACCGATGCTAACCTCCGGCAATACAATGCCATCATTTTTGCCAATACCAATAACGATGTTTTTGATACCGATGCACAGAAAGTGGCGTTAATGCGCTTTGTGCAGGCCGGCGGCGGTGTTGTGGGCATTCACTCCGCAGTAGGCACGGAGCGGAACTGGCCCTGGTTCAAACGTATGATGGGCGCAACATTTGTCAGGCACCCGCCTTTTCAGCCACTAAAGGAGATCATTGTGGATACCAGCCATCCCTCCACCTCCTTTCTGCCAAAAGTATGGCAGCGGGAGGATGAATGTTACTTTGTAAAAGAAGTGAACCCGGATCTGCATGTGCTGGTGGTACATAATCTTTCCGGTATACAGGATAAGGAGAAGCCGGGTTTTTACGGCCAGGTGTTCCCTTCTGTATGGTGCCATGAGTTTGACGGCGGCCGGCAATGGTACACTGCGCTGGGCCACGATGATAAGGTATACGCAGATCCTGTTTTTCAAAAGCATATGCTAGGCGGCCTGCAATGGGTGCTGGAAAAAAAAGGCAAGCCTGATTATACGAAAGCAAGGGCGCAGCATCCTGACGATCCCTTGCCCTATTGATACCCTTTAATTCAAACTGTATGCAACAACAGAATAACCCGCGTTCCTCCAGGAGGAATTTCCTCAAAAACTCCGTGAAAGGAGCTGCCGGCGCCCTGGTGCTGTCCGGGTTCCCCGCTATTGTGCCGGCCCATGTTTTAGGCAAAAATGCTCCCAGCAACCGCATTAACGTGGGCGCTATCGGCAATGGCCGCATCTCCCGGGGCCATGATATGCCCGGCGTCTGGAAACATGATCATGCCCGCATTATTGCCGTATGTGATGTGGACCGCCGCCGCCTGCAGGCCGCCCGGCAGCTGGTAAATGACCATTACAGCAAAGCCGCCGGCAAGCCCTACAATGGCGTGAAAGCATATGAAGATTACCAGGAATTGCTGGCCAACAAGGATATTGATGCTGTGATCATCAGCACGCCGGACCACTGGCATGTGCTGCCGGCTATTCATGCCGTGCGCGCCGGCAAGGATGTATACATGCAGAAGCCGGCCTCGCTCACCATTGCGGAAGGTCGCGCGCTCAGCAATGAGGTGCACCGCAGCGGCCGCATACTGCAGATAGGCAGCCAGCAGCGTTCCATGCCCCAGTTCAGGAAGGCCTGCGAGCTGGTGCGCAACGGCCGTATCGGGAAGCTGCATACCATCTATGTAGGTCTGCCCGTCGACGACCCGAAGGAAAGTACCATGGAACAATCCATGCCGGTGCCGGCCAGCCTGGACTACGAAAAATGGCTGGGCGAAACGCCCTACGTGCCTTATACAGAAAAACGGGTGCACCCGCAGGCGGACTTTTCCCGGCCCGGATGGCTACGTTGCGAGCAGTTCGGGGCCGGTATGATCACCGGCTGGGGCGCGCATCATTTTGATATTGTAAACTGGGGCATGGATACGGAATACACCGGCCCCGTGGAGATCGCCGCCACAGCCGAGTTCCCGCCGCCCGGCAGCCTGTGGGATGTGCATGGCCCCTTTAAGTCGGAAACCATATTTGCCAATGGCGTAAAGGTACTGGCCAGCAACGATTATCCCAACGGGGTGAAGTTCGTAGGCTCGGAAGGCTGGATATTTGTAACCCGGGGTAACTATGCCGCCACTGCCAGCGACCCGGTGGCAAAAGACAAGAACAATAAAGCGCTGGACGCCAGCGATCCGCGTATACTCGGCTCCGTTATACCGGCTGACGGGTTGCATTTGACGGAAAGCAGGGATCACCATGGCAACTGGCTGGACAGCATCCTGTCCCGGCGTCCGCCTGTTGCGCCCATTGAAGTGGGACACCGCGCCTGTACCATTTGCCTGCTCAACCATGCAGCCATGAAGCTGCAGCGCAAGCTGTACTGGGACCCGGTGACGGAACGTTTCAGGAATGACGATGAGGCCAATGCCATGCTGTCGCGCCCGCAACGCTGGCCGTACATGCTCTGATGCCCGGATAAAATACAAATCACCATAATGAACACAAGCAAGCTTTTCACATCTTTATTCCTGATCGGGACCATGAACTATGCATGCAATACCGGCGCAGAACAGCAGGCCGCCGGTAAGGAAATCAGGCTGATCACCCTGGACCCCGGCCATTTTCATGCGGCCCTGGTACAGAAATCCATGTACCCGGGTATAGACTCCGTAGTGCATGTGTATGCGCCGGATGGCCCGGAACTGCAGGAGCAGCTGCGTTTTATACAGCAATATAATACCCGCGCCGAAGCGCCTACCCATTGGAAGGAAGAAGTGTACAAAGGGCCTGACTTCCTGGAAAAAATGCTGGAGGAAAAGCAGGGCAACGTGGTAGTAATGGCCGGCAATAACCGGCGCAAGACTGAATACATACAAAAGGCGGTAGCCGCCGGTATGCATGTGCTGGCAGACAAACCGATGGCCATCAGCACCGAAGGCTTCAGCCTGTTGCAGCGGGCTTTCCGCGATGCTGCAGAAAAGAAGGTGCTGTTATATGATATTATGACAGAGCGCTCGGAGATCACCAACATCTTGCAGGGAAAACTGTCGCGTATACACGAAGTGTTCGGGGAACAGGAAAAGGGCACCGCGGAGCAGCCGGGCGTGGTAATGGAAAGCGTGCATCACTTCTATAAATATGTATCCGGCAAGGCCCTCAAAAGGCCGGCATGGTTCTTTGATCCCCGGCAGCAGGGCGACGCCATTGTAGATGTAGGCACCCACCTGGTAGACCTGGTGCAGTGGGAATGCTTTCCCGGCGTATCCCTGGATTACAGAACGGATATACAGTTGCAGTCATCCACCCGCTGGACCACGCCGGTTACCTTGTCCCAGTTCACCACCATTACAGGGCTGGACAGCTTCCCGGTATTCCTGCAGCCCTATGTAAAGGATACGGTACTGAACGTGCACGCCAATGGCGAGGCCGCCTATACCCTGAAAGGCGTGCATGTAAAGATAGGCGCGCTGTGGAATTATGCTGCCCCCGAAGGCAGCGGAGATACGCATTATTCCCTGCTGCGCGGCACCAAAAGCAACCTGGTGATCCGGCAGGGAAAGGAAGAGGGCTATGAGCCTACCCTGTATGTAGAGCCGGTGGGCGATAACAATACGCCTGCTTTTGAGCAGGCCCTGCAGGCCGCTTTACAACAATTGGCAGGGGAGTACCCCGGCCTGTCAGCAGAGAAAAGCGCAAAGGGCTGGAAGATCGTGATACCGGACAAATATAAAGTAGGTCATGAAGCGCACTTCGCACAGGTGATGGAGCGCTATTTGCAATACCTGCAGCAGGGACAGCTGCCGGAATGGGAAGTGCCGGGCATGCTGGCCAAGTATTATACCACTACCCAAGCCCTGGAAATGGCGGTAGAAAAATGATGACTATGTCATACCGTTTTGTATTGACAGCCTCCCTGCTGGGTACTGCGCTGCTGGGCATGCCCGGCAGGGGGGCCGCACAGCAGGTAACAATTGCCGCGGAGCCGGCGCCTGCCTTTAACGCCCTGTTCCGTAAAACCAGCGGCTGGGTGGCCGGCGACGGCGCTTTTTCTGTGCCTTTAGCAGACGGCCGCGTGCTCTGGCTTTTCGGAGACAGCCATATCGGCGGCATCGACTCCACTCACGCCGGCTCCGGTCCATCCGTACACCCGCACATTCCCCCATCCGCCCGTTATACCGTTCCCTGCCTGTTTCAGGTCAGGAACGCGGCTTTTGTGCACCGGCGACAGGATATGCACGGGCACCAGACACTGATCGGGAAGCCGCCCGGTATCCCCTCCCTGTTCAAAGTATTGCCCGGCGACAGCACCTGGGTGTGGCCGGGATTTGGCGTGCAGCTGGGTGATACGGTATATATCATGCAAAGCGAGTTCCGCGCCACCGGCAGCGGTGGTCCCCTGGGCTTTGAAGCTACCGGCCGCTATTACCTGTCCAGAATGACCTTTCCCGGTTTAACAGTAGCAGGTTACCAGCTGCTGGCGGATGCGAATGGCATCAACTTTTCCATTGGGATGGTGCGGCCGGAGGGAGATAATTACGTGTATCTATACGGGTATAAGACTGCGCTGGTAGAGCCGGATATTTATGTGGCCCGTATACCGGCCAGGCGTCCCTGGTCTGCCTGGGAGTACTGGGACGGCGCTGCCTGGCAGCCGGATGTGCAGCGGGCGTCCGCCATCGGCAAGGGCGCGTCCAATGGAGTGAATGTGCAGCAGGTGGATGGCCGGTACCTGCTCGTATCCACGGAGTTCAGCATTGACTGCGACCAGGGAAAGCAAATATTTGTATCGCTGGCAGACAGGCCGCAGGGGCCTTTTGGAAAGCGTATGCCCGTGTATGTTATACCGGACACCTTACAGGGGCATTACCCCTTTTTTTACGCCCCGGCAGTGCATCCCGAGTTCAGGAAAGACAGCGCGGTGCTGGTCACCTATTGCATCAATGAATACGGCCACTGCGTTACCACCTGTGTCAACAACCGGAAGAACCCGGACCACTACCGGCCCAGGGCCTTCTGGCTGTCAATAAAGGATATGGAACATCCTGCACCCTAACGGATCGTTACCCCGATCCCGAGCTGTACCTGGTGGGTATTCCACTTGTAGCGGTCGTCCACGTCATTTACATTGGAAAGCCCCATTACATAACGGCCATAGAACCGTACCTGTGATACATGCAGCGTAAGGCCCGCTGCCGCGCCCAGGTCGCTGCCAGTGAAAGCATCACGGTTGCCGTACAGCAGGTTTTCGCTGCTATACAGCAGCAGGCTGTATTGCGGCCCCGCATGCACGCTGAAAACATCATTGATCTTATATTGCAGCAGCAATGGAATGCTGAGGTAGCCCAGGGTGATCTTCCCGCTGCTGTTGCTGTTGCCGGAGTTGACATAATATTTCAGGAAGTCTTCGCTTTTGTTACTGTACAGCGTGAACAGCAGCTCCGGCTGCAGTCCCCATTTTTTACCGAGGCTGTATTCTGTAAATATGCCTGCGTTTACACCAGGGCGGAAACTGCCGCTCATCCCTTTGCCGTGAATGTTGGTAAAAAGCAGGTCCGCCTTCAGGCCGTAGTGAAAGGATTGGCCGTGGCCGGCAGCAGCCAGCAGCAGCAAACCCGCAACGATTGCCAGTAGTTTGTTAGTCATAGATACGTAGATATTGATGCGTCAATATATAGCGGTACAAATATGGCAATAGCCCTGCTACCGTGCAGTGGCTAATAGATGAGCCGGCCGATTATAGCGTTAATACGGGAATATTTATGGATGATCAGGGGTCCAGCGGGTCCCTGGGATCTTGGTGCAGGCTTTCCGGTACAGGGAGGTACTCCACCTGGTAGTCATCCAGCTTGTGGGGTTCCTTTAGGGGGATATAGCCCAGGTCCCGGCGGCATACCTGCTCGTAGAAAATGCTGGTGAGGTAGAGCAGGTGCGAGGGGCTGCTGGTGCAAAGCACTTTCTTGTCCGTAGGGAAGCCGTTGCGGTAAAGGATGCGGTTGGCATTGCGCACATTGGTGGTAGTATGCCGGGCATGCGGCTCCACGATAATGGCGCTGGCCGGTATGCTGCAGCTGTCTGCCAGGAACTTTTTCATTTCGATGGCTTCGTTGTAGGGCGTTCCAAAGGGGTGTACATACCCGCCGGACACAATGATGAACGGGGCCTTGTTTTCCCGGAAAATGGCCGCGCCGGTACGGCAGCGTTCCTTGCAGGTAGGGCTGATCGGCTGGTCATCTGCCGGGCCGGCGCCCAGCACCAGGATCGCGGAGTAGGGAAAGCGGCGCCACTGTATGCGGGGCACCTGTTTGTAGGCCGCTGCATTGGTGGCAGCCAGCGGCTCATGCCTGCCGGCATGGTCCTTTTTGTTAAGTTCCAGCAGGTCCATGGCAAAGTGGAGGGTAGGCGCAAAGAAGAGGCCGGCGGCATCCGTTTCTTCCTGTCCTGCCAGCAGGTCTTTTACGCGCGCCGCGTATTCGGGGCTTTTCACATAGTAGGCGGCGGAGTCTATTTTAGGATAACGGAAGCCTGTATTCTTCGTATAGGCTTCCAGTATATAGTTCAGCCCTTCTGCTTCTTCCTTCCAGCGTTTTGCCAGCATTTCGGCTTCCGGCAGGGATGCATGGCGCATAAAAGCCCCGCTGGGCTTCAGGTGTGGCTGCAGGGCGGCGCGGAAAGCAGGCTGGCTGTTGTAGAGCTTTTCCAGTATGCCGGCAACCGCATCCACCATTTGCTCATCCAGCAGCAGGGCGGAGGCATAGCAGGCAGCCCCGGCGCAGCGGGAGGAAGCGGCAACGGCAACGGCCTGTTGCCGGAACCGGGTATAGTACTTTTTCAGCGTGCTGTTTTGCGCCAGCGTCTTTTGCAGCACGGGCTCCTGCTCAAACAGCGTGAGCAGGTAAAAATTCTTGTCCTGCACATAGTTTCCGCTCTGCACAAACCGGTAAGCGGGATCAAAGGACGGCTGGCTTTGCGCCCGCAGCAGTACGGGCATCAGGCCTATCAGGCAACATAAGAGTAAACGGTGGATCATATGTGCCAAAATAACAAAAAAATGTGCGGATGTGCAGATATGCGGATGTGCAAATGATAGAAAAAAATATGTTCATTCGCTGCAGTTCATCTGTACATCTGCACATCCGCCCATCATTTCATCAACTTATACACCACCGGCGTCACCACTCTCGAAAGCAGGGTAGAGCTGATCAGTCCTCCTATCAGCACAATGGCCAGCGGCGCGATCAGCGGGTTGCTGGATATGGCTATCGGGATCAGGCCGCCTATGGCGGTCAGCGAGGTCAGCACAATTGGCAGGAAACGCACTTCCCCGGCTTCCCGTATGGCTGCGTCCAGCGATTTCCCCTGCTGCCGCAGCTGGTTGGTAAAATCCACCAGCAGGATCGTGTTCTTTACCTCGATACCGGCTAGCGCTATCATACCAATAATGGCCACAAAGGAAAGCGAGTTGCCCGTTATCCATAGCGCAGCCGCCGCGCCCACTACGCCCAGCGGTATGACAGACAGCACGATCAGCGTGCTTTTGAATGTGCCGAATTCCAGGATCAGCACGGCTACAAAAAGGAAAACAGTGACGATGATAACGCTCATGAACCCGCCGAAGGAGTTTTCCCGGGATTCCACTTCACCGCCCATCTCATAGCTGTAGCCGGCCGGCAATGCCATTTGGTCCATCTTCCCGGTCACTTCGTTGATCACCCGGTCTGTCAGGAATCCTTTCTGTACAAAAGCCTTCACAGATACCACGCGCCTTTTTTCCTGGTGGTTGATGTTCACCGGCGATGCTTCCAGCTTTAGCTCGGCCACCTGCCCCAGGGGGTAGGCCTTGCCCTGCGTATTGTTGACATACAGGTTGCGGAACACGTCCAGGGAGGGGCGTTCGTTCCTGGTGCGGGTCAGCAGGATGTCGTAGTCGTTGTCGTTGTTATCCGTATACCGGCCCAGGTTCAGGCCGGCTACGGCCAGCCGCACAGTACGGTCTATGTTGATAGAGGGAATGCCCAGCAGCTGCGCTTTTTCCCGGTGTATGGCTACCCGGATATCGCTTTTCAGCAGGCTTACGGGATTGTCCACGTACATGGTGCCGGGGGTGCGTTGCAGCATGTCCTCTACTTTAGCGGCCAGGGTGCGCAGGGTGTCCAGGTTATCGCCGAACAGCCGCACTTCCACCGGTGCCACTACGGGTGGTCCCTGCTCAAAGTTCTTTACTTCCACTTTGGCGCCCGGAAAGGGCGTCCAGCGCTGTCGCAGCTTTTCTATGAGCGCCAGCTTTTCCTCCGGGTTGGTATGCTCGTCCAGCTGCACGAATATCTCTGCAAAATCGGCATGCTCGTTCTCCTGCACCACGTTGTAGTAGATGCGCGGGTTGCCCTTGCCTACATTGGTGGCGTAGTATTTCACTGCCGGCTCGTGTTGCAGCACCGCCTCTATGCTGCGGGCCACCCTGTCTGTATAATGCAGGTTGGACTGCGGCGGTGCGGTGATGTTGATCAGGAACTGCGGTTTCTCCGATGCCGGGAACAGGCTGAACCCTACCACGCCAAACAGCATCAGCGACGCGCCGAATATGATCACCGTGGCGATGAGGGTGAGCATGGGATGTTTCAGCGCCCTATCCAGCAGGGGCGCATAGCTGCTGTGGATGGCGCGCTTCAGCCCCCGCATGAACAGGTTGCCTTCCGGGTGCCCGGTATGGGCGCGCAGCAGCCTGGAGGACAGGAAGGGGATAATGGTGAGCGATACCAGCATGGAGGCCAGCACGCACAGGATCACGGCCAGCGGCAGGCTGCGGATAAAGTCGCCGGAGCCTTCCGGCAGGAACACCAGCGGCATAAAAGCGATGATGAGCGTTACTGTACAGCCTATAACGGCCATGCCTATCTGCCGCGTCGCCTTTAAGGTAGCCTGCAGGGCGCTGTGCCCCTCCAGTATCCACCGCTCAATATTCTCCACTACTACAATGCTGTCGTCCACCAGCAGGCCCAGCGCCACTACCAGCCCTACAATGCTGAGTTGGTTGAGGTTGTAGCCGAACAGCTGCAGCAGGATAATGCCAATGGCCAGCGACAGGGGAATGGAGATCATCACGATCATGGCCGGCCGGAAGCCCAGCGGGAGCAGGGTTACGGCTACCAGCAGTATGGCGATGATGAAGTCCATGCCCAGGCTGCCCAGGCGCCGGTTCACATTGTCCGCCTGGTCAAAGTGCTGTACCAGGTCAATGTTGGGTGGCAGCGTTCTTTTGAATTGTGCTATCACCGGTTTGTACAGCTGCTGCGTTTTGCTGATGTTCCCGCCTTCCTTCTGCGCGGCCGCTACAAATATGCAGCGGTAGCCGTTCAGGCGCGTCAGGTAGGTGGCGTCCTCGTAGCCATAATACACTTTGGCGATGTCTTTCAGGAAAAGGTTGCGCCCCTGGCCGGTATATACAATGGTGTTCTTTACCTCTTCCAGCGAGTGATAGTTGCCGCTGGTCTTGATGTTGAAGGTGCGGTTCCCCGCTTCAATGCTGCCGCCGGGAATGTTGGTGGTCTCGTTCTGCAGGGCGTTGATCACGTTATTGACGGGCAGGCCCAGCTGCGCCAGCTTTTCCAGCTCCAGCTCAATGCGTACCTGTTGTTCGGGTAGCCCGTGTATTTCCACGTTCTTCAGCGGGGGCAGCTTCTCCAGCTCATCCTGCAGTTTTTCCGCATAGTATTTCAGCCTGTCCCGCGGCGCGTTCTCGGATATCAGCGCTATCTGAAGAATGTTCACATCAGAGGGCTGCATCTTGCGGATATCAATGCTCAGGTTGGCCTGGGGCAGGTCCCGGCGTTTATTGTTCACTGTTCGTACAATTTCCTGGTACTTGTCGTCCACATTGCTGCTGTATTTATATTCCACCTGCAGCACAGCCAGCCCGTCGCTCATGGTGGTGCGGATACGCTTGATATCCTCCAGCCCATATATTTCTTTTTCGAGCGGGTCTACTATCAGCTCTTCCATATCCCTGGGGCTGGTGCCGGGATATACCACTACCACGGTATAGGAGGGCGCATGCATCTCGGGGTCTTCGGAGCGGGGCATGTTCAGCAGTGTAGTGATGCCCAGTACAATGATCATGATAAAGATCACCAGGGTGAACTGGTAGTGCTTTACCGCGTAATCTGATATTTTCATCGGGTAATATTTTATTTATCAATGTCTGCCACCACGGTTATCTTACTGCTGTCTGTCAGGTAGGCGCTGCCGGAAATAATGAGCTGGCTGGCGTCTTCCAGGCCCTTGCTGATGATCACCTGGTCCTTTTCCATGCCGGCAATGCTCACCTTTACTTTATGCGCCGTGCGCTGGTCGTTGGTAATGAATACGTAGCCGGTGCTGCCGTCGCCGTCCAGCAGGGCGTCGTAGGGAATGGCCCAGGGGCCGGCAGTATTGCCGGCGGTACGGGGGGCGCCGGTATGTATCACGGCCTTGCCAAACATGCCATAGGCAATGGCCTCCGGCTTCTTGCCGGTAAGGCTGATATCTATCATGAAAGAGCCGGTAACGGGGTCTACGCCTTCGGCCCGGCGGGAAACAATGCCCCGGAAGGTTTTGCCCGGCACGGACTCCACTTCCACGCTGGCGCTGTCCTGCAGATGAATGGCCGCCCATTCCCTGTTGCTTACGGCTACGCGCAACAGCCAGTTGCCGGACAGGGCGCCGTTGGTCTCGATTACAGGGGTGCCGGATTTTACCTGCTGTCCTTCACTGGCCAGCTTGCGCAGCACGTAGCCATTTCCTGGCGCAATGATCACGGAATGGCTGCGGTTGAACTGCACGGTGCGCAGCTGTTGCAGCGCCATGTCCAGCGTGGTTTTCGCGTTCTGCAGCTGCTCCAGGGTAGCCACGCTGTCTTTATACAGGTTACTGGTGCGCTGGTGGTCGCGCTGCGCCTTTTCGCAGGCCAGCTGCGCCTGTTTTACCTGGGCGTCTATCTCCGTAGGGTCCAGTATGGCTACGGTCTGTCCCCGGCGGATGGCGTCGCCTTCCTTCACCAGTATGCGCTGTATGATGCCGTCTGTTTTAAAGGACAGCAGCACTTCATCGTCTGTGGTGAATTGTCCGGACACCGGTATGGTGATGTCCCTTGCTTCGGCGCTCAGTGGCAGCAGCTGCACCGGTATGGCCGTACGTTGCGGTACTTCGGAAGCGGTGGAGTGGCTGCCGCAAGCCTGCAGCACGGCTGTACCGGCTGCCAGCAGCAATATTGCATAGATCGGTTTCATCTGTAAGTGATTTAATTTTTTGGGCCTGATAGCACCTCGCATGACTACTGCTCTTCCCGGAGCAATGTTGTTGCTCACGCTCGGTTTCATATGTTTCGGTATTGTTACTATTCATTTTCAGGCTGGATGGTACCCACTGCATTTCCATCCGCGCACGTGCACATCACAATGGGTATCGCGCTTCCGCTCTTTCTATCTCCGCCCGTGCTATCTGTACCTGCGCATGAGCCTGCAGCAGCTCCAGCCGCGCGTTGGTAAGCTGTTGCTGCGCATCCAGCAGCTCTATGTACAGCAGCTGTCCTTCCTTGTATACTTTCAGCTGGTCCCGGTAATACTTTTCCGCCAGCTGCAGCTGCGTTTGTGCACTGTGATAATTACTGCGTGCGGTCTGGTAATTATTGTCCGCCCTGTTCAGCTCCAGCTGCAGCGCCAGTGCGGTCTCGTTATAGGCGGCCTGCGCTGTGGCGGCATCAGTAGCAGCCTGCTGTGCGCGGCTGCGCCGCTGGCCGCCGGAAAAGATGTCCCACTGCAGGTTCAGCCCCCACAGGTAATAGCGGGATTTATTATTGAAGTCCCAGTTGTAGGCTTGTGACCCCAGGTCTAGAAAAGTGCTTAGCCTGGGAATAAAGGCAGACCGCTGCAGCTTTTCCTCCAGCAGCGCCATTTGCCGGGTTTTTTCCAGTTGCAGCAGCTCTTCGCGGCCGCTGATGTCCGATACCGTGTCTACCGGCGCATGGGACACCACTGCCAGCGCTGCGCTGTCTGCCACGATGCTGTCTGTAAGCGGGCGGTTCAGCAGGAAATTGAAATAGGCGCGGGCATTGTGCTGATCGTTCTGTGCTGCGGCGATGGCGGCCAGCGTGCGTTGTTCCTCTGTTTGTGCACGCGTAAGGGAGGTGCTGTTACGGATCCCGTTGCGCAGCATGCTCTGGTTTACACGGATGTTCTCCCGTACCAGCAGCAGCGCGTTGTTATGGATATCCACAGCCCTCGCTGCCTGGAAGTACCGGTAGTAGGCGGTTTTAACATCCTTTACCAGCTGGCGTTTGTACACGTTTACCGCTGCCTGCTGCCGGGTAATGTCCTCGCGGCGGATTTTCTGCGCATACCATATTTCCGTGTTGATGAGCGGGAGGGAGGTACGCACTTTGGCATCATAGAAATTGTCCGGGTTCAGCAGGAAGGACTGGTTGCTGACCGGCGTGAACCTGTCGCTGCCGGTCAGCTGGTTCAGCGTGGCATACACCGGGTTCATCAGGTCCCCGATCGGTACGTCAATGGTGCGCCCGCCGCTGGTCCGGGTGTAGGTGCCTGTGAAGCTTACCTGCGGCAGGAATAGGCCGCGGGCTTCCCGCAAGGCGTACATGGCTTTCTCCAGCTGGAAGCTCCTTTGTTGTAATGCCTGGTTGCGGGCAAAGGCTTCCTGTATGTACTGCTCCAGCGTGCCTGGCTGGGCCGCGGCCGCCTTAGTGATCAGTATTATTAATATGAATGTAAATAATTTTTTAACCTTTGTTGACATAATGAACACTGTTTAGTTTACAGGCAAAAAAAATTGCTTGATCGCAACCCTCTTTTTTAGGTCTTTATCATTTTCAAATAATCTTCTATCGCGGTATCAATAACCTGATGTACGCTTTCTCCTTCCATTTTCATCACCTTGAAACGGCAGCGCACGTTCAGCGCCACCAGGCCATGCACCATGGACCATACGGATAAGGCGGCCACCATTTTATCCCTGAAGCGCAGCAGCTTCTGTGCCATGCAGTCCTCGAGGCAATCCAGCAGGAACTGGAAACAGGCCTCGCCGTTCAGCCACGTTTCTTCCTTTTCCACCTTGTTCATGGGAGCGCGGATAATGAACATCAGGTCGTACAGGTCCTCGTGCTCCAGCCCGAACTCCACGTAGGCCCTGCACAGCTGTTCCAGCTTTTTCAGCGGGCTTTTGCTGACGGCCTTTTCCCGGAAGGTGCCGAGCAGCTGGTCAAATGCCTGCCCCTGCACATCATAAAGCAGTTCGTCCTTATCCTTATAATACAGATAGATGGTAGCCGGACTGTACTCTATCCGGTCTGCAATATTGCGGATGGAGGTCTTTTCGTACCCTTCCTCCACGAACATGCGCATGGCAGCCTCCATAATGAGGCGCTTCATTTCCTGCTTTTCCCTTTCTTTTCTGTCTGCGATGCCCATGTTATTTTATTTACAATGCAAACTTACTGAACAGTGTTCAGTATTCCAAATTCTTTTCGGACAATATGACCCATTTGCTCGTCCGTCCGGCAGGAGGCAGATGCCGGTTACCAACAGCTGCAGCTTAAAAAAAACCGCCCAGGAATGGGCGGTCCGACAACTTTGCCTAGAATTTACACTACAATTTGTCAATAGCAACATTACGACTGTTCAAAGGAATAAGACACTAATCAGATGTTAACAAGAACACAAATACAATGTTAACATTCACTGCTCACTTCGTATTTACCGGGCCAACTGTGTTAAAAACCCCGGGGAAAAAGCTAACTTAGAAGGTCTGAATCCGGATCAAATACTGAAACATCCGAAATATACTAGCTTATGAACCTACGCCGCTATTTACCGCTGCTCCTGCTTTGCTGCGTTGGCAGCGCCTATGCCCAACAACAGCCTCCTGTAAAGCAGCTGCCCAAGTCCCTGGTGCTCAGGAACATTACGCTGATAGACGGTACCGGCGCCGCACCTAAAAAGAATGTGAGCCTGGCCATGGAAAAAGGCCGGATCACGAAGATATTGCCTGCCGGCGCAGCCATGCCTGCCGGCGCCCGTATTGTGGAAGGCAACGGGAAAACGGTGATGCCTACACTGGTTTGCGCGCACTGGCACCTGGGGCTGCTGAAAGGCAACGGGTCTTCGCCTGCCAATTATACCTTCAGCAATATTGTAAACCAGCTGAAAAAATATGAGGCCTTTGGCGTTACCCAGGTACTGAGCCTGGGCATGGACCAGGAAGCGGTGTTCCAGCTGCGGGATGCCTCGCACCAGGAACGCCTGCCCGGGGCCACGCTCTATACGGCCGGCTATGGCATAGGGGCCAAGGAAGGGCCGCCGCCCGCCAGCCTGGCCAGCAAGGTGCTGCGCCCCGAAACGCCGGAAGCGGCCGTAGCAGCCATCCGGCAACTGGCTGCCCTGAAAGTGGACTTCGTGAAGATCTGGGTGGACGGTACGGATGAACGCACCAAATTGCCGCCAGCTGTATATGAAGCAGCTATTGCAGAGGCGCACCGCAACAAGCTCCGGGTAGCCGCCCATGTGTATTACCTGGAGGATGCCCGGCGGCTGGTAAATGCGGGCGTGGATGTGCTGGCCCATAGCATACGCGACCAGGAAGTGGATGATGCGCTGATCAATGCCATGAAGGAAAAAGGTACCGGCTATATTCCCACCCTGTCACTGGACGAATACAACTTTGTATATGCCGGGCAACCGGAATGGCTAAACGATCCCTTTTTTAAAGCCTCCCTGGAGCCGGGCGTATGGGAAATGCTGATCAGCGATGCCTACAAGCAGCAGCAGCAAAAGGACCCCGCGCGGGAGCAGAAGATGCAGGCGTTCCTCACGGCCCAGCGCAACCTGCATAAGCTGGACAGCGCCGGCGTGAAAATAATCATGGGAACAGACTCCGGCGCGTTTCCCGTGCGGGCACAGGGTTTTTCCGAGCACCTGGAGCTGCAGCTAATGACAGAGGCCGGTATGACGCCTCTGGAAGTGATCACGGCCGCTACCCGCAATGGCGCAGCAATGCTGCAAATAGACAAGGACTATGGCACGCTGCAGCCGGGCAGGAAAGCTGATTTTATCGTGCTGGACGGCGATCCTACCCAGGACATACGAAATACCCGGAAGATACTGGAAGTGTGGAGAGGGGGAAAGAAAGTAGTGAGTGAGAATGTAAAATGATACGTTTTACATTTACGATCCTGCATTCGTCATTCCGCCAGCAGCAGGCCGTCCCGCAAAGCGGGCCACCATCATGGCAGATACATTATCCCCGGTGGCATTCAGCAGGGTGGCCATGGGATCTACCAGCGTGCCGATGATCATGGCTGCCGGCAATGCCTCCGGCGGAAAACCATACACGGAGATCATGAGCAGCTCGCCGATATAGGCTCCGTTGGGAACGCCGCCTTCCACCATGCTTACAATAACGGTAATGCCCAATGCCAGCAGCACCGTATCCACCCCGGTCAGCGACTTGCCGAACATGGTAAACACCACTGCTATTTTTACAATGGAGGAAATGCTGGAACCGTCCTTGTGCAGCGTGGCGCCCAGCGGGATCACGATGTTGCGGATATGCCCCGGCACCTGCATCCGGGTTGTTGCTTCCAGGTTGGCCGGGATGGTGGCAATGCTGCTGCAGGTGCCCACTGCTGTCAGCGAAGGCACAATGTTGTTCTTCCAGAACAGCCTGATGCCCGGCACACCGCCTGCAATAAATGCGTATACCGTGAACAGCGCCACGAAATAGAACAACCCGAACCCGTAATACACGGCCATGGAGCGGGCATAGATGCCAAACAGCTGTGGTCCCAGCGTGCCCACCTGGTAGGCGAAATATGCGCCCAGTCCAATGGGCCCCAGCTTCATGATCACGATGATCAGGCTTTTCATTACTTCGTTGCCGGCGTGGAGAAAACGGCGGAAAGGCTCCCCGGCGCTACCTGTCCTTAGCACGGCAAATCCTGTGAGCACGGAGAATATGATCAGGGGCAGCATGGCTGTGCGCGACAGCAGGAGGTAGAACTCGTTGGCAGTAAGCAGCTCCGTAAGCTGCTGCCCGGCGCTTACCTGTTCCACCTGCTCCGTAAATCCCGGCTGGGGGCCGGGCTGGTCATGAATAGGGAAGATCCAGATCGTTACAATGGTGAGGAAGGCGGATACCAGCACGGTGCCCAGGAATACCAGCACCATTACCGACATAATGCGCCCCAGCTTTTGTGCGGGGTCCACGTTGGCAATGGCCGATGCAATGGCAAAGAACACCAGCGGGATCACCGCTGTAAACAACAGGTTCAGGAATATATCGCCTACCGGCTTCAGTACTGTAACGCGCTCGCCTAACGCCAATCCCAGTACGCTGCCGGCAATAATACCGCATAACAACCATATCATATTGCCGTAGCTTTTCAGGAAAGTACCGTTCATGGCTTTTGTTTTGATAAAAATAAGAACTATTGTATTTTGATGGGTGAATAAAAAAACACACCGTAATGATTCCACAAACTGACCGCAGAAAATTTTTGAAGAAAGCAGCCGCAGGGGGCATCATGGCGCTGGGCATGCCGCAGATCGTATCCGCAGCGCTGGCAAAGGAGCCTGCCCTGAAAGCGCCGAAAATAACGCTGAAGAAAGACGCTGTTGTGCTTTTCCAGGGTGACTCCATTACTGATGCCGGCCGCAAGCGCAGTGAAATGGAGCCCAATAACACCAGCGCGCTGGGGCACGGCTACGCCTTCCTGGCTACTGCCGCCCTGCTGGAGCAACACGCGGACAAAAACCTGAAGATCTATAATAAAGGCATCAGCGGCAACAAGGTATACCAGCTGGCAGAGCGCTGGGAGGCGGACTGCCTGGACCTGAAGCCCGATGTGCTGAGCATACTGATAGGCGTGAACGACTTCTGGCACAAGCTGAACGGCAACTACAACGGCACCATACAGAAATACCGTGACGACTATAAAGCCCTGCTTACCCGCACCAGGGAAAAACTGCCCAACGTGCAGCTGATCATTGGCGAGCCCTTTGCCGTGAATGGCGTAAAAGCGGTAGACGACCGCTGGTACCCGGATTTCAATGAATACCGGCAGGCCGCGCGCGAAATAGCCACCAGCTTCAATGCCGTGTTCATTCCTTACCAAAGCGTATTTGACAAGGCGCAGAAAGCAGCCCCCGGCGTTTACTGGACCGGCGATGGCGTGCATCCCAGCATTGCCGGTGCCGCCCTAATGGCAGAAGCCTGGAAGCAGGCGATCAGGTAAAAAGTAAAAAATAAAAAGGCACAAGGAGCGTTGCATATAAACGGCAAATCAGCTCCTGCCTTTTTATTTTTGATTTTTACTTTAATTTTGCGCCGTGCGCCGCGCTATCAGCATATCGTTACTTATACTTTATCTGTGCAATGCAACAGCCTGTAATGAGCTGCTGAGGATTCCTATTTTCTTTGTGCACCTGCAGGAGCACCGGCAGGAAACTCCGGGAATCTCCCTCCGGAATTTCGTGGTTTGGCACTATTTCAGCGGTAATGTACGGCATAAGGATTACGAGCGGGACATGGAGCTGCCCTTCAAATCGCATGAGCGGGTGGCCTATTTTAGCCCGGTGCCGCTGCCCCCTTTGCAGCCGCAGCTTACGATCGTTGTCCACCGCCAGATTGCAACGGTGTACCCCGACTATATAAACAAGCTACACCCCTTTATTTATTATCCCGACATTTTTCAACCACCCCGGCCTTCCATGTGCTGATAGGCCATTTTGCTGATGTGCTGATGAAGGAGTATGCATGGCATGTTCCTCCGTTTGCATTGGATCTTATTTGGCGTATCCGCACAGGAGCACAACAGGTATCAGCACATCAGCATATCAGGAAACTAGCACATTAAGGAATGCTTAATCATATCATACGTTTTTCGATCCGTAATAAACTGGTCGTGGCCATTTGCATGCTTGGACTGATCGCTTACGGTACATATGAAGTAACCCGGCTGCCCATAGACGCGGTGCCGGATATCACAGAAAACCAGGTACAGGTCATTACTGTCAGCCCCTCCCTGGGCGCGCCGGATGTGGAACGGCTGATCTCCTTCCCGGTAGAGCTGGCCAACAGCAATATACCCGGGCTGAAGAAAATACGCAGCTTTTCCAGGTTCGGGTTGTCCGTAGTTACGCTGGTATTTGAGGACGACATGGACATTTACTGGGTTCGGCAACAGGTGGCCGAGCGCCTGCAGGAGGTGCAGGCACAGATACCTGCCGGTGTAGGCATTCCCCGCCTGGCGCCGGTTACTACCGGCCTGGGTGAAATATACCAGTATACGGTAAGGCCCGCAAAAGGCTACGAGGACAAATACACGCCTATGGAGCTGCGCACCCTGCAGGACTGGATCATACGCCGGCAACTGCTGGGCGTAAAGGGCGTGGCAGACGTGAGCAGCTTTGGCGGCCATCTCAAACAGTACGAGATAGCCGTGGTGCCGGAGAAGCTGAGCGCTTACGGGATTACCATCAGCGATATATTCAACGCCCTGGAGAACAATAACCAGAATACCGGCGGGGCCTATATTGAAAAGGGGCCGGTAGCCCTGTTTATCCGGAGTGAAGGGCTGGTAGGCAGCCCGGAAGACATTGGCAACATTGTTATAAAGAATACGGCCAATGGCTCGCCGCTGTTGGTAAGGGATGTGGCGGAGGTGGGCCTGGGGCATGCCACCCGTTACGGGGCCATGATGTATAACGGTGAACGCGAAGTGGCCGGCGCCGTGGTCATGATGCTGAAAGGCGCCAACAGCAACGAGGTGATCCGGAATATCAAGAACAGGATAGCGCAGATACAGCAAACCCTGCCGGAAGGCGTGATCATAGATCCTTTCCTGGACCGCACCAAGATGGTGGACAATGCCATTGGCACCGTGGAGCGCAACCTGCTGGAAGGCGCATTGATAGTAGTGTTCGTACTGGTGCTGTTCCTGGGCAACCTGCGGGCCGGACTGCTGGTAGCTTCCGTGATCCCTCTCTCCATGCTGGTGGCCGTGATACTGATGAACATCTTTAACGTCAGCGGCAACCTCATGAGCCTGGGCGCGCTGGATTTCGGGCTGATCGTGGATGGCACGCTGATCATTGTGGAGGGCTGCATGTACCGCCTGCATCATTCGTCTCAAACCCGCCTCTCGCAAGCGGAGATGGACGGCCTGGTGAAGGAAACATCCGGCCGGATGCTGAACGCGGCCGTTTTCGGGGAATTGATCATCCTGGTAGTGTACCTGCCCATTTTTGCACTGTCCGGCATTGAGGGGAAAATGTTCAAGCCTATGGCGCAAACGGTGGCGTTTGCCCTGTTCGGCGCTTTCCTGCTGTCCCTTACCTACGTGCCTATGATGAGCGCCCTTTTCCTGAGCAAGAAAGTGCCGGAAAAGGCCAACTGGTCGGACCGGATGATGGACCGGCTGGGCAACTGCTACCAACGGGTGCTGAACAAGGCATTGCACTATCCCAGAGTGCTGATCCTGTCGGCCTTTGCCTTGCTGCTGGTAGCGGTCTTCGTACTGAGCCGGCTGGGCGGCGAGTTCATTCCGCAGCTGGAGGAAGGGGATTTTGCAGTGGAAACAAGGGGGATGACCGGCAGTAGCCTGAGCGCTTCTCTTACTGCCGTATCCCAGGGGAGTAAGATATTGCTGGAAAGATTTCCGGAAGTGATAAAAGTAGTAGGCAAGACCGGCACCAGCGAGATACCTACCGATCCTATGCCCCTGGAGGCCAGCGATATGATGGTGATATTGAAGGACAAGGACGAGTGGACCTCCGCCAGCAGCTTCAACGAGCTGGCGGCAAAAATGAGCAAAGCCCTGGAAGATGTGCCGGGCGTGACCTTTGGCTTCCAGTACCCGGTGCAGATGCGGTTTAACGAGCTGATGACCGGTGCGCGCCAGGATGTGGTCTGCAAGATCTATGGCGAAAACCTGGATACGCTGGCGGTGCTGGCCGGCAGGCTGGGAGAGATAGCCCGTACCATACGGGGCACCAGCGACCTGTACGTGGAGCGTATTACCGGCATGCCGCAGATCGTGATCCGTTATAACCGCGCCGCCATTGCCCAGTACGGGCTGAATATCAGTGATATCAACAGGACGGTGAACGCCGCTTTTGCTGGGCAGAGCAGCGGGCAGGTGTATGAAGGGGAGCGGCGTTTTGACCTGGTAGTGCGCGTAAGCGGCGCGCGCCGGCAGCACCTGTCCGATGTGCAGCAGCTGCTCATACCTACGCCGGCCGGCACGCAGGTGCCCCTGTACCAGGTAGCGGAGGTGAACATTGAAGAAGGCCCCAGCCAGATACAGCGCGAGGACGCCAGGCGAAGGGTGATCGTGGGCTTTAACGTGCGCGGGCGCGACGTGCAGAGTATTGTAAAGGAGCTGCAGCAAAAGCAGCAGCAACACATCAAGCTGCCGCCGGGCTACCAGGTGGCTTACGGTGGCGCGTTTGAGAACCTGGAAGCGGCCAGGCAAAGATTGGGTATAGCCGTACCCGTAGCCCTGCTGCTGATACTCCTGATGCTGTACTTTGCTTTTCATTCCGTGAAGCAGGGGTTGCTGATCTATTCCGCTATTCCCCTGTCCGCTATCGGTGGCATTTTTGCCCTGGCATTGCGGGGTATGCCGTTCAGCATTTCTGCCGGTGTAGGGTTTATCGCATTGTTTGGCGTAGCGGTATTGAACGGTATTGTGCTGATCGTGGAATTTAACCGGCTGAAGGCAGCGGGGCTGACAGACGCCAGGCAGATCATCCTGCAGGGCGCCAGGGTGCGCCTGCGCCCAGTGCTGATGACGGCCTCCGTGGCATCACTGGGTTTTTTGCCGATGGCGCTCAGCAACGGCGCAGGTGCGGAAGTGCAGCGCCCCCTGGCCACCGTGGTGATAGGCGGCCTGCTGGTAGCTACCTTCCTCACCCTGTTCATATTGCCTGCGCTGTACCTGCTGTTTGAAAAAGGCGGGCGTCGCCGGTCGGCCAAAGCAGCAGGGGTAACCGCCCTGTTGCTGGCGCTGTTCCTGTTACCGGGGCTTAACGCCAGCGCCCAAACGCCCATTACCTTAAAGGCGGCTGTTGATTCGGCGCTGCGGCACAACCTTTCCCTGCAAAACGACAAGCTGTATGCCGCTTACCTGGAAAAGCTGAAAGGCAGCGGATGGAATGTAGGCCAGGCCATGATTACCGGCGATTACGGGCAGATCAACAGCGCCTATAATGATACCAGGTTCAGCGTGGCCCAGAGCATGCAGTTCCCCACCATCTATACCCGGCAGCAGGCGTTGCTGGCAGAGGAGTGGAAAGGAGGGCAGCTGAATGTGGCGGTCAGCGAAGCCGCTTTGCGCAAGCAGGTTACCACGGTATACTACCAGCTATTGTACCTGCGGCATAAGAAACGCCTGCTGGAATATACGGACAGCCTGTATGCGGCTTTCCTGGAAAAGGCGGCCCTGCGGTTTGAGCAGGGAGAGACCAATATCGTGGAAAAAGCCACAGCCGCCACGCAGCGCGGACAGATAGGACAGCAGCTCAGGCAGCTGTCGCAGGATTATGATATCCTGCAGTCCCGGCTGAAATGGCTGCTGCATACGAACGCGGATGTGGTACCGGACCGTAGCATGGCATTTAAAATGGAGCTGCCGCCTGTGGCAGATACCGCTGCCTTGCCGCAGCATCCGTACATCCGCCTCCTGGCGCAGCAGCAGCAGATCAGCGCCCTGCAATACCGCGTGGAAAAGGCAAAGCTACTGCCCGACCTGTTTGTGGCCTATAACAACACCAGCATCCGGGGCACCGGCGCGGATGACCGGTATTACCCCGCCAGCCACCGGTTCCAGTCCGTACAGGTGGGCGTGGGCATCCCGTTGTTCTTCCAGGCGCAAAAGGCCCGGATCAGCGCCGGCAGGATCGATCAAACACTGGCCCGGCAACGCTACGAGGCAGGCCTGCAGCAGTTGCAGGCACAATACCGGCAGGCGCTCATACAGTACGATAAAACATTACAGGCCGTGCGCTATTATGAATCCAACGCCCTGCAGCAGGCCGATACGGTGATCAATGGCGCCAACGAGCAATACCTGAACGGGGAGATCAACTACCTGGAATGGGTGCTGCTGAGCAACCAGGCCATCAGCATCCGCAACGAATACATAGACGCGGTCAATAACCTGAACAAGGCCATCATTGACATTAATGCTTTCATGAACCGATAAACAGATGAGACATATGCAACCATATATTATAAGAATAGCGATCCTGTGTGCCCTGGCAGCCTGCGCACAACCGCAGCCGGCCGAAAAGGAGGCCCCGTCAGCGACTAACGAAAGCCTGGTGCAGCTCAGTGATGCGCAGATGAAGAACGCCGGCATTGTTACCGCCCGCCCGGAAAGGCGCAGCATGGCAGCAGTGCTGAAAGTGAGCGGTAAAATAGATGTGCCGCCGCAGAACATTGTGAGCATCAGCTTTCCGCTGGGCGGCTATTTAAAGTCCACCCGGCTCCTGCCCGGCATGCATGTAAATAAAGGCAGCGTGATCGGTGTAATGGAAGACCAGCAGTACATACAGCTGCAGCAGGACTACCTCACTGCCAAAACCCGCCTGGGTTTCCTGGAAAAGGAATATGAGCGGCAGCAGGTCCTGAACCGGAGCAAGGCCAGCAGCGATAAAGTGCTGCAGCAAACAGCGGCGGATCTCGGGAGCCAGCGGATACTGGTAAAGGCCCTGGCAGAAAAGCTGCAGCTGATAGGGGTGAACGCCAACCGCCTGGATGAAAGCTCCATTTCCCGTAGCGTAAACGTTCATTCACCGATCAATGGATTTGTAACAAAGGTGAACGTCAACATCGGCAAATATGTGAATCCTACGGATGTGCTGTTCGAGATCGTGAACCCGGACGATATACACCTGGGGCTGACCGTATTTGAAAAGGATGTGGCCAGGCTGGCCATTGGCCAGAAGGTGCTGGCATACACCAACGGCAACCCCGCAAAAAAATATACGTGCGAGATAATCCTGATAGGGCAGGACCTGGAGCCGGACAGGAGCGTGCAGGTGCATTGCCATTTCGAGGCGTATGACAGGACACTGATACCCGGCACTTTTATGAATGCCCTGATCGAAACAGCGGCAGATACCGTATGGGCGTTACCGGAAGAGGCGGTAGTGCGCTACCAGGACCGGCAATATGCCTTTGTGCAGCGGGATAGCAAGGTGTTTGAAATGATAGCGCTGAAAACAGGAGAACGCAGCAACGGCTACGTAGCAGTAACAGCAGATAACGGCGACGCCATAGCCGACCGCCTGTTTGTAGCAAAAGGCGCTTACTCCCTGCTGATGCAGCTGAAGAACACGGAGGAATAATTTTTTACTTTTTACTTTTGCTCCATGAACGCATTTATTTTCGACCTGAACGGGACCATGATCAACGATATGGCCTATCATGTAGACGCCTGGTACCATATGCTGACCAACGACCTGGGCGCTTCCCTGGACCGCGAAGCAGTAAAGAAGGAAATGTACGGCAAGAACGAGGAGGTGCTGGTAAGGATCTTCGGGAACGGGCGCTTTTCACCGGCAGAGATGGCCAACATTTCCATTGAAAAGGAGAAGCGCTACCAGCAGGCCTACCTGCCGCACCTGCAGCTGATAGCCGGGCTGCCGCAGTTCCTGGAAGCTGCTCACAGCAAAGGCATTCCCATGGCCATCGGCTCTGCCGCCATTACCTTCAACATTGACTTTGTACTGGACAACCTGCACATCCGGCATTACTTTAAAGCCATTGTAAGCGCCGATAATGTAAAGCACAGCAAGCCCGACCCGGAAACCTACCTGAAGGCAGCTGCCCTGCTGAACATGGACCCCGAGCAGTGCATTGTGTTCGAGGATGCGCCCAAGGGCGTGGAAGCAGCCGCCAATGCGGGCATGCATTGCGTGGTGATTACCACCATGCATATGCGGGAGGAGTTTGCCGGCTACAGCAACATTATTGACTTTGTAGACGATTATAACGCACCGGTACTGGCCAGGCTGACCGGTGTCTGAAAAAAATAATTGTATAATCGACATTTATTTTTATATCTTGCAAAAGAAATGAAAGAGGTGGTATGCAGCACGCAGCTGACAGTAAATGGATGCTGTTATGAGCTGCAAACCACCGGTGCCGGCTCTGAACTTTTTAGCAGGTTCTTTATATAAATGTCAGTCAGGTGACATATATTAGCGTAAACTAAAACACCTGGGTGTATGACACGTTATTCCCGGCAAACAAGAATGCTGGTAGCTATTGATTGCATTATTTTCGGATTTGACGGGCAGGACCTTAAACTGTTAGTGATAAAGCGGGGATTTGAGCCGGAAAAGGGCAAATGGAGCCTGATGGGCGGGTTCGTACAGCCGGATGAAGGGTTTGAGGAGGCTGCTTCCCGTATCCTGACAGTGCTGACAGGACTGAAAGGCGTATATATGGAGCAGTTGTTCGCTTTTGGAAACCCCGGCCGCGACCCCATGGAACGTACCATTTCAGTGGCTTACTTTGCCTTGATAGACATCAATGCCTATAAGCAGCAGCTGAGTGAAGAGTACCGGGCAGAGTGGATATCGCTCAAGAAGCTGCCCCGCCTGATATTTGACCATGCGGAAATGGTGGCCATGGCCCAGGCCCGGCTGCAGTACAAGGCGGCTATTCATCCAATACTGTTTGAGCTGTTGCCCCAGAAGTTCACGATCCCACAGTTACAGATCTTATACGAGGCAGTGTATGATACCGTGTTCGACAAGCGTAACTTTAGCAGGAAGGTACTGTCTACCGGGTTGCTAATTAAGCAGAAGGACAAGGAAAGAGCCAGTTCAAAAAGAGGTGCGTTCTATTACAAGCTGGATAAAAGAAAGTACAGCGCCAAATTCCACGCCTTCCTCAACTTTGTGGCCGATCCGGGCAATTTAAAATAGCAATAGCGCAGGGGGAGTTGCACGTCACAACGAAACCCTGACCATATATTTTTTTACTCATTTTAATAAATGTCACTGCGACAATAAAAATCAGCAGCTTAGCAGCAGCGTTATGAAAACAGATGCTTTTGTAATAGGAGTGGACTTCGGTACAGATTCCGTCAGGGCGCTGGTGGTGAATGCCGCCACCGGGCAGGAGGCAGGCAGTGCCGTACATTATTATCCCCGCTGGAAGCAGGGACTGTATTGCGATGCCGGCCTGCAACAGTACCGGCAGCATCCCCTGGATTACCTGGAAGGGCTGGAGCAGAGCATCAGAGGCGCCCTGCAGCAGTGCCCCCCAGGCACCGCCGCCCTGGTAAAAGGCATATCCGTGGATACCACGGGGTCTACACCCGTGGCTGTAGATGAGCAGGGCACCCCGCTGGCGCTGCTGCCTGGTTTCGAGGAAAATCCCAATGCCATGTTCGTGCTCTGGAAAGACCATACTTCCAATGAAGAGGCGGCATGGATCAACGAAGTGGCGCACAGCAACGATACCGATTATACCAAGTACTGCGGCGGCATTTACAGCAGCGAATGGTTCTGGTCCAAAATACTGCACATTATAAAAACAGATGCCGCAGTACGGGAAAAGGCGGCCTCCTGGGTAGAGCATTGCGACTGGATACCCGCGGTGCTGACCGGCAACCGGCAGCTGGCCACCCTGATGCGCGGACGCTGCGCAGCCGGGCATAAAGCCATGTGGCACGCCGGCTGGGGAGGATTGCCCCCGGCGGATTTCCTGGAAAAGCTGCATCCCGGCCTGCGTAAATACGACAGGATGTTTACCGATACCGTGGTAGCTACCGTACCGGCCGGCACCATCAGCCCGGAATGGGCGGCCAGGCTGGGTATCCCGGAAGATACCGTGATCGGCACCGGGGCCTTTGATGCGCATATGGGCGCCGTAGGGGCCGGCATACAGCCTTATGTGCTGTGCAGGGTAATAGGCACCAGTACCTGCGACATTACCATGGGCCCCCTGGAAGAGGTAGGGCACCTGTTTGTGAAAGGTATCTGCGGGCAGGTGGACGGTTCCGTGGTGCCGGGCATGCTGGGCCTGGAAGCCGGCCAGTCCGCCTACGGCGACGTGTATGCGTGGCTGCGGCGGCTGATCATGCAGCCCCTGTATGCCCTGATGAAAGATGATACAGCGAAACTGGCAGAGGTGGAAAGCAGGTTGCTGGGCTATCTTGCAGCGCAGGCGCAGCAGCTGCCGCTGAAAGAGCAGGACCCGCTGGTGCTGGACTGGTTCAACGGCCGCCGCACCCCGGACGCCAACCATACCCTGAAAAGCGCCATACTGGGCCTGCACCTGGGCATAGATGCCGTGCAGCTGTTCCGGGCGCTGGTAGAGGCTACTGCCTTCGGGGCCAGGAGCATTGTAGAGCGTTTTGTGAACGAGGGCGTGCCCATACACGAAGTGCTGGCGCTGGGCGGCGTAGCCAAAAAATCCGGCTACGCCATGCAGGTGCTGGCCGATGTGCTGGACCGTCCCATCAGGATCGTGCGCAGCGAGCATGCCTGTGCGCTGGGGGCCGCCATGTTTGCCGCCGTCTGCGCCGGCATTCATCCAGACATAGCAGCTGCGCAGCAGGCCATGTCATCCGGCTTTGATGCTACCTGGCATCCCCGGCCGGAGAACGTACCTTATTATGCAAAGCGCTACCAGCAGTTCCTGGCGCTGGGCGCATTCACCGAAGAAACATTATCCGCATGAGCCAGTATCAAACTATAAAAGAGCAGGCTTACGAAGCCAATATGCAGCTGCCCCAACTGGGACTGGTGCTGTTCACCTTTGGCAATGTAAGCGTAGTGGACCGCAGCGCCGGCGTATTTGCCATCAAGCCCAGCGGCGTGCCCTATGAGCAGCTGAGGCCCGACCAGATCGTGGTGGTGGACTTCAACGCCAGGGTAGTGGAAGGCAGCAGCCGGCCTTCGTCCGATACCAAAACGCATGCGGTGCTGTACCGGCACTGGGAGCACATAGGCGCTATTGTGCATACGCACTCCACCTATGCTACTGCATGGGCCCAGGCCCAGCGGGATATTCCCATCTTTGGCACTACCCATGCAGATCATCTTACCACGGACGTGCCCTGCGCACCGCCCATGAGCGACGAGATGATCCGGGGCGATTACGAGCACGAGACCGGTTTCCAGATCATCAACTGCTTCAGGGAAAGAAAGCTTTCCTATGAGGAGGTGGAGATGGTGCTGGTAGGCAATCATGCGCCTTTTACCTGGGGCAGGGATGCCGCCAAAGCGGTGTACAACGCCGCCGTGCTGGAGGAAGTGGCCAGGATGGCCCTGCTCACCGAACAGGTAAACCCGCAGGCGCCCCGCCTGAAAGAAACACTGATAAAAAAGCATTTTGAACGCAAGCATGGTCCCGGCGCATATTACGGGCAAGAAAGTGAATAGTGCAACTATTCACCACTTTAAAAAGAAACACTGATGATACAATTGAAGACATTAGAAGCATGGTTCATTACCGGCAGCCAGCACCTCTACGGAGAGGAAACCCTGCAGCAGGTAGCTGCACATGCGCAAACCATTGCCGCATCGCTGGATGCTGCGCCCAACATTCCCGTGCGCATTGTATGGAAGCCGGTGGTAAAAACGCCGGAAGAGATATACCGCATTTGCCAGGAGGCCAATACAACGCCCAACTGTATCGGCATCATTGCCTGGATGCATACTTTCTCGCCTGCCAAAATGTGGATAGGCGGCCTGAAAGTGTTGCAGCGTCCCCTGTTGCACCTGCACACGCAGTTCAACCGCGACATTCCCTGGGGCGACATAGACATGGATTTCATGAACCTCAACCAGTCCGCCCACGGCGACCGCGAATTTGGATTCATGCAGTCCCGTATGCGCATGAACCGCAAGGTAGTGGTAGGCCACTGGCAGGAGCCGGATGTGCTGCAGGAGCTGGAAACCTGGTTGCGCGCGGCTGCGGGCTGGTATGACTGGCAGGGTGCCCGCTTTGCCCGCATCGGGGACAACATGCGGCAGGTAGCGGTAACCGAAGGCGATAAAGTGGAAGCGGAGCTGAAATTCGGCTACTCCGTAAACGGCTATGGCATTGGCGACGTGGTGGCCAAAGTGAACGCGGTAAGCGACGAAGCGGTGAACCGCCTTGTACAGGAATATGAGCAGGTGTACCAGGTGGCCGCGCCTTTACGCAAGGGCGGCGACCGGCATGACTCCCTGCGCACCGCTGCCCGCATAGAGCTGGGCCTGCGCGCTTTCCTGGAGGAAGGCGGCTTCAAGGGCTTTACAGATACCTTCGAGGACCTGCATGGCCTGGACCAGCTGCCCGGCATTGCTGTACAGCGCCTGATGGCAGATGGCTACGGCTTTGGCGGCGAAGGCGACTGGAAGACGGCTGCGCTGGTACGCGCCATGAAAGTAATGGGCAGCGGCCTGCCGGGTGGCAGCTCTTTTATGGAAGATTATACCTATCATTTTGACCCGGAGAACCGCCTGGTGCTGGGCGCGCACATGCTGGAGATCTGCGCCTCCATTGCAGACGGCAAGGCTTCCTGCGAAGTGCATCCCCTTGGTATAGGCGGCAAGGCAGACCCGGTAAGGCTGGTGTTCAATGTAACGGACGGCCCGGCTATCAACGCTTCAGTGGTTGATATGGGCAACCGCTTCCGTTTGCTGGTGAATGAGGTGCAGGCCGTAAAGCCTTTGCATGAGCTGCCCAGGCTGCCTGTAGCGCGCGTGCTGTGGCAACCGCTGCCGGACATGCGCACAGCCTGTGCAGCCTGGATCCAGGCAGGAGGCGCGCACCATACCTGCTACAGCCAGCACCTGACCGCAGCGCATATGCAGGACTTTGCAGACATGGCAGACATTGAGTACGTGCGCATAGACCAGGATACCAAACTGCAGCAGTTCCGTAACGAGCTGCGCTGGAACGAAGCATATTACCTGTTGCGCAATAAATAATTCGATAACTAAAACTGTTGCTGATTAATCAGCCATTGATGACGTGGAATAACAAAAGGCCGGATTCTTCCGGCCTTTTTTGATCGCTGACTTTTTACTCAATGCCTTTTTTATAGAAATGTTTCAATGTGCTAAGATGAAAAAAGCGTCAGCTCTTAAGCCCCTGCAAAAATTCCACGTACTGGTCGATCATTTTCGCATTCAGCCGGTATTTCACATAACGGCCTTCTTTTACCGGGATCACCAGTTCTGCGTCAGATAATTGCTTGAGGTGGTGCGATATGGAGGGCTGCGTAAGGTCTATGAACTCGTACACATCAGAACAATACAGGCAATCCTGGTTCTTTCTCAGCTCTTTCAGTATCAGCAACCGGTTCGGGTCTGCCAGGGCCTTGGATATCCTCTCTGCTTTCTTTGCGTCCATATAGTTGTAGTTTGCACCTGTTCAGACCTGGCAGGTTTCAAAAGACCGTCAGGTCTGCAGGTATTGCGAATATGCAAAATTACGGGATTAAAACAAGTTACCAAGCATTACAGGGTATGCCAGTCCAGCAGCAGCTCTTTCAGCAGCTTTTGCCCTTCCGGCCATGAGCCCAGGCCGGAGTCTGCATTAATGTGCCCTTTGGGGCCTGTGTTCACAAAGCGGCTGTTCCAGGCATTGGCAAAGAACTGCGCGCGTTCCAGCGTGGCGTAGGGATCGTTGGTGCTGGCCACTACAATGCTTTTAAAGGGAAGGGGCTGCAACGGAACGGGGGCAAAGCCGGTAGCTTCCGGCGGAAAAGCCGGCCGTTCCGCATCTGCCGGCGCTACCAGCAGCGCCCCGCGTATCCGTAACCGGGTTTGCGTGGCCCAGTGCGCCAGCGCAATGCAGGCCAGGCTATGCGCCACTACCACTACCTGCGGTCCGGCTGCCGCTACAGCGGCCTCTATCTGCGCCACCCATTCCGCACAGGCCGGCGCATTCCAGTTGCGCTGTTCTATGCGTATAATGCCGGGTTCCTGTTCCCAGATAGACTGCCAGTGTAAGGGACCGGAGCTGCCCAGTCCCGGGGCAGTCAGTACTCTTGTATCCATGCATACCTCCTTTTTTTTGGAAAACAGTTATACAATGTATTAAAAAACAGGCGGAAAAAGAAAGGCCGAAGGAATCGGGACTTTTAATGCCAGCCTTCCATGTTATGGCACGCCGGTCCATAAGATCTCTGGCAGAATAGGTTCAGTTATGAATATTATGATAATTAAGAAGGGAACGGGAGAAATGTAACCGGTTAGCTGATAAACTTCAGATTACGCCGGATGCCCCTGAATTTCGTTCTTTTCAGCGGGGAACGGCGGAATATTTCCCGGAAAGCGTCCTCTGTAAGGGTTTCCCAGTCGCGGGTGCTGAAATTCAGTATTTCGGGAATGGGCGTAAATTCCGGGGTGGAATGCGGTTTGGAAAAGCGGTTCCAGGGGCACACGTCCTGGCAGGTATCGCAGCCGAACATCCACTGCTCAAAGCGGCCCTGCAGGTTATCAGGTATCAGCATTTCCTTCAGCTCAATGGTATAATAGGATATGCAGCGGCTGCCATCCACCACGCCGGGTTGCACCAGCGCGCCGGTGGGGCAGGCATCCAGGCAGCGGGTGCAGCTGCCGCAGTAGTTGCCGGCTAGCGAGTCGTACGCCAGCGGCAGGTCTGTGATCAGGGTGGCAATGAAAAAGAAGGAGCCGGCCTGTTTGTGTATCAGGTTGCCGTTCTTGCCTATCCAGCCCAGGCCGCTGCGTTGCGCCCAGCTACGCTCCAGCACGGGGGCGGAGTCTACAAAGCCGCGTCCGTGTACCTCGCCAATGGTTTCCTGCATGCGCAGCAGCAGGGTGTTCAGCTTTGCCTTGATCACCTCATGGTAGTCCTGCCCGTAGGCGTACTTGGCAATGCGCGGGGCATCGGGGCGCTGCTCCTGCGCGGGGTAGTAGTTCAGCAGCAGCGTGATCACGGATTGTGCGTTGTCTACCAGCTTGCGCGGGTCAATACGCTTGTCAAAATAATTCTCCATATAGCGCATGGTGCCGTGCATGCCCTTGTGCAGCCATTGTTCCAGCCGCCGGGCATCGTCGTCCAGCTGTGCAGCGCGGGCAATGCCGCAATGGTCAAACCCCAGCGCAGCAGCCTCCTGCTTGATGAAAATGGTATTTTTTTCCGTAGGCGACATACAACGGGGCAAAGGTACGCATTTGGCCTTTTTGTGTCATCCCGGATTGTGGGAAATATCCTACTTTCGCGTCTATTATATTTTATTCCTATATGCAAATCAAGACTGATGTGGTCTTTATCCTGGCCAGCTGTTTGTTAACTGGTTTGTCAGCCGCAGCACAGGAGCAACACAAGATCAAATTTGGAAAGGTAAGCCCTGAAGATTTCACCCGGACCCGTTATGACCTGGATACCGGGGCACACGCCATTGTATTGTCGGACATCGGCTCCTCCGAGTTTGAGGCGGACCAGGACGACCTGCGCCTGGTGTACAAAAGGCACCGCCGCGTAAAGATACTGGACAAGGCCGGCTACGAGGCCGCCACGGATGTGGTGTACCTTTATAAAAACGGCAACGAGAAAGAAATACTGTCCAACCTGAAAGCTATTACCTACAACCTGGAGAACGGGAAGGTAGTGGAAACGAAGATGGACAGCAAAAGCGTGTTCTCCGAGGAGCTGGACAAGCACCACGAGCGCCGGAAATTCACCCTGCCTGCCGTAAAGGAAGGCTCCATCATTGAATACAGCTATACGGTATACTCTCCTTTTACATTCAACCTGCAGCCCTGGAGCTTCCAGGGCGAGTACCCCTGCCTGAGGAGCGAATACACCGTAGGCATACCGGAGTGGTTTGACTACATCTTCATTGGCCAGGGCTATCACCAGTTTGAATCCAAAACCCGGGAAGACCAGCGCAAGAGCTTTCCTTTCCGGTTCCAGAAAGATGGGGCCTATGGCACCAAAACCGGGCAAACAGAATATGTGAGCGTAAGCGCCAACGTAAGTTACTACCGTTGGGTAGCCACCAATGTGCCGCAGCTGAAGGAGGAGAGCTTTACCACCAGCCTGGCCAACCACCTGACCCGCATAGAGTTCCAGCTCTCTGCCACCAAGTACCCCGGCCAGGCGGTAAAGCCGGTAATGGGCACCTGGGCCAAGCTGGCGGAGGACCTTATGAAGCATGAATCATATGGTGCGGCGCTGGACAAGCACAACGGCTTCCTGGGCGCTGAAGTGGCTGCCATCACGGCCGGCGCAGCATCCGAAAGGGAAAAGGCCAAACGGATCTATTGCTATGTGCGCAACAACTTTACCTGTACAGACCATTCCCGGCTGTTTACGGAAAAGCCGCTGCGCAGCGTATTTACCAGCAAGAACGGGAATGTAACAGAGCTGAACCTGCTGCTGGTGGCCATGCTGCGCAAGGCGGGGCTGGAAGCCTACCCCGTGATACTCAGTACCCGCGACCACGGCTTTACCAACCCGATGTACCCGATGGTGAGCCGCTTCAATTATACCATAGCAGAGGTGACCATTGCCGGCCGGCCCTGCTATCTGGACGCTTCCTATCACCTGGGCTTTGGCAAGCTGCATACATCCTGCTATAATGGGCACGCACGTATGCTGAATGCGGAAGCCACCGCCCTGCGGTTTGATCCGGACTCACTGCTGGAGCAGAAGATGACCACCGTGTTCATAAGGAATGTGAACGGCGTGCTGAAAGGCACCTGGCAGCAGCGTCCCACGTATTTTGAATCCTATGAGCTGCGCGGGCTGGTACGCACCAAAGGCAGGGAGGAATATTTCAAGCCGGTGAAAAAGCTGTTCGCAAAGGTGAGCAATACGGCCATAGAGGAGCTGGACAGCCTGGAACGGTCCGTGATGGTAAAATATGATTTTGAGTACCAGCCGGACGGCGAGGACATGCTGTACCTGAACCCCATGTTCGGAGAAGCCACCAAAACCAACCCCTTCAAGTCGCAGGAGCGGAAGTACCCGGTAGAAATGCCTTATGCAATGGATGAAATATATACCCTGAACATGGAGATCCCGCCAGGGTACGCCGTGGAGGAGCTGCCCAGATCTGCCATTGTGAAGTATAACGACAATGAAGGAATGTTCCAGTACATGGTTGCCCAGGCTGGCAACATGATACAGTTCCGCTCCAGGATCAAGCTGAACAGGGCCTACTTTGAGCCGCAAGAGTACAACTCGCTCCGCGACTTTTTCGATATGATCGTGAAGAAGCAGGCGGAACAGATTGTATTGAAGAAAATATAACGTATCATGTCAAGATTACTGCGCATCTTTTGTTTGGCCTGCCTGCTGGCATGGACCGGGCCCGTGCTGGCCGGCGATCCCGCCTACCCGGCAGCAGCCATCCCTCCGGAACTGAGGGAAAAAGCCCATACCGTGAAACGCTGGGAAGAGATCCGTTTCAGGATGACGAACCCGGGAGAAGCGCGCCTTACCAAACATTATGTGATCACCGTGCTGGACCCTGCTGGCAGCACCGATGCCGGCATGCTGGAAGTATACGACCGGCTGCGGGAGATCCGCTCTATCAGGGGCGTGCTGTACGACGCACAGGGCAAGCCGGTAAAAAAGCTGAAGCAGTCCGATATAGAGGACCTGGGAGGGGTGGACAATATGTCGCTGGCTTCCGACGACCGCCTGAAAAAACATACCTTCTACCATAACGTTTATCCCTATACTGTGGAATATGAAATAGAGATGCGGTTCAACTGCACGTTCATATTCCCTTCCTGGATGCCGCAAAGCCGGCGCAGCATGGCAGTGGAACAGAGCCGCCTGGTAGTAAGCGTGCCGGAACATTACAAGCTCCGCTACCGCCAGTTCCATTACAGCGGCGCGCCGCAGGTAGCTGCTGAGAACGGAGCGCGCACCTACTCCTGGGAGGCAAAGCAGCTGCAGGTGCACCAGGAGGAGGCTTTGGCGCCTGCCTGGTGGCGCTGCGTTACCACGGTATGGCTTTCGCCCAGCGAATTTGAGATGGAGCGGTACAAGGGCAGTATGAACAGCTGGGAGGAGTTCGGCAAATTCATGTACACGCTGAACCAGGGGCGCGACCAGCTGCCGCCTGCCGTGCAGCAAACGGTGCATGAGCTGACAGACGGTCTGGACAATCCGGCGGAAAAGATAAAACGTCTGTACCGCTACCTGCAGGAGCATACCCGCTATGTGAGCATACAGCTGGGCATAGGCGGCTGGCAAACCTTTGATGCGGCTTACGTGGCCGGCAAAGGGTATGGCGACTGCAAGGCCCTGTCCAATTACATGCATGCCCTGCTGAAAGAGGCCGGCGTGCCTTCCTACTGCGCGCTGATAAACGCGGGAAGAGGGAACACGGATTTTGAACAGGATTTCCCTTCCAACCAGTTCAACCATATGATCCTTTGTGTGCCTGTCGGTAAGGATACCACCTGGCTGGAATGTACCAGCGCCTACCTGCCTGCCGGTTACCTGAGCGGCTTTACCTCCAACCGGCCGGCCCTGCTGGTAACGGAGCAGGGCGGAAAGCTGGTGTGCACGCCGGTATATGGCCCCGAGCAAAGCCGCCAGGAACGCCGCCTGAACGCGCAGGTAACGCCCGAAGGGCATGTGCAGGCCCGGGTGAGCACTTACTACACCGGCGAGCGGCAGGACGAGCTGGGACAACGGCTGCACGTACAGTCCCGGGAAAAGATCATGGAATGGGTCCGCAGTGCCCTGCCCCTGCCCAGCTACGACGTGGAGCTGTATAACTGCGTGGAGCAGGCCGGCGCAGTACCTGCCATCCGGGAGGAGCTGGCCCTTACCGCCCGCAATTACGCCAGCATCAGCGGCAGGCGCATGTTCCTGGCCCCCAATTTCCTGAACAAAAGCTCCCTGCGGGTGGATGCGGCCATGCAGCGCCGCTCCGCCATCCATTTACCAGCTGCCTATACGGAAACAGATACCGTATGCATTGCCATCCCTGCCGGTTATACGCCGGAGTCGCTGCCAAAGCCGGTGGTCCTGCAGAGTCCTTTTGGCCGCTATGCAGCATCGGTTACCTTACAGGACAGCACCATTACTTACATCCGCACCATGCAGCACCACGAAGGGACCTTTCCGGCCAGTGCTTTTCCCCAGCTGGAAGAGTTCTGCGAGGCCGTGTACAAGGCAGACAGGAACCGGATCGTGCTGCTGAAACAATAGGCGCATTGCCGGCAAATGATTATTTTGCCTGTTGAACTGATACCCGCATGTTTGAGCAGCTCAGAAATAAGCTTTCGCTGGATGATGATAGCTGGAATAACTATGCAAGTTGTTTCAAATGCCTGAAAGTGCCTGCAAAAACGGTGCTTTTAAAGGAAGGTGACATCGCAAGGAAAATGTTCCTGATCGAGAAGGGCTGCATCCGTGTCTGGTTCAATAACAACGGAAAGGATGTTACAACCCAGTTCTTCTTCGAGAATAGTATGGTGGCTTCCATAGAAAGTTTCAGGAAAGCCTGCCCCAGCCTGGTGAACATTGAAACCATTGAGCCCTGCATCTTATGGTACATCCATAAAAAAGACCTGGACCCGATCATTGCAGCGATCAATGAAGCGCCGGCATCAAGGGAGCAGTTCATTGATGCCATATTTGAGCGCACCTTCGATTACATGAAGCATTTCGTGTCCGCTATAAGGGATACGCCACAACAGCGCTACCTGGACCTGATAAAGGACAGACCACAGATCGTGCAGCGCGTTCCGCAGCATTATATTGCTTCCTATCTGGGGATCAGCACCGTACACCTCAGCCGCATAAAAAGCAAGCTGGCCAGGGAGAAATAACCGGCTGCATTTGATAACAAATGTTATTGCCCGCCGGGATACGGCCGGGTAATTTTGCTTTCAGAAAATGAATCATCATGAAAGCAGCAGTCATGTATCAAAAAGGCGCCCTGCCGGCGTATACCGATTTTCCCGAGCCGGTTGTGCAAAAGGACAATGAGCGGCTAATTTCCGTAAAAGCCGCCGCTATCAAGCGCTTGGACAAGGCTATGGCCAGCGGGAAGCATTATTCAGCGAAAGCGGAGCCGGGCCAGGCCAGGGTAATTGGCGGCGACGGCGTAGGCCTGCTGGAAGACGGCAGGCGGGTATATGCCATCGGAACCGGTGGCATGATGGCCGAAAAAGCAGTGATTGAAGAGGACCTGATGGTAGTATTGCCGCCAGGAATAGATGATCTTACTGCAGCAGCCCTGCCCAATGCCGTGATGGGCTCCGCTATGGCGCTTCGTTTCCGGGCCGGCATGCAGCCGGGGGAAACCGTGCTGATAAACGGCGCTACAGGATTTACCGGTAAAGTAGCGGTACAGGTGGCAAAGCATTACGGCGCCGGGAAAATAATTGTAACCGGCAGAAATGAACGATCCCTGCAATCCCTGCTGGCATTGGGTGCAAACGAGGTCGTTTCCCTGAAGCAGGAAGACGAAGCATGTATAGCCCAGCTCCGCAACCTGCACCATACCACCCCCGTGGATGTGGTCCTCGATTATTTATGGGGGCATCCCGCAGCATTAATCCTTTCCGCGCTGAAGGGGAATGGCGCCTTTACCCATCGCACACGGTTCATATCCGCAGGCGCTGTTACCGGCGATCTCCTGCAGATATCCGCGGCGCAGCTGCGGAGCGCGGACCTGCAGCTGTGCGGCTCCGGTTTGGGCAGCTGGACAAAGGATAATATACGCCTGCTGTTCAGCGAAATACTTCCTGAAATGTTCCGGCTGGCAGCCCACCAGCAGCTGAAAGTGGACACCGTGGGGGTAAGCCTGAAGGACATTGAGCGATTGTGGGAGATGGAAATGCCGGATGGTAAAAGGCTGGTGGCAGTTATCTGATCCCACTGGTAACGGTGGAAGGCCCCGTAGGGGCCTTTGTATTAACGACCATTGCGAGCGCCAGGTATGGATCGCAGGCGGCATTGGCATTACGCCTTTCCTGGCCAGGCTGGACCACCTGGCTGCCATGGGGAACAAGCAGCGGGTTGACCTCTTCTATGCCACGCGCTGTGACTAAAGCGCATCCTTTCCTGCTACTATCGGGGAGCGCTTGCTACCACTTTAATTCCTCCAGGGGAGCGTATATCACCGCAGCCCTGATCAGGAGCAGGGCCGGTGACCTGGACAATACCAGCATCTGGTGCTGCGGCCCGGGCGGTTTTGTAAAATGCATCATGCAGGACCTGCGATCCATGGGGTTCAATATGCGTAATTTCCACTATGATAGTTTCTGTATGCGCTAGGCAGGCTGTTTCATTTCTCTCTTACGCTTATGGATATCCGCCGGTCTTTTTTCCTTTCTTCATCCGGTGCATTGGCCGGGGCCCTGGCAAACTGTGAGCCGTAGCCTTCTGCGCCCAGCAGCTGGTCCGCATCCACGTCCATGCCCTGCAGGGCGGTCAGCACTGCGGTAGCCCTGGCTTGCGAAAGCTGCATATTGGCCAGGCTGTCGCCGGTGCGGTCTGTATATCCGCCGATCTTTATTTTGGCTTTGGGAAAGGCTTTCAGAATAGCGGCTATGTGCTGCACCTGCTCCCGGCTGTCTTCCGTGAGCTCCGAGCCGCCGCTCTTGAAATTCAGGTTGTCAAAATCAAACCATACATCCTGCCGGGCCTGCCGGCGGTCGTCTTTCAGGAACTGTACCAGCTGGTCCTCGATACCACCTTTGTAAGCGTCCAGCGTTACACCATCCGGCAGCGTCACTTTAATGCTTTCGCGGGTGGTGGCTATTTCGGAATTATCGATCGGGGCTATGAGCGGGTCTACCGGGTTGGGACTGGCGGCAGCTATGCTGTCTGTGGCCACATCGTCGGTAACATTGCCGCCGCCGCAGCCCCTGGCAAAGTACCAGAGCAGCACAATGGCCGCCACTATCAGCAGCAGCGACCATATCCAGCGGTTGCTGCCGGTAACCTGCCTGGTGGTTTCCGCCGCGGAGCCCTGTACCCTTGCGCCAATGTTGTCTGCCATGCCGGACAGCTTTTTGCCCAGCTCACCCAGGCTGCCCAGCCCTAGCAGGCCGGCCAGGTTGAAGCCCGGGGGCACTGCGGACAGTATGGTATCCTGTTGGGTGTTCAGGAAAGTAAGAAAACCGGCTGCATTCAGGCTCTGGTCTGCCGCATGCTCGCCGGCTACGCCCAGGGCGGCAGGGGTGGCTGCATGCAGCAGCGTGCCTGCAGAAGAGGCTTTAATGCCCGCAAAGGAGGCCACAGCGGTGGTAACAGTGGTCACTTTGTCGCCAAACAGGCCCTGCAACCATTCCGTGCCCTTGCCCAGCCAGCCGCCGGCATTCTGCTGCAGGGCGCCGCTGATGGCAGAAGGGGTATTGGCGCCCACGGCCTCCCGCGACATGGCCAGCGCGCTGGTAGCGTCGCCCTGGGGGCCGGCCTTGTGCAGCAGCCCGGCAAGAATGGTGGGAACAATGCTGCTGATGGCCTTTTGAATACCTGTTTCGCTTTCGCCCAGCCGGGCTGCCGCCTGGGATACCACATCCCCGGTAAAAAGACCTTTCACTGCAGATAAAAGATCGAAAGACATTTGGTGTAAGTTTAGAGGTGAACAAATACTACATACAACAGCCACTGATCCTATTTGTTTAAAACAAACACCGGTCCATACACCCTATAGCGGTAAGCGTTATCCTGTTTGTAACCTGAAAAATTAACAGTCAATCATTTATAAAGCTGAAAAAAAAGCAGAAAGTACAGGCCGTATATGCCAAAATTACTGATATTTTATACTGGATCACGATTTGCTGGAAAGAGATCACGGCGCCCCGGTTACCGCAAAGCAGTGAATGCGCCCCGTGATGTAAGAAGGCGGCCGGCAGGCGACCGAATGACACAAAAGGAGCAATACAATGAACCTGAACAATTTTACCATCAAATCGCAGGAGACCCTGCAACAGGCCCAGCAGCTGGCATTCAACAACCAGCACCAGGCCATAGAAACAGGGCACCTGCTGGAGGCGCTGCTGAAGGACGATGATAATGCCATAGAATACCTGCTCAAAAAGAATGATGTGAACACCGGCTTTATTACAGGCAAACTGGAGGAGCAGCTGAAGAAATACCCGAAAGTAAGCGGCACGGAGCCCGGGCAAACACTGAGCCGGGACGCCAACAATGCGTTGCTGCGCGCTGGCGCCAGCATCAAGGAGTTCAAGGATGAGTTCGTAAGTGTGGAGCACCTGCTGCTGGGCATCCTGGGCGGCAGCGACGATACCGCCAAGCTGCTGAAAGATGCGGGTTTGACGGAAAAAGGCCTGAAAACGGCCATCCGGGAGCTGCGCAAAGGCAGTACCGTTACCTCCCAGACAGCAGACACACAATATAATTCCCTGCAGAAATACGCCAAGAACCTGAATGAGCTGGCCAGGGCCGGCAAGCTGGACCCTGTGATAGGCCGGGATGAAGAAATACGCAGAACCCTGCACATCCTGTCCCGCCGCTCCAAGAACAATCCCATCCTGGTAGGTGAGCCGGGCGTGGGTAAAACTGCGATCGTGGAAGGGCTGGCGCACCGCATCATCAATGGCGACGTGCCGGATAACCTGCGCACCAAAACCATTTACGCGCTGGATATGGGTGCGTTGATGGCAGGGGCCAAGTACCGTGGCGAGTTTGAAGAAAGGCTGAAGGCTGTGGTCAAGGAAGTGTCCGAAAGCGAGGGGCAGATCATACTGTTCATAGACGAGATACACACCCTGATAGGGGCTGGCGCCATGGAAGGCGCCATGGATGCGGCCAATATACTGAAACCCGCGCTGGCCCGCGGCGAGCTGCGTGCCATAGGCGCCACCACCCTGAACGAGTACCAGAAATACTTTGAAAAAGACAAGGCGCTGGAACGCCGCTTCCAGAAAGTGCTGGTGGATGAGCCCAGCGCAGAGGACGCCATCTCCATACTGCGCGGCCTGAAGGAGCGCTACGAAAGCCACCACCATGTACGTATCAAGGATGAGGCGATCATTGCCGCTGTGGAATTATCGCAACGCTATATATCCGACCGTTTCCTGCCGGACAAGGCCATAGACCTGATAGATGAAAGCGCGGCCAAGCTGCGCCTGGAAATGAACTCCATGCCGGAAGAGCTGGATGAGCTGGAAAGAAGGATACGACAGCTGGAGATTGAAAGGGAAGCCATCAAGCGGGAAGACGATGAAGAGAAGCTGCGGGAGCTGAACGCTGAGGTTGCCCGCCTGGGCGAAGAAAGGAATACGTTCAAGGCCAAATGGCAGGAAGAGAAGGAGATTGTAGACCGGATACAGAACGCCAAGGCTGCCATTGAGAACCTGAAACAGGAGGCCGAACAGGCCGAACGTAACGGCGACTACGGCAAGGTAGCAGAGATACGCTACGGCAAGATAAAAGAGCAGGAGGGGCTGGTAACGGAATTTACCGCGGAGCTGAATGCCCTGTCTGATAACCACAAGCGCCTGCTGAAAGAAGAAGTGGATGCGGAGGATATTGCAGAAAATGTAGCAAAAGCTACCGGCATACCCGTGACCCGCCTGATGCAGAGCGAGCGGGACAAGCTGCTGCAGCTGGAAGAAGAGCTGCACAAGCGCGTGATAGGGCAGGAAGAAGCCATCATAGCCGTGGCAGACGCCATCCGCCGCAGCCGTGCCGGCCTGCAGGACCCGCGGCGCCCCATTGGGTCTTTCATCTTCCTGGGCACTACCGGCGTAGGTAAAACGGAGCTGGCCAAAGCACTGGCAGAATACCTGTTTGACGACGAGCGCATGATGACGCGTATAGACATGAGCGAGTACCAGGAGAAACATGCTGTAAGCCGGCTGGTAGGCGCGCCTCCGGGCTATGTAGGATATGAAGAAGGCGGACAGCTCACGGAAGCCGTACGGCGCAAGCCCTACTCCGTGATACTGCTGGACGAAATAGAGAAGGCGCACCCCGATGTGTTCAACATCCTGTTGCAGGTACTGGACGATGGCCGCCTGACCGATAACAAGGGCCGCGTGGTGAACTTCAAGAATACGATCATTATCATGACCAGCAACCTGGGCAGCCATATTATACAGGAGAACTTTGAGCGGATAGATGAAGGCAACAGGGAGGAGATAGTGGACAATACCCGGGAGGAGGTAATGGGGCTGCTGAAGCAGACCATCCGTCCCGAATTCCTGAACAGGGTGGACGAGGTGATCATGTTCCAGCCGCTGATGCGCGAAGAGATCAAGGGGATCATCAACATCCAGCTGCAACAGCTGAAGGACCTGCTGGGCAGGAGCGGCATTAACCTGGAGTTCTCCGATTATGCACTGGACTACCTGGCCGTACAGGGGTACGACCCGCAGTTTGGCGCCCGCCCGCTCAAACGCCTGATACAGAAAGAGATCGTGAACCTGCTGAGCAAGAAGATACTGTCAGGCGATATAGATAAATCCAGGCCGGTACTGATAGATGTGTTTGATGGCGTAGTGGTAGTACGGAACAGTAACGGTCAGCACTAAACAATGTTATGTGTGCCACATTGCCTGGTGTGGCACACATTTGGTAAAGAGATCATACTGACGAAGGAAATATAACAATATACAGTTACAGGTAATACCCGGACGATTCTTCGCCCGGGTTTTTTGTTTAAATTTGGAACAAATAGCATGTTTATGATAGGCGAAAGAGAACGCAGGTTTATGCAAATGGCAGTGGAATTATCAAGGCAGGGAATGGAGAATGGCGATGGCGGCCCCTTCGGGTCTGTGGTAGTAAAAGGAGAGGAAGTGGTAGGAAGAGGCTGGAACCAGGTTTTACTGCAGAACGATCCCACGGCACATGCCGAAGTGGTGGCTATACGCGATGCCTGCCGCCAGCTGGGCACCTTCCAGCTGCATGACTGCGAGATCTATACCTCCTGCGAGCCCTGTCCCATGTGCCTGGGCGCTATTTACTGGGCCCGCCCCCAGCGGGTTTATTTTGCCAACACCAAGGAGGATGCTGCTGCCATTGAATTTGACGATTCTTTCATTTACCAGGAGATAGCCGTGCCTCACAGCAACAAGAAAATACCGTTCATTTCATTTCCGGATGCAGCTGCCCTGCAGGTGTTCCGGGAATGGAAGGAGCGAGGGGATAAAACGTTGTATTGATGTGCGGATATGCAGATGAAAATGCCGTAAATGCACATATTTTGCTCCATCATCCGCACATCTTTATATCTGCACATTTAGAGCAGCTGCAGTGCCCAGAAACCTGCCAGCAGCAGAAAGAGTACAGCCAGCACGATCAGGGCCAGCTGTATGTAATAGTTGGCGGGGTGTTTACGGTGGTTTTTCCTGCGCAGCCTGCGTAGCAGCTGCCATTTCATTTCCTTCACCCAAACGGGTATACTTTCTTTCTGTTCGATAGCGGCCAGTCCTTCCAGCGCATCGCTGCACAGCTCACAATCCGCTACGTGCTTCTCTATCTCGTGCTGGGCAGCAGGGTCGAGCTTACCCTGCACATAGTCCAGCAGCTCCTGCTGGGTAGGGCATTGTGTAGTGGTCACAAATATGTCTTTCAGATCCGCTTTCATCATTAACGTTTATGGCTGGGCTGCTTTTCCAGCAGCTGTTTTAAATTCCGCTTACCGTTCTGGATATAGCTTTTTACCTGCAGCAGCGTATACCCGGTTTTATCGGCTATTTGCTGATAAGACAGCCTGGACAGGTAGAACAGCCGGATGCAGGTACGCTGCTCCTCGTTCAGGCGATCCAGTGCATGTTCCATATTTTCCAGGAGCTGGTCCTTTTCCTTATGCCCGGAGAGGTCCTCGGGCTCTGGTGCAGCGGGCATATGCCTATCGGATATCTCTTCCTGGTATTTCACATGCTTCTGCCGCAGCTGCATCAGGCAGTGGTTTTTGGTTACCTGGTATATCCATGCCCGGAAGTACTGTATCTCGTGTTTGTTGATCTCCGACAATACTTTCAGGAACACCTGCTGCACGCTGTCCCTGGCGTCTTCTTCATTTTTCAGGTATTTCATGCACATACCCAGCAGCAATACGGCATACCGGTCAAACAGGATGCCGATCCAGTCCCCGTTATTATCCGCTTTGTAGCGTTGTAATAATTCTTCGTCGGTTAAGGGCGGGTTGTTGTTCACCGGTCAAAGATAGAGATTAATGTGCGGATGTGCAGGTGTGCAAATGTGCAGATGATATTTTCATCCGCATATTTGCACACCCGCATATTTACAAATTATCAAGTGCTTGCTGGGCGGCCTGTTTCATGCTGCCATCCATACGGACCACTTCCTTGAACATGCGCCGGGCGCGGCCATTCTGTTTCTTTTCGCGGTAGCACACGCCCAGCTGGTAGCGGGCCATTTCGCCCACGCGGCCGGTGTTGGCAGTCAGCCGTTTATAGCGGGAGATGGCTTCATTGAGATCGCCCTGCTGCTGGTATACCATGGCCGCCTTGTACAGGAATTCATCCGTATCCATAGCGGTGGAGGTAGCGGGCCTGGCCGGCGGCGTGGCTGCGGGCGGGCGGCTGTTGCTGTCTGCTTGCTCCTCTTTTTCCTCTTTTTCCTTTTCCCGGGTTTTGGCAACGGCGGTAGCGGGTGTATCTTTTTCCACATTAGGCGTATTGGCGGCGGTGGCCGGTTTCTTCACGGAATCCTCCGTCCTGGGCGGCGGCGGAGCGGCCTTTGTCACCAGCGTGCTGTCTGCAGCAGGCTTTTGCGGTGGCGGTGGTGCTGCTTTGACAGTGTCTTTCCGGGGCGTGGCAGCTGGCGGCATTTCGTCCGCGGGGGTTGTCAGCGCAACCTCCAGGTGATTGGCACTGTCCTGTGGCGGGGTAGAGGCCATAACGGCTGCCGGTACTATGGGCAAAGCCGCGGGCCTGGCCAATACCGGCCTGTTGCGATTGTATTCCTGCATCAGGTATAACCCGGCGCTGCCGCCGGCAATAAAGGCCAGCACCCAGAAGTAGATCAGCAGGTTTTCCCGCTTTTTGGACTTCCGGATGTAGCGCTCCATTTTCTGCAACTGGGATACCGGCCTGATGCTGTCGCGGATGTACTGCTGTATACCGGCAGACAGGCTTTGGTATTGCTCCAGTTGCCCGTCCTTTTGCAGGGATTGCAATGCTTCATAGCATAGGTCGCAGTCTACCAGGTGCTGCTCTACCAGGTGTTTTTCAATATTCGTAAGCCTGCCGTCCAGGTACCTGGGCAGCTGGTCTTTGTTGAGGCAGCGAATGCCGGCAAAGATCTTCAGCAATTTTTCGTTATGGGCTAAATTATCCGACATAGGTTTGATTCGTGAGTTGCATGGCCAGCCTGCTCTTTGCTTTTCTGAGGAGCTGTCTTACTTTTTCTGTTGTATATCCTTTTTGAGCCGCCAGATCGGTAAAGGTTTGGTTTTCAAGGTAGAATTGCTCTACCAGGAAGCGGTCTTCCGCGCTCAGCCCGGACAGTGCTTTCTGTACCTGTGTGATCAGCGCCTGTTTCTCTATGGTGTTGGTAGCGGCCTTCTCCACCCTGTTCTCGGTATGCAGCTGATCCCTGGCATCCCGGGAAGGGTAGTAGGGTACCTGTTTTTCCGGGTTGGCAAAATAACTTCTGACGGTTTGATGTATCCATTCACTGGCCTTCTGGATGGTTTGGGTCTTCAGGCTGTTACTCAGGCGTTGCAGGAGAGAAGGGAAAAGGGTTTGCGGGTTGGTGCCGGAATTGTTTTTGAATGACGGTAAACAAACAGCCACCAGCAAATGACTGTATCTTTCCAACAAAACACCTTCCGCCTCCCGGTCCTTCAGTTTACGGGCCCTGGAGATCAGTTCTTTATCCGAAAGATTCCTTAATTGCTGGTACATCGTCTTATTATATATATTTACGTATAAATCCGAAAATAGTTCACTCGTTTTTGCATTATTTCCTTAAAATAATAACATAGTAATTATACAATTAATATGCCATATGCCATTATTGTAGTGCCGGTCATGCCCTTGCGGGCAACAGCTTCCCACAAAAGCGAAATGATCTCCCAGGGATTATGGGGAGAGTGCGTTACCCTGCTGGAAACAGGGGCCGACGGATGGGTGAAGGTACAATGCCAGTTTGACGGTTATGAGGGCTGGGCTACCGTTAGCCACCTGGAAATGATTGACCAGCAGTTATTTGACGCGCCCTATACCCATTACGCCCCACACTGGGTAACACCGGTGAACATTAACGGATGGCCCATGTACATACCCTACGGGTGCCTGGTAAAGGCGCCTGGCGGAAAGCGCACGATCTGGGGAAAAGCCGAGGTACAATTTGAGGAGATCCAACCGCTGGCCCCGCAAAATGAAGCACCTTCAGGGGAAAATCTGATGCGTATCGCTTCCCGCTTCCTGAACTGCGGTTACCTTTGGGGAGGCCGCTCGGTGTTCGGGATAGACTGCTCAGGGTTTACCCAGTCTGTTTACAAACTCCTGAGCATCCCCCTGCTGCGGGACGCCTACCAGCAGGCCAGCCAGGGCGCTACGGTAGATTTTCTGCAGGAAGCCCGCACCGGCGACCTGGCTTTCTTTGACAACGAGGAAGGGCATATTACCCATGTGGGCATACTGCTGAATGATCATGAGATCATACATGCATCCGGCAAGGTGAGGATAGATGCAATTGATAACCAGGGCATCATCAATACGGATACCGGGCTGCGCACGCACAAGCTGAGGATCATCAAGCGGATGGGGAAGGGGGGAGTGAAAGGTGAAAAGTGAAAGCTTGTGTTGTGTTTGTCTTCTTCCAGCCCATTCACTCTTCACCTTTCATCTTTCACTCTTCACCTTTCAATTGGTGAACATATTTTCGTACAGCCTGATGCTTTCTTCAATGATCTTTTCCGCTACTGCCTTGTTCTGGAACTCTTCCACCTTTACGGTCTTGTTTTCCAGCTTTTTATACTCTTCAAAGAAGTGACGCATTTCAGCAATGAAGTGGGGCGGCAGCTCTGCAATGTCATTGATATGGTTCACGCTCATATCATTGGCGGCCACGGCAATGATCTTGTCGTCCGCCTCGCCGCTGTCTATCATCTGCATAACGCCGATCACCTTTGCCTCCATGATACAGAGGGGCACTACGTCCACCTGCGAAAGGATCAGGATATCCAGCGGGTCATGATCATCGCAGTAAGTGCGGGGTATAAAGCCGTAATTGGCCGGGTAGTATACAGAGGAATACAGCACCCTGTCCAGCTTTAACAGCCCGCTTTCCTTATCCAGCTCGTACTTGGCGCGGCAACCCTTCGGTATTTCAATAATTGCATTCACAATGTGCGGCGCCGCTGATCCGGGGCTAACACTATGCCATGGGTTTGTTGTCATATTCTGCTTCTTTTGCTTTTATGGTTACTCCAATTGATTTTTAATGTTTCCTGTTCACCAATGCGCTTTCATTGTTCGTCTGCCGGCAAATGGTTGACGTACAACGATTGGCAATTGCGTTCCCGGCAGCACTGGTAATGTGCCGGCAAAAATAAAGCGCAAAATCCAGATTCCAAATTCCTGGAAAAAGGGATGCCGCTATTTTACCTGGGTGGGCGGCATTAGGGTATCCGGTTGCATCATGGTGCTGGAATCGAAGGATGCAGGCGGTATGTAGTTAGGGATAATGCTTTCAAAGGTAAGAGATATCTTCCATTGCCCGTGCTCTTTTACCAGCTGCAGCATCTCCTTCTGCTTGGAGGAGGAGTTGAGCACGGTAACTGTAGCCTTGTCGCCGTTTTCCTGGCTGTCGATCACCTCTATTCTTGCATTCCTGATCTTTTCGCGTTCGGCTTCATTCCGGCGGGCATCAAAGAAAGAGTAGAGTTGTATCACCTGTTGCGACTCTTTGGTGGCGTACTCCCTGGCCTGTTCAAAGTTGGATTCCTGGATGGCATGCATGAATTCAAGCGCCACCTCCTGCGGTGTAGCCCTTTTTTTACAGCTGCTCAGCAAGACTCCTGTTAAAAGTACCAGGGTAAGAATTCGCAGATAATTGGTCATGCAGTTGCTGAATTAAAATAACATTAACAAAAATAGGGGGAAAGTCTAAATCTACAAAGAAAGCGGTAAAGCGATCGTTCATCAACTGCAGGCTGCCACCGATAGCGTCCCCGTATTCAGGCGTTGAACATACTATAAACGCTGTTAAGGAAGTGTTAATTGTAGCAGTTGGCAGTTAGCTATTTGCCCCTAGCGCATGCCTTTTTTGCCCAAAGCCAATAGCTAACAGCCAGCTGCCCGTTATTCAGTGTTCTTCCTTGTCCTTTTCATAGGCCCTGATAATGGCTTTTACCAGGCGGTGCCTTACCACGTCCTCTTCATCGAGCTGCAGGTAGCCAATACCGTCAATATGCCGCAGGATACGGGTGGCCTTTTCGAGGCCGGATTTCTGGTTCTTGGGCAGGTCTATCTGTGTAAGGTCGCCGGTAATGATGGCCTTGGCAGAGGCGCCGATACGGGTCAGGAACATTTTAAGCTGCAGGTCTGTGGCATTCTGGGCCTCATCCAGGATGATGAAGGAGTTGTCCAGTGTACGACCACGCATATACGCCAGGGGAGCTATTTCTATTACGCGGTTGGTCATAAAATAGCTCAGCTTGTCGGCCGGTATCATATCGTCCAGCGCATCATACAGGGGGCGCAGGTATGGGTCTATCTTTTCCTTCAGGTCGCCGGGAAGGAAGCCCAGGCTTTCGCCGGCTTCCACGGCAGGGCGGGTCAGGATGATCTTGCGCACGGCCTTGTTCTTCAGGGCCCGTACGGCAAGGGCTACGGCCGTATAGGTTTTACCGGTACCGGCAGGGCCGATAGCGAATACAATATCATTCTTTTCCGCCAGTGCCACCATTTTTTGCTGGTTGGCGGTCCTGGCCCTTACGGTACGCCCGTTAGGGCCAAAGACCAGCACATCGTTGGGATTACGTTCAGTAAAGTTGTCAACGTTCTCCTCATCGCCCAGCAGCTGTTCAAAATAGCCTTCTGTCAGGTTGCCGTTCCGTTCCAGGTATTTTACGATCTGGCCTATCTTGTCTTTTGCTGTAGCTACCTCTTCAGGCGCGCCTGACAGCTTGAGCTGGGTGCCCCTGGAAAGTATTTTCAGCAGCGGATATTTCTTTTTAAGCAGGTCCAGTTTTCCGTTATTTACCCCAAAAAACTCGATAGGGTTAATGCTATCCAGGTTAATGATTGATTCTGTCAATTATAGTACGGTTTTAAACTAAATGTTTGTAATATAAGCGTTTTTAAGGCAAACCGGACGGCATATTTGTTAAGCAATTACTAAATCCTGTAACCGTTCTGCTTGAACGCTTCCACGCGCTCTGCAATAGCCGGGTTACCCAGGGCCAGTATACGTGCTGCCAGTATGGCTGCATTACGGGCGCCTGCTTTTCCTACGGCCAGGGTGCCTACCGGAAGCCCCGCCGGCATCTGCACAATGGAGTATAAAGCGTCTACACCACCGGGCAGGCCTCCTTCCAAAGGTACGCCTAATACCGGTAAGGAAGAATATGCGGACACAACGCCGGGCAACGCTGCCGCCATACCAGCCGCTGCAATAATTACGCCATAGCCGTTCTGCTGCGCGTTCATGCACTGTTCCCTTACCTTGTCGGGGGTACGGTGAGCAGATGCCACCACCATGTCGCCGGTGATGTTGAAATACTGCAAATAGTTCTGTGCTTCCTGCATTACAGGTTTGTCGCTCTCAGAGCCCATGATAATCAATACTTTCATTAGATTGTTATTTTGCCGTCAAAGATATCTAACCTTTGATAATTGTGAAAATGGGAAAACGAATTTATTCTTACATTTAAGTCTTTTAATAACCCCCTACTATGAACCGGCTTAACTTGATTTTTATAGTGGACGATGATCCAATACATCAGCAAATAGCAAAGATCATGATAGACAGGCAGGGGATCAGTCATGACATGCGTACCTTTTCGGACGCCCAGGAAGTGCTGGACTACCTGCAGGGATATGCCGGTCATGGCGAGCCGCTTCCGGATGTGATCTTGTTGGATCTCAACATGCCCGTGATAGACGGATGGGACTTCCTGGAAGCATACGCCGTGTTCCAGGCGGCATTGCCGGCAAGCATCCGGATCTATGTACTCACCTCCTCTATTGACGAGAATGACCGTGAAAGAGTGCGGGCCTATCCTTTTGTGAAAGGTTACCTTACCAAGCCCCTGACCCGGGATGTTATTTTGCAGCTGGCGGAGTGAATGGATGTGTAAATGTGCAGATGTGCGGATGTGCAGATGAAAATGCAGCGAGTACAGACATTTTGTTTAGGCCATCCGTACATCTGCATATCCGCCTATCTGCCCATTTTCAGCTGCCTGATCACCTTTTCCGGGTCAGCAGCGGAAAACACCGTACTGCCTGCTACCAGCACATCTGCGCCGGCTTCTACAATGGAAGCGGCGTTCTCTACCGTCACACCGCCGTCCACTTCTACCAGGGCATGCGCCTGCTGCTCATTGATCAGGGCCTTGAGCTGCCGCAGCTTGGGCAGGGTTTGCGGAATAAAGGATTGCCCGCCAAAGCCGGGGTTCACGCTCATGACCAGCACCACGTCTATGTCGCGAATAACGTTTTCCAGCACCTGTACCGGCGTATGCGGGTTCAGCGCCACGCCGGCCTTCATGCCCAGGGCCTTGATCTGCTGGATGTTGCGGTGCAGGTGCACGCAGGCTTCCGCATGCACGGTCAGTATGTTGGCGCCGGCCTTTTGAAAGGCTTCGGCGTACTGTTCGGGGTGCGCTATCATCAGGTGCACGTCGCAGGTTTTGCGGGCCTGTTTGGTAACGTGCGCTATAACGGGAATGCCAAAACTGATGTTTGGTACAAACTGCCCGTCCATTACGTCCAGGTGCAGCCAGTCTGCCTCGCTGCGGTTCACCATGTCCACGGCTTTGCCCAGCTCCAGGAAATTGGCGGCCAGTAAGGAAGGCGCCACCAATACGTTCTTCTTTTGTTCCATGTTGTAAAGCTAAATAAATTCCGCTTTCCCGGATCAGCGGGATAATTTATCCCAGGCCGCCCTGGCTTCAGGATACTCCTTGCGGAAGGAAAGCGCTTTTGCGAAATCGCTAAGGGCGGCGTTCCTGTTGCCCAGCTGCTCATAGCAAAGCCCGCGGTAGTAGTAGGCTTCCGCATTGGCAGGGCTGGCTTTGGCAGCCATATTAAAATAGTCCAGCGCCGATTTCCATTGCCGGTGCCGAACGCCCAGCTTGCCCAGGGCAGTATAGGCGGCTGCGTAATCGGGGTCCGTTACTATGCAGCGTTTATACGTGGCAGTGGCTTCCTTTGTTCTTCCCAGTTCCTCGTAATATTGTCCCATTTCAAAGAGGGGCTCTGCATTGGCAGGGTCCTGGCTGTAGGCCAGCTCGTAGTAGCGGGGCGCGTCTGCCGCACGGGTGGCGCGGAGCAGGTGTGCCAGCTCCATAACGGCTTCGTATTCGCTTTGCGCACCGGCTGCCTCTACAGCGGTCTTGAGGTGTGCAATAGCGCTGAGGGTGTCTTTACGGTCTTCCGCCATGCGGGCTTTCAGGTAAAAGGCCTGCGCATGGGCTTCCGGCTGTTCTTCCATCACGGTGGCCAGGCTGTCGGCCCGTTGGTACTGCCTGCTTTCTACCCAGGCCATGGCCAGGCGGTATTGCAGGTAAGCATTACCGGGCATGGTGCGCAGGGCCTTTTCAAAGAAGATGGCGGCTGTGTCATAGCGTTCGTTCACCAGGGCGGCCTCGCCGGCCCCGGCCCAGTGGTCGGTAACCGCGGGCTGCAGGGCTGCGGCCTTTTCAAAATCGGCCTGGGCCAGCAGCGGGTGGGTATTGAACAGCAGCAGTCCCCGCCGGAAATACAGTCCCGCGTTGTCCGGGAACCGGAGGATGGAGTCTGTAAGCGGCTGCACCAGGGGTGTATGCAATACGGAATCCGCAACATTCGCCGCCTGGCGGCTGGAAGAGCCGTCCCCGCAGGACAGGCAAAGGATCAGTAACAGTAAAGGCAGGTATTTCATTTGTGCATATTCGTCTTTTACCTCGTGCCGGAGGTGTTATGCGCTATAACGCAAAGCATCAACAGACCGCGAAAATAAGCAGGATACCTTAAAATAAGCACGGAATGGAACAGTATGATATAAGCTGTTCATTACCAATGCAAAGCAGGGTTAACCCGGGGGAGAAGGAGGTGAAAAAGGGGAAGACCTGGCAGGACATGCCGTCTGCCAGGCCGGTATAAAGCATCAGTTATGCTGCAGCATCCAGGCTTTCAGCGCGGCATAGTCATTGGGCAGGGGCACGGCATTTTTAGGCAGTGCGTACAGGGCCTGCACCCTTTCGGGTACGGCAATGGCATTGCGCAGGCTTTCCGGGGCGGTATCCGCAAACTTCACCGGGTGGGCGGTTTCCAGGAAAATGCCGGTAACGCCGCTATGCTCCTGCATATATTGCTGGAGGCCCAGGTAGCCTACGGCGCCGTGTGGGTCCAGCATATAGCCATGTGCCTGCCATACCTGTTCCATCACGGCCAGTGTCTGCTGGTCGGTGAAGCTGGAAGACGACATTTTTTGCTGCAGGCCGGGCAGGCTGTTGGAGACTAACTGCAATATCCGTACGAAGTTGCTGGGGTCGGCCACGTCCATGGCATTGGACAGGGTAGGCCGGGCTGGGCGCGGTTCGTACTGCCCGCTCTGCATAAAGCGGGGTACGGTGTCATTCACATTGGTGCTGGCAATGAAATGCTTTACGGGCAGGCCCATGGCAGCGGCCATCATGCCTGCGCAGATGTTGCCAAAGTTGCCGCTGGGCACAGAGTATACTATCTCAGGGCCCGCCCCCGCCAGCTTCAGCTGTTTGGCGGCCAGCAGGTAGTAGAACATCTGCGGCAGCCAGCGGGCCACGTTGATGGAGTTGGCAGAGGTAAGCAGGCATTGCTGCTGCAGCTCTGCGTCCAGGAAAGCGGTCTTTACCATGCGCTGGCAGTCGTCAAAGGTACCGGCTATTTCCAGGGCGGTAATATTGCCGTTAAGGGTGGTGAGCTGCTTTTCCTGCAGGGTGCTTACCTTGCCGGCAGGATAGAGGATCACCACCTTTACGCCCGGCACATGGTGAAAGCCATGGGCCACGGCGCCGCCGGTATCGCCGGAAGTGGCTACCAGCACGGTCACCGGCCGGATATCGTTGCGGCGGAAATAACCCAGGCAGCCGGCCATAAAGCGGGCGCCCACATCCTTAAAGGCCAGGGTAGGGCCGTGGAACAGCTCCAGCGCGTATACATCCTTTTCCACCCGGTGCAGGGGAAAAGGAAAGCTGAGCGTATCCTGTATGATCTGCTGCAGCACCGCAGCCGGTATCTCGTTGCCTACAAAGGGCTGTATGGCCCGGTAGGCAATATCAAAATCATCGTAGTGCTCCAGGAAATCCACCAGGTCTTTTTCAAGGGCAGGGATGTGGTCCGGAAAGTACAGTCCCTTGTCGGGTGCCAGGCCCTGTACCACGGCCTGCTCAAATGAAACACGGTGTTGCTTATCCTGTAAACTGAAGTATTGCATGAGTTAGGAGTGAATAGTGAATAGTGAAAGGTGAATAGTGAATGGTGAATGGTGAATAGTGAATGGGCTGAAAGTGTGCCTGCATTCATCTTTCACTATTCACCCTTCACTATTTTCACCCCTTCCTTGTTAATGGGTGACACATGTACTTTGTAATCAACGCCCAGGGGCGCATAGATGCTGTCCATGGTGGCGGCCACTTTCCGGGCGGTGTCTTCCCCCTTGCTCAGCATGAACACGGAAGGGCCGGAGCCGGATATGCCGCCGCCCAGGGCTCCTGCCTCGCGGCATTTGAGCTTCAGCTCATAAAAGGCAGGTATCAGTATGGCGCGTACCGGCTCTACGATCACGTCTTCCAGCGCACGGCTGATGAGGCCATAGTTTTGCTGGTACAGCCCGGCCACCAGGGCGCCTACATTGCCCCACTGGCGGATAGCGTCCGTCATCAGCACTTTCTGCTTCAGTATTTCCCGGGCGTCGGAGGTCTTTACCTCTATCTGCGGGTGGATCACGGTCACCCACAGGTCGTCGGGTGTATGCAGGCCGGTAATGTCCAGGGGCTTGTAGCTTCTTACCAGGGTAAAGCCGCCCATAATGGCGGGGGCTACGTTGTCCGCGTGCGCAGCGCCGCTGGCCAGGCGCTCGCCTTCCATGGCAAAGCGTACCAGCTGCTTGGGCGTAAAAGGCTGTCCCAGCAGGTGGTTGACGCCTACTACCGCACCGGCGGAGCTGGCGGCGCTGGAGCCGATGCCGCTGCCGGGCGGTATGTTCTTAAAGATCTCCACCTCGAAGCCAACAGCCGGGTTGTCATATTTCTGCAGCAGCGCCTGGATGGCCACCCCGGCCACGTTCTGCGCAGCGTCGGTAGACAGGCGGGCGCCATGCACGGCCTTGATCTGCACGCCGGGCAGGTCGCTTTTGCGGATGATCATTTCGTCGCCGGGCGCGTCCATTGCCAGCCCGATCACGTCAAATCCGCATGCCACGTTGGCTACTGTAGCCGGGGCAAATACTTTTATACAGTCCATTCAAAAACAGCATTTAATTTACTCGTCAATATACCAAATTATCTACCTGCCACTATCCTCCCCCCATCCGCACATCTGCACATCCGCCCATTATCTCACCTTCCTGTTCTGATAATATCCGCAAATATGCCGGAGGCAGTCACATCCGCCCCGGCCCCTGCGCCTTTTACGATCAGCGGCTGCTGCGCATAGCGGTTGGTGGTATAGAGCACAATGTTGTCCTTTCCTTCCAGCTGGTAAAAGGGATGGTCCGGCGCTACGGCCTGCAGGCCCACGGAAGCCTGGCCATCCTTGTAGCTGGCCACGAACTTGAGGCGCTTGCCTTCCTTGTCTGCCTGCCGGCGCAGCTGCAGGAAATGGTCCGCATGCACGTCCAGCTGCTCGTAGAAGGCGTCTACAGAAGGCGCTTCCAGGCAGGCGGCCGGCAGGAAGGAGTGGTTGGTGATATCCTCCAGCTCCATTACAGCGCCGCTTTCGCGTGCCAGGATCAGTATTTTGCGCATCACGTCGGTGCCGCTCAGGTCTATGCGCGGGTCCGGTTCCGTATAGCCTTCGTCCTGGGCGGCTTTTACCACCTCGCGGAAAGAAGCGTCGTTCACAAAATGGTTGAATACGTAGTTCAGGCTGCCGGACAGCACGGCTTCTATGCTCCGCACCTTATCGCCGCTGCGTACCAGGTCGTTCAGGGTATTGATCACGGGCAGGCCGGCGCCTACATTGGTCTCAAACAGGAAGGAGGCATCGTAGCGGCGGGCCAGGTCCTTGAGCTGCTTGTAGGCGGCATAGTCGGCCGAGCAGGCTATCTTGTTGCAGGTTACTACGGAAATGCCATGTTGCAGGAACTCGCCATAGATGGCGGCTACCTCGCTGCTGGCGGTATTGTCTACAAATACGCTGTTGCGCAGGTTCAGTGATTTTATTTGCTGCACAAAGGCCCGGAGGTCGGAGGCCTCGCCCTGTTCCTGCAGCTGCTCCCGCCAGTGGGGGAGCTGGATGGCTTCGTGGCCGAACAGCATTTTTTTGCTGTTGGCAATGCCGGCCACGCGTACCTGCAGGCCCAGCTCCTGCTGCAGGTATTCCCGCTGCTGTTCCAGCTGTTCCAGCAGCTTGCTGCCCACGTTGCCCACGCCGGCAATGAATACGTTCAATTGCTTGAGCGGCGTTTCAAAGAAGGCCTCATGGATCACGTTGAGCGCTTTCTTGATATCGGCGCGGTTGATAACGGCGGAGATATTCTTTTCCGTGGAGCCCTGTGCAATGGCGCGCACGTTCACCCCGTTGCGGCCCAGGGCGCCAAACAGCTTGCCGCTGGTGCCGTGGTGGTTCTTCATTTTGTCTCCTACTACGGCAACTATGCAGAGGTCGCGCTCTACCAGCAGCGGTTCTATCTGCTTTTCCTGTATTTCCTGTGCAAACTCGCTGTCCACTGTTGTTTTGGCCTTCAGCATGTCAGCTTCGTGTATACCTACCGTTATGGAGTGCTCGGAAGAGCTTTGGGTGATCAGGATCACGTTGATGCGTTCCTGCAGGAGCGCGTCAAACAGGCGGCGGGAAATACCCGGGATGCCGATCATGCCGCTGCCTTCCAGCGTCAGCAGGGCGATATGCTGTATGCCGGAGATGCCGGTTACGGGGTAGGCCCGGTTATGGCCGTCCTGCATGTGTATGAGGGTACCGTGGTCTTCCGGTGCAAAGGTGTTCTTTATCCATATGGGTATGCGCTTGGTCATAACCGGCTGGATGGTAGGGGGGTAGATCACCTTGGCCCCGAAGTGCGACAGCTCCATTGCCTCCTCATAACTGATGTGGGGGATGGGGATGGCTTGGGATACCAGGCGGGGATCGGCGGTCATCATGCCGCTTACGTCCGTCCATATGTCCAGCGCTTCTGCATTGAGGGCAGCGGCCAGTATGGCGGCCGTGTAGTCGGAGCCGCCCCGGCCCAGGGTAGTGGTCTCCCCTTCGGGGGTAGCGGCTACAAAGCCGGGCACCACTATATAATCCGCCTTTTCTTCCTGGAAATATTCTCCCACCTGGTGATTGGTGGCCAGGAGATCTACATGCGCATTGCCAAAGGCGGCGTTTGTTACGATCAGTTCCCGGCTGTCCTTCCATACGGCGGCTGCCCCCAGCTGCTTCAGCTTTTCGGCCAGCATGTAGGAGGATACCAGCTCGCCAAAGGACATGATCTTGTCCAGGGAGCGTGCGCTTAGCTCGCCTACCTGGAATATGCCGTCACAGAGGGTTTCAAGGGTGTTCAGCTTTTTCTTTACCTGGCTTATCAGGCTGCTCTGGGCGGTGATGGGGAACAGGGTGCGGATGGTATCGAGGTGTTTGGCCTCGATTTCCTGTAACACGCTTTTGTACTGCTCCTGTCCCTGCCCGGCCAGCCGGCCGCACTGGATAAGCTTATCGGTAATGCCGCCCATGGCGGAAGCTACAATGGCAAAACGTCCCTTTGGTTTCTGGTGAAGTATGATGTTGCAAACTTGTTCTATGGCCCTGGTACTGCCCATGGAAGTACCGCCGAATTTTAATACCTGCATGTTTGAAATGATGTTAGTTGTGCGTAGAAAAGGTGTTGTTCCCTTACCGGAACCTACCACCTGCGTGGTCGAGGGATGATATGTGTACCTTAACCCCGCACAGGGGTAATGGTGGTAATAATAATAGTGCCAAAGCCTGCTCCGGAGGAGGAGCGAGTAGCATTAGTAAAATATGTGGATATTGCCAGCACTATTATGAAATTTTTACTTTCCGGCAACAAAAGTGAATATTTTATGGCTAAAAAACAACAGGATTGTCAAACTTTTGAAATTATTCAAAGAAAATGACGTTGTTAAGAATAACCTCGAATTATGAGGCCGCTATACGTATCTTCTTTATTTCCTGTATAATAGCTGCTATCTTGCAGCACCGGACACTAAATACAAAGTATGCGGAAAACACTGTTACACTTACTGCTTTTTGCCATTTTAGCCGGCTGCAGCAAATCTGATGATAAACCGGCCAATGCCCTGCCGGTAGATTACCACAACAAAAGCACCGGGGCCTCTGCCCACGACCTCCTCAGCGCAGACACCTATACGTCGCTGAAAATAGAGATACAGTACATGCCCGGCTACCGGCCGGAGGATGCGGCCGTAACGCACCTGGTAAACCTGCTGAACGCACGCCTCAACAAGCCCGGCGGCATACAGGTGGTATACAGGGAAGTGCCGGCCGGCAGCAGGGAAGTACTGTCCGTGGATGAAATAGCCGCCCTGGAAAAACAGCACCGTACCGTATATACCTCGGGCAAGGAGCTGGGCATCTATTTCCTCTTTACCAATGGCAGCTATACGCAAAGCAATGTGCTGGGCATTGCCTACCGCAATACCTCCATGTGCCTGTTCGGCAAAACCCTGCACGACAATTCCGGCGGGGTGGGGCAGGTGAGCCGCAGCCACCTGGAGGCCACCGTATCCGAACATGAGCTGGGGCATTTACTGGGGCTGGTGGACATCGGCTCGCCCATGCAGGCGCCACACAAGGACCCGGACCACGGCAACCATTGCAACAACCAGGAATGCCTCATGTACTACGCCTCCGAAACCACCGACATACTGGGATTCCTGCCTGGCCGCGGCATACCTGCTCCTGACAATGCCTGCCTGGCTGATCTGCAGGCCAATGGCGGCAAGTAGTTAGCTGTAAAAGGGCTATCTTTGCCAGGCAACGCATAAAGTACACGTTATGCCTTACTTCCGGAATTTCACTTATCATATTGATAAAAGGAAATGGAAATACTATTTCCTGCTGGCTACGCTCTGTATGAATTATGAAGTAAGAGGCCTCCTGCGCCACCATTCAGTCAACTTACACCAAACATCTTAATTCATCCTTCAAAACCAGAAGAAGTGCCTCATTATCATAAGCTGGGACAGATCCCGCATAAACGCCATACCCAATTCCGCAAGCCGGATGGCTCCCTGTATTCGGAGCAGCTTTTTTCCACGGAGGGTTTTTCCTCCCATTATTCCCTGCTGTACCACTGCCATCCGCCCACAGAGATCACCAGGGTGGAGGAGCCGTATTACGTAGCGCCGCGCATAGCGGAGGAGAAAATGCTGAAACACCGCAGCTTCCAGGGCTTTAATATAGCGCCGGCGCCCGATTTCCTGGACAGCCGCAAGGCTGTGCTGGTGAACAATGATTGCCAGGTAGTGCTGGCCGCCCCGCAGCAAAGCATGCAGGACTATTTTTACAAGAACGCCGATGCGGATGAAATGATCTTCGTGCATGAAGGTGCCGGCATCCTGCATACCCAGTACGGGCAGCTGCCTTTCGGGTATGGGGACTACCTGGTGATACCGCGGGGTACCATTTACCAGATTGCCTTTAGCAATGTGCAGAACCGCCTGTTCATCCTGGAGTCGTACAGCCCTATCCGTTTTCCCAAACGCTACCTGAGCCAGTACGGGCAGCTGATGGAGCACGCGCCTTTCTGCGAGCGCGATATCCGCCAGCCGCAGGACCTGCAGACCATTGACCAGGCAGGCGATTTCCTGATCCGCATCAAGAAGAAAGGCATGATGTATCCCATCCATTACGCCCACCATCCTTTTGACGTGGTAGGCTGGGATGGCTGCGAGTATCCCTTTGCCTTTTCCATCCATGACTTTGAACCTATTACCGGCCGGGTGCACCAGCCGCCGCCGGTGCACCAGACCTTTGAGGGCAATAATTTCGTGGTATGCTCTTTCTGCCCGCGACTGTTCGACTATCACCCGTTGTCCATACCTGCGCCGTACAATCACAGCAATATTGACAGCGATGAGCTGCTGTACTACGTGGACGGCGATTTTATGAGCCGCAAGCACGTTACCCGCGGCATGATCACCCTGCACCCGGGCGGCATTCCGCATGGGCCGCATCCCGGCGCGGTGGAGAAAAGCATTGGCGCCAGGGAGACCAAAGAGCTGGCCGTGATGGTGGACACCTTTCATCCGCTGCAGGTAACCGAAGCAGCGCTGGCCATAGAAGACAAGCAATACGTGATGAGCTGGGCCGAATAGGGGCGGGCTATTTTTTCCAAAGGCGGTTGTTCATGCCCCTGAGGGTGCAGATGGTCACGTAATTCTGCATGGCCTCAATGTAGAGGATATCGTCAAAGCAGATCCTTTCATACTTGTAGTGGCAGCGGGCAGCGCCGGCATAGTAGCCGGTAACGATCACGGCGGCAGTGCCAATGACCGTTAGCAGGAAAAGCAGGATATACGGCACATAACGTCCTTTTTCCAGGAAGCGGGGCATCAGGAAATACAGGTTGAAATAAGCGCCCAGGGCCTGGAACACCACGTAAAAGGAGAGCTTGACGGAAAAGGGCGAAAAGAGGATGTTGTTGAGCACGATCCAGGGATCGCCGGTAGCCAGCGTCCACCACATGGAATGGTACAGGAATTAGGGCAGCAGGTGATACAGCCGGTACCGGAACAGCCAGCTGTAGTGGGACGGGCGACAGGCAAGGCACTTGATTTTAATGGACGGATAAAATGGATAACAGGCAGGGTTAATCCAGGCTGGCCAGCTTTTCGTTCACCAGGGCTACCGCCTTTTGATGCAGCTGCGGGTTGCCCCGGGTCATTTTTTTCAGCAAAGCCTTGCATTCCCGCAGGAATACCCTGGCAAAATCGGGATCGTGGTGCGCTATTTCCGTGCAGTTGTCCACAATGTCGGCATATTTCACAGTTTGTGCTGCCGGGCTGGTCTTTTCGAGGCGCTCCGTTTCCATGGCTTTGCGCCTGCGCCGGTTCCAGCGGGGATAGGCCGCCCGGGTGTAAACGTCTGTCAGCTCCACTACCAGCTGCAGGGTGCGTGCTGCCTGTGGCGCATCCATGATGCTGGCCAGGAAATCTTTCATCCCCTGCCTGTTCACCGGCGTATCCTCCAGCACGTCGTGCAGCAGCGCTGCAGCCAGCATGGGCATATCTGCCTGGTATGCCCGGCAGAGCTCCATTACCCGCACCGGGTGCATAATATAAGGCTCGGGGGTATACTTGCGGGTTTGCTTCCCGTGGGCCCGGTGGGCAAAGTCCCTCACCTGTTCCAGCAGCGGTTCCATGATAGGCTATCTAATTAGATAGTAAATGCCTATCAAAAAAAATACCTTTTATCTTTGCCATCATTAAAAATCAACAATATGGAATACAGGCAATTAGGAGAGAGTAACCTGGAAGTATCGGCCATCACCTTCGGCGCATGGGCCATCGGCGGATGGATGTGGGGCGGCGCAGAGCGCAGGGATGCCCTGGCAGCCATACAGGCATCCGTTGATCATGGCGTAACGTCTATTGACACAGCGCCTATTTATGGGCAGGGACTGAGCGAGGAAATAGTGGGAGAGGCCCTGAAAAGCATCCCGCGCGACAAGGTGCAGGTCCTTACCAAGTTCGGCATGCGCTGGGACCTGGCCAAAGGTGCGCTGGCTTTTAAAAGCCAGGACAACAGCGGCAAAGACATTGATATTTACAAATACGCCGGCAAGGAAAGCGTGATAAAGGAGTGCGAGGACAGCCTGCGACGCCTGGGCACGGATCATATTGATCTTTACCAGATCCACTGGCCGGATGTGACCACGCCTATTGCAGAAACCTTTGAGGCGGTGCTGCGCCTGCAGGAGCAGGGCAAGATACGCGCAGCCGGCGTGTCCAACTATAACGTGGCGCAGATGCAGGAGGCGGAGCAGGTGATCAGCCTGGCATCCAACCAGGTACCGTTCAGCATGGTGGAAAGGACCATTGAGGAGGAGCTGGTGCCCTATTGCATACAGCATAAAAAGGGCATACTGGCGTACAGCCCGCTGCAAAGGGGCATCCTTACCGGCAAGATAAAACCGGGCCATACATTTAATGCAGGCGATCACCGTCCCGGCACCAGGTTCTACCAGCCGGAAAATATCACCCGTATCAATGCATTCCTGGACGAGCTGCGACCAATGGCGGAAAGCAAGGGCGCTACCCTGGCCCAGCTGGTGATCCGCTGGACCATAGAAAGGCCGGGTATCACCGTAGCGCTGGTAGGGGCCCGGGATGCCAACCAGGCCATCCAGAACGCAAAGGCCATTGAAGTGAAGCTGAGCCCGGAAGAGATCAACTTTATCAATGAACGGCTCTACAAGGTAGAGATCAGTGAAAAGTGAAAAGTGAAAAGTGAAAGGTGAATGAATGATTGCGGCAGGTTCATTGTGCCTGCTCATCTACTTTTCACCTTTCACTTTTTTTCGTATTATTGCACAGCGCAACTATTTCATGCAATACCTGCATACATATCGCGGTGCTGACCAGCGCCATATTAAATACTACTTCCTGATGGCCACCCTGGCCATGGATTCGTTGACGGCCTGATGCCGGCCCTGCTGCCTGCGGGTAGTGATCCCTTTTTTACATTCCTGTTGTATTTATCATCTACTTCCCCGGACAGCAACGGTTTTGCCTGCATCCTTGCGCTATACACCCGCATCTGATCAAATCATAAACCAACCATTATTTTTTTCATACACCAAAACCTTCTTAAACGTCTACAGATATGGATACAGCCACTGCCAATGCCGTGCATACGGGTACACAGGATTTCTTACCACTGAACGGTACGGACTACATCGAATTTTACGTGGGCAATGCCAAACAGGCCGCCCATTTTTACAAAACGGCCTTCGGCTTCCAGTCTGCCGCGTATGCAGGGCCGGAGACGGGGGTAAAGGACCGCGCTTCCTATGTGCTGGTACAGAACAAGTTGCGCTTTGTACTAACCACTCCCCTGAAGCCCGGCAACGAGATCGCGCAGCACATTGACAAGCACGGGGACGGGGTAAAGGTGCTGGCCCTGTGGGTGGATGATGCCCGCGCTGCCTTTGCCGCCACAGTGGAAAGAGGCGCCCGGCCTTTCCTGGAGCCGGTAGTGGAAAAGGACGAGCTTGGAGAGGTGGTGCGCAGCGGCATTCACACCTATGGCGATACCGTGCATATTTTTGTGGAGCGCAAAAATTACAAGGGCCCTTTCCTGCCCGGCTTCCGGGAGTGGAAAACCGTTTACAACCCGGCCCCCACCGGCCTGCAGTACGTGGACCACTGCGTAGGCAACGTAGGCTGGAATGAAATGAACACCTGGGTGAGCTTTTACGCCACCACCATGGGCTTCCACAACCTGATCTCCTTTGACGACAAGGACATTTCCACCGAATATTCCGCCTTGATGAGCAAGGTGATGAGCAACGGCAACGGGCGCATCAAATTCCCCATCAATGAACCCGCCGAAGGCAAGAAGAAATCGCAGATAGAGGAATACCTGGATTTTTACGGCGGCCCGGGTGTACAGCACGTGGCCATTGCCACCAGCGATATTATCCATACCGTAAGCGAGCTGCAGCGCAGGGGCGTAGAGTTTCTTACGGTGCCGGGCACTTACTATGACGAGCTGCTGGACCGGGTAGGGAAAATAGACGAGGACATTGCTCCCCTGCGTGAGCTGGGCATACTGGTAGACCGCGATGAGGAAGGCTACCTGCTGCAGATCTTCACCAAGCCCGTGCAGGACCGGCCCACCGTTTTCTTCGAGATCATACAGCGCAAAGGGGCCAAATCCTTTGGCAAAGGCAACTTCAAGGCCCTGTTTGAAAGCATTGAGCGGGAGCAGGCGCTGAGAGGGAACCTTTGATGATGTGCGGATGTGCAAATATGCGGATGTGCAGATGAAAATGCAGCGAATGTCAGTAACTACATTTAATCAGCTAATTATATTCGCTTCAATCCATCTGCCTATCTGCACATTCGCACATTTGCACATTAATTCCCCTTTGCACATTTGCATATCTGCACATTTGCACATTAACTTCGTGCAATAATCAGTTATTATAGCACGTTTGTTTTATGAAAACGCAAACTTTATTTGGTATTTTGTTCCTGTTGGGAGGAATATTCCAGGCCATTACAGCCTACCTGATCTACCAGGGTCATGAGCATTATATCCTGCGCCTGGCCAACCGCAGGATCGGTATGATTTTATATATTATTTTTGCATTGTTGCTATTCTTTTTGGCTTATGTCAATTTATTCAGTCGTTGATAGCTATTAAAATTTTGTTAAAAAATATATGAAGCGGATCATTGTAGCGGTCATTCTGATGTGGAGCGCTTCCACGGCCTGGGCCCAGCAGTCGTTCCTGGAGAACCAGAAGCTGTTTCCCAAGGTAGGCGTGGCCTTCCGGGAAAAAGAAGAAGCGCTCAGGAAAGAGTTTGAGAAGAAAGGGCTGACCTATCCTGCCAGGTATATCTTTATGCGCTCCTTCAAGCTGGACAGCGAGCTGGAAATATGGGTGAAGAACAACATAACGGACACCTTCCGCCTGTTCAAAACCTACCGCGTATGTACCCTGTCCGGCAAAATGGGCCCCAAGCGTAAAGAGGGCGACCGGCAGGTGCCGGAAGGGTTCTACTATATCAATGACTTCAATCCCAACAGCAACTACCACCTGTCCCTGGGCATTAACTATCCCAACTACTCAGACAAGATACTGAGCGATCCCAAAAAGCCGGGCGGGGAAATATACATCCATGGCAGCTGCCTTACCGTAGGCTGTATCCCGCTGACGGACGAATATATCGAGGAAGTGTACATCCTGGCCGTAAATGCCAAGAATGCCGGGCAGGATTTTATACCCGTGCACGTATACCCCGTGAAATTCGGCAACACCCGCTCCATGGATTACCTGGGCGGCGTATCCCTTACAGACAGCAGCTCCCAGCAGTTCTGGGCAGAGCTGAAAACCGCGTACGACTACTTTGAAAAGCATCACCGCCTGCCGGTTGTGCTGGTGGACAACAAGGGAAAATACGTGATGTAATACCCGGAAGAAAAAGTAAAAAAGCAGGGATCAGGAATACCCGTAACGCCCGTGTTTCGTACAGCACCGGCATTACGGGTATTTTTACTTTTTTCACTTTTAATTTTTTATTTACTAATTTGTTGGCTAAAGGTCAAATCAATTTACTATTATGAATAGAAGAGATGCCATTAAGAACGTTGCCCTTCTCCTGGGCAGCGCCATTTCTGCTTCCACGTTGGCAGCCCTGGAAGGCTGTACCGGTTCCGCGCCGAAGAACTACGCCCTGGAGGCGCCGGAAACAAGATCCATACTGGCTGAGATAGCGGAAACCATTATACCCGAAACCGATACGCCTGGCGCCAAAGCGGCCAAGGTAGACGAATTCATTGTGCTGATGATGAACGACTGCTATGAGCAGAAAGACCAGCAGGTGCTCCTGGACGGCCTGAAGCAGATCGATGAGGCCAGCAGGCAGCAATACAAAAAGCCGTTTACAGAGCTGGCGGAAGAGGAGAAAACAGCCGTGCTGACAGCGGTTGACAAGGAGCGGGTGGCTTATAATAAAAGAGAGAACAAGCAAAAGGAAGATCCTCCGCATTATTTCCAGCTGATCAAGGAACTGACCCTGCTGGGCTACTTTACCTCCGAGCCTGGTGCTACCAAGGCCCTCCGCTACGTAGCGGTGCCCGGTAAATATGAGGGCTGCATACCCTATAAGGAAGGGGAAAAGGCATGGGCCATGTAATTCGCTATTCACCATTTACTATTAAAAAAACTGCATTCCATGAATCTGAATATAAAGGCACAGGAGCAAAATACATATGACGCTATTGTGATCGGCTCCGGTGTAAGTGGCGGATGGGCCGCCAAGGAGCTGACGGAAAAAGGACTGAAAGTACTGATGCTGGACCGGGGTAAGAAGCTGGAGCACGTAAAGGACTACGATACCGCCACCAAGGCCCCCTGGGAGTTTCCCCACCGCGGGCGCATTACGGTAGAACAGCGCGAAACGCACCCCTACCTGAAACGCGACTATCCTTACAGCGAGCACAATGAAAAATTCTGGATAAAGGATATTGACAGCCCTTACAAGGAAGAAAAAAGGTTTGACTGGTACCGCCCCGATATTGTAGGGGGAAAGTCCATTATGTGGGGCCGGCAGTCCTACCGCTGGAGCGACCTGGATTTTGAGGCAAATTTGAAGGACGGCATTGCCGTGGACTGGCCGATCCGCTACCGGGATATTGCGCCCTGGTATGATTATGTAGAGCGCTTTGCCGGCATCAGCGGGCAGGCAGAGGGGCTGCCCCAGCTGCCGGACGGGCAGTTTATGCCGCCCATGCCCATGAACTGCGTGGAGGAAGAAGTGAAGAAAAAAATAGAGGCTAATTTCAAGGGCCGTATTATGACCATAGGCCGCGTGGCCAACATTACCAAGCCGCTGCCCGGCCGTACCGCCTGCCAGTTCCGTAACCTGTGCAGCCGCGGTTGCCCGTTTGGCGCTTATTTCAGCACGCAGTCATCTACACTGCCTGCAGCCGTGGCTACCGGCAACCTTACGCTGCGCCCGGACTCCATTGTAAATTCCATTATTTATGACGAGCAGAAAGGCAAGGCCACCGGCGTGCGGGTGATAGACAAGCATAGCAAGGAAATGACGGAGTACTATGCCAGGATCATTTTCGTGAACGGCTCCACCCTGGGCTCTACCTTTGTGCTGCTGAACTCTATCTCCAACCGCTTCCCGAACGGCCTGGGCAACGATAGCGGCGTACTGGGCAAGTACCTGATGGACCACCATTTCCGTACCGGCGCTTCCGGCAAGGTGGAAGGCTTTGACGACAAATACTACCTGGGACGCCGTGCCAACGGCATCTATATACCCCGCTACCGCAACATTGGCAACGACAAACGCGACTACCTGCGCGGCTTCGGCTACCAGGGTGGCGCCAGCCGCAGCGGATGGCAGCGTGGCATTGCCGAAATGGGCGTGGGCAAGGACTTCAAACAGCAGATCACTGAACCGGGCCCGTGGACCATGGGGCTGGGCGGATTTGGCGAATGCCTGCCCTACGAGCAGAACATGGTTACCCTGGATAATTCCGTGAAGGACGCCTGGGGACAGCCCGTCCTGAAGTTCGATGCCGAGTTCAAGGAGAATGAAATGAAAATGCGCAAGGACATGATGAACGATGCCGCCGAAATGCTGGAAGCAGCCGGCGCCAAAGACATCCGGACCTTTGATAACGGCTCCTACCCGGGCATGGCCATTCATGAAATGGGCACTGCGCGTATGGGCCGCGATCCGAAGACCTCCATCCTCAATGGCTGGAACCAGATGCATGCCGTGAAGAACGTGTTTGTAACAGACGGCGCCTGTATGACCTCCGCCTCCTGTGTAAACCCGTCGCTCACCTACATGGCGCTAACAGCCAGGGCTGCGGATTATGCGGTGAAGGAGCTGAAGAAAGGAAACATTTAGATAATTAGAGAATGTGCTGATGTGCTGATATGCTGATGGATTAACGCGGATATATTGAATATATTCGCTGCATTTCATTAGCACATCAGCACATCGGCATATTAGCACATTAAGACATGTATCTCAACATTAAAGCAGAGAAAGAAAATACCTATGATGCAATTGTGGTAGGTTCCGGTATCAGTGGCGGATGGGCTGCCAAGGAGCTGTGCGAGAAAGGCCTGAAAACCCTGGTGCTGGAAAGAGGCCGCAACGTAGAGCATGTAAAGGACTACACCACTGCCATGATGAATCCCTGGGAATTCAGGCACCGCCTGCAGTTTACCAGCGAAATGAAGGAAAATTATCCTATACAAAGCCGCTGTTACGCATTTGACGAAGCTACACAGCAGTTCTGGGTGAACGACCGGGAAAACCCCTACAACGAGATTAAGCCTTTTAACTGGCTGCGCGGCTACCAGGTAGGCGGACGCTCCCTGATGTGGGGCCGCCAGTGCTACCGCTGGAGCGACCTGGATTTTGAGGCCAATGCCAAAGATGGCCATGGTGTGGACTGGCCGATCCGCTACCGGGATATTGCCCCCTGGTATGATTACGTGGAGCGTTTTGCCGGCGTAAGCGGACAGGCGGAAGGGCTGCCCCAGCTGCCGGACGGGCAGTTTCTGCCACCCATGGAAATGAACTGCCTGGAAAAGCATGTAGCAGCCCGCATCCGGGAAAAATATAACGACCGGATCATGACCATTGGCCGGGTGGCCCATGCCACCAGGGGTATGCAGAACGGGCGGCAGTGCCAGTACCGCAACCTCTGCGCCCGGGGCTGCCCGTACACCGGCTACTTCAGCAGCAACGGCGTTACCCTGCCAGCTGCCGCCGCTACCGGCAACCTCACCCTGCGCCCGGACAGCATTGTGATGGAAGTGATCTACGACGAGCAGAAAGGCAGCGCCGCCGGTGTGCGGGTGCTGGATGCGCATACCCTGCAAACAGTGGAATATTACGCCAACATCATTTTCCTGAACGGCTCCACCCTGGGCACTGCTTTCATCCTGCTCAACTCCGTATCCAGCCGCTTCCCGAACGGGTTGGGCAATGACAGCGGACAGGTAGGCCACAACCTGATGGACCACCACTTTGGAGTGGGGGCCAGCGGCGAGTTTGACGGCTTTGAAGACCAGTACTATAATGCCGGCCGCCGGCCCAATGGCATCTACATACCGCGCTTCCGCAATGTGAATGCCGCTACCCGGCAGCAGGACTATGTAAGGGGCTTTGGCTACCAGGGCGGCGCAGGCCGCGGCCGTGCAGGCAGCGATGCAGGAGTGGGCGCCGCCTACAAGGAAGCGCAGCTGGTGCCCGGCAAGTGGGGCATGGGCATAGGCGCCTGGGGCGAGCACCTGCCGTACTACGAGAACAAGGTTACGCTGAACAAGGACAAAAAGGATAAATACGGCCTGCCTACGCTGGACATTGACTGTGCATTCCGGGACAACGAGCTGGCCATGCGCAAGGACATGCAGCAGAGCGCAATAGAGATGCTGGAAGCCGCCGGCCTGAAAAACGTGCATGGCTATGACAGCATGCCGCCTCCCGGCCACTGCATCCATGAAATGGGCACTGCGCGTATGGGCAAAGATCCCAAAACTTCCGTGCTCAATAAATGGAACCAAATGCATGCCGTTAAGAACGTATTTATTACAGACGGGGCCTGCATGGCTTCCTCCGCCTGCCAGAACCCTTCCATCACCTACATGGCGCTTACAGCCCGTGCAGCGGATTACGCGGTGAAGGAAGGAAAGAAAAGGAATATTTAATGATGAAATGATGTGCTGATATGCTGATGTGCTAATGCAGAAAGCAATCCATCGCAGCACATCAGCATATCAGCACATTATTTCACTAAGCAATGAAGCCCCCTGCCCGTATTCCGCAGTATATGGATAGAATAGACGAAGGGCGCCAACGAGATTGTGGCGTTTGATCTGCACCAGGTGGGGAAGCGATCGTAAGGCGAGAAAGGGCATGGAGCAGGAAAGGATTGAGGGCTAGCGCGTTAAGCCTCCACAGCGGAGCGGCAGGGTATCTGGTGTAATTGTTGTAACTTGATTTACAGGTTCGTTTATCTATAAACTTAATTCCCGATAAATGCAAGAGAAAGCAAGAAGACCGGATGGTTTGATGCAGCCTGCGCACGGAATTCTTTCAACTGACTATCTAGCGGAAAGTCACATCCTGAACCTGTTACCGGCAGCGGTGTATGTATGCGACATGTCCGGCGTAATAAAAAAATATAACGAGGAGGCGGTAAAGCTATGGGGGAGGCGCCCGGTACTTGGCGATAAGGATGAACGCTTCTGCGGCGCCTATAAACTTTACCTCCCTGATGGCACCCCGCTGCCACATGACCAGACGCCGGTAGTTGCCTGCCTCCAGGATGGCATACCGCGCAAAGACCTTGAGGTCATCATTGAACGGCCTGATCTCTCCCGTGTATATGTAAAGGTAAATATTGTGCCGATTCTGGACGAAAACGGCCAGCAGCTTGGTATTATTAACTGTTTCCATGACATTACCGCACAAAAGGAAACGGAGCAAAAGCTGCAGCGGAAAACAGCAGAACTGCAGGATTATGTGGATAACGCCTCTATCGGCCTGCACTGGGTGGATGCAAAAGGTATCATTAAATGGGCTAACCAGGCAGAGCTGAAAATGCTGGGTTATACAGCAGAGGAATATATCGGCCGCCACATTACCGAATTTCATGCCGCCAGGGAAAAGATCGAAGATATCCTTTCCCGGCTGGCCCGCAATGAGACGTTGAACCAGTATGAGGCCGAATTACGCTGCAAGGATGGCACCGTTAAAACGGTGCATATCAGCTCCAGTGTATACCGGGAAAATGGAAAATTTGTGCACACCCGCTGCTTCACGGTGGATGTTACCGCGCAGAAAATGCTTTTCCAGGCCCTGGCGGAAAGCGAGGCAAAATACCGCGAGCTGGCCTTTTCCCTTGAAAGGAAAGTAGAGGAGAAGATCCAGGACCTGAAAAGGAAAACGGCAGAGCTGAAAGACAGCGAGGAACGTTACCATAAAATGATAGAGGAAGTAGAGGATTATGCCATCATCCTCCTTGACCGGGCCGGGATCATACAGAACTGGAATAAGGGCGCCGAAAAAATAAAGGGCTACAAGGAAGAAGAGATCGTAGGGAAGAGCATACAGGAGTTCTACCTGCCTGAAGACAGGGAAAGAGGCTTTCCCCAGACCTTTTTAGAGGCAGCAGCAAAAAACGGCAAGGCCGTTCACGAAGGATGGAGGAAAAAAAAGGATGGCAGCATCTTTTGGGGCAGCGTGGTGCTGACTGCCATGCACGACGAGCAGCGTAACGTGATCGGGTTCTCCAAAGTAACCCGCGATCTCACGGAGAAAAAACTGGCGGAGGACAAAATGAAGGAATACATGAGCCAGCTTGAGTTTCAGAACAGGGAGCTTGAACAGTTCGTGTACGTAGCTTCCCACGATATGAAGGAGCCTTTGCGCAAGATCCATCTGTACAACGATTTTATTGCCAACAATGCAGCCAGCCAGCTGGATAGCAGATCAAGGGAATATTTAAACCGCGCGCTCCATGCCGCTGAGCGGATGAGCAGCCTGATAGAGGACCTGCTCACCTATTCCAGGACCGCGTCCAATGTGGAGCATTACGACGATGTTGACCTCAACAGGGTGGTAGAGGAGATAGTGCTGCTGCATAAAGATGAATCTGAACAGCACAACGTGAAGATAGAAAAGGACGGCCTGCCGGTTATCCGGGCAGTTCCCTTCCAGATCAAGCAGCTGATGTTTAACCTGGTCAATAATTCCATTAAGTATAAGCACCCCGACAGGGATGTGGTTATTAAAATAACAAATGAGCTGGTAAACGGGTCTGCCATAGCAGACCCCAGGGCAAAATTGGCTGGCCAGTATTACAGGATCACGGTGGCGGATAACGGGATCGGCTTTGCCCCCCGTTATGCCGACAAGATCTTCCAGATATTTCAACGGCTGGATAACCTTCCCGGTACAAAAGGATCGGGCATTGGGTTGGCTATCTGCAAAAAGATCGTCCAGAACCACAAGGGATTTATCCAGGCCATGGGTAAGCCAGATGAAGGGGCCTGCTTTATGGTATACCTACCCCGGGGCATTGATCAGCCGGACCTGCCCAGGGTGAGCAGCTTAACTGCAAGATGATGCAGGTCTTTCATGTTATTGGGCTTGACAATGTACTCCGTAGCGCCGTTATTGATACATTCATGAATATGAAGCGGCGCATTGGAAGTGCTTAGCACAATTTTGGGGATGGACGAATACCGGTCCTGGCCTTTCAGGGAGGAAAGCAATTGGGAACCGTTCAGCTCTGGCATGTTATAGTCAAGTATGATAAGGCCCGGTAGCTCGTGGTCCGGCCTTGATCGTAAATATTCCATAGCAGAAAGGCCCTTGGTGAACTTCTGCAGCTCTATCCCGGGTGCTACGTTCAAAATAGCATCTTCAATCAATTCCAGGTCCTCCAGATCATCATCCACAATGAGAATCCGCAACGTATTGGTATATGGCATTTAGTATTAGTTAAAAGAAATTTGCAATATAGGAAGTGTGCCGGAAGCCCGAAGGTACATATAAATTCGTATAGGGATCGCAATGACCGGGCGCCCTGTTGTCCATCCCATGACTATCAGGAATAAATTTATTGCTTTTTCCGCCCAAATCCCTTAACTTACAATAGCTGGTTCTTCATTTTATCTCTTTTCTTTCATTTTAAAAGGCCTCGTTATGGGAACAGTACGCAATATCCTGCAGGCCAAGGGTCATGCAGTTTACTCCATCCACCCGGACAATACCGTGTTTGAAGCGCTTAAAGTATTGGTAGACAGGAATGTAGGCGCATTGGTGGTAGTAGATAACCAGGACAAGTTCCTGGGCGTTTTTTCTGAACGCGACTACGCCCGGAGGGTGATCCTGAAGGGGAGAGCTTCCAAGGAAACGCTGATCCGCGAGATCATGACGGAACGTCCTATTACGGTTACAGAAAATGATTCCATTGAGGATTGTATGGTGAAAATGACAGATAAACGTATCCGCCACCTGCCGGTAACGGACAACCAGCAAAGGCTGGTAGGCATGATCTCCATCGGGGACGTGGTAAAATTCATCATCGACGAACAGCGTTATATCATCAACAACCTGGAGTGCTATATAAACGGTACTCATACCTGAATAAAAACCGGGTATTGATGTTATGAATTTTTTTTAGTAAATTCATAACACATATATCCGACACCGTAGGATATCTTTCGCCTGCCAATTGCTTTATGAGGGTTTATGAATAGGCGACAGGAACTGAACGGGTGCTCAGCAGATATGCTTTTTGACAGATTAACGGACTGACTTTTAAAGATCGCTTGGAGGGCGATATATCTTGCAAGGTTCAGTTATTGAAACGGCTCCCTTGTGGCCCTTTGTTGTATTCGGGGCCATTGTACTGGTACTGGTAGGTACCATACTGGGTCTTTCCTATGTGCTGGGGCAGCGGCATAAGGACCGCGCTACCGGTGAAGCCTATGAATCCGGCATCCTCTCCACCGGCTCCGCCCGCCTGCGTTTCCCCTCCCAATTCTACCTCATCGCCATGTTGTTTGTGATATTTGACATTGAGACCGTATTCATTATCTCCTGGGCAATTGCCTTTGAAGAGCTGGGATGGGGCGGCTACATAGGTGTCGGCATATTCATCTTCATACTCCTGGTAGTATTAATATACGAGTGGCGCAACGGCGCACTGGATTTTGGCCCGGATGGCAAAAAGATACTGCGCGCTTACAGGAAGCTGCGCAGGAACAGGCAAACACAAACAGATACAGAACGGATCATTACGCTGCCCAGACCGCAGCCGGCAAAATAAGCATACACTTGATACAATCATAGCAAACAGGACTATCAGCATCAGCGAACGGTACAATTCCTGACTCCACGGATCTATACAAACAGACTGGCATTCACTTTCTCTTTACAGCCAGAATGGATCTTGAAGCAAGCAAAGACCGGTAACTTCTTCTACAGCCAGGCACAGTAACAAATTGCGGCGCACAGCCCGTAATAACACTGTTTCATTTACTGTAATCCGTAATTACCATGGACTGGTGGTTAAGCAAAGCCCATGATCATACCGGCAAGGTAGCCGGCACGGCATCCATGGAAGAGGCCATACAGCAAAGCGTAATGCTGAGCTCTGTAGAGCGCCTGCTGGCCTGGGGCCGGAAAAACTCCATGTGGCCCTTTCACTTCGGCCTTTCCTGCTGTTTTGTGGAGATGGCTACCTCCATGACGCCCAAGTACGACCTGGCGCGTTTTGGTGCGGAAGTGATACGCGGTACGCCCCGCGAGGCGGATGTTATGATCATAGCCGGGACCGTGTTCATTAAAATGGCGCCCATCATCAAGCGGCTCTATGAGCAGATGATGGAGCCGCGCTGGGTTATTTCCATGGGCTCCTGCGCCAACTCCGGCGGCATGTACGACATCTACAGCGTGGTGCAGGGCGTGGACAAGTTCCTGCCCGTGGATGTATATGTGCCCGGCTGCCCGCCCCGGCCGGATGCTTTCATGCAGGGCCTGGTAATGCTGCGCGATGCCGTGGGCAGGGAAGTACGCCCCCTCAGCTGGACCATTGGCGACCAGGGCGTGATAAAGCCGGAGAAGATATCCATGAAGGAAACATTGCGTGAGCAGCGCCGGCAAATGACACAGTTCAAAACACCTGACGAAATATAATATAAGCCGTTATCATTATGGAGGGATCTATCACAGCAGAGCTTGGCTCCCGGTTCGGGGAGGGCATCTTCAGAGAAGAGGTGCCCCGGGATGGAATGCCCACGGTGTGGGCGCCGCCAGAAAGGATCGTAGCGATACTGCAGTATTTGAAATCCGACATATCCATGCCCTACCGCATGCTCTATGACCTTACGGCCATTGATGAGCGTGCGTTCAAAAGATCCCAGAACGGCCACATTCCCTATGATTTTACTATCGTTTACCATCTCTTCTCCTTTGAGCGGAATGCCTTCCTGCGTCTGAAAGCGGGCCTGCGGGGCGAGTATCCTTCCATGCCCAGCATCACGCATATATGGCCCTCTGCCAACTGGTATGAGCGGGAAGTATATGATATGTTCGGTATCCGCTTTGAAGGGCATCCGTTCCTGCGACGCATCCTGATGCCACTGACCTGGGAAGGCCATCCCCTGCGCAAGGAGCATCCTGCCCGCGCTACAGAAATGGGCCCTTTCAAGCTGTTTGACGAAAAAGTGGACCGGGAGCAAAGCGCCCTGCAATTCCGCCCGGAAGAGTGGGGGCTGAAAAGGCACAGCGACGACGCCGATTTCATGTTCCTCAATATAGGGCCGCAGCACCCCGGTACCCACGGAGTGTTGCGCATTATACTGCAGCTGGACGGCGAGGATATTGTAGATGCCGTGCCGGACATCGGCTTTCACCACCGCGGCGCGGAAAAGATGGGCGAGCGCCAGTCCTGGCATACCTACATTCCCTATACGGACCGTATTGACTACCTGGGTGGGGTGATGAACAACCTGGCCTACCTGCTGTCCGTAGAAAAGCTGGCCGGTATTGAAGTGCCCTTGCGGGCGCAGGTTATCCGCGTAATGCTGTGCGAGCTGTTCCGCATTGCCAGCCACCTGGTATGGTACGGCACCTTTGCGCAGGATGTAGGGCAGCTGTCGCCGGTGTTCTATATGTTCACCGACCGGGAACGGGTATTCGAGATCATTGAGGCCATCTGTGGCGGCCGCATGCACCCCAACTGGTTCCGCATAGGCGGCGTGGCCCAGGATCTGCCCCATGGCTGGGACAAGCTGGTGCGGGACTTTATCCGTTATTTTCCCCGCAAGCTGCGGGAGTACGATAAAATGGTGATGCAGAACGCGCTGTTCAAGGCGCGTACCGTGGGCATTGGCATCTACACCCTGGAGGAAGCCATAGACTGGGGCGTGACAGGCCCGGGCCTGCGCGCCTGCGGCCTGGAATGGGATATGCGGAAAATGCGCCCCTACAGCGGCTATGAGAACTTTGCCTTTGAAGTGCCCACTGCTGCCAACGGCGATTGTTATGACCGCGCCATGGTGCGCGTAGCGGAAATGCGGCAGAGCCTGCGCATCATAGAGCAGTGCCTGGAGTATATGCCCGCCGGCGATTTCAAATCGCACCACCCGCTGGCCACCCCGCCGGTGAAGCAGCATACCATGCATGATATTGAAACGCTGATCCACCACTTCCTGAACGTAAGCTGGGGGCCGGTAATACCAGCCGGCGAAGCCATGAGCTGCATAGAGGCCACCAAAGGCTGGAACGGCTACTACCTGGTGAGCGACGGCAACACCTCGCCTTACCGGGTAAGGGTGCGCACACCCTCTTTCCCGCATATGCAGATGGTACCCTACATCAGCCGCAGCTATACGGTAGCAGACCTGCTGTCCATACTGGGGGCGATGGATTTTGTGCTGGCGGATATAGACCGGTGAGGGAATGTGCAGATGTGCGGATATGCAAATGATGGAATTAATTATATGAAAAATATATGCTGACGCAAATAGAAATAGCAAAGATCGAGCACGAGGTGCAGCAGGTGCCGGTAAAGAAGGCCGCCGTAATAGAGGCATTGAAGATCGTGCAGGAACAGCGGCGCTGGGTTTCCGACGAGAACGTGAAGGACATTGCCGCCCTGCTGGATATGAGCGCAGACGAGGTGGACAGTATAGCTACCTTTTACAACCTTATTTTCCGGCAGCCTGTGGGCAGGCATGTGATCCTGCTGTGCGACAGCATCAGCTGCTGGGTAATGGGGTATGAGGACATCCGCCGCAAGCTGCTGGAGCTGCTGGGAATAAGGAAGTTCGGGCAAACCACGGCAGACGGCCGCTTTACGCTGCTGCCCAACCCCTGCCTGGGCACCTGCGACCATGCCCCGGCGCTGATGATAGACCATGACCTGCACCGGGATTTGAAAGTGGACATGATCAAAAACATACTTGACAGATATGAATAACGAAGCTCCATTAACATCCAACATCCGGCCCGGCGTTTCCCTGGATATCAAGGGGTACGAAGCGGCCGGCGGCTACCAGGCGCTGCGCAGGGTATTGCAGCAAATGACCCCCCAGGAGGTAACGGCGCTGGTAAAGGAATCGAACCTGCGGGGCAGGGGCGGCGCGGGTTTCAGCACCGGCATGAAATGGAGCTTTGTGCCTTTGGATGGGGAAGGTCCCAGGTACCTGGTGGCCAATGCCGATGAAATGGAGCCCGGTACCTTTAAGGACCGCTGGCTGCTGGAAGGCAATCCGCACCAGCTGATAGAAGGCATGATCATCAGCGCCTACGCCATCCAGGCCAGCATCTCCTATGTGTTCCTGCGCTGGGCCTATAAGGAGGCGGCACGGGAAATACGCCGGGCTATCAGCGAAGCCTATGCGGCCGGTTATCTGGGTTGTAATATACTGGGCAGGGGCTTTGACCTGGAAATGCACCTGCATACCGGTGCAGGCCGCTATATGTGCGGCGAGGAAACCGCCCTGCTCAATTCCCTTGAAGGCAGGCGGGCCGTGCCGCGCGCCAAGCCGCCCTTCCCACAGATCAGCGGTTTGTTTGGCCGGCCTACCATTGTCAACAATGTAGAGACCCTGTCCTACATCCCCCATATTGTGAGCAAAGGCGTGGCCTGGTTCCAGGGGCTGAGCCGTACCGGCGACGGGGGCACGAAAATATACGGAGTCAGCGGGCGGGTGAACAAGCCCGGGGCCTGGGAGCTACCCATGGGCATTACCATGCGGGAGCTGCTGGAAGAATACGCCGGCGGCATGCAGCATGGCTACCGTTTCAGGGGAGCATTGCCTGGCGGCGCTTCCACGGATTTCCTTACAGATGCGCACCTGGACACGCCCATGGACTTTACCGCAATAGCTGCTGCCGGCAGCCGCCTGGGCACCGGCACCATGGTGGTACTGGACGACCATACCTGCCCGGTGGGATTTGTGCATAACCTGGAGCATTTCTTTGCGCAGGAATCCTGCGGGTTCTGCACACCCTGCCGCGAAGGACTGCCCTGGACGGAAAAGATACTATACGCCCTGGAGCAGGGGCAGGGAACAGCCGCAGACCTGGAGCAGCTGGACCTGCACACGCGGCTGCTGGGGCCGGGCAATACCTTCTGCGCGCTGGCGCCAGGGGCTATGGAACCGCTGCAAAGCGCACTCAAATATTTCAGGGAAGATTTTGAACAGCATGTTCACGAAAAAAGATGTCCTTATGGCAACCATACATATTGACGGCAAGTCATACCAAGTAAAGGAAGGCAGGAACCTGCTGGAAACCTGCCTGTCGCTGGGCCTGGATCTGCCCTATTTCTGCTGGCACCCGGCCCTGGGATCGGTGGGCGCCTGCCGGCAATGCGCCGTAAAGAGCTTTAAAGACGGGCAGGATACCAGAGGGAAGCTGGTTATGTCCTGTATGGAGCCGGTAAAGGACCAGCTGCGTATATCCATCAGCGATAAGGAGGCGGCCACTTTCCGCGAGCAGGTGATCGGCTGGCTGATGACCAACCACCCGCACGACTGCGCGGTATGCGATGAAGGCGGCTCCTGCCACCTGCAGGATATGACGGTGATGACCGGCCACAGCTACCGGAACTACCATTTCACCAAGCGCACCTACAAGAACCAGTACCTGGGCCCTTTCCTGAACCATGAAATGAACCGCTGCATCCAGTGCTACCGCTGCGTGCGTTTTTACAAGGACTTTGCCGGCGGCAGGGATATGGACGTATTTGCCGCGCATAACCATGTATACTTTGGCCGGCACCAGGATGGGGTGCTGGAGAGCGAGTTTAGCGGCAACCTGGCTGAAGTGTGCCCCACCGGCGTGTTTACGGACAAAACCCTGCAGCACCACTATACCCGCAAATGGGATATGACCTTTGCGCCTTCCGTATGCCAGGGCTGCGGCCTGGGCTGCAACATTATTGCCGGCGAGCGCTATGGTTCCCTGCGCCAGATCACTACCCGCTACAACGGGGCGGTGAACGGCTATTTCCTCTGCGACAGGGGCCGATACGGCTACGAGTTTGTGAACAGTCCGCGCAGGATAAAGGAAGTAGCCATCCGCGGGCTTACGGATACGGCGATCGGCACCGATGCCGCCCTGCAATACCTGCAGGACAAATGCCAGTCCGGGCGGACAATCGGCATTGGCTCCCCGCGCGCTTCGCTGGAATCCAATTTTGTGCTGCAGCAGCTGGTAGGGCCGGACCATTTCTACCTGGGCGTATCCGATACGGAGCATGACCTGGTATCCCTGTCCCTGAAAATACTGCGGCAGGGCCCTGTGCGCACGCCTTCCATGCAGGAGGCCGCCGCAGCCGATGCCGTGCTGATACTGGGCGAAGACCTGTTGAACACCGCACCCATGCTGGCGCTCTCCGTCAGGCAGGCGGTACGCCGGCAGCCGGCGCAGGAAGCCATGCATACAGCGCACGTGCTGAGCTGGCAGGATGCAGCGGTGCGAGAAGCAATGCAGGACAGGCATGGCCCCTGCTTTATCCTGCATATGCAGCCCACCAGGCTGGATGAGATAGCCACCAGCGCGTATCATACTTCGCCGAATAATATTGCCCGTATAGGCTTTGCCGTATGCCGGCTGCTGCAAGCGCCCGTGCCGGAAGTAAAGGACCTTACGGAACAGGAGCAGCAGCTGGCGCAGCAGATCGCTGATGCGCTGATGGCAGCAGAACGGCCGCTGGTGATTGCCGGCTACGGCAGCGGCTGCGAAGGGGTATTACGGGCCGCCGCCGATATAGGCCGGGCCCTGCACGACAGCGGCAAGCCGGCCATGCTGGCCCTTACCACACCGGAGTGCAACAGCATGGGACTGGAAATGCTGGGCGGCCACCGCCTGGAATCCGCCATAGACGCGGTAATGAACGGCGAAGCGGATACGGTGATCGTGCTGGAGAACGACCTGTACCGCCGCCTGAACAAGCATGTAGCGGATCGCTTTTTACAGCGCTGCCGCGAGCTGGTGCTGCTGGACCATCTTTATAACGCTACGGCGGAAATGGCTACCGTATTGCTGCCCGGCGGCACCTTTGCAGAATCGGACGGTACGCTGGTGAATAACGAAGGAAGGGCGCAGCGCTTCTTCCAGGTATTTGCGCCGGCAGGGGCCATACAGGAAAGCTGGCGCTGGCTGCTGCTGCTGGCAGCCGCTACCGGCAACGAGCGCCTGAAGCACATGGAGCACCTCGATGATATTACCCGGGCCATGGCGCAGCGGCTGCCCGCCTTTGCCGGCATTGAACGGCTTACGCCGCCGGCAGATTTCCGCATAGCCGGGCAGAAGATACCCCGGGAGCCGCACCGCTACAGCGGCAGGACCGCCATGCTGGCCAATGTGAACGTGAGCGAGCCCAAGCCCCCGGAAGACGAGGACACCGCCTTGTCCTTCACCATGGAAGGCTATCGCGGGGAACCGCCATCCTCCATGATCCCCTTTTTCTGGTGGCCGGGCTGGAACTCCGTGCAGTCCATCAATAAATTCCAGGTGGAAACCGGCGGGCCGCTGCATGACGGCGATCCCGGCAAGCGGCTGATAGAGCCGGGCAGCAACGGACAGCACGGCTACTTTATGGAAGTGCCGGAACATTTTGTGCCGCTGCCAGGCCACCTGCTGCTCATGCCCCTGTACCACATTTTCGGGTCGGATGAGCTGAGCGTGCATACACCGGCAGTGGCGGAGCGGATGCCCGCGCCCTACATCATGCTGTGCCCGGAAGATGCGCAACGGTACCAGGTGGCGGAAAACCACCAGCTGCAGGTTGCCATTGACGGTCATCCATATACGCTGACAGTAAAATTGAACCCGGCCCTGCAGAAAGGCATGGCCGGCATACCGGCCGGCCTGCCGGGAACAGGGATAGCAGATGTGCCTGTTTTGGCGAAGCTGTAAAATAAAATTCAACACCATGAGCACCGGACACTATTGGTTAGTAATTGGCGGCGTACTGTTTGTACTGCTGAATACCGCAGCCGGCCTGATATGGCTGGAGCGCCGCATGCTGGCGTTGTGGCAGGATCGTTATGGTCCCAACCGCGCCGGCCCTTTTGGCCTGCTGGTAGTGCTGGCAGACACCATCAAGCTGTTCTTCAAGGAGGACTGGATACCGCCGTTTGCGGACAAGGTGGTGTTTGTATTTGCCCCCGCAGTAGTGGTGGCCAGCGTGCTGATGAGCTTTACGGTGATACCGTTTGCGCCCAATGTGGTGGTAGCCGATTTTAACGTGGGGCTGCTGTTCTTCCTGGCCATGTCCTCCATGGGAGTGTACAGCATTGTGCTGGGCGGCTGGGCTTCCAATAACAAGTATGCCCTGCTGGGCGCCATGCGCGGCGCCTCCCAGATGATCAGCTATGAAGTGTTCATGGGCCTCTCATTGATGGGCGTAGTGGTGCTGAGCGGTTCCTTTAACCTCCGGGAGATCGTGGAGGCGCAGCGGGGCGGCTGGTACATCCTGCCCCAGTGTATCGGCTTCCTGATTTTTTTCATAGCAGGCATTGCGGAAACGCATCGCCTGCCCTTTGACATACCGGAAGCGGAAAGCGAGCTGGTGGCCGGCTTTCACGCGGAGTACTCCGGTATGAAGTTCGGCATGTTCTTTATCGGGGAGTACATGGGCATTACGTTGATCTCCGCCATGGTGGTCACCCTGTACTTTGGCGGCTGGCTGGGGCCTGCATTCCTGCCGCCGGTGATCTGGTTTGTGCTGAAAACGTTCGTGTTCATCATGCTGTTCATCCTGCTGCGGGCCTCCATGCCGCGCCCGCGTTATGACCAGCTGATGGAATACGGCTGGAAGATATTGTTCCCGTTATCGCTGGTGAACCTGCTGGTAACGGCGGCTATTAAATTACTGTAAAACGAAAGTACCATGTTTAGCCTGTTGCGTAGTATGTGGCTGGTGTTCCTGCATATGTTCCACAAGCGGGAAACCTACCAGTACCCGGAAGAAAAAGCGCCTTTGCCGGCACGCTGGCGCGGGCGCATTGCCCTTACCCGCGACCCGGACGGAGGGGAACGCTGCGTAGGCTGCTACCTCTGCGCTGCTGCCTGCCCGGTAGACTGCATTTCCCTGCAGGCCACGGAAGCGGAAGACGGGCGGCGCTACCCGCTGTTCTTCCGGATCAATTTCTCACGCTGCATCTTTTGCGGGTTCTGTGAAGAGGCTTGTCCTACCTACGCCATACAGCTGTTGCCGGATTATGAGATGGCAGAGTACAACCGGCAAAACCTGGTGTATGAAAAGGAGGACCTGCTGATCAACAGCGAGGGAAAATATCCCGGCTACAATTATTACCGGGTGGCCGGCATGGCCATTGAAGGAAAGGACAAAGGGCAGGCCGAGCAGGAAGAGCCCCCGGTGGATATCAAAAGCCTGCTGCCCTGATCATTAACCGTTTTATATATAGACCGATGGACATTGCTTTTTATATCGCCGCTGCTATTGCCGTATTCTCCACCATTATGGTGATTACACGGTTCAACATCATGCATGCCTTGCTGTACCTCATTGTATCCCTGCTATCCGTAGCTGTGATCTTTTACCTGTATGGCGCGCCGTTCATGGCAGCGCTGGAGATCATTATCTATGCCGGGGCCATTATGGTGCTGATCATCTTTTTTGTGATGATGCTGAACCTGGGACCGGAAACGGCCCGGCAGGAAAAGGAGTGGCTGCGACCGGGCATGTGGCTGCTGCCCGCGCTGCTGTGCGGGGTATTGCTGGGAGAACTGGTATACCTTATTGCGCAGAACAGAACGCCGGTCACCGGTATTACGCCGGTGCCGCCCAGGGAAGTGGGGCGCAGCCTGTTCGGGCCGTACATACTGGCCGTGGAGCTGAGCGCGCTGCTGCTGATGGCAGGCATTGTGGGCGCTTATCACCTGGGCCGGCAAAAGAAAAAGATCCTGCACCGTTTCTTTGAAAGTAACGCATCATGAAACCGGTCCGCCGGCTGGCGGATGAGGTGCCATGAGGCCTGACGAAATAAATATTGACAAATGAATGTACATCCAACCACCGCGGGCATGACACTGGCCGGTATCCTGTTTGTGCTGGGTCTGATCAGCATACTGATACGCCGCAACATGATCTTTATGCTGTTGTCTGTAGAGATCATGCTGAATGCAGCAGGACTGGCTTTCATAGTAGCCTCCTCGCACTGGGCGCAGCCGGACGGGCAGGTGATGTTCATGTTCATACTGGCCATGGCCGCTGCAGAGGTATCTGTAGGGCTGGCGCTGATCCTGCAGCTTTTTCACCAGCTGAAATCGCTGGACAGTGATGAGGCGAGCCGGATGAGAGGATGAGGTTATCAACATTTAAATGACGCAATAATGCTGTACTTAATACCTGCATTTCCGTTCCTGTCTGCCCTCTTGCTCATACTGGGCTGGCATGCGTTTAGCCGTAGGGCCGTTTCCGTTATCGGCTGCGGCAGCATTGGCCTGTCGGCCCTGATCACGCTGGTGCAGGGATGGCAGTTCCTGGGATCGGGGCAGGACAGCATGGTGCAGCACCTGTGGACCTGGGTACAGTCCGGCAGCTTCAATGCCGGTATGGACCTGCGCCTGGATGCCCTGTCGCTGGCATTCGTGTTCGTGATCACCTTTGTGGGTTTCCTGATCCATGTATATTCCACGGGCTATATGGCGGACGACCCTGACTACGGCCGCTTCTTTGCCTGCATGAATCTGTTTGTGGGCGCCATGCTGATGCTGGTGCTGGCAGACAACCTGCTGCTGCTGTACCTGGGATGGGAAGGCGTAGGGCTTTGCAGCTACCTGCTGATAGGGTTCTGGTATAAGGACCCTGCCAACGGGTATGCGGCCCGCAAGGCCTTTATTGTAACCAGGGTAGGGGACACGGCGATGGCCATTGCCCTGTTCATGCTGTTCCAGTATGCCGGCAGCCTGCAGGTATCATCCATACTGGAGAAAGCGCCGGGCTTATGGACCACCGGCCATGCAACAGTGGTGCTGATCGCTTTCCTGCTGCTGGGTGGGGCGGTGGGCAAATCGGCCCAGCTGCCGCTGCAAACCTGGCTGCCCGACGCCATGGCGGGCCCTACGCCCGTGAGCGCCCTGATACATGCGGCCACCATGGTCACGGCCGGCGTATACCTCATAGCCCGTACCAATGTGCTGTTTGCGCTGGCGCCTGCCGCGCAGACCGCGGTGGCGGTGACAGGAGCCGTTACGTTGCTGCTGGCCGGCTGCAGCGCGCTGGTGCAAAAGGATATCAAGCGGGTGCTGGCCTATTCCACCATTAGCCAGATAGGTTATATGTTCCTGGCGCTGGGCGTGGGTGCATGGTCGGCTGCCGTCTTTCATTTTGTAACGCATGCGTTCTTCAAGGCATTGCTGTTCATGGGAGCAGGCGCCGTGATCGTGGCGCTGCATCATGAGCAGGACCTGTTCAAAATGGGCGGGCTGCGCAAGTCGTTGCCCGGCGTGTTCCGGGTGTTCCTGATCGGTTCCGCTTCGCTGGCGGCCCTTCCTTTTATTACTTCCGGCTTTTACAGCAAGGACCAGATCGTGTGGCTGGCCTGGTCGTCTGCACAGGGGCATACCGCGTACTGGGTGATCGCGCTGGCCGGGGCTTTCCTCACGGCTATGTACACCTTCCGCATGGTGTTCCTCACTTTTTACGGCTCCTACCGGGGGCATGCCGCGCCGCATGCGCCGGGCAGCAGCATGATGATACCACTTTACATACTGGCCTTTTTCAGCACCGTAGCCGGTTTTATAGAGCTGCCGCATACACTGGGGCATGTAACCCTGTTCAGCGATTTCCTGCAGCCCGTATTGCCGGCCGTGCAGCTGCTGCAGGAATCCACCGCACCGGAATGGACCTCCCAGCTGCTGGCAGCGGGCCTTACCTTCCTGGGCATCTACATTGCCTGGGTGTGGGTGATACAGCAGCCGGACGGCATGCGGCGTTTTGCGGAAATGCCTTTCATGCAGTGGCTGCGGGGATTCTGGTACAGGGGCTGGGCGTTTGACGAGCTGTATAACGAGCTGCTGGTACGGCCTTTTGTGCGCACGGCCCGCCTGAACCGGCGCGACCTGGTGGATAAGCTGTACACCACCCTGGCCCGCGTAACGGAATGGTGCCATGATGCGCTGGCCCGTACCCAGAGCGGCATCCTGCGCTGGTACATCATGGGGGTGCTGATAGGTGCCGTACTGATACTGAGCGTGCTGATCTGGAGAATCTATATTTAAAATACACTGCGATGATCTTGTTGTATATCATACTGATCCCGGTGCTGGGCGCGCTGCTATCCTGGCTGGCAGCAGCCAGGAACACGGCGCTTTGCCGCTGGATAGCGTTGTGCAGCCTGTTGCTGGACCTGGGGATCGTAACGGCTATCTGGCTGGACAATGGCGCTGCGGAAAGCGGCTGGCTGCACCACCTGCAGGTGCCGTGGATACCACAGTTCGGCATCAGCCTGCACCTGGCCATGGACGGGCTGAGCCTGGTGATGCTGGCGCTTACCTTTTTCCTGGGTGCGCTGGCGGTGCTGATCTCCTGGCGGGAGATCAGCATGAAGACGGGGTTCTTTCATTTCAACCTGCTGTTCGTGATCACGGGCATTGCCGGCGTATTCCTGACCATGGACCTTTTCCTGTTCTATTTCTTCTGGGAGGTGATGCTGATCCCCATGTATTTCCTGATCGGTATATGGGGGCATGAGCGCCGGGAATATGCGGCCTACAAGTTCTTCATTTTCACGCAGGCGGGCGGACTGCTGATGCTGCTGTCCATACTGGCGCTGTACTTTGTGCATGCCGGTAACACCGGCGTATATACGTTCAACTATTTTGAGCTGCTGGATACTTCCATGGAACGCACCCTGGCCATGTGGCTGATGCTGGGTTTCCTGGTGGCTTTTCTGGTAAAGCTGCCAGCAGTGCCTTTCCATACCTGGCTGCCGGACGCGCATACGGAGGCGCCTACAGCGGGCAGCGTGATACTGGCCGGGCTGCTGCTGAAAACGGGTGCTTACGGCATTTTACGTTTTGTATTACCCCTATTCCCCGCAGCATCCCAGGAGTTTGCTCCCTGGGCCATGCTGCTGGGGGTGGCGGGCATTCTGTACGGCGGGCAGCTGGCATTTGCCCAGCCGGACCTCAAACGGCTCATTGCCTACACCAGCGTAAGCCACATGGGCTTTGTGCTGCTGGGGGCATTTGCCTTCAACGAGCTGGCCTACCAGGGCGTGGTGATGCAGATGATCACGCACGGTATCAGCACGGGAGCGCTGTTCATGCTGGCCGGCGTATTGTATGCGCGCATCCATACCCGGGAGCTGAGCCGCATGGGCGGCTTGTGGCCGGTGCTGCCAGCCACCGGCACAGTGACCATGATATTTGTGATGGCTTCCCTGGGGCTGCCGGGACTGGGCAATTTCATCGCGGAGTTCCTGGTGCTGCTGGGCAGCTGGCAGGCCCACCGCTTGCTAACAGTGCTGGCCACGCTGGGCCTGGTTGTGGCTACAATATACTCCCTGCGCATTATGCAGAAGGTTTTTTTCGGGCCGGCAGAACGGCAGTATGCCCTGCCCGACCTGGGCCTGCGCGAGTGGCTGATCATGGCCCCGCTGGTGCTGGTCATTCTTTGGCTGGGCGTATACCCGCAGCCGGTGCTGCAAACGGTAACGCAGCATGAGGAGCGCTTAACGCAGAACACGGAGCGCAAAACGCCTGATACGAAGCATGGCGTACCTCCTGCATTCAGCGTCCGGCGCTGAGCATCCAGCCTTCCACATTCATAAAAACCACTGTTATGACATTCGACGATCTTCTAAGCCTGGGGCCTTTACTGAACATAGCCGGCGCATCAGTACTGGCTATGCTGCTGGTAGCCATCTGGCGCAACCACCGGCTGGTATATTACTTTACGGTGCTGGCGTACCTGCTGGCGCTGCTGTCTGTAGTGCCTGTAGCAAAGCTGCTGCCGCATACCATTCCACCGCTGGTGGTGATCGACCTGTTTGCGTTGTTCAACAGCGGCGCTATTGTGGGGTCAGGGCTGATCATCGTACTGTTATCCTACAACTATTTCGAGGAGCGGGAAGAGCGCAAGGAGGAATATTACCTGCTGCTGCTGCTGGCTACGGCCGGCGCGCTGGTGCTGGTGATCAGCCGGCACTTCATGTCGCTGTTCCTGGGCCTGGAAATGCTGAGCATCAGCCTGTACGGGCTGATCGCGTACCTGCGCGCGCGGGAGCGTTCGGACGAGGCGGGCATCAAGTACCTGATACTGGCGGCATTGTCCTCTGCCTTCCTGTTGTTTGGTATGGCGCTGGTATATGGGTTTACCGGGCATATGGACTTTCCCGGCATAGGCGCTTACCTGCGGGAAACGGACACCCTGCCGGTATCCGTTATTGCAGGGTTCGGGCTGATGCTGATAGGTATTGGCTTCAAGCTGGGCGTAGTGCCCTTCCATATGTGGGCGCCGGACATCTACGAAGGCGCGCCGCTGCCGGTAACGGCCTTTGTGGCCACCATCTCCAAAGGCGGGGTGCTGGTGCTGCTGATCCGGTTTTACCAGGACGTTAACGGAAGCGAGTATACCATGTTATGGTGGATCATGGCCATTATTGCCGTGGTCTCCATGTTTGCCGGCAACTGGCTGGCCCTTACGCAGCAGAACATTAAGCGCCTGCTGGCCTATTCATCCATTGCGCACCTGGGGTACCTGCTGGTGGGCTTCCTGTCGGGCGCCCAATCGGGGCTGGAAGCCATTGCCTTTTATCTGGTGGCCTATTTTGTGACCAGCATCGGCGCATTCGGCGTGCTGATCGTGATGAGCAGCAGCGTGCAGGATGCGGAGACCGTGGAGGACTACCGGGGCCTGTTCTGGCGCTATCCCTGGGTGGCGCTGGCATTTACCGTTATGCTGCTTTCCCTGGCCGGCATACCGCTTACGGCAGGGTTTATCGGCAAATTCTATATCGTGATGGCCGGCGTGAACGGGGAGCAGTGGTTCCTGCTGATCATGCTGGTCATTAACAGTGTAATAGGGCTGTACTATTATATCCGTATTATCGCTATGATGTTCCGTACTTCGGAAGCGCCCCTGCGTACCTATATCAGGCCGGCCCTGCCCCTGGCGGGCAATATCACCCTGGGCCTGCTGGTAGTGGTGCTGGTAGGGCTGGGTGTATATCCCACGCGTATGATGCAACTGATACAGGAGATGATGATGATGATTAAATGATGTGCACATCTGCACATTACCTATAGTATCTATGCGCCCGTAACGCTACCGGCAACCCGATCATTACCATGAGGATGGCCATGCCAAGGAGGGAAGGCCCCAGGCGTAGCGTGGCCTGCGGGTACCTGGAGAGGGGCAGCACCACCAGGTTCATGATCATCCATACCAGGATGCCATACAGCAAGGCGTTCGGCACCGGATGTCTTTTCAGGAAAGGCAGGTGGGGATAAACCAGGAAATAGCTGGCGGTAAAGGCAAATGCAATGATATAATGGAAAACAAGGCCGGTGAGCGCCATGGCGGTTCCACCGGAAAAGGCCTGCTGCCCGAACACGCCGCTGGCAATGCCCTGCAGTATGCGCGTGGCCGTTACCTTGTGCAGGATGACGGCGTATACGATGATCGCGGTGAGCACATCCAGTGTGCCGGCTATTAACCCGGTCCTTACAATAGCGCCTGGAAGGGATAGTGACATACATTCAGATTTTGGAACAGCATGGTTCCCGTGCGGATCCAGATTTTGTTGTGAGCCCAGGCGTGCTGCCCGTACCCTTGTTCCCTCAACACCTGGCGGAAGGAGAGATGTTGAGGGCCGATACTGTTCTTATGGCACAAAAGTAAGGGCCCGCCCCTTTTGCCGGCAGGCAATTCAACAGGGAGCAGGGCAATGCAGCCGTAAGGCAGGTTGAAGGGCCGTTAAGGCGTTGGTCCGTTGCAAAGCGACGGTGGTTGGTTGGAAACGGTCAGCGGGGTATGAGGTGCTGGCCCGTGCCGGCAAATATGATCCCGTCAATATCTTCTATGGTGCTGACGCTCAAAAGCGATGCGAATTGCATAGGGATGGGAGAGCACATCCAGGTGCCTCCTTTCAGTACTACCCCAAAGGCGGTATTTCCTATTGCTATCCTGTAGTATTTGTTTGCTTCGAGAAAGGAAAAACCAAGTTCAATAAGCCTTTCGGGTGTGATCGGTTCCATGTATTATATTTTTCGTAAATATAATAAAGTTCCCGGGGAAGTATTGTAGAATATTCATTACTTGTTCAGGACTGTTCCAATATGCTTATCACCAGCTCCTTATAGCTCCTGCCGATAGGTATTTCCTTCCCGTTGATCTCCACATCTGTAGCGGTAAAGGCGTCTATCTTGTCCTTTGCTACAATAAAGGAGCGGTGCACGCGCAGGAAATTGTTCCGGGCCAGCAGCTCCTCTATCTGTCCCAGCTGGAACTTGGTGAGGATGCTTTTGTTGCGGGTCACAATGCGGATGTACTCTTTCATGCTTTCGATGTAGAGGATCTCATCCAGGCAAACCTTTACCTTCTTTTTGCTGACGTTGAAGAAGAGGTGCGGCCGTTCGCTGGCGGCGGGTGTGGCACCGGGAGCAGGGGCGGGAGCGGCCGGCTGCCTCAGTTTGTTCACTGCCATGAGGAAGCGGCTGAACTCTATGGGCTTCAGCAGGTAGTCTACCACGTTCAGCTCGTAGCCCTGCAGGGCATACTCCTGGTAGGCGGAGGTGATGATAACCTGGGGCGGGTTTTTAAGCGCCTTTACAAAGTCAAAGCCTTTCAGCTTGGGCAGGTGTATGTCCAGGAAAACGAGGTCTATCTTTTCCTTCTGCAGCATTTCCATGGCATAGATGGCGTCACTGCAAACGCCCTTCAGGAGCAGGAAAGGCACCTGCCGGATATAATCTTCCAGCACTTCGGCGGCCAGCGGCTCGTCTTCCACGATGATACAGCTATATTTTTGCATGACTGTCGAGGTTGATGATGAGATGCACGCAGAAACGGTTGTGCCGGTTCTGCACTTCCAGCTTGTATTCCCGGTACATAAGCTCCAGTTGTCTTCTTACGTTGCCTAATCCTATGTTGTCCGTAATGGCCTGCCCGTTGCCGTTCTCGTTGGTGTTTTCGATATGGAAGGTAAGCAGGCCCTCCTGTAATTTGAGATCAATATAAATAAAAGCGTCCAAACGGGACTCGCTGACGCCGTGCTTGAATGCATTTTCCACGAAAGGCAGCAGCAGCAGGGGCGCTACGGGGTACGCGCCATTATCCACATCTTTCCGGAAGGTGATGCGGAGCCGTTCATTGTACCGGATCTTCTCCAGCTCCAGGTAATCGTCCAGCATCCTGACCTCGTCTGCCACCGGTATGAAACGTTTGCCGGTTTCGTACAGCATGAAGCGCAGCAGCTTGGACAGCTTCATCACGATCTCCGCGGTATGATCGGATTTTTTGCGGGCCAGCACATAGATGTTGTTCAGCGTATTGAACAGGAAATGGGGGTTGGTCTGGTTGCGCAGGAACTTCAGCTCGGTTTCCAGCTTTTCCTTTACCAGGTTCTTCTCCCGTTCCTTGCCTTTCAACTGCACGCGCAGCAGGTGCAGCGTAACGGCGGTACCGCTCACAAAGCCGGTATCCATAATAGACAGCAGCAGGGAGAAGGGCGCCAGCAAGGGCTTGGTCTGTAAAAGGCCGTGGTATATCCCGGGATAGACAAAGTAATTGAAGATCACCCTGTACAGGAAAAGCGTTGCTGCCAGCACCAGCGCTATCTTGGCGGCTTCCAGCCAGAGCCGGCTGTTTTCCTGTAGCATCCGGGGCAGGGATACGTATATGATGAAGTAGGCGAACAGCATTTTGGGAATGCCAATGGCTACGGCGGCCTGCAGGGCCATCATAAACTGGGTATCCTCCGGGATATCCGGCAGGGCCGGCCCCACCCACAGGAATTCCAGGAGCGCATCCTGCAGAAAGTATACCACCCAGAACAAGATATGCAGTAATAACCGTTTCACGTTCATCCAAAAATCGTAAAAAACACGGTTATTACTGCATAAAGAGAATGAATGGCGGGTTGCGGGTGATGAAAAACAGGAATCAATGTGCGAATGTGCTGATATGCTGATGTGCTGATGAAAATGCAGCGAAGCATAAGATCGAATACGCATTATTCCATTTTTTACTCGCATTAATTCATCAGCACATCAGCATATCAGCACATTAATCATTCAGCTCTGCCACTGCTTCCAGCAGCATTGCTCCGCTGAGCTGGGTGGTAAGGTCGGTGGTGGTGGCTATGCTGGTCCAGTTGGTGTTGAAGAGCACCTGCGGGCGGGCGGTGCCTTTCAGCCAGAGCGTTTCCGCGTTCAGCTGCAGGAAGTTTGCGAACTTCGACTTGTCTGTGCTGTTCAGGTCACCGTCCGTTATCAGCAGCATGAGGTAACGTACCAGGATGCCCTTGAACAATCCTCCGTCGCCGCCGCCTTCATCCTTCAGGATATTGTTGCTGGTGAAATCGCCGCCCAGGGCGTTGTTGGCGGTCTTCAGCGCGTCATTGAGGTAGCCCTGCTCGCCGGTAAGCTTGTACAGCTCTACGCCGGCGCCAATGAAAACGCCCTGGTTGTAGGTGAATTTCCAGTTCTTGTCTATGGCGCCGTTGCCTTCCCGGTTAATGCCGTCCCATACCAGGCCGGTGGCAGGATCTACCAGCGTGGTTTTCTGCCACTGGTAGATCTTTTTAGCCCATTCCAGGTCTGCAGGGTCCTGGGTTACCTGGTACATGCGGCAGGCAATGATGCAGGCGGGAGCGTTGGCCGGCGTGTTCTTGTAGTTCCTGCTCTTGTCCTTGTTCCAGTGAATGCCGCCGCCCCAAACGTCGTCCCAGCCGCCTTTGATGTCGTTCCACAGCAGCTGCGCGGTGGTTTTATAGCGGTCGTCGCCGGTGGCCTCAAAGGCCCGGAGGCAGGCCAGCGCCATCCATTCCATATCATCATAGAAATGGTTGATGTAGCTGTTGCCGTTCTTTGTTTTCATGCCTTCCAGCAGCTCGCCCATGCGGGCTTTCACGTTGTCGTTGCCGCTGCGCAGGTAGGCATCTGTGAGCAGGTCCAGCGCATGGGCATTGGGCCAGTAATGGAAGGTATTGTCGCCGGCGTTGTTCTTGTTAAAATAGTGCTCGCTGGCATTATAGAAGTTGCCCAGCAGGGACGACAGCGAGGAGTCCGCGATGAGCGGCCAGTCAAACTGGTAAACGGCCTTGCCCGCACCCGGACCGGGGCCGTCATCTACCGGCTCTTTGAGGCAGGAGCTGCAGCAGGCGCATACCAGCAGCATGCAGGATATCAGTAAACGATGCGAAAGAGTCATAATCGGTTATTTATCGTAAAGCAATATTTACAGCACGATCACTTCGTGCGTATAATTCCTGTCTGCCTGGAAGTATACCTTTACATCACAGGCTTTGGTATCCACTTCGGTCATGAACTTGTAGCAGTAGTTCCACCGGTCGTTATTGGTAATGGGGCGCAGCTCCCAGAAGGAGAGCGGGGTAGCGCTGGTAGGGCGGGAGTTGTCCGCATTGGAGCTGCCCCACCATTCTTCACCTTCAGTGCCGTCTGCCGCTTTTACATTCAGGCGGAACTTGTAGCGCTCGTCGCGGCCCCATGATTCCTGCCTGAAGGTGATGGTCTGGTTGCTGGCCACAAAGGTGCCGTTGCCGGCATAGGAAAGGTCAAACAGGAATTTGTCGTCCGGTGCAAACCACAGCCCCATGCCGGTGATCTCGGTAACGGTGGCGGAAGTGTTGTTGAAATCCAGGCGCAGGCGGTACACCTTTGTACCGGTATGCGTGGACTCGCCGCCTTCTTTCAGGATGGCGCCGTCCAGGGAATAAGTGGTGGGCGTGCCGGTGGTGCGGTCCACGAAGTGGTAGGCGCCGTCCTTCAGGGAGGTATAGATCTCGAACACGCCGTTGCCGATACTTTTCAGCCGCAGGGCATTGGCCAGGTCAGTGCCGCCTTCGGTGGCTTCGCCGGTGAGGTACACATCCACCGGTATCTCTGCAAAGCCGTTGGGCCTTTCCACTTCCAGCAGGCGGGTTTCTGCGGCGGGCTGCACATTGTAGCCCTTGGCAGCCAGCACGGTCCATTTGAGCTTGCCGGTGCCCAGGGCAGGAATGCCTGCTGCGCCGGCAATGCTGTTCAGCTCCTTGTGGGAGAGGGTGAGTGTGTTCTGCACTCCGCCGCCGTCCGAAGTGTACTTGGCAACAGGATCGGAGAAGTCGCCGTCCTCCCTGTCAAAGGCCACTTCGTACAGCACCAGGGAGCCATCCTCGGCCCTGGCCTGGTCCCATTCAAAGCTCACGGTAGCGCTGGTGGTGGGCTGCAGCTTCACAAACTTGTTGTCTGTAGGAGCGGTGAGCCTGCCTACCGGCTGCAGGTTGGTGTTCAGCTTGTAATCGTCTTTCTTGCAGCCGTTCAGCAATATGCCCAGCATGAGCGGCAGCGTGGTAACTATGATGGCTATATGTTTGTTCATTGCTTGTAGGTTTTATGTTGTTTCAGCCTGGAAAGCTTCTACTTACCAGCCCTGGTTTTGTGAAAGGTTTTTGTTCTGGTCGCGTTCAAAGGTGGGCACCGGCCACAGGTAGTGTTTGGGTGCAGTGAAGCCCCTGTTCTCCACGATAATGTAGCCGTTAGGGTCCCGGTTAAATGCGCCGGAAGTCACTTTAATGCCCCGCACCGGCCTGTTCATCACTTCGTCTGCTATCTCCCAGCGGCGGATGTCGAATATGCGCAGGCCTTCAAAGGCCAATTCGGCCCTTCTTTCGCGGCGCACAATGGTACGCAGCTGCGCCTGGCTGAGACCTGCGTTGAACTCCGTGGCAGCGGCGTCCGTAAAGCCGGCGCGTACCCGCAATGCGCGAATGGTCTGGTTCCATACGGCGGCATCCAGCTGGCCCAGCTCGTTCTTTGCTTCCGCGTACATCAGCAGCACATCGGCATAGCGGATAAGGATCAGGTTCAGGCCGGACTGGTAGTTGGTAGCGGCGCGGTCGTAGTATTTATAGAAATAATAGCCGGTAGGCGAGGCGCCCTGGTCGTCCACGCTGTTGGTGGGCGGGTTGGAGCCGGGCTGTGTGAGAATGGTCTGCTCGTTGCCGTTAAGGTCCGTTACCGTAGAGCCATGATGCAGGATGGTGGCTTCAAAACGGGGGTCCCGGTTAGTGTAGGGATCGTTCTCGTTGTAGCCGGAGCCGGCCTCGCTGATGCCTTTGCCGTTCAGCATCACGTAATCGTCTACCAGGTCCTGGGTGGGCACCAGTACGCTCCTGAGCTGTGTTACCGTTTGCGGCATAAAGGAGCGTTGCCGGTCGTAGGTGCGGCCGCCGCCATATTGCAGGTCCAGGATCACCTCGCGGTTATATTCGTTGGCCACGGTAAAAATGCTGCGGTAGTCGGACATCAGGCCATAGCTGCCGTTTTCCGTGCTGTTGATAAGCAGTTCGCAGTCGCTGGCCGCCTGCTGCCATTCCCTGTTGTACAGGTGCACCCGTGCGCTCAGCGCAATGGCGGCGCCCCGGGTCACGCGGCCCCTGTCTTTTTCCTCGTACCCGCTGCCGCCGCTGTAGCTGTTGATGGGCAGGTGGGGCCGGATGGCGCTCAGCTCGGACTGCACAAACTGCAGCACCGTGCTTTTGGCGGTACGGCCAATGGTGCGGGACTCGTCGATGGATATCTCGTTGGTGAAAAAAGGCACATCCCCGTACCAGGTGAGCAGCTCGAAATAGGCAAAGGCGCGTATAAAGCGGGCCTCAGCCACAATGCGGCGCTTGAGCGTGCTGTCCAGCGCAGGCACCTTGTCAATGTTCTCCGTTACGATATTGCACCTGCGGATGGTGGTGTAATAAAAGCCCCAGGTATCGGTGACCCGCGCATTGGAGGGATCATACCCGCCGTTGGCAATGGCGGTCACGTTCTGGAAGCCGTTGCCGTTCACATAGGCGTTATCGCTGAGCCCTTCATTGCCAAAGAAATAATCGTCCTTGTACAGGTGCTCGTAGCAGGCGGAGAGCGCATCCAGCGCATCCTGCGCGTCCCGCCAGTAGGCCGTTTCCGTGAAGTCCCGGGTAATGGGCTGGTCCAGCTTGCGGCAGGAATACAGCAGGGCGGTGCATGTTATTATCAGGAGTAGTTTTTTCATTAGTCTGCTTTTTATTTAAGTCTTCCTACATCTTGCTTCTTGCTTCAAAACTTCAGGTCCAGTCCTACCGCAAACGTGGCGGCATTCGGATAGTTACGCCCGGCAATAGGATTATAGGCGCTGTTGGCCAGCTTGTCGTCGTACTGCGTAAATTCCGGGTCCACGCCCAGCTCGCGAAAGCGTTTGGGCATGATTGTGATGAGGTTCTGGCTGGTGAAGTATATCCTGGCGCGTTCAATATTCACTGCGCTGCTCACGGAGCGGGGCAGGGTATAACCCACCTGCAGGTTCTTGAGGCGCAGGTACTTGGTATCAAACATCCAGTAGTCCGAATAGGCGAAGTTGTTGGCATTGGCTGTACCAATGGTCAGGCGCGGGTAGGAGGCGTCCGGGTTGGTAGGCGTCCAGCGGTCCAGGTGCTGCACAAAGGCATGGTCCTCGTTGTTGTGGAAGGCTTCCACGATGTCGCCGCGCAGGAACTGGGACCGTTTGCCGACGCCCTGCCAGAACATGGTGAGGTCAAAGTTGCGCCAGGTCACATTGTAGTTGAAGCCGAACGTGTACCGCGGGAAGGGATTGCCGAACACATAACGGTCGTCCGCATCTATCACGCCGTCGCCGTTGCGGTCAATATACCGGATATCGCCGGGCATTACCTGCTGGTTATAGGCAAAAGGCACCTTGGGCGCGTTCTTGATATCGTCCAGGTTCTGGTACAGGCCATTGGATTTGTAACCAAAATACGAGGCAATAGGGAAGCCTTCCCGGATGATGTAGGCATAGTCGCTGCCGCGTATGGATTCCTGTCCGAATTTGATCACCTTGTTGAGGTTATCCGACAGGTTGAAGCCGAAGGCGTGATTAAAGCTGCCGGTACGGGTGCGATAGGTAACGGACAGTTCCCAGCCCTTGTTATTCACTTCGCCCACGTTTTCCAGCGGCGCGCCGGTGCCGGCGGTGCCAGGCACGGTCTGGAACAGGTAGATGCCCGTGGTGTTCTTGTTGAAATAGTCGAAGGAGGCGGACAGCGCGCCGTTAAAGAAATCGGCGTCCACGCCGTAGTTGGTCATGGAGGATATTTCCCATTCCAGCAGATCGTTGAAGGTAGAGAAGGTGGCGCCGGTAACGGGGGCATTGTTAAAGGAATAATGGCCCTGGTTGAGCGTAACCCTGGCCAGGTAGTTGAAGCCCCCGATATTGGAGTTGCCCACCTGCCCCCAGGAGAAACGGAACTTGAGGTTGCCGATATTGTTCTTTACATATTCCATGAAGGCCTCGTCTGTAATGCGCCATCCCAGCGAGAAAGCGGGGAAGAACTGCCAGCGGTGGCCGGGGGCCAGCTTGGACGAGCCGTCGTAGCGCCAGGTAAACTCTGCCAGGTATTTATCATCATACACATAATTCACGCGGCCAAACAGGGAGTTAAGGGCATAGAGATTCGGGTTCCTGATCTCGTTGTAATCGCCCAGGCTGCCGTAATTATAGGTGCCGTCGGGATTGGGGCGGTAGCCGCCGCCAATGGCCCAGTCATTGTCCAGGTTCGTGGTGCCGAAACGGTCTGCGCGCAGGCCGTAGTTCTCGTTAATGGCGTCGCTGCGCGCGCCTACCTGGCCTTTTACATAGTGCCTGCCAAAGGTGTTCTCGTATTCGGCCGTGGCATATACGTTGGTGTTCAGGTCCTTGTATTCCTGGTTGTGCAGCTCGTTATACAGCGGCGGGTTGGCCGTGGTGTAGTAAGGTGCGTAGGTGAATCTGTTGACGCGGCGGGTCTCGTTATCAATGTTATATACGCCGGAAGCGTTGAAGTTCAGCCGTACGTGCTTTACCGGCAGGATGGTCACATCCAGGCCGCCCATGAGGTTGTCCACTTCATTGAGCTTGTAGCCGCCTTCTGCCAGCTGGGCAAATACGCTGTTGCTGGTGAGGGGCGGCACCACCCAGTTGCCCAGGGAATCCTTGATAGGCGTGGTGCGGGGCACGCGCATGGCGTCGCGCATCATAAGGCCCATGTCAAATGGATGGGTGCGGAAGTAGGACCTGGTGTAGGCGATGTTGGCAGCCACCTTTACCTTGGGGCTGATGTCGATGCCGATGTTGGCGCGGGCGTTGTAGCGTTTGTAGTAGAACTTTTGATCGTCCGGCAGCCAGGAGTTCTGCAGCATGTTGCCCTGGTTCACGTATCCAAGGGACAGGAGGTAGCTGCTGCTTTTGCCGCCGCCGGTCACGCTCAGGCTGTGGTTTTGCTGGGGCGTGGTGTTGCGGATCATTTCCTCCAGCATGGCCGGTTCTGAACCACGGTTATGCCAGTACTGTATCTCTTCGGCGGAGAACTGCGGCGTTTTGCCGGAGTTCACCAGCGCTTCGTTCTTGAGGGTCATGTATTCCCAGGCCTCTACCTGTCGGGGCAGGGTGGTGGGCGTTTGCCAGCCATACATGCCGTTGTACTGCACGCTGGGCTTTTCGTCCTTGTTCCCTCTTTTGGTGGTGATGTAGATCACGCCGTTGGCAGCCTGTGAGCCATAAATGGCGGAAGAAGCGGCATCCTTCAGCACGGATATGCTTTCCACGTCGTAAGGGTTGAGGTTCTGCAAACCGGTGCTGCCGGCCTGTACGCCGTCAATGATCACCAGGGGCGCGTTGCCTGTAAGGCTGCCCACGCCGCGTATGTTGAGCGTAAGCTGGGCGCCCGGTTCCGCGGTGTTCTGCTGGATGGTGAGGTTGGGCGCCAGCCCCTGCAACGCCTGGAACATATTGGCGCTGGGACGGCTGGTAATATCCTTGGTAGCCACCGTGCTGATGGCGGCCGTTACCTGCGCTTTTTTCTGCGTGGTATAGGCGGTCACCACGATCTCGCCCAGCTCTCTGGAATCGGGGTTGAGCATAATGGTGATGTCAGTTCTGCTGTTGATCCCCACCTCGGCCGTTACGAACCCAACGGAAGAGCAGACCAAGGTACCATTGGCTTGCCCACTGGGGATCTTTAACGTAAAAAAACCCTGGTCGTTTGTAGTAGTGCCGATAGTAGCGCCTTTCAGGCGGATATTGACGCCGGGTATCCCTTCGCCTTTGTCGTCCACTACGCGGCCGTTGATGGTAACCTCCTGCTGCTGCCGGAACTCGGCCGCGGGATCGCTGTCCCTGCGCAGGATGATCTTGTTGTCGATCAGCTCAAAGTGCACACTGAGGGGGGAAAGAAGCATGGGCAGCACTTCGGCCAGCTGCCTGTCCTTTACGTTGAGCGATATCCTTTGAGCGGTTTTGATCAGGTCATTGGAATACACGAACACGTAGGGCGTCTGCTGTTCGATCTTTTCCAGCACCTGGTCCAGGAGCTCGTTCTTTACCTGCAGGCTCACGCGGCTTTCCAGCGGCGTAATGTTATCCTGCTGCTGCCGGCTGCTTTCCGGGGGCGGCATGCCATAGGCATAGGCAACTTGTGCTTTCACTTCCAGCATGTTCAGTAAGGTCATGCAGGCAACCAGCGGAAAGCACCACGAACGAAAAGCAGCAAGTAAGCGCGCTAGTATAGATTTTACATTCATAGCGTGGACTTTGGTTTACGAGTTGATGAATTGGTTGATTGACTTATTCGTTAATAACAAGGGTACTGTCTGTGATCTCATAGTGAAAAGGCCTTGACCGGGCCAGGTAATACATGATCTCCTGCAGCGAGTTCTGGCGGAAGGAGCCGGTAAGGCGGTAATGCCGCGGCGCATCGGCGGCAAAGTGGACTTTTTTGCCGAAGGTCCTTTCCAGCTCCATGCCTATGGATTCCAGGGTGGCATTGCGGAACACGAGGCGGCCCTCTGTCCATGCCTTATCATCTTCGCTGAAGGTGTTTTCCTTAACAATATTGCCGGTGTGGTGGCTGAAGGTCACTTTTACATCGGGCGTAATGAGGATGGTGTCCGGCTTTTTATGGCTGCCAGCCTCATATTTCGGAATGAAGGCCACCTTGCCGGTGGTAACGGAGGTCTGCACCGGCTCGTTCTCATACGCGCGGATGTTGAAGGAGGTGCCCAGCACCTTGATGGTGCCTTTGCGCAGGTGGATAATGAAAGGGCGGGCCGGGTTGTTGGCCACATCAAAAAAGGCCTCGCCTTCGAGGTACACTTCGCGGGAATCGCCGGTGAACACTTCGGGATAGGTGAGGCGGCTGTCTGCATTAAGCCATATCTTGCTGCCGTCCGTCAGCTCGAGGATGGCTTTGGTGGCTTTACCGTTTTGCCGGTTTTGCCAGTGTGCGGTGTCTGCGGCAGCCTGGGCGATCCTGCCGGCAGGTTGCGGACGGCGGAGGAGAAAAAACAGCCCCAGCAGCACCAGTACAGCGGCGGCCATGCTGCCGGCCAGCATCCAGCTGCGGCGGGAAGCACGTTGCTTTGGAGGGGTAACGGGCGTGTTGCCGGGTTGCTGCCGTACCCGGGCCAGCGTGCGTTGCAGGGCCAGCTCCGCATTGTCGGGCGTGCGGTTGCCATGCTCCTCGAAATACCGGCGGAGGATGGCATAACGCTCCCTTAAATGTTCGTGTGCCTGCAGCAAGGTGTCCAGCTCCTGCAATTCCCGGGTGGAAGCTTCTCCGGACAGCTTTTTGGCAACGAGGGCAATAAACAGGTTTTCGTTCATTATGATTAATAGTTAATTCCTAAGGGAAGGACAGGGGAACAGGGGAAATTACTTACAGGGATAATTAATAATCTGCCCAGGACCACTTGGCGTTTTACCTGAACGGGTTGGAGGCTTATATCTCCCGGTTTGTATACAAGCCTGCACCGGCATAGTTTTCTGCCGCGCGGCTCATGATCACCGGAGGGGAGACATTTTTTTTCCGCCTTTCTTATTATTGGAGAGATAGGGGCCGATGGTCTCATTGAGGCGGCGCATGGCGCGGAACAGCTGTGTTTCCACGGTACGGGGGGATATATTGAGTATCTCGGCCACTTCCTTATACTTGAAGCCTTCCTCTTTTATGAGCTTGAACACCTTGCGGCACTGGTCCGGCAGGCGGTCTACCTCCTGGTCCATTTTAAAGAGCACCTCTTTCCATTCCATGGTCCTTTCGGGATCAATGCTGTTAGTCAGCTGGGCGATGCCACTATCGGTAAGGGGGGTAATGCGCAGGGCGGAATACTGCTCCAGGTAGTTAAGAGAATGATTCCTGACAGCAATGAACAGGTATACTTCGAGGTTGTTGACGGCTTCCAGGGCCTCCCGCCGGTTCCATATCTTCACAAAGATATCGGACACGATCTCTTCCGCGGCTTCCCTGGACTGTACATATTGCAGGCTGAAACGGAGCAGCCGGTCATAAAAATGACGGAACAACTCCGAAAAGGCCTGTTCACTCCCATAACGTGCAACCTGCTGCTGCCACTCCTTAATATTAGCACTGTTCATACGCCGGCATTGGTGTATTTCCTTTATAGACAGGAAAAATAGGAAAAGTACTTACAAAAGGAGAAAAAATAATGTGCGGATGTGCAGATGAATGGAAGCGATTGTTAAATGATTTAAATAGCCAGGTTACAGGTTAATCATTCGCGGCATTTTATCTGCACATCCGCACATCCGCACATTAGCCCGCCCGCTTCAGCTCCTCGGAGCTGCCGGTCTGGCGTTCGCGGGCGCCTTTGATGTTGGTGTTGCCGAAGCGGTAGCTGATGGAAAGGGTGTAAATGGTGGTATTCCAGGTGTTGCGGATCTGTGTGTCCACGTTGTCGTATTTGGCGTAGCCTATGAACTGGCTGCCCCGGCGGATAAGGTTGCTTACGTTGAACTTCAGGGTGGCCTTCTTGTCCAGCAGGGGCTTTTGCAGGCCCAGGTTAATATCATACTGGGCTTTGCCCGCAAAAATGCCTTCTATGAAGGGGGAGTAGTAGTAACCGCCCAGCTCCGCCTTCATGTTGTGTGGCAGGGTAAAGGTGTTGGTGGTGTTGAAATAGTATTCCACCTTGCTGTTTTCCACGGTGGAGGTGCCCGTGCTCAGCGAAAAGCGGTTGTAATACATATTCAGGGTATTGCTGGAGCTCCACCATTTGGTGACCTCAAAGGGCAGGGTAAGGCTGAGGCTGTAGTTCTGCCGGTTATTGTAGTTCAGGTTGGTGCTGGTGGTGATCTTGGTGCTGTCGTCCTGGTACAGGTATTCGTTGATCACATCGCGGGTATAGCTGTAGCCTGCGGTGATGATGTATTTCTGCCTGAAGGTATAGGACAGCTCCGTATTATCCGTATACTCCGGCCGCAGGTAGGGATTGCCGCGGAAGTAGGTGTACTTGTCCAGGAAGAACAGGAAGGGGTTGAGGCCATTGTAGCCCGGGCGCTGGATACGCCGGGAGTAGGACAGGCCCAGCTTGTGGTTGTCGCTGAGCTTGTAGTCGGCGGACAGGCTGGGGAAGAAGTCCAGGTAGGAGCGCTTGATCCGGCTTTGCAGGCTCAGGGAGTTGGCGTCGGAAATGGTCTTTTCCATGCGCAGGCCGGCCTGCAGGTCTATTTTCTTCCACTCCAGTTTGTAGGTGCCGTAGGCGGCCAGGATGTTCTCCTGGTAAATGAAGCGGTCGCTCTGGGAAAGGGCCGGCACATATTCCTTGTTGATGAGCGAGTCATATGCCAGGCGGTTGTCCGTTTCCACGAAGGCGGCCTTGACGCCGGTCTCCAGCCTGGAATGTTTGCCAAGCGGCAGCACCAGGTCGGCCTTGATGCTTTTGATGGTTACGTTCGTTTGCCCGTGGTTACGGATGGCATGGGCATTGCGCACGACGTTCAGCTTGGTGTCGTAGATACTGTCGGAAAGGTTCAGGCGGCGGTTGTTGTGGAACCTGGCATAGTCTGCATCCACGCTTATTTCCGTGCCGACGGTATCCAGCTGGCCTTTATAGTTCAGGTTTACCGCTACATTGCGGAAGCGGTTGTTGTTGGTGGTAAGGGTATTGAGGATGGAGTCTATCCTGCCGGCGGTATTGCCAATGGAAGTGCCGCTGTAGATGCTGTTGCGGAAGGCATTGGCATAGCCATTCACCAGCACGCCCACGGTATGCTGCTTGCTGATGAAGTAGTCCATGCCGGCCTTGAAGGTGTTATTGGTAAAGCGGTTGCGCTGGAATATCTGCTGGTGGAACAGCATGGAATCTTCAATGGCAATATGGCGCCACAGCTGGCGGCGGGTAAAGAAGCGGCGGTCGCCATAGTTATAGTTGCCGAACAGGTTGAACCTGCTGGTGCGCCAGTTAAAGTTGCCGCCGGCATTGTAGATGGGGTAGCGCCCCATGCCCATGCTGGCATTAAGGGTGCCATTGATGCCGGTAAGCTGTCCTTTCTTGGTCTTGATGTTGATGATGCCGCTGTTGCCCGCGGCATCGTACTTGGCGCCGGGAGTGGTAATGATCTCTATCTGTGACACGGTTTCCGAAGGGGTGCTTTTCAACAGGTTGCTGAGCTGCTCGCCGGACAGGTAGGTGAGCTTGCCGTCTATCATCACGGTAACGCCCTGGTTGCCTTTTACCAGTATGTTGTCGTCCTTGTCTATGGTAACGCCGGGCGCTTTGCGCAGCAGGTCCAGCACGTTGCTGCCGGCAGCTGCAATGCTGCTTTCCACATTGAGGGTGGTTTTGCCTGCGCCGCGCTCTATGAACGGCTTTTGCGCGGTAACATTCACAGCCTGCAGGTTTTTAGCCTGCGGCAGTAACTGCAGGGTATGCAGCGCAATGGTCCGGTGCGCTGCATCAATGGTAAAGGGAGCGCTGAAAGCGGGTGCATATCCTAACAAGGTGGCCTGTACGAAATAGTGTCCGCCGGGGATATTTTCAAAGGCGGCATTGCCCTGCTCGTCGCTCAGCTCTCCTTTTACCAGGGAGGAATCCTTTACCTGGCGCACCAGCACGTTGGCAAATGCCTGGGGCTTGTTCTCCTTGTCTGTGATCCTGACGGTGATCCTGCCCTGCGTTTTTGACTGGGCATGCAATAGCTGGCAGAGAAAGAGCAAAAAAAGCCCGCTTAGAATACTTCTGATCATATTCACCAATAAATAAATAGAATGACGATGTTTGAATGCCTACAGTCCGATCTGCTGGAATCCGATGGCGCCTGCGCACCTCTTTTTCATGATCTCCCCGGGAATGCTGAAAGTGACCAGGTATAACGGCACCATTTCAGGGCGCAACTCTTCCGTTTCAGGGGGTGGTGACAGTAAAGAATGGTCTCTCCGGATACTGAATGCCAGTATCAGCAAACATAATAACAGCAGGAGAATTACCTTTCGCATTTGGAATTCTTTGATATAAAGACGAGCAAGATAAAAAAAGGTTGCACGGAGGGTTGGTAAAAGTGACGTAAACCTGTCTTGATCTATCAAGTAATTAATAATCAGTCATTTAAATAAATGGGAGGCGCTGCGGCCAGTAGCCCCCACCAGTACCTCACCAGGACCCGGACGCAGGGTTACCAGGATGTACAGAGGGAAAAACATGGGAAATACCGGGAAAAGATCGCACCCCGCCGGAAGTAAAAAAAATTTCAGGGCGGCCGTCCAATTGTTCCCTGTTCAGTCATTATTGAGGTATAACACAAAACTTCAAATTAAAACATCAATAACATGGAACAAAGATTAAATCCTTATGCAAAAGGGCTGGGCGCCATGAGGGCCGTATACGGTCTTGGCCTATATACAGAGAAGTCTCGCATTGAAAAGTCACTGGCCGCCCTGGTGTTCTTCCGGGTGTCGCAGATCAATGGCTGCGCTTATTGCCTGGATGCAGACGCAGCCAGCCTGCTGGCCAAAGGCGAGACCCCGCAGCGGTTGTTTGTGCTGAACGCCTGGCGGGAAGCCACCCTCTATACGCCACGGGAACGCGCGGCGCTGGGCTGGGCAGAAGCCGTTACCCTGGTAACAGACGGCCATGTGCCGGACGAAGTGTACGCGGAAGCGCGGGAGCAGTTCTCGGAGGAGGAGCTGATAGACCTCACCATGGCGGTGCTGACCGTTAACTGCTATAACCGGGTGAACATCGCTTTCCGTATTACATCCGGCACGCACGAGCCGGCAGTGCTGGAAGGGAATAAGCAGGGGTAGAAGCAGAAAGGAAGCCGGACTTGTAAGTAAAGTACTCCAGAAGTGACGCACTTTTGGAGTACTACAATCCGTTTTACAGATAAACTACTTCAATATCCGCTGCACCGTTAGCGCCGATCTTTGCTCCAGCAGTACGGTTCTGCCATTGCACAGCTCTTCCAGCAGGCCATCCTTTGCATAACGGATGGTAAGCAGCTCCAGCCCTTCGTTGTAGGACAGCTTGAAATCCTGGTGCAGCGCTTTTATAAGCTGCTCTATCTTTTCAGGATTGTTGTCAATACAGCAGGAAAAGCTGATGGCTGCGTTCTGCATCAGGTTGATCTTGATCTTCAGGCTGTGGAAGATGTCGTAGATGTCGCTGATCTTATCCTCTGTAATAAAGGCATAGTCGCGGGAGGTAACGGTAATGAGCACCTGGTTCTTCTTGAGCACAATAACGGGCGGCAGCTGCGCATGGTCCGCATCCTCTTTAATGAGGGTGCCGGGCAGGTCTTTATTGAGAAAGCATTTTACATACAGCGGTATCTGCTTGTTCTGCAGGGGCTTGATGGTTTTGGGATGTATTACCTGCGCGCCGTAGTAGGCCATTTCTATCACTTCACTGTAGCTGATCTCCGGGATATTGACGGTATTGGGGAACAGCTTGGGATCGGCATTCTTCAGCCCTTCCACATCCTTCCAGATGGTCTGGCTTTCTGCGTCCAGCATATTGGCAAATACGGCGGCGGAATAGTCGCTGCCTTCGCGGCCCAGGGTCACGCTTTCATTCTGGTCCGTGCTGCCGATAAAGCCCTGGGTGATCACTACGTTCACCTCGTTGAACAGGGGCAGCACCTTTTCCGTTACATTGCGCTGGGTAAAGGCCCAGTCTATGTTGGCGTCCCGGAAATTATCGTCGGTACGGAAGATATCCCTTACATCTATCCAGCTGTTGGGGATGCCGGCCTGGCTGAACCAGGCGCTGATAATGGCGGTGCTGAGCAGCTCGCCAAGGCTTACCAGCTGGTCATAGTAATAATCGTAGCTGCGCATGGGCTTTTCCCCCAGCGTCCATTCCGCTTCGGTAAAGAACTGTTGCAACTGCCGGAACAGCGGATGCTCCCGGGTACCCAGCAGGGCGCCGGCCACTTCCAGGTGCTGTTGCTCGATATTGTACAGCAGCTGGGCGGCTATTTCCCGTTTGCGCAGGAAGAAGCTCTGCGCCACCTTTTCCAGCTCGTTGGTGGTTTTGCCCATGGCGGATATAACGATCAGCAGCTTTTCATCAGGAAAAGACTGCACGATGGCGCCCACCTTGTGGATACGTTCAATACTTTCTAAACTTGCGCCGCCAAACTTGAAAACCTTCATGGGCTGAATATTCGTATGTTGAAAAAATATTTGGCAAATTACGGCAACTTTAAAATTGTTTTAAAATCTGTTTACAGGAAAATGACAGTTTAATTAAAATAGCCCTATTTCCTTTATATTCGTTCCATCCAAATCATGATAACCATATGAACAGCAAGCAAAAGGTGATGACCTTAGATGAATTTACTATCCAGGAGCTCAGGAATTATCCAGGTGCTACGGGCCAGCTATCCGGTTTGTTGCGGGATATAGGGCTGGCGGCCAAGCGTGTGAATGTAGAAGTAAACAAGGCCGGGATTGCCGATATACTGGGCGAGGCCGGCAAAACCAACGTACAGGGCGAGTCCGTGAAGAAGCTGGACGAATTTGCCAATGAACAGTTTATCAGCTCCCTGCAAACCAGCATCTACTGCTGCGGGGTAGCCTCTGAAGAGAACGAGAATTTTATCGCTTTTAATGACGAATATTCCAAACAGTCCAAATACGTAGTGCTGCTGGACCCCCTGGACGGCTCCAGCAATATAGATGTGAACGTTTCCATCGGCACCATTTTCTCGGTGTACCGGCGCCTGAGCCCCAATGGCAGCCCCTGCCAGCTGGAAGACTTCCTGCAGCCCGGCACCCAGCAGATAGCTGCCGGCTATATCATATACGGGTCGTCTACCATGCTGGTATATGCTACCCGCCGCAGTGTGCAGGGCTTTACCCTGGACCCCTCCATCGGGGAGTTCTGCCTGTCGCATCCCAACCTGAAATGCCCGCCGGAAAGCGATATCTTTTCGGTGAACATCGGGTACTATCATATGTACGACCAGCCCATCCGCAGGGCCATAGACCACTTCCTGGCACGCAATGAGCGCGACAAGATATACCGCCACCGCTTTGTGGGCTGCCTGGTAGCCGAAATACACCGTACCCTGATACAGGGCGGCATTTTTATGTACCCGGCTTTCGGAAAGTTCTCCTCCGGGCGCCTGCGCCTGTGCTATGAATGCAATCCCATGTCCTTTATCATGGAAAAGGCAGGCGGCGTGGCCATGGCCAACGGCCGGCAACGCCTGCTGGAACTGAAGCCGGTACAGCTGCACCAGCGCGTGCCTATTTTTATCGGCTCCAAAAGCATGATGGACGTGTGGCAGCAGATCGTGACCAACCACCGGGAATAGCACAAATATTAAAAACAGGTACAATACTTGCTAAACTTCCGTCGTTTTAATTCGTCTAAACGATAAAGGTTTTTTTTCATTATCAACAAGTATATGGTTATCAGTAAGCCAAGCAAGATCGTACTTTTATTGCTCTCTCTCTTCCTGGGCGTGCAGGCCTGGGCCTGCCACCGCACCCTGCCGGGCGACAGTTCCGATATTGGCGGCAGCATGGAAGAGCAGATCCTGTATTACACGAACAAATTCCGGAAATCCAAAGGATTGCCTCCTCTGCAGCTGAACGAAACCATCAGTCGCGAAGCGCGGGACCACAGCCGCGACATGGCCAGCGGCCGTACCGGTTTCGGGCATGAGGGCTTTGAGGAAAGGGTGGACCATGTGAGCAAAAAGCTGGGCAGGGTAGCTTCTGCAGCGGAAAATGTGGCTTATGGCAACCTGGATGCAGCAGGCGTGGTGAACGGCTGGATCAAGAGCCCCGGCCACCGCCGCAACATGCTGGGCAACTATAACCTGATCGGTATTGGCGCCGCCAGGGGCAAGGGAAAGATCATTTTCTTCACACAGGTGTTCATTAAAAAGTGAAAGGTAAGGGTGAAGGGTGAATAGTGAATGGAAGTGTCAAGCATGAATAACGTAATTAAAAAAAACATGCCTACGTTCTTTCACCTTTCACCCTTCACCCACCCTTCACCTTTCACCCACCCTTCACCCTTCCCTATCCACTTTTTCACTACTTTTACGAGATGAACAAGCATACGATGATCACCGTGAAGGACCTGGTGAAGCAGTATGGCGATTTTACTGCTGTGAAAGGCATCAGCTTCGAGGTATATGAAAACGAGATATTCGGCCTGCTGGGACCTAACGGCGCCGGGAAATCCACGACGCTGGAGATCATAGAAACGCTGCGGGAAAAAACCTCCGGGCAGGTAACGGTAGATGGCTTTGACCTGGACAAAGACCCGGACAACATTAAAAAGATCATTGGCGTGCAGCTGCAAAGCGCCGGCTATTATCCCAACCTGAACCTGGTGGAGCTGATCGCCCTGTTCAGCGGCCTGTATAACCGGCCGGTGGACGCCAAAGACCTGCTGGCCCGGTTTAACCTGGAAGACAAGGCCCGCGCCAAATTCAAGGAGCTGTCCGGCGGGCAGAAACAGCGCTTCTCCATTGCCACTACCCTGATCAACCGTCCCAGGATCATATTCCTGGACGAGCCTACCACCGGCCTGGACCCCCAGGCCCGTCGCAACCTGTGGGAGCTGATACAGCAGGTAAGGGCGCAGGGCACCACCGTGGTGATCACCACCCACTATATGGACGAGGCGGAATTCCTTTGCGACCGCTGCGCAATTGTGGACAGGGGCCAGATCATTGCCCTGGACTCCCCGGATGTTTTGATAGACAAGCTGGTGGCCGGCGGCTTCGAACGGAAGAAGGAAGTGAAGAAGGCCAACCTGGAAGATGTGTTCCTGCACCTGACCGGGCGGGAGCTGCGGGAGGAGTAGGTGAATGTGCAGGTGTGCGGATGTGCAGATGGAGGATGTTATGATGGATAAATTAAATGAAGCATATATATGGAAGAGCTGCAATACCCCATTGGCAGGTTCAGGGCGCCGGAACAGGTAACGGCGGCGCAGCTAAAGGGATATATCAGCGATATACGCCATTTGCCCACACTGGTAGAGATGGCCGTACAAAACCTGGATACCTGGCAGCTGGATACCCCGTACCGGCCGGGCGGATGGACCGTAGCGCAGGTAGTGCATCACCTGGCAGACAGCCACATGAATGCCATCACCCGTTTCAAGCTGGCCCTTACCGAGCCGCAGCCGGTCATAAAACCTTATGATGAAGCTGCCTGGGCCCGCCTGCCTGATGTGGCCCGTACCCCCGTGAACGTGTCCATCACCCTGCTGCACGCCCTGCATACCCGCTGGGTACACCTGCTGGAAAACCTGGCTCCGGCAGACTGGCAAAAGACCTTTGTACACCCGGAGCATAACATTACCTTTGACCTGCAGACCACTGCCGCCAATTACGCCTGGCACGGCCGGCACCACCTGGCGCACATTGTGGGGCTGAAAGAAAGAAAGGGTTGGGCGGAGTAAACACCTGTTTTAATCATCCTGCTTCAAACATCATATTTTGAAACTATGTCATCGCTGGACTGGAAACTATTGCACTCGGAATACCTGTACAAAGACGATTGGCTGACTGCCCGCAAAGACCGCTGCCTCACGCCTGCCGGCAAGATCGTGGACCCCTATTATGTGCTGGAATATCCCAACTGGGTAAACGGGGTGGCCATGGCAGCAGACGGAAAGGTGATCATGGTAAGGCAGTACCGTCACGGCTACGGGCAAACGATCCTGGAAATACCGGGCGGCGCCATGGACCCTACAGACGCTTCGCCGGAAGCCGCAATGCGCCGTGAGCTGCTGGAGGAAACCGGCTATGCCTTTGAGCAGCTTACCCTGCTGGGCGATATCTGCCCCAATGCTGCATCCAGTAATAACCTCACGTATATGTTCCTGGCTACCGGCGGTAAAAAGGTGCAGGACCAGCAGCTGGACCAGAACGAGGAAATCGAGATCGTGCATATTACCCTGGATGAGCTGGCGCAGCTGGTGCAAGCCAACCAGATCCGGCAAAGCCTGCACGTTACCTGTATTTATTATGCAATGCAGGAAATAGCAAGAAGGAAGTAGGCTATATTACCTCCCCTACCACGAAAAAGCTGCCGCATACCAGTATCAGGTCATCTTTATGGGCATGCTGCCTGGCAGCGTGCAGGGCTTCCTGTACGGAGGGGTAGGCGTGTCCCTGCAGTCCGTAGCGGGCAGCCAGGGCAGCCAGGGTATGCTCGTCCAGCGCACGGGGTATCTGCGCCCGGCAAAAATAGTAGGTAGCCGTAACAGGCAGCAGGGCCATCACCGCTTCCACCGCCTTGTCCTTTACAAAGCCCGTAACAATGTGCAGCTGTTGGTATACGGTATGGCGCAGTTGCTGTATGATCTCCGTAATACCGGCCTCGTTATGTCCCACATCCAGCACGGTGAGCGGGTGCGTGTCTATTACCTCCCAGCGGCCGCGCAGGCCGGTGAGCTTCCTTACATGCGACAGCCCTTCGTGTACGGCCTGCTCCGGTATATTCCAGCGCCGCTGCTGCAGGACCTTTATAGTGCTCAGCACTGTCATGGCGTTCTTTTCCTGGTATTGCCCGCCCAGGTCAAGGTGAATATGCTTCAGCTCGCCCTGCCCGTGGTAAACCAGCCCCAGCTGCAGGCCGGTGCCCGGCTGGCTGGGAGAGCGGGTGCTTTCCTGCAGCAGCCATTCCTGGTCTGCAAAATGGATCGGGGCTTCCATGGCCTGCGCTTTTCTCAGGAACACATGCCTTACCTCAGGCTGCGTTTCCCCGATCACTACGGGTACGCCCTGCTTGATAATGCCCGCTTTCTCGGCAGCAATTGCCGGCAGGGTGTTGCCCAGTATGTGCATATGGTCGTAGCTGATGTTGGTGATCACAGACACTTCGGGGGTGATCACGTTGGTGCTGTCCAGCCGTCCGCCCAGGCCGGTCTCTATAACGGCAATGTCTACCTGCTCCAGGGCAAAATAATGAAAGGCCATGGCCACGGTCAGCTCAAAGAAGGAAGGCGCCAGGGAGCTTATGGCGCCCTGCATCTGCGCTACAAATTCCACTACAAAGCTTTCCGGTACCAGCTGTCCGTTTACTTTTATGCGTTCGCGGAAATCTTTCAGGTGGGGGGAGGTGTATAGTCCTGTTTTATACCCGGCCTGCTGCAGCACCGCCGCCAGCATATGGCTTACAGAGCCCTTGCCGTTAGTGCCGGCCACATGCACGGACCTGAATTTATGCTGGGGATGGCCCAGCAGGCTGCACAGCTCCAGGGTATTATGCAGGTCGTGCTTCAAAGCCGCAGCGCCCACCCTGGTAAACATGGGCAGGTGCTGATACAGGTAATCAACAGTTTGCTGGTAATCCATAAAAAAATGCAAATTCAAATCCCGAAACTCAGGGCAAAGTTCAAATTCCAAACTCCAATTTCCAAATTTCAGCCTATGCGGATGGCCGCCTGCCTGAACGCTGCCGGTTAACAGTTCAGGATATTGCGCCCTGGTTGAGGACGTGTAATTTCCCGCCTAATAAGGCGGGCATTCCACCTGGTGCAGCTGCTTGCGGTACCGGCCCCCGGAGCGCCCGCCTCCTTTGAAGCGGATAGGTACCACCCGCAGGGCAATGAACGCATCGGCGTGGTTTACCCGGGAGCGGAGCAGGTTGGAAAGAATGCTGGCGGAGCCAATGATCAGCGGGCCGGCACGGAAGCCCACGCCGGCGTCTACCTGGCCAAAGCGGTTGAGCACAAAAGGCATGTACGCGCCAAAGTGCCGGCTGTCAAAACGCGGCGTTACCTGCAGCTGGGTGATCGCGTAGTTCTTGCTTACATCGCTCCTGCCGGTAAAAAGGCCTATCACGGCATTGGCGCTGACAAAGAAGCGGCCGTCTATATTGTAATCGCCCGTCAGGTGCAGGGCGGTGGGAGATGCCATGTAAAATGCATCATAGGTGGGCATGGGCGTGAAGTAGTCTTTTACGCGGCGGTAATAGCGCTGCCAGCCTTCGTTATTGCGGTACCTGACAGAGTCCGGGTTGATGCTGGCCGTTTGCAGGTTCAGGTCTGCATTGATGGGCGCTTTCTTGTAAAAAACGCCGCCGATATCAGTAACAGAAGCGCCTATACGAAGCTTGTATTCTTCCGCCTCGGGGTTCCAGGCATCGGAATCGTAGCTGCCAAAGCCGTCGCTGCCGGGCCGCCATTCATAGATCACGCCGAGGTCCAGGCCTACGCCGGGGTTCTCAAACAGCTTGAAGTTACGGATATCGGGATCTTCCCAGTTGTCCAGCTGCTCATTATAGGCCACTTTAAGGGTGCCGCTGTAAATGGTGGCGTCGGTACGGCTGTTCATCACAAAAGTGGCATTCTCCACTACGGCGTAGCCGGCGGCAATGCCGCTCAGGTACTTGAGGGTAACGCCGGCTTTCCAGCGGTTCACGCCGTCGTCCTTTATAATGCGGGCGTAGCTGAGGCCCAGTTCATTCCAGCTGTGGGCAAAAAAGCTGCCATAGTCTACGGTATAGTTGCGTCCTGTAAAGCGGGGATTGGGATAATTCAGCCCGAAGAAATTGGCAATGCCGGTTTCCACGTTACCTGCATTGGCTACGCCCCGTATGCGCCAGGTAAAGGCCAGGGCCTGCCGTTCATCAATAGCGTAAAGCACGGAAGGCATCAGCACTTCCGCCATGCCCCAGCCGTACTGGCGGCGGGAGGCGCTGGTGTCCAAGAAATAATCACGGTTGCGGCGGAAGGTGTCCGGCTGGTTGAACAGGACGGACTTTGGAAAGCTGATGTAGGTGTTGCCGCCTTTCACATCGGCGCCAATAATGTTGACATCCCATTTATAACGGGAGCCGGCGGCTGCCGCAGGATTGTTCAGTACGCCGTAAATGCCCGCATAGTTACTGGTGTGAAATCCGGCAAAAGACTGGGCGTTCGCGTATTGGGCAAGCAACAGCAGTCCCAGGGCGGCAATGAAAAATGTTCGCATAGTATTATTCCGGGCTATGAAAGTGAAAAGTAAATAGTGAAAGGTGAAGGATTGTGTTATGTGCCGGTCCCTGCCTGTTCACTATTCACTTTTCACTATTTACTTTCACGGCCTTATTGTACTTTAAAATAGAATCGTATTGTCCCAAACTGCACTTCCGGCGCATCGGGGCTTGCATTGTATTTTATTTCCCGTGCGGCCCTTCTGGCAATATCAATGAGCCTGGAATTATTGAGCGTTGAGCCACGAAGGCTGTGGGTTGCTTCGATCACATTGCCCTGCCGGTCTACTTTTATATTAATGGCTATATAGCCGGTCTCGTTCCCGTTATAGGTAGGCTGCGGTCTGCTTACCAGCGATCTGCCGCGCAGGCGGAAGTCGCTGCGGCCGCCTCCCAGTCCGCCACCCGTATAACCGCTGGCGTTAGGGTCGCCGTTGATCTGCCCGCGATCACCCGGGCGACCGGTATTGCCCTCCCCGGCAGCGTTATTGGAGCTGCCGGCATTGTTGCCGCTGTTGGCGTTATGGGCGGTGCCGCCGCTGTATACCGCTTTGGGCTTGGGAGCGGGCGGTACCGGTGCGGGCGGATTCTCTGATTTTTTCTTGGTGGTTTTGGCGGGCCTGGCATCCAGGTTCTTCGGCATTTCCTTTGGCCTTTCCACCGGCTTTTCCGGCCTGGTGATTTCGGGGGCTGCTTCTTCATCCTGGGTAGCAATGTCCTGTGTTGCAGCATCGTCCTGCGAAGGCGCCGGTTCATTTTGCGGGGTGGAAGCATTCGGGGCCGCACTGCTGGGCGGGTTGGGATTGAGCGGTTGTTCGTCGCCCATTCCTTCATCGGAGGTGCCCAGGTTCACTTCCATGCCCAGGTCCTGGTCTGGCAGGGGCGGAGGCGCAGAAAAACCGGCAAACACCAGCGCTGCTAACAGCAACGCGTGCACGCCAATGGTTATACCCAGCGCTTTCATGTTTTTCTGATGATCCTTTTCCTGCATAATGACCAAAAATAATGTTTTTGTTAATTACTTCAGCAGCTGGGGGCAAACCGCAGGATGGCGGCGCAGAAAGCACCTGCGTACCAGCGTGTTACCTTTCAATATCGCCAAAACGCACGCCTAAAAAACGCCGGCCGGGCCACCGCGCCCGGCTCCTGCAACATCATAGCGGCCGATCACCCTTCCAATAACGATACCGCATAGCCGGGTATTGCCTGCCGGGAGCGCTATGGCGGCATTTGCCGCCTAAAGTCCTTTTTTAAGTAGGTATATATGGCTGCCCCTGACCAGTAATACCGGCATGGCCGGCTTTTTTACCTGTTTTTTACAACTTTTTGGTACATCCAGCCATAGCCGGCGGCGGTGAGCGCACAGCCGGCTGCCACTATGTACCACCAGCTGGTAAAGCCCAGTTGCTGCACTGTATAGGCGCCCAGGGAGGGGGAAATGATCTGCGCCACGGAGTAGGCAATGGTATACAGGGCGGCATACTGCCCCCGGTTATGGTCTGCGCTGCGGCTGATCCAGAAGGCGGTCATGAAAGGCATGCTCAGCATTTCGCTGAGGGTGAACAGCAGTATGAAGATAACGGCCACGATGCCGGCGGCCGGCAGCAGGTTAAAGCTCAGGTAAGCCAGGCCATTGAGCAGGATGCCCCGCCAGATATAGGCGAGGGGATCTTTCCTGCCTTCCAGCCTGTACACCAGCACCATTTCCAGCAGGGCCACCAGCAGCCCGTTGAGCGCCAGCGCCAGCCCGATATACAGCTCCTGCAAACGCAGTACCGTTTTGAAATACACGGACACCAGGGAGGTGAGCTGGAAGAAGCACATGGCATAGCAGCATACCAGCACAATAAAGGCCAGGTACAGGGTATCCCGGTACACGGAAGGGCCTTTTACGGCCGGGGGGTCCTTACCGGGAGCGGCGGCCCCGGGCCTTGCCCTGACCGGGGGCAGGAATATGCGCATCAGCAGGGCAGCGGCAATGCAGGTGAGCCCATCTGCCCAGAAAAGAAAGCGGTAGCTGACAGCAGCCAGGATGCCGCCCAGCGCCGGGCCTATGGAGAAGCCCAGGTTCACGGCCAGCCGGTTGAGCGAGTAGGAGCGCACCCGGTTCTCCGGCTTGCTGTACCATACCACGGCGGCCCCGTTGGCCGGCCGGAAAGCTTCGCCTACCATGCTGAGCACAAAGGTGCAGAGGCTGATCTGCAGCAGGGTGCGCATATGGCCCAGCACAATGAACAGCAGCCCGTTGAGCAGCAGGCTCCAGAACTGCACGGGGTAAAAGCCGATACAGTCTGCCAGCCGCCCGCCGGCCAGCGCGCCCAATATGGCGCCAATGCCAAACATGGCCAGCACCAGCCCGGCTTCGGACAGGCTGAAGTGCAGGTGCTGCGTGAGGTAAATGGTCAGGAACGGCATCACCATATTGCCGCTGCGATTGATAAGCAATATCAGCGACAGCCACCAGGTGGAACGGCTCAGACCGGAAAAAGCTTTTTTGTACAGCGAGAGCAAGGTACAGTGTTTTCAAACCTGCCCGGCTTTCATTATTTATCAGGCCCGGCAGGCGCAAGATCGGTTCAGTGCGCAAAATCGCTGGCGTAATCGCCTTTGATCCTTTCTATCGGCGGGTTGAAGTAGCCGAACTTCAGGTCCGGGAACTCTTCCCGGATCAGCTCCAGCAGTTGCTGCATGCCCAGGCACTCGCCGGTGTCGGTAATGCCCAGTTTGCCCAGGTACCAGTCAGGGTCAATATTGAAATTGCGCCATTGTATCATGCGGAGGCCGGTATCCTGTATGAGCCTGCGCAGCGCTTCATATTCGGCCACGCTGTCTGTCATACCGGGGAACACGAAGTAGTTGATGGAGGTCCAGCCCCCGAAATCCCGCACTATTTTCAGGCTTTCCACGATATCGTCAAAAGTATAGTTATTGGGACGGTAGTAGGGGGTGTACCATCTTTCCTGTACGGAGTTGGTACTTACCCTTATACTGTTGAGGCCGGCCTCGCAGAGCGCGCGCACGGCATCGGGCCGGCTGCCGTTGGTATTGATATTGATGCTGCCTTTGGCAGTGTGCCTGCGGATCTCCAGGATAGATTCGCGGATGGTTTCCCACATCAGCAGCGGCTCGCCCTCGCAGCCCTGGCCAAAGCTCACAATGGGGAAGGGGGCGGTTTCCAGGTGCGGCACGGTGTATTCCACGATCTCTTCGGCCGTAGGTTTGAAGCGCAGCCGGTCCTGGGTGGACACAATGCTTTCCTCCTCCGGCTGGAAGGAGATGCAGCCCACGCAGTTGGCATTGCAGGCGGGCGAGGAGGGAATGGGGCATTCCCAGCGTCCCATAAAATAGTTGCGGGCGGCGGGGCAGTGATAGGTAAGCGCGCAATTGTCCGCCAGGTGCTTTACCAGGCGGTTGTGCGGGTAGGCTTGCAGCAGCTGTTTTACGCCCTGCTTCACCTTTTTGTCGTCAAAGCCGGCGCATTCCTGGCGGATATCCTGCTCTATACGGGTGGCCGGCACATAGAATTTGCCATCCAGCCAGCCCACGGCCGTGTAGCAGAACAGCGGCAGGGTGGGCGCATCCGGCAGCGTTTCATATGCTGCCAGGTAAAAACCGGTGTGTGCGGGCGGGATAAAGGCGGCTACAGCCCATCCTTTTTCGCATAGCGCCATTTGGCCAGTGGCATCTATGCCAATGCCCCGGCGCCCCGGCAGCTCGTACAACTGGCCTCCTTCGGGCAGGGGTATCCATTCTTCCAGGGGAATGGGCAGGGCGTCCCAGCCGCTGCGGCCGGTGACGTGGAGGGAGGTATCCTCAAAAATATTCCCCTTTCCGTCGGAGTAAAGTATGTAAGGTGCGCGTTCCGGTTGCATGTTCTTTTTTTAAATGGCGAGGCGGCTCCTGCAGAAACCGTTGATCTCATCTTCCTTGATGCCGGGTATGTCGTCCAGCACTTCCAGCTGCAGTATCTTGTTGTTCTTAAAATCGATGGTCAGCAGGTCGTTCCGCAAAACTACGTTATTGAGCTGGTTCCAGGCTACTGCGCGGCTGGAAAAGGCAGCCGGCAGCAGGATGCCGGCAATGTCCATCAGCACATATGCGGGTTTGAGGATATTATGCTCTGCCCAGCCGATATAGGCCAGCCCCAGCCCTACCAGCAGCTGCAGTATCCCGATGAGGGGCTGCATATGCCCCAGGAAGTAAAGGCAGGCGCTGCAGCATACAAACACCTGCACGATCCGCATCAGGGTATTGACGCCGGAGAAATTGCGGAAACGCCGCATCATGAATGGAAACAGCAGGCTGGCCAGCCCCACCAGCAAAAAGTAGAGGGCCATGCCCCAGCTGGGCTGCCGGCTGTTGTAAATACCAATGGCATTGAACAGGAACAGGAGCCCTGCCATGCCATGCATCACAGGTTGCAGGCGCAGGCGGGTAACGGTATTGGGATGCAGTATCCGTATTCTGTATGCAGACATCTCGGTGATTAATTATTGCTCACAAGCAGATTGCACAGTTTGAAGAGCACGCGGGCGCCTACATTGGCATCCCATTCGTCGTGGGAGGTGCTTACTTCATTCAGGTCAAAGCCAATGAGCTGGCGGCCGGAGGCCAGCAACCTCCTGAACAGGTAAAATACCTGCTCCGCTTCAAAACCGCCCGGCACGGGGGTGCCGGTGTGCGGGCAAAGCTTCGGGTCCAGCCCGTCTATATCAAAGCTGATGTGCACCTGCTGCGGCAGCTGTTCTATAATGCTGTCGCAAATGCTGCGCCAGTGCTCGCCTTCGTATTGTCTTTCCTTGATATCCCTGTCAAAAAACGTAACAACGCGGCCGTTGCTTTCCTTTATATAGTCCAGCTCCTCCTCGCAGTAGTCGCGTATGCCTACCTGCACCAGCTTGCTGACCTGGGGCACTTCCTGCAGGGCATTGTACATGATGGAAGCATGGGAGTACTGGAATCCTTCATAGCCGTTGCGCAGGTCGCAGTGAGCATCTATCTGCAGAATGCCGAAGTCGCCTTTCTTTTCTCCCAGGGCCTTGAAAAAGCCCAGGGGGGTGCTGTGGTCGCCGCCTACCAGTCCTACCAGCTTGCCGGTGTTCAGCAGGGCCAGGGTCTGGTTGTACACCCATTCATTCATCACTTTGGTGCCGGTGTTCACATCTACCAGCGTTTTTTTCAGGAACTGGTTCTCGCTTACATCGCCGCCTTCGGTGAGGAACTTGATATACAGCTCGGCTTCCTTGCGGAGGTAATCGCTGCGGAGCAGCAGGTGCTTGTCCGGCTCGCGCATGAAGAAGCCCTTTTTCCATCCGTCCTGCACATCGGGATCATAAAGATCTACCTGGAAAGAGGCTTTAAATATGTGCTCGGGACCGCGTGCGGTGCCGTTGGCATAGGACACGGTCACTTCCCAGGGCACGGGCAGCAGCACCAGCCTGGCTTCCTCTTCCGTGAAAGGCAGCCCGAAGATGTTATTGGACAATATCCCTACCGAATTAGGGTCAAATTGTGATAGATCGGCCATGATGTGAGTTGTTCATTTTCATAATCCGGCGCAAAGATAGCAATCTTGGATAAGACCTGGCAGGTTTTCAAAACCTGCCAGGTTGAGTGAAATTGCCTTTTATATAAAAATTAAGGAAACGAAAGGCCTTTTTGCGTTAATTTTGCGCTGGCGTAAGGAAGCATGCCGAAATTTTAACAGCTATGAAGAAAACAAATATCGTTTTACTGGTGGTGATCGCAGTGGCCATAGGCGTAATTGTAACAATGGCGGGCGATTTCAGCACCTATGAAACATTTGCAACGGCCAGGGAGAAAGAAGGAAAGGAATACCACATCATCGGTGTACTGGACAAGGAAAAAGCACTAACCTACGACCCGGTAAAGGATGCCAACTATTTCTCTTTTTACATGAAGGATAAAACCGGTGAAACCCGTAAAGTGATCTTTTACGGCACCAAGCCCACCGATTTTGAGAAGGCTGAGCAGCTGGTGCTGACCGGTAAAATAGAAGGGGAGGAATTTCATTGTAACAAAATACTGATGAAGTGCCCGTCTAAGTACAAGGACGACCAGGTAGCCATGAGCACCAGGCAAATGTAGGCCGTCGCTATTCACTTCATCTAATACAGCACAACGTCTTGGAAACAAAATACATAGGGGAACATCTGCTACCCGGCCAGTTAGGTCATTTTTTCGCCGTACTGTCATTTATCGCATCCCTGGTAGCCACTGTCGCATACTACAACGCTGTACGGGCCAGGGAAGCGCCGCTGGAAGCTTCCTGGAAGCGTCTGGCCCGCTGGGCCTTCCTGGTGGAGGTAATGTCTGTATTTGCCGTATTCAGTATCTTATACTACATACTGTATAATCACTATTTTGAATATAAATACATCTGGCGCAACTCTTCGCGTACGCTGGAAGCCAAGTACCTGTTGTCCAGCTTCTGGGCCGACCAGGAGGGCAGCTTCCTGCTGTGGAGCATGTGGCATTGCGTGCTGGGCATTATACTGATATTTACCTCCCGGAAATGGGAGGCGCCGGTAATGACGGTGGTATCCTTTGCCCAGCTTTGCCTGGCCAGTATGCTGCTGGGCATTTATATACTGGGCTACCGGGTGGGCAGCAATCCCTTCCTGCTGCTGCGGCAGGCAGAGGAGAACATTGGCCTGCCCTGGACCACCTCGCCTAATTACCTGAGCATGATACGGGACGGCAACGGGCTGAACCCGCTGCTGCAGAACTACTGGATGGTGATACACCCGCCGGTAACGTTCCTGGGCTTTGCTTCCATGGTGGTGCCGTTTGCCTTTGCCTTTGCGGGCCTGTGGACGCGGCAGTACAAGGAATGGATCAAACCCGGCCTGCCCTGGGCGCTGTTTGCTGCCATGATGCTGGGCATCGGCATCATGATGGGCGCTGCCTGGGCCTACGAGGCCCTTACATTTGGCGGCTACTGGGCCTGGGACCCGGTGGAGAACGGCTCCCTGGTGCCCTGGCTTACACTGATAGCGGGCATTCATACCCTGCTGGCCTTCAAGCATACCGGACAGGCGCTCAGATCCACCTTTTTCTTCTTCCTGATCTCCTTTGTGCTGATCCTGTACGCTACCTTCCTGACCCGTAGCGGCATACTGGGCGATACCTCCGTGCACTCCTTTACAGATCTGGGCATGAGCGGGCAGCTGCTGGTGTACATGGCGGTGTTTGCCATTCCTGCCTTTGCGCTGCTGATAGCGCGCCGGAAGGAGATACCGGACGTAAAGAAGGAGGAAAGCACCTACTCCCGCGAGTTCTGGCTGTTTGTAGGCGCGCTGGTGCTGCTGATAGCCGCCATACAGATCACCTTTACCACCTCCATCCCTGTGTGGAACAAGCTGTTTGGCCTGAACATGGCGCCGCCCCTGGAGCCGGTGTTCCATTATAACAAGATTCAGATATGGGTAGCCATTGTAGTGGGCCTGCTCACCGCGGTTGTGCAGTTCCTGAAATATAAGGACACGCCGCGCAAACAGCTCACGCAAAAGCTGCTGTGGCCAACGGTGGCCGCGCTGATCATCACCGTGCTGATAGGCTGGCTGGGCCGGATCAATTTTAGTACCTACGGGGCCGGTTTCCTGGTGGCTATTTATATCATGCTGTTTGCCAGCGTATACGGCGTTATCGGCAACATCGCCTATATTTTTGCCGGGCTGAAAGGCAATATGAAGTCTGCCGGCGCCTCTGTAGCGCATATCGGTTTTGGCCTGGTGCTGCTGGGCGCACTGATCTCCTCGTCCAAAAAGGAAGTGATCTCCATGGACCGCATGAATATGCTGGGCACCGGATTTTTTGGTAAGGAAAGCAAGGAAAATCCCCGGGAGAACCTGATGCTGCCCCGCAACTTCCCGGTGCAGATGGGCGAGTACCATGTGACCTATGCCGGCGACTCCACCGCTGCCGGCGATCCGAAGACCTATTACGTGGTGCGGTACGAGAAAAAGGACCCTGCTACCGGCAACGTGCTGGAAACATTCACCCTGTACCCCGATGCCTTTGTGAATACGAAAGGGGAGGAGGGGCTGACGCCGAATCCTTCGTCCAAACATTACCTGACCCGGGATATCTTTACTTATGTAACCGCCGTGCCCATCAAGGATGGCAGCGATACCGCCAAGTATAGCCAGCACGAGGTGCAGGAGGGCGATTCCATCTTCTTCTCCAACGGCTACATGATCTTTACCGGGCTGCAGCCGCAGCCGGAAAACAGCAACTACCAGCCCTCGCCCGGCGATCTGGCCGTAGGGGCGCAGCTGCAGGTGTATACCAAGAATAACGAACAGTACAAGCTGCAGCCGGTGTACTTTATACGGGACAGCACCTACCAGTACAGCGTGCCGGATACCTTGTCCCCGCTGTCGCTATATGTGCGGTTCAGCAAGGTGATGCCCAAGGAGAACAGGATCATGCTGGAGGTGAAGGAAGCCGGCGCATTCAGCGACTATATTGTGCTGAAGGCCCTGGTATTCCCCTACATCAATGTATTATGGGGGGGCGTGCTGGTGATGATCGTGGGCTTTGTGATGAGCATTTACCAGCGGGTGAAGCGGAAAGCGTAGGCAGTCCCCGGACTGTGCGCCATATATTAAATCCCTTTTTGCCATGAAACGCAAATGGCTGCGTGTATCCCTGGTAGCAACCGTGCTGCTGACGGTGGCCTACCTGCTGGGTCCTGCCCCTTCCGTACCGGTTTATGACAATGCGCTGCCCCCTGTGCCGGCCGATCCTGCAGGGCTGGAGCAATATGTACGGGCCCGCGAAAGTCTTCACCGCCTGAAGCCGGGCAATGAGGCCCGTATTCTCTGGCAGGACTCCCTGCACCGCAAAACGCCATACAGCATTATCTACCTGCACGGGTTTTCCGCCAGCCGCAGGGAAGGGGAGCCGGTAGCCCCGGACTTTGCCCGCCGCTACGGCTGCAACGGCTATATGTCCCGCCTGGACGGGCACGGTATTGACACCTCGGAGCCCTTGCTGGGCATGACCGCTGCCGGCCTGTGGCGGGATGCGAAGGAAGCCCTCAGCATAGGACAGGCGCTGGGCCATAAGGTGATCGTTATGGGCACCTCCACCGGCGGCACCCTGGCACTGAAGCTGGCGGCCGAGTTCCCGGACCAGGTATATGCTGTTATCAACCTTTCTCCCAACATCGCTATCAACGACCCGCTGGCCTTCCTGGCCAACAATCCCTGGGGCCTGCACATGGCCCGCTGGGTAAAAAAGGGCCTGTACAACCATACTTCCGGGGAAGGCGATCCCGAGATATCCCGGTACTGGTACACCCGTTACCGGCTGGAGGCCGTGGCCGAGCTGGAGAACCTGCTGGAAAGCACCATGACAAAAAATACCTTTCAAAAGATACGGCAGCCGGTGCTGAACCTGTATTACTACAAAGATGAGACCCACCAGGACCCTACGGTGAAAGTGGCCGCTATCCTGGACATGGAAAAGGAGCTGGGCACCCCGGCAGGGCGCAAGGCCGCAGTAGCCATACCCGGCGCGGGCGCCCATGTGCTGGGCAGCTCCCTTACCTCCAGGGACATTCCCGCGGTGGAGCGGGCCATCTACCGTTTTGCCGAAGAAGTGCTGGGGCTGGAGAGGGGGGAGGTGAAAGGTAAAGGGTGAATAGTGAATGGGTAGGAAATAGTGCATAATGCAATCTTTCACCCTTCACTTTTCACCTTTCACTATTCACTAGATATCGGGTAAATGTGTAACTTTAGTAAATAAAGCTTCGTTAAGTTATATGTGCCGTCTTACTACTGTTATTTTTTGCGCTACCCTGGTCCTGTGCAGCATCCTGTGTTGGAAGGATGCAGTTGCCCAGTCAGCTGCCGGCAACGGCGGCAGGACCGTTAGGGCCGTGATCATTGGCACAGATACCCTTCCCTCCATTACCCTGCAGATATTTGAAGTGACGGAACGCCTGCCCCGGCGGCTGCGCAAGGCGCGGCAGCGTTACAACCGCCTGCGCAACGCGGTGTATGTGACCTACCCCTACGCCAAATCCGCCGGCCGCATTCTGAAAGATGTGAACGGGCAGCTGGCCACCCTGCAGCACAAAAGGGACCGCAAGGCCTACCTCAATACAAAGGAAGAACAGCTGAAAGCCGAGTTCGGCAACAAGCTGGAGAACCTTTCCATGTACCAGGGCAAGGTGCTGATGAAGCTGATAGACCGCGAAACCGGCGAAAACTGCTACGAGATCATCAAGGAGCTGAAAGGCGGCTTTAATGCCCGCGTATACCAGACCATTGCCTTTTTCTTTGGCGGCAACCTGAAAAGCGAGTATGACCTGCAGGAAGACCGGGATATAGAGGCCATTGTGCAGGAAATAGAAATGTATCGCTATTACCGGGCATTTAATTAAGCCAGCTCCCCTTACCGCTCACCCATTTTAACATTCCTCTTCATTATTCCTGCCCGATTATTGCCTAAGTTTGACCCGGAATGACCAATATGTACGTACAGATGAAACAACTGGCTGCCCTGCTGTTGCTATTGCTGCCGGGCATGGCCGCCACGGCGCAGGATACCGACGCGGTGCAGGTATATGTAATAGACAGCGTGGAAGCAACGCCTTACGAGATCAACGGGCTGGGTCCGGACCAGATCGCCATGATCACCATTGCACGCGGAAGGAAAACCGTAGAAAAGTACGGGGAAAGGGCCGCCAACGGGGTGTTCTATATAGAGACCAAAGCATTTGCCCGCCAGCGTTATAACCGGATGTTCGGCCAGCTGTCGCCAGCCTATGCAGCTGCGCTGCAAAAATACGGCAGCGACAGCAGCTTCCTGTACATACTGGGCGGCAGCCCGGTAACCAGCAACCAGGAGTCGCAGCTGGCAGCGCTGGAAAAGAAGGATATAACGGGCATCCGCATACTGGACGCAGCCACTTTGAAAAAGGAGTATGATGCAGCAGGAAAGCAGGTGGGGGTGGTGATAGACATTGGAAAATAAAAAGCAAATAATAAAAAAAGGCGCGAATGATCATTCGCGCCTTTTTTTATTATTATTTCCTACTTACTGTGCGTATCCAGGGTTCTGGGGGCGCAGGTTCGGGTTGTTGTTCATTTCCAGCGTAGGCAGGGGCAGCAGCAGGTGCTTGTCCTGCAGGGTGGGCCCATAGCTGAAGCTGTGACCGGTGAATTCGTCGAACCCGTTGGTATCTTCGTTATATACCTTGCGCAGGCGCACCATGTCAAACCAGGTTTTGCCCTCGTAGCACAGCTCATGCCAGCGCTCGCGCCATACGGCTTCGCGGAAGGCAGCCTGGGTAAAGGTGGCCGGTGTAGTGAGGTTAGCCCGGTCACGGATCGCTTTCAGCGCGGCAATGGCAGCTGCAGAAGGCGCGCCGTCTGCTTCGTTCTGTGCTTCTGCAAAGATTAGCAGCACTTCTGAATAACGGATCAAAGGCCAGTTCAGGCCACTTTGCGAGGTGCCCCGCGTGCCGCTGGTACCGTTAGCGATCCTGTCAAAATGCTTGAAGATATACGGCGCGTTCAGGTCCTTCAGCGGGCCGTTACCGCCTTCGTAATAGGCAGTATAGAAATACTGTTGCTCTTCCGTGCGCCTGTCGCCGGCCTCAAAAGATTCATAGAAGGAAACCGTAGGCACGGTGCTGCCTACCTGGGTGCCATATGCAGAGATACCGCCAAAGTTGGGCAGCAGGATGTTCTGGTAGCCGGCACGGGCATCGGCAACATCGGCAGAGTACTGTACGGAGAAGATCCGCTCTCCCCGGTTGTCCAGATCCGGGTTATGCAGCACTTCGTAGTCGGGAAGCGCGCCAAAAGCACCTGATGTAATCACTTCATTGGCCTTGTCGGCTGCCAGCCGGTAGTATTCTGCGCCTTTATTCAGCGGGTATCCTGCCATAGTGAGGTACACGCTGGCCAGCAGGGATTTTACGGCGCTCAGGGAGGCCCGGCCGCTTCCTTCGGTTACAGGCAGGCCGGCGGCTTCTGCATCTTTCAGGTCCTGCACGATCTGGTTGTACACTTCCTCCTGGGGGGTGCGGCCCGGATACAGATCGGGCGAGGTGTAGCTTTCTACCGGTTCGGTCAGCAGGGGCACATCTCCCCATAGCCGCACCAGCCAGAAATAATGCAAAGCGCGCAGGAACTTGGCCTCGCCAATGTACCTGGCTTTCTGCGCCTCGTCCATCGGGTTGATGCCGGGTATCTTGGCAATGCCGAGATTGGCGTTGGCAATGCCCCGGTACAGCGCTGCCCACCACTGGCGGATGTGCACGTTATCGGCATCATAAGCCAGGTTCAGCAGGTTGTTCAGGTCAGAGTTCTGGCCGGTCTGCGAGGTGGAGGTGCCGGTAATGGCTTCCAGCAGCTGGAAGTTCTGCGAAAAGATGCCGGCTCCGTCGGAAATGAACCGCAGGTTGGCGTAAACGGAATTCACGGACGCTTCCGCATGCTCCGGCAGCGTAAAGTAGCTGTCCGGCGAAAGGTTGGAAGGATCTTGCTCTTCCAGGTACTTGTTACAGCCTGCCCCCAGCAGCAGTGTACCGGAAAGCAATAACAGGCTGATATATTTGATCGATAATATTCGCATGATAATGGTGCTTTTTGTGAACAATGTGAATTACAAACCAACATTCAATCCCAATGTAAACCGGGTAGGCTTGGGATAATCAAAGAAGGTCTGGCCTTGTGCAAAAGCCTGGCCGTAAGTGGTCACCTCGGGATCATTGCCACTGAACTTGGTCCACAGGAAGAAGTTCTGCACGGAGCCGTATATCCTCAGCTTGCTCAGGTACCATCTTTTGATGGCGTCTGTGGGGAAGGAATAGGCCAGCAGCAGGTTCCTGCCACGGAGGAAAGAGCCGTCTTCTACCCAGCGGGTGTCCACGTTGGTCACATAACCGGCCCGTGTGTCGCGCAGGGCGGCAATGGGCGTGTTCTGGTTCTCCGGCGTCCAGGCATTCAGCACAGTCTTGTAGCTGTTGGCAATGGCTACACGGTCTTCGCCGGAGTGCTTGGTCATGTTCAGCACATCTGCGCCGTAGGAGTATTGCAGGTCTACGGTCAGCTCCCATTGTTTGAAGCGGAAAGTGTTGATGAAGGCGCCATAAACATCCGGGTTGTTATCCCCGATGATCATACGGTCTGCATCATTGATCTGGTAGTCGCCGTTCACGTCCAGGTACTTGATGTCGCCGGGCAGTATGGGCTGGCTGCTGCGGTAGCTGGCAAATTTGGCTGCTTCGTCCGCTTCATGCGTGCCCCAGGTGCCCAGGCGTACCAGGCCCCAGAAGGAACCTACAGATGCTCCTTCCTTCAGGATACCGGTAGGATTGGTAAAGCCGGGGTTGCCGCTGAAGAGGGGAGCGGGCGTAGCCAGCGACAGCACCTTGTTCTTGTTGTGAGAGGCGGTCAGGCTGGTGCTCCAGGTAAAGTTCTTCGTTTGTACGTTTACGGAGTTGATGCCTACCTCAATACCCTTGTTCTCCATGCTGCCAATGTTGCGGATAATGGAAACATAACCGCTGGAGTAAGGCAGGGGCGCTTCCAGCAGCATGTCTGTGGTTTTACGGTAGTAGCCGTCCACTTCCAGGGAGATCCTGTTCTGCAGCAGCCCTATTTCCAGGCCTATGTCCGTTTGCCGGGTCTTTTCCCATTTCAGGTCCGGGTTGGCCAGCCTGCTGATGCCTACGCCTGCTGCACGCGCGTCGTTGAACACGGCGGTATAGTTGCCCAGCAGCGCCAGGGAAGCATAGGTATTGATCTCGGAGTTACCGGTCAAACCGTGGCTGGCGCGCAGCTTCAGGTGAGAGATGGTAGGATTGCCTTTCAGGAACGGTTCTTCGGATATTCTCCAGGCTACTGCAGCAGAAGGGAAGAACGCGTATTTGTTGGCCTCACCGAACTTGGAGTTGCCATCCACACGGCCGGTAAGCGTTAACAGGTATTTATCCCGGTACGCATAATTCAGCCTGCTGTAGTAAGAGTTGAAAGCAAACCTTGCACGCCGGGAGCTGGGCGCGGGAAAGCTGGCGGCAGCGCCAAGGTTATTGAACTTGAAGTAATCGGTCTGGAAATTTTCACCAATGGCCTGGAAACCTTTGATGTTGGTCTCATACCAGGAGGCGCCTATCATACCGGTGAAAGAGTGGTCTGCGCCAAACTTGCGGTGATAGGTCAGGTAGGTCTCGGAAGAGAAGAAGCTTTCCCGGTTGTTGTCCAGCACGGCGCGGCCTTTCTGGTCGGCGGAGATCTGGTTCAGGCTGCGGCCGTTGTACTCGCTGCGTTCGCGCGTTACCACGGAGGTACCCAGCACAGTGCGCAGGTCCAGTCCGGGAGCAATGTGAATGTCTGCATACACATTGCCCAGCAGGGTTTGGGTCAGCATTTCATAGAACCGGTTGTTCATGATGTTCACCGGGTTCTCGCCGCCTTCCATGCCCTGGTACTGGTAGTTACCGGCCCAGGTGCCATCCGGGTATTTTACCGGCAGGATGGGCAGGGCTTCTGTGATCATGCGCACGGAGTTCAGGCCGCCGGTACCGATGTCTACCAGGTTTTCTTTCTGGTTGTTATAGCTGAGGTTACCGCCTACGGTCAGCCAGTCCTTGATGTCGGTATCAAAGGTGAAGCGTGCGGAGTAGCGTTTCAGGTAAGAGTTCAGCAGGAGGCCGTTATCGTCCAGCAGGCCGAGGAACACGCCATAGCTGCCTTTTTCGTTACCGTTGGTGAAAGACACCTGGTGGTTCTGCGACAGCTTGTTCTGGGTAGCTTCCTTCAGCCAGTCCGTATTGTAGATCGGCTCGGGCTTGCCATCTGCGCCCAGGCGGAACAGCTCGGGATTGCCGGCTGTGTTGCCTACCAGGTAGTTCATTCTTTTGGCTACCGGATCAGTGTACTCGCCGGCAGCCCAGCCTGCGGGGTCGTAGATCTGGGAATTCTTGTACGCCTGTTCCTCTACAAACAGGAACTCGTTGGCATCCAGCATTTCCACGCGGTTGGGACCAATGGTAGGCACGCTGAGGCTTACGTCGTAAGTGATTTTACCGCCGTCCCTGGAGCCTTTCTTGGTGGTGATCAGCACCACGCCGTTAGCGCCCCTGGAACCATATATAGCAGTGGCAGATGCATCTTTCAGCACTTCCACGGAGCCGATATCGGCCGGGTTAATGAAGTCAATGGCATTGGAGAACTGTGTTTGCGTACCCACCGGCAGCATCACCCCATCTACAATATAGAGCGGGTTGTTGGAGGTGTTGATGGAGCTGAAACCACGTATGGTGATACGCGTTTGTCCACCGGGGCGGCCTGAGTTCTCGGTTACGTTCACACCGGGAATACGGCCGGCCAGCGCCTGGTTCACAGAGGGCACCACGCGTTCCTGGAGCTGGGCGGACTTAATGGAAGCCACCGCTCCGGTAACGTCGGACCTTCTCTGGGTACCGTACCCGATCACCACCACATCCTGCAGGGATTTGACATCAGGGGCCAGCGCTACATTTACCTCGTTGGCGCTCCCGATAGCCTGTTCCTGCGGAACGTAGCCCACAAAAGAAAAATTGAGCGCGGTAGCGCCCTCCGGAACATTCAGGGAATAAGTACCGTCCGGCTTGGTTTGCGTGCCGGTGGCAGTGCCTTTCACCTGTACGGTTACGCCAGGTAAGGGGCTGTTATCCTTGGCGTCCGTTACCCGCCCGGATATTTGCCGGGTCTGGGAAAAGGCCTGTAAACACATAAGGATCCATAACGTGCTTAAAAGCCCACTTCGCATAAGAAAGGTTGATGTTTTCTTCATACGCTTTGGTTTTGGTTTATTTAAGGATGTAGAATAACGGATCGATCCTGCCTGGTGACAGTGCGGCTGGAGAGGAAAAGAAAAAACATGATCACCGTATTTTTGCACGGCAGCAGTGTGAAATAATGGTCCTGCCTGGACACAAGCAGTACCATAACGTGGTCCCTCCCCATCTGCTTAGCAAAATCGATTTAGCATTTGGTTTTAAAAAAAAGACCCTCCTCCGGATCCTTCCAGTACATTACATGTTTACGTATCTTGATTTAAAAGGTCATTGATTTGTTTTAGTTCGTCACGTGTTTCCGAGATGATGTGGAATCCTTCCGGTCATTTCAATAAAAACTTCTCCTGTAAAAATAGTACTCTTTTTTACAATCCAAAACGGGTGGGCAAAAAAAGTTATCTTTTAGTCTTTAGCAGGTAGTGGTCTGCTATCTGCTCTTTGCTAACAGCGCACAGCGCTATGTCGACCTCCGCTGTATGAACCGGCCTTCCAGCACTACCTGCTGTTTTCCGGGCCTGCCTTTAACCACTCCCATCTGCTTCATTAATAAGGAAATAGCTGTTTTGGCAATGCTGGCTATGGGTTGCTGGAAAGCGCAGATGCCGGGTGGGTACAGACGGAATACATCATGATCGTCAAAGCAGACTACTGCCAGGTTGTCCGGGATGCGCAGGCCCAGGCGGTTAATCGTTTCCACGCCGGCCACGCCCAGGTAGTTGGTGGCAAACAGGAGGGCTTCCAGGGGCTGTTCTTTAATAAAGGCGCTGATGCGGCGGATAATGGCGGGCTGCGATGCATTGTAAGGTACACTCAGCACCTGCTGCTGCGCTGCCGATATGCCGTGCTCCGTGCAGGCGTCGCGGTATGCCTGCTCCCGCTGCTGCAGCTGCACCAGGTCCAGCCCGGAGGTTACAAAGCCAATGTGCCGGTACCCTTTTGTCAGCAGGTGCTCCATACAGGTGCGGATGCCTTTGTAATTGTCTACCAGCACATAAGGCGTGTCCACCGCTTCAAAATAGCTGTCCATCAGCACTACCGGCTGTCCAAGCTGCACCAGCTGCCGGACATCCTTTTCCATGCCGGGGGCGGGTGTGATCAGGTAACCGTCTACCTGCTGTTTGATCATCATCTGTATCAGCTCTTTTCCTTTCTGTGGATTATTTTCCGTGCTGCAATACAATACTTTGTAGCCGTAGCTGTCTGCCTCTGCTTCTATGGTGCGGGCCAGGGAGGCAAAGAAGCTGCCGGAAATACTTTCCACGATCAGTCCCAGTGTTTTGGACTGGCCGGTGCGCAGATTTACCGCTACAGGGTGCGGCTGGTACCCGGCTTCCCTGGCCACGTTTTCTATCCTGGCGGCCAGGGCGTCGCTGATGCGCCTTTGCCTGGCTTTCCCGTTCAGCACCAGGGAAACAGTGGAAGGCGCCACACCAGCTTTTTTAGCTACGTCTTTCAGGGATATTCTCTTCATATACAACAATGGAGTGCGGCGGCAAGATAGTGAAAAGTGAGAAGTGAAGTGAAAGGTGAAAAGTGAAAGGTGAAAAGTGAAAGATTGCATTATACTCCATTTCCAGCCCATTCACTATTCACTATTCACTATTCACTATTCACCTTTCACCCTTCACCCTTCACTTTTCACCCTTCACCCCTTCACCTTTCACTCCTGCAGGCAGCCGGCAGTGGCGAGCACGCTGTCTCCCTGGGTAGCCAGCGACATGCCGGAAAGGTAGCCATGCACATCTGTACCGGGCAGATCATAATATAATACGACGCCGTATTGCTCGTTCAGCGTGCGCTGGGCCAGCGAGGTGGCCTGGGCCTTGGAAGTGTGGTTGATCCAGATGGCGCCGGGTCCCAGCTGGCTGCGGTCCATGCCGGCAAAGGCGGGTGGGGACCAGGTGCCGTAATAAGGATTCCAGGCATAGTTGATAAAATCGCCGGTCTTCCGGCCGTTCCAGGAGGAGCGGGCAGCTGCCGGGCCAATGTTGTACAGGGAAATGATCTTGTCCGGCATGAGCTTGCGCAGTTCTTCCAGCAGCAGGATAAAGGAGCTGTCATTGGGCTGGGGCAGCCCGTTCTGGCCGTACTTGGCATATTCATCATCAAAGTCGATGCCGTCCAGGCCGTAGGTGGCCACGGCGTTGCTGAGCTGCTGCGCAAAGTCCCTGGCTGCTGCGCGGCTGGTAAAGTTGGCAAAGCCCGCGCCCTGGTGGTTGCCCAAAATGGACAGTAGCACCTTGATGCCTTTGTCCTGCAGGGGCTGAATGAAGGCGGCCCTGTTGTCCAGCACCCGGGTTACGTTGGGATTATTGTACAGCACTGCTTTGCCGGCCTGCGCATCATAGTTGATATTGGCGGCAAAGATAATGGCGATATCAAAAAAGGGCGCGCCGCCTGTTTTCAGGGTATAGCAGCCTGCGTTGGCAAGATGGTGGCTGTTCACCTCGATGTACACCACGTTCAAAGGGCCGGTTTTGGCAGGGGGGGCAGGCTGGGTACCGGTAGTGTCCAGCTGCTGCTCCGGCTGCGGGGCAGCGCCGTTTTGCTCTTTTTTACACGCGCTGCCAACAATGCACAGCAGCAAGGCTAACAACGGGAGTAACCAATGGTTATTTTTCATGAGAGGGAGTTTTACATGAATATACGAAACCGGGCGCAATAAACATTTTTCACACAGGGGCATGTCAATGCAGGGCTCCACCCGGTCGTTAAAAAAAATATTAACAGGTGAAATAAAGAACTAATGTACGGATGTACCCACGGGCTGATGTGCGGATGCATGATATGCTACTTTTTTCTTTCCTTTGCACCCATGAAATTAGACATACTGGCGATAGCCGCCCACCCGGATGACGTGGAGCTGTCCTGCGCCGGCACCCTGATGGTGCACGCCGCGCAAGGCATGCGGGTAGGCGTGGTAGATCTTACCCGCGGGGAGCTGGGCACACGTGGCACCCCGGAAACACGAGCGCAGGAAGCAAAGGACGCCGCCGCGGTAATGGGGCTGGCAGTTCGCGAGAACCTGGGCCTGGCAGACGGCTTTTTTCAGCATGAAAAGGCGGAACAGCTGGCCGTGATCACAGCCATACGAAAATACCAGCCGGACATTGTGCTGGCCAATGCCATAGACGACCGACACCCGGATCATGGCCGCGCTGCCCGGCTGATAGCCGACTGCTGCTTTATGGCAGGGCTGCGTAAAATTGAGACCATGCACAATGGGCAAACCCAGCAGGCCTGGCGTCCCAAGCAGGTGTACCATTTCCTGCAGGACCGTTACCACCGGCCCGATCTGGTAGTGGATATCAGCCCTGTAATGGAGCGCAAGCTGGACGCTATCCGCTGCTTCAAGACCCAGTTCCTGGCGCCCGAGGAGGAACAGCTGCAAACCTACATTTCATCGCCCGCCTTTTTCGAGAGCGTAATATACCGCTCCAAGATGCTCGGCAAAATGGTAGGGGTGGCTTACGCAGAAGGCTATACGAGCGCCAAGGCCATTGGGGTCCGGAATCTTGCAGACCTGATCAATGAAGTAACCTGAACAGCGCCTGGCTTCCAGCCATTAGCTCCTGGTGATTGAAGCACTATATTCGCTTATTGCTAACAGCTAATAGCTAAAAGCTCAACTATGAGACCTTTCCATCTCTGTTCTCTCCTGTGCCTCCTGCTTTGCCAGGCCGCCTTTGCCCAGCGGGAAGACAGGCGCCTGGCGGCAAAATTGCGCCCCCTGCTGGCGCAGCACCACGGTATTGCCGGCATTTATGTGCACCACCTCCAAAAGAACAGGGTAGTGGCCATTAACGCGGATACCTTGTTCCCTACGGCCAGCACCATCAAAGTGCCTATCATGATCGGCATTTTTGACAAAATAGCAAAGGGAGCGCTGCAATACCGCCAGCCCCTGGTGTACCGGGACTCCCTGCTGTACGAAGGGGAGGACATACTCGGCTCCTTTAGGGACAGGGAAAAGATCGGGCTGGACAAAGTAATGATGCTGATGCTGACCATGAGCGACAATACGGCCAGCCTCTGGCTGCAGTCCCTGGCCGGCGGAGGGCAGCAGATCAATACCTGGCTGGCGGCGCATGGCTTTGTGCATACCCGGGTAAACAGCCGCACTCCGGGCCGGGAGGAAAACCGCCGGCAGTACGGCTGGGGGCAGACCACGCCACGGGAAATGGCCCGCCTCATGGAAATGATCTATAAAGGGGAGGTAGTGAGCAAAGCTGCCAGCGAACGGATGTACCGCAACCTGACCCGCAATTACTGGGATACGGAAGGGCTGTTGCAGGTGCCGCCGGGGATAAGAACGGCCTCCAAGAACGGCGCGGTCAACGCCTCCCGGTCCGAGGTGGTGATGGTAAACGCCCCCCACGGGGATTATGTATACAGTATTATCACGAAAGAAAACCAGGACCAGCGCTGGGAGCGGGATAACGAGGCCTGGCAGCTGCTGCGCAAGGTGTCAGGGGTGATCTGGCAGCATTATGAAGGAAAGGGCAAATGGCTGCCTGACCCTGCGTTAGGGCGGTTTTAATATGGGTGATGGTGCCTGCAAAGGCCATTAGATAAACAGATCCTGGGTAGCGTCAAACTCATCCTGTCTGCTGATGCTGTTTTTGATAAACGGGATCAAAGCAAGGCCCACCGTAATGATCACCAGAAGTACATGCTTAAGTTTCATTCGTCAATATTATTTATCATTTCAAAGGCCTTATGGAACCTCGCATTAACATGCTTTTGTGCAGGAATTGCTGCTCCTGCGCGGTTTCATACCTGCCGGATTTTTTTTCAAGTTCTCTAAGTATAACTAAATAACGTGCCAAAATGTTCCAGCAATTGTGCCTGCTGAAAGGCATGCTAAACGCGGGTTTAGCCAGGCCCCGCCAGACCGCGGCCCGGGGCGGGCCTATATGAATGGTCTATGGAACGATGTAATAAGTATAGATAATATCAATACCTTATCTTGAAAATCTATTTGATTAATTATGGCCGGACCTGCAACTTTGCACCTGTTTTTAAATGCGTGGATGTTACACAAAGCAAAGTAAAAGATCGTCAATTCAAAAAAACAAGTATACAGTATGAAGAATGTTATTTTATCCGTAGGGTCACAGTTCCCGGAGTTCAGGAAAACGTCCGTTATTTCTACAGAGAAAGGCAAAGAGTTCTATGATCTGTCTTCCGAGGAGATCAGGAATTCCGGTAAATGGCTGGTAATGTTCTGGTGGCCTAAGGATTTCACCTTTGTTTGCCCGACCGAGATAGCTGAATTTAACAAGCACTACCAGGACTTCGCTGACCGTGACGCCATCCTGGTGGGCGCCTCTACCGATAGCGAATTTGTGCACCTGGCCTGGAGAAAGGACCACGAAGACCTGCGCGACCTGCGCTTCCCGATGCTGGCAGATACTTCCAAGACCCTGGCCGAAGAGCTGGGCATCCTGGAAGCCAATGAAAAGGTGGCTTACCGCGCTACTTTTATCGTAGACCCCGAAGGTATCGTACGCTGGGTATCCCTGTACGACCTGAACGTAGGCCGTAACGTAAAAGAAGTGCTGCGCGTGCTGGACGCCCTGCAGACAGACGAGCTGTGCCCCTGCAACTGGCAGAAGGGCGAAGCTACGCTGACAGCCTAAATCCGCCAGCTATTGGCTACCGGCAATGAGCTGCCGGCAGCGGAAATGGCTTGCCCGGCATTTTATTCGTAAAATCATTCAACAGCGGGCAATTGGCAGCTTGCAGCCTGACCGGTAATGAAAGGATACCGGGCTGCAGCCTGCCGGTTGCCCGCTGTCATTAAAATCACTACAACTATGTTTGCAACAACAAATAATGATACGGCCATCCAGCTGTTACAGGCTATCGGGCTGACAGAGGCCGCCTTATCCGGCCGCCTGCAGTCCCTGGTAACCACGGATGCCCGTTACCTGAAAGACCTGAAAATCAATGTGACCAATGCCCTGGGAGCCGCCACCCTTACCAAAAAGGAGGCTTACCTGATAGGCCTGGCCGTAGCGGTGAACGAAAAGCAGGCCGCCCTGCAAACCGCCTTTGAGGCGCTGGCCCTGCAGGAAGGCGCTACAGACAAGGAAGTAGCCGAAGCCATCAGCTGCACTTCCCTGATGAATACCAACAACGTATTCTACCGTTTCCGTCACTTCGTGAACAAGGAGTTCTATAACACCACGCCTGCCGGCATCCGCATGAGCATTATGGCCAACCCGGTGCTGGGCAAGGAGTTCTTTGAGCTGTTAAGCCTCGTGATCTCTGCCCTGAACGGCTGCGAGATGTGCGTAACCTCCCATGAGGAAGCCCTGCTGAAGCATGGCACCGGGCAGCAGCGGATACTGGATGCTGTAAGGCTGGGCGCTGTGCTGCGGAGCGTGACGGTGCTGTTATAATGTGCGGATATGCGGATGTGCAGATATTAGGAAGGAATGGTACGGAAATGTGGAAAAGAAAAAGTATAAAATTGTAATCAGTTGGTTATTAGGATGTTTTAAGCTATTTGCACATCTGCATATTTACACATTCGCACATTAACTACGGTTTGTTAATAAAATCACATAATAATATTTGCGAAATCCATAAAAAAATTGGACTTTTGCAGTCCAAAATTTTTTCGATCATGGCAAGAGTATGTCAGGTGACAGGAAAGAAGCCGATAACAGGTCACCATGTTTCCTTCTCTAATATCAAGACAAAGAGAAGATTTCTGCCCAACCTGCAGAAAAAGCGTTTTTTCCTGGCGGAAGAAGACCGCTGGATATCCTTGAAAGTGTCTGCGGACGGTTTAAGGACGATCAATAAAAAAGGTTTGTATGCAGTAGTGAAGGAATTGCGTGCAGCCGGGCAGGAAATCTAATTACGGAATTCACTAATTGTATATACAATGGCAAAGAAAGGTAACAGGGTACAGGTTATACTGGAATGTACCGAGCATAAGAACTCTGGACAGCCGGGTACTTCCCGTTATATCACTACCAAGAACAAGAAGAACACTCCGGAACGCCTGGAGCTGAAAAAGTACAATCCTATTCTGCGGAAAGTAACTGTACACAAGGAAATTAAATAAATCTGATCTTCATACCTTTAAGACCTGCAGGTTCCAGCAACCTGTCATGCCTTAGAGAAAGATAAATCTATAACCAATGGCAAAACAAGCTAAAACCGCGATCAAGAAAGATACCAAGGGTGGAGCTGACTCCAAAGTATGGACCAAAGTGATCAAAGCGGTGCGTTCTCCCAAGTCCGGCGCTTATACCTTTAAAGAAGCCATCGTGCATAAGGACAAGGTACAGGAGTACATGAACCAAAAGTAATTCGGCTTTACTAGATCATACTGCACAGAAGCTGTCCCGTTCTTTACGGACAGCTTTTTGTGTTTGTAACCTGTTCGCTTTGTCTTATTTTCGTTCATCAAAATCCTGCAGGCCGGAGAACTGTAGCGCCGGTCTAAAATCATCAATATGAGCTTTTTTAATAAACTATTCTCCAGGGAAAAGAAGGAAAGCCTGGACCAGGGATTGCAGAAGACCAAAGAGAGCTTTCTGACCAAGATAGGAAGGGCCGTGGCCGGTAAGTCCACGGTAGACACCGAGGTGCTGGACAACCTGGAAGAAGCCCTGGTATCTGCCGACGTAGGCGTGGATACCACCGTGCAGATCATAGACCGCATCGAGAAAAGAGTGGCTAAAGATAAATACCTGGGTGCCAGTGAGTTGAACAGGTTGCTGCAAGAAGAGATTGCAGCGCTGCTGGTGGAGGCGCCGGACAGCGGCTTCCGGGACTTCGAGGTGCCGGAAGGCAAAAAGCCTTATGTGGTCATGGTGGTTGGCGTGAACGGTGTGGGCAAGACCACTACCATCGGCAAACTGGCCTACAACTACAAAAAGGCCGGCAAGTCGGTGCTGCTGGGCGCAGCAGATACGTTCAGGGCCGCGGCGGTAGACCAGCTGACGGTATGGAGCGAGCGGGCCGGCGTACCTATCGTAAAACAGCAGATGGGCTCCGATCCCGGCGCGGTGGCCTTTGATGCCGTGCAGAGCGGGGTGGCCCGCAATGCGGACGTTATCATTATAGACACCGCCGGCCGCCTGCACAACAAGGCCCACCTGATGGAAGAGCTGAGCAAGATCAAGCGGGTAATGAAAAAGATGATCCCGGATGCGCCCCATGAGGTGCTGCTGGTGCTGGACGGCTCTACCGGGCAGAACGCCCTGGAGCAGGCCCGGCAGTTTACCGCAGCCACGGAGGTAACGGCCCTGGCTGTCACCAAGCTGGATGGTACTGCCAAAGGCGGTGTGGTGCTGGCCATTGCCAACCAGTTCAAAATACCGGTAAAGTACATTGGCATCGGGGAGAAAATGGAGGACCTGCAGGTGTTCGATAAAGAGGCGTTTGTGGACTCGCTGTTCAGCATAAAAAGTTGATTACCAGCAACATCACAACACATACATATGAACGTCGTCGCTATAGACCGCGTAGATGAGATCACGCCGGAGGCTTTCAGGAAGCAGTACTACGAGCCACGGAAACCCCTGGTGATCACCGGCCTGAGCCGGCAATGGCCCGCCCGGGAAAAGTGGACCTGGGATTACTTCAAAACTATCGTTGGGCAACAGACCGTAGGTGTTTACAACAATGAAAGGGCAGGCGCCAGCACTCCTGTAAATGGCGCGGATAGCTACATCCGGTTTGGCGAGTACCTGGACATGATCCAGCAGGGGCCTGTTACGCTGCGCATTTTCCTGTTCAATATTTTCCGTTATGCTCCCGGCATTGTGCAGGATTTTACCTGGCCGGACCACCTGGTGAAAGGCCTGCTGAAAAAGTACCCCATGCTCTTTGTGGGCGGCGCAGGCGCTGTGGCCCACATGCATTATGACATAGACCTTTCGCATATTTTCCATACCCAGTTCGCAGGCCGTAAAAGGGTGCTGCTGCTGGAGAACAGGCAGTCGCCCTACATTTACCGGATGCCCTTTACCGTTGAAAGCGCCGCCAACTTTGTGGACTGGCACAAGACCCTGGATACCGCCCGGTTTCCCGCCCTTAAATACGCCAACGGGTATACGACCATTCTGAACCATGGAGATACCCTGTTCATGCCGGGCGGCTACTGGCACCATATGGAGTATTTGGACAGCGGCTTTGCCATGAGCCTGCGCGCCCTGGATCAAAGCCTGGCCGGGAAGCTGAACGGCCTCTACCATATTGTAGGCCTGCGGGGAGTGAACAACCTGCTGATACGGCTGGCGCCGCAGTGGTGGTACCACTACAAGCGCAGGGCGGCCCACCGGAAAGCCCGCCGCGTGCTGGCTGCGCATGGTTAATTGTGCAAATGCGCATGCAAGGGGAGACCGGGCATTAATTATTTGTTAAGCATACCCGCTTCCCCCGTCTGCCCATCTGCACATTTGCACATCTGCATATTATACATTACCTTTGCACCTTCCAATGTCACCCCCACTAAGGCAAAGTCACATACAGTAAGTCTGCTGTTTTTATTTGTTCGTGTCTTGAATGTCTTCGTGGCGGTAACCCAACCGGCAAATGAAGACTAAAACACTAAAGAAAGACAAGGTTAACATTATTACATTAGGTTGTTCCAAGAATATGGTGGATTCAGAGGTGCTCAGCGGCCAGCTAAAGGCCAATGACATCAACGTGGTGCATGAGAGCGCCCGGAAGGACCATAATATCGTGGTGGTGAATACCTGCGGCTTTATTGACAAGGCCAAGGAAGAATCCATCAATACCATCCTGGAGCAGGTAGAGCTGAAAGAGCGGGGCCGGCTGGACAAGGTATATGTAACAGGCTGCCTGAGTGAACGTTACCGGGGAGACCTGGAGCAGGAAATACCCGGTGTGGACGCCTGGTTTGGCACCATGGAGCTGCCACTGATACTGAAGCAGTTTGACGCGGACTATAAAGCGGAGCTGCTGGGAGAGCGCCTGCTGAGCACACCTGCCCATTATGCCTACCTGAAAATAGCCGAAGGCTGCAACCGCACCTGTTCCTTCTGCGCCATTCCGCTGATGCGGGGCGGGCATGTGTCCAAACCCATCGAGGCCATTGTGCAGGAAGCGGAAAAGCTGGTGCGGGCCGGCGTAAAGGAAGTGATGCTGATAGCGCAGGAGCTTACCTACTACGGCCTGGACCTGTACAGGCAGCGCCGGCTGGCAGACCTGCTGAAAGCGCTGGCTGCCGTACCGGGGCTGGACTGGATCCGGCTGCACTACGCCTACCCGCACAAGTTCCCTATGGACGTGCTGGACGTAATGCAGGAGCATCCCAACATCTGCAACTACCTGGACATGCCCCTGCAGCACGCCGCAGACAACATGCTGAAAGCCATGAAAAGGCAGATCACCCGGGCGGAAATGGAAGACCTCGTTCATGCTATCCGCGAAAAGGTGCCCGGCATTTGCCTGCGCACTACACTGATCACCGGCTTTCCCGGGGAAACGCTGGAAGACGTGGAGGAGCTGAAGCGCTTCCTGGAAGCCATGCGTTTTGACCGCGTGGGCATTTTCACCTACAGCCACGAGGAAGGCACCGCCGCCTATGCCCTGGAGGATAATATTCCTGCAGCAGAAAAGGAGAGAAGGGCGCAGGAGATTATGGAAGTGCAGCAGGAAATATCCTATGAAAAGAACCAGGAAAAAATAGGCCAGGTATTGAAGGTGATCGTGGATAAGAAAGAATCCGGCCGCTACCTGGCACGTACCGAATTTGACTCCGTAGAGGTGGATAACGAAGTGATCATTAATACGGCCAAGCGCCTGCAACCCGGCGATTTTGTACAGGTAAGGATCACCAAAGCGTTTGATTACGACCTGGAAGGAGAATTAGTGTAAACACCTGACGCAGAACGTCTGACCTAAATGCTTTTTGCATGATGCGTTCAGCGTTAATATTAGAATAAAGCTCCCGACGGAGCTGGTTAAAGCAAATCAATGACTACATTTGAATCACTGGGCTTACAGGAGCCCATTTTGAAAGGAATCCAGGACCTGGGATTTATTGCACCTACACCCATACAGGAAAAAGCCATCCCCGTACTACTGTCCGGCGACCGGGATTTTGTGGGGCTGGCGCAGACAGGAACCGGTAAAACCGCGGCATTCGGCCTGCCCTTGCTGCAGCAGCTGGATATAAAGCGCAGGCAGCCCCAGGGCCTTGTTTTGTGCCCTACCCGCGAGCTATGCCTGCAGATCACCAATGACCTGAAGAATTTCAGCAAATACCTGGGAGAAGTAAGCGTGGTAGCCGTATATGGCGGCGCCAGCATTGTTCAGCAGCTGCGCGAGCTGAAAAGAGGCGCGCACGTGGTAGTGGCCACCCCCGGCCGCCTGCTGGATATTATAGACCGGGGGGCCGTTAATTTCGAGAACGTGCGCTATGCCGTGCTGGATGAAGCGGATGAAATGCTGAACATGGGTTTCCAGGAGGATATCAATAATATATTGTCCAAAACCCCGCAGACAAAGACCACCTGGCTGTTCTCCGCCACCATGCCCCAGGAGGTGCGCCGTATTGCGCAGCAGTACATGACAGACCCCTTTGAGCTGACAGTAGGCAACAAGAACAGCGGCAACGCCAATATAGAGCACGAATACTACGTGGTACGCCCGCGGGAGAAATATGCCGCGCTGAAGCGTATCGTGGACTACAACCCGGAAATATTCGGCATCATCTTCACCCGCACCAAGATAGAATCCCAGGAGATCGCAGAATCCCTGATCCGCGACGGTTACAATGCCGATGCGCTGCACGGGGACCTTACCCAGCAGCAGCGTGACAAGGTGATGAAGCGCTTCCGGGAAAAATCCCTGCAGGTGCTCGTAGCTACGGATGTAGCTGCACGCGGTATCGATGTGGATAATGTTACCCACGTGATCAACTACGAGCTGCCCGATGATGTGGAGAACTACACCCACCGCAGCGGCCGTACCGCCCGTGCAGGCAAGTCAGGCATATCTATTGCTATTATCACTAACAGGGACATTGGCAAGATACGTCAGATAGAAAGGGTGATCGGCAAGAAGTTCATCAAGGCCGAGGTGCCGGATGGCTTTGCCGTATGTGAAAAGCAGCTGTTTGGCCTGGTGCACAAGGTGCACAACGTAACCGTGAACGAAGAGCAGATAGAGCCCTACCTGGAGCGTATATACGAAGAGTTCCAGGATATGAGCAAGGAAGAGCTGATCAAGCGCTTTGCTTCCCTGGAGTTCAACGAGTTCCTGGAATACTACAAGGACGCGCCGGACCTGAACGTGAAAGAGGAAAGACGCTCCTACGAAGGCGGCGGCATGAGCTTCCGCGGTACCGGCCGGTTTACCAGGCTGTTCATCAACCTGGGTTCCGTGGATGATTTTACCCGCGGCGATATGCTGCGTTTCCTCTGCGATACCAGCGGCGTGCGCGGCAACAAGATTGGCAGGATAGACCTGAAGGGCGTGTACTCTTTCTTTGAAGTGGAGAACGATGTGGTGGACAAATTCATGCAAGGATTCAAAAAAGCCGAACATAATGGACGCAGCGTACGTATTGAAATGTCACAGGACGGCGATAAGCGCCGGGGAGGCGGCAACGGCCGTTCCTACGGGGATGGTGGCGGCAGGAAGTACGGCGCTTCCAGGCCCGGCTTCAGGAAAAGGTATTAAAGCGTACAGCCCTGGCAGGTTTTCAAAGCCTGCCAGGTCCGGGTCTGTACGGAAAAATAAAAAGTCCTCCTGGTGCAACCGGGAGGACTTTTTTTGTTATTTTCCACCTGAAAAACAAACAGCCGTTTCCCGGCGCTGCCCAACCGGGCATACTGCCTGTTTCTCACACAGAAACACCGGGAATACGAGGTGCCGCCTGGCCGCTGAAGGCCAGGTATTAACAGACGAAACTGTAATCCAGCAAGCCGATGTCAATTGAAGGATACCGCCCATTGCCGCCCGTAACGCCTTTCTCGCTGTTTTCAGCAAAAGATGTTGAGCTGTTCCAGGCCGGCACACATGAACGCCTGTACGAGAAGTTTGGCGCCCATACCCTGGAGTACGAAGGGGAAAAGGGCACCTACTTTGCGGTATGGGCCCCGCATGCCGCATATGTTTCCGTAGTAGGGGATTTCAATAACTGGGACCGGTATACGCATACGCTGTTTCCCCGCTGGGATCATTCCGGTATATGGGAAGGCTTTGTACCGCATGTACAAAAAGGGACCCTGTACAAGTTCTTTATCCGCGCCCGCTCCGGCGAGGAGCTGTACAAGGGCGATCCCTTTGCCCGGTACTGGGAGCTGCGGCCCAACACGGCCTCCATTACCTGGGAACTGGATTACCACTGGAAGGATAAAAAATGGATGGAGCGCCGCCACAAACACAACAGCCTGCAAAGCCCCTTTTCTGTGTACGAGGTGCACCTGGGCTCCTGGCGCAGGCCAGACCCGCATAACCACGAGGTATTCTATTCCTACCGTGAAATTGCGGACATGCTGGTGCCCTACGTAAAGGAAATGGGCTTTACCCATATAGAGCTGATGCCAATAGGGGAGCACCCCTTTGACGGCTCCTGGGGCTACCAGCAGACCGGCTACTATGCGCCCACCTCCCGCTACGGCACCCCGCAGGATTTTATGGCCCTGGTAGATGCTTTCCATCACGAAGGCATTGGCGTGATACTGGACTGGGTGCCTTCCCATTTCCCCTACGATGCGCACGGGCTGTACCGCTTTGACGGATCGCATGTGTACGAGTACGCGGATATGCGCAAGGGCTTTCACCCGGACTGGAACAGCTACATCTTCAATTATAACCGCAACGAGGTAAAGAGCTTCCTGCTCAGCAACGCCATTTACTGGCTGGATAAATACCATGTGGACGGGCTGCGGGTGGATGCCGTAGCCTCCATGATACACCTGGACTACTCCCGCAACGCAGGCGGCTGGGCCCCCAACGAGCAGGGCGGCCGGGAGAACCTGGAGGCCATTGCTTTTTTGAAGCATTTGAATGAAAGGGTCTACCATTTGTTCCCCGACACGCAGACCATTGCAGAAGAATCCACCTCCTTTTACGGCGTGTCCCGCCCTACCTTTATGGGCGGGCTGGGCTTCGGCATGAAATGGATGATGGGCTGGATGAACGATACGCTGGACTATTTCAAAAAGGACCCGCTGCACCGGAAGTGGCACCAGGATCAGCTGACCTTCAGCATTATGTATGTTTTCAGCGAGAATTTCATGCTGCCCCTGAGCCACGATGAGGTGGTGCACGGCAAATCGCCCCTGGTGTACAAAATGCCCGGCGACGACTGGCAGAAATTTGCCAACCTGCGCCTGCTGTTGGGATATATGTTCACCCACCCCGGCACCAAGCTGTTGTTCATGGGCGACGAGTTTGGCCAGACCCAGGAATGGAACTACCGCTCCGAGCTGGCCTGGCATCTGTTGCAGTACCCCATCCACCTGGGCGTGCAGCAGTTTGTAAAAGCCCTGAATCACCTGTACCGTTCCGAGCCGGCCCTGTACCAGCAGCAGTTTGATCCCGCCGGTTTTGAATGGGTGAACGCCAGCGACTATGATAACAGCGTGCTGGCCTACCTCCGCAAAGGCAGGTCTGATAAAGACGTTCTGCTAATCGTTCTCAACATGACCCCTGTAGCCCGGGAAGACTACCACCTGGGCATTCCCGCAGGCGGCACCTGGCAGGAAATACTGAACAGCGACGATCCCCAGTATTATGGCAGCGGGGTGCTGAATACCGCCCCCATCAAAGCCCGGGAGCAGCCGTATAATGGAAAGGACCATACGCTGACGCTGCGCATACCCCCACTGGGGGTTGCTGTGCTGAAGCAGGTGCAGGGAGTGTAGTGCGGCCACAAGGAGGATATTATAATATGCCGATGTGCCAATGTGCGGAGATGCGCATTGGCACATCCGTATATTAATATTTGTCTTTTCAGGTTTTTGATAGTATATTTATCTTATAAAAGTGTGTTAACGCCCGTTAAACCATATCCTTAACCCGGAAAACTATTCATATGGAAAACCTGAAAAAGCGCAGCCGCTCCAGGGAGCCTGCTTATACTCACTTTATTTACAGGAGCCTGATCACCTTTTTTATCTTTTGCGCACTGCTGTCCATGTGCTTTCTCACTATTTATACCTGAAGCAAACAGGCCACACGGTCTGGTAAACTTCCCAAACCTTGTGGCCTGTTGCTTTTAACTTCGTGGTCATTGGGTTATGACTGCACTGCACCACTGTGCTGCTGTGCTTCCTGGCGCTGGCGCCTGCGTCCGTGAGCGGCTTCACCGCCTTTTTTGCCAATAGCGGCCATGTGCTCCCGGTTCCGGCTCACGGCTTCGCCTCCTTTTTTACCGGCCATACGAGCCTCTTCGGAGGAGAATTCATGCGCCACACCCTGCTGGTGGGCTGCACGGCCTCCCATGCTGGCAATAGCCCTTTGTTTTTCGCCGTCCATTGCTGCAAACCCGCGCAGGCTTTTACGGCGAGGAGCAGATTCCTTTTGGGTATCTCTTTCAGTTCCCGTTGTTGCGTTGTTTTCCACTTGCGGGTTTTCATGGGCCACAACGTTTTGCCAGTTGCCTTCCTGGGCCGAGTAGCTGCTTTGCATTGTCATAACATCAGGTTTTAAGGTGTTGAAAATAGTTTCCGTTGCAAATACGTCAAGTGTTAATGCTATAAGTGCATGTATATGGTGCTGGAAAACAAGGACTGTGCCATGGCCGGCTTTGGAAGGCGCAGGGAGGGATAAACCGCTGCAGGGGGGAGATAACGGGTAACCGGTTCTACAGTATATAGAAAATGTCCACACCTTTCGGGACAAATGTCAGAAAGGAAAGGCTGGCGTTATACTTGATGCACTGATTGGTTATAAACTGAACGTTATGCTAGTTCCTCTTATTGCTTTAGCGGTAGTTATTATTGTAGCAGTAGTATATGTTATTTACCAGGCCAACCGGAAAACCCGGGACCAGGGAAACAGGCCAACCAGGAAGGAGGAAGCGGTATAAAGGCAGGTTCAAGACCCTTTTTACTATTCACTCCGTTCGGGAATGTTCATTTTATTCATTTTCCTTTCCGGTACGCTAGAAGCTTTGCCTGATGGGCGAATCAGCTTATTTTTGAATAAACTCTAAAGTTGGCATAGGTTATGAAAAGGCACTAAGATATCCATCTGTTAGTGCCCTTTTTTTAGATCCCACATTCCATATCCCCGGTTCCAAAGTTCATGCAGCGCCCCTATTAAAAACATAGCTCCTTAACAGGATGCCTGATGCTCACTTTGAGACCGGGGATCGGGATTTTGGGATTTATCGAATGAGCAGTTCCTCGAATTTCCTTTCCACCATCACTTTTACCACGCCCACTGCAAAATTCCGGGCGCTCAGCTTATACACCTTGCCGTCCACCACGTATTCCGTGGGCTTGAAAGGCAGGCCATGCACCAGCACCCGGTGCTTTTTGTAACTGGCCTGGTACTGGCCGAAGAACCGTTTCTTGAGCCGGAACTGCTGTTTGTCAGACACCTGCTTGAAGCGGATGGTGTTGAACTGGCCATCCTTGTAGCCGTAATGATCGCCGGCATCCTCGTACAGCATGCTGGCCGTGGGCTGTTCGCAATAATATACGTTCAGGATCATTTCATCTATCGGCCGTTCGCCTATGTACTGTATGTTAGGATAGTTGGGCACCACGGCGCCTGCCTTTACAAACAGCGGCATCTCTTCCAGCGGGGTGGGAATGGTAACGGTCTGCCCGCCTTCAAACACCTGGTCGTTAAAGAAATAATACCAGCGCCCGGCGGGGAGGTACACTTCCTTTTCCTTTACGCCCGGCCCGTCCACGTGGCTTATCAGCAGGGCGTCGCCCAGCATGAATTCGTGGGAGCGGTTGTAGGTCTGTGGGTCCTGCTGGGCCACAAAGGCCAGGGGGCGCAGCATGGGCGTGCCCTGGTGGCTGTACTGCCAGAAGGTGGTATACAGGTAGGGCAGCAGGCGGTAGCGCAGCTGTATGAACCGTTTTACAATGAACTCGTATTTGCTGCCAAAGCTCCAGGGCTCCTGGTTAAACCCGGTTTCGTTGCTGGCGGAGTGGGTGCGCATCAGCGGGTGGAAGGTGGCCAGCTGTATCCAGCGGGTGTACAGCTCTCCATCCGGCTCCCCTATAAAGCCGCCAATGTCGCTGCCGGCAAAGGAGATACCTGAAACGGCCAGGCGCTGGCACTGCACATTGGCCAGCCACAGGTGCTCCCATTCGGACACGTTGTCGCCCGTCCATACGGAGGCCCAGCGCTGCGCGCCGGCATAGCAGGAGCGGGTGATCACAAAGGGGCGGTTGGGCATCAGGTATTTCCGCAGGCCCGCTGCAGTGGACTTGCTCATCAGGTGGCCGTACACGTTGTGCGCCTTGCGGTGGCTTACATCCTCTCCGTCGTAGTCATGCCGCACATCTTCCGGGAAGGTGCCCATTTCAAACACGGCCGGCTCGTTCATATCATTCCATACGCCCCGCACGCCCGACTCTACCAGCTCCTTGAACAGGCTGCTCCACCACTCCCGTACTTCAGGATTGGTATAGTCGGGGAATACGCATTTGCCCGGCCATACATCTCCCTCCATCAGCGCGCCATCAGCGCGCTTGCAAAAGTAATTCCGCTCTATGCCCTGCTTGTAGATGTCATAATCCGGGTCCGACTTGATGCCCGGATCAATGATCACCACTACCTTGAAGCCCTGTGCAGAAAGGTCCTTACTGAGCTTGCAGGGGTCGGGGAAGCCTTCCTTGCTCCAGGTAAAGCAGCGGAAGCCTTCCATGTAATCAATGTCCAGGTGGATCACATCGCAGGGTATCTGCCGTTTGCGGAACTCGGCCGCTATCTCCATCACGCGCTTGTCAGGGAAATAGCTCCAGCGGCATTGCTGGTATCCCAGCGCCCACAGCGGGGGCAGTTCGGCGGTGCCGGTTATTTTGGTATAGGCTTCCGCTACCTGCAGGAGGTCGGGGCCGTACATGAAGTAATAGTTCATTTCGCCGCCCCTGGCCCAGAAGCTGCATACCTCTTCCCGCTCGTGCCCGAAGTCAAAAAGGGTGCGGAAGGTATTGTCGAAGAAGATGCCGTAGCCAATGCCGTGGTGCAGGCCGTAATAGAAGGGAATATTGCGGTACAGCGGATCGGTGTCCTTCTGGAAGCCGTAGGCGTCTGTACCGTAGTTCTCCAGGCGTTTGCCGCGCAGGTTCATGTCTGTAGGCTTGTCGCCGAGGCCATAAAAGCATTCTCCTTCCTGTATCTGCTTGCTGCAGTATACTATCTTGCCGCCTTTGAGCAGGTAGTGCTGCCAGTGGAAGCCCATTTCGTCCTGGTTGATCACCCGGCCTTCCGTATCAGTGATCGTGAGGCGCAGGTTATCGCGGGCTACCCATATACGGATGGCATCCGTGTATATTTCAAATACCTCCTCAAATTCCCGGATACCGAAATTTACAGGCGATTCTTCCAGTCTTTCGCTGACGGCATAGGAGAAATCGCGTTGGAACTTGCCGTCGGCGGCAAAGCGGAAGCGAACGATCTTGTCTGAAATGATGCGTACTTCCAATATGGTTTCTGCTGTATAAAAATAGAAGTAGTTGCCTTCTTTCTGCCATTTCCTGATACTGTCAGGATAGTGTTTTACCGAATACTTACTCGACGAGCTTGTTACTTGCATAATTGGCTTTTATAAAATCCTTTCGCTATCCTTATCCAACCACACTCATCTAAATTAAAAAAAAATCATGTGAACATGCTCTTTTTCGCGTTTGGCATGGCTAACACGGCGTTTACCTGCTAAAATGGTGTATTGGCTAAATAGCGGTCCGAAAAATATTAAATAGCTGGTAATTTTGTAAAAGAAACGTATTTTTTGCTATAACCTATTTGTCCTGCAGGTGCATCTTTTTTCAAGGTGCACTTTTTTTTATCACCAGCTTCGCAATCCGCCCGTTGGCTCCCGCCAGAAAAACGGCCTTCCCTTTCTTTGCCTGCTGCACCACGTGGTAGCCCTCCTTACTGATCAGCTGCCAGTGCCGCCCGCAGTCAGCAGACACATCCGTACCAGAGGTGCCGGTGGCAATGAGGCTATGGGGGCCTGTCCAGCACACGGAGGAGCGGTACCCGGCCGGCGGGGAGAGGGGGGCGGTCCAGGTCTGGCCGCCATCGCTGGTCAGCACGCAGTTCTGCCGGCACAGGGTATCGTTGCTGTAATCGCCGCCCACAGCTACGCCCTGCCGGCTGTTACGAAAGGCAATGGAAAATACGCCGGTGCTGGGCCGGCCCTGTAGGATGGGCAGGGCAACGGACTGCCAGCGGCCCTTGTGCTGCCTGAAAAAGCGGGCCCTGCTGCCGCCGGTGGCAAAGCAGATGTCGCCTCCGGGCAGGTAATGCAGGCCGCTGCCGCTGGCAGCAAACAGGGCCTCACCGGCTGCAGCAGCGGGCGCATCCGGTTGCAGGCGCCAGCTACGGCCGCCATCCCGGGTTGCCAGCAGGGTGAAGCGCCCCTCCAGCGGATCGCCAATGGCCAGGCCTTCCTGCCGGTGGCGGAAGTCCATCGCATCAAAGAAAATCCCTCTGGTATCATTATAATATACCTGCTGCCAGGTAGCGCCGCCATCCGTGGTCAGGAAAATATGGGCCGGTTCGCCCGCATTGATCACCAGCGCCTCCCGCTCATTAAAAGCGGTAATATCACGCCAGTCGCAGCTGTCGCAGCCGGGCACCTGTACCCATTGCCACTGCCGGCCACCGTCTGTGCTTTTGCCCACCATGCCGCCGGTGCCGGACACCCACAGCAGGCTGTCTGTAAGCACGCACATACCGCGTATGCTCTTTACCGGGCCCTGCAGCAGCGGTTGCAATATATAGGGCTGCTGGGCGGATACTTGCAAAAAGCAGCAAAGGCAGAGCAGCAGGGAAAAAATGTTTTTCTTTGACATGTCTATAAAAGTGAAACGTGAAAGGTGAAGCGTGAAAGGGCCGGAAGTGGTGCATAATGCAATCATTCACCTTTCACTTTTCACCATTCACTTATTTACAATCTGTTAGTGAGCAAGAAAATTACAAAATCATTCAAAAGTGTGATGCAGATTTATATATTTGCAAACAACTAACCTGCATCAGTGCTCAATTTACCATCCCAGATAAAACGACTGCAACTGCTTTGCTCATTTGTTTTTGCAATTAATTCCCTGTTTGCACAGGAGGGCAGGTATATATTTGATGCATATAGTGTAAATGAAGGACTTTCACAGAGCTATGTCAGCGATATTATCCAGGACAGGCAGGGCTTTCTGTGGTTTGCCAACCGTGACGGGGTGAACCGTTTTGACGGCTATGTGTTCAACGAGTACCGTTTCAAGACCAGCGAGGGCAACCGCATGGGAGAGGGGAAGGGCAACCTGGTAAGCAATACTTCCAGCGGCGTAAGGGCGGTGATCAACCGTTTTGACCTGAAAGGGTACAAAGGATACTCCTTTTTTAAAAACAGCCGCGGGCAGCTGCTGCTCACGCACAACAACGGCATCAGCGTGTACGACCCTTACCGGAACACCTTCCGCATGGTGTTGCTGGATACCTCCTATATTAACGAGCGGGAGCGCGACTGGCCCGTTAAGTTCAAGGTGCTGGGAGAGGATACTGCCGCGCGCCGCCTCTGGGTATGGCGGCCGCTGAAGGGGCTGTATGCGCTGGACAGCCGCACCTACGCCATCAAGCAGGTAGTGCTGTACCCGCCGCAGTTCTCAAAGCGCGGCCTGGTGCCCCGGGATATCATGAAGGATGGAGACCAGGTGTGGATGAACTTTGAACCGGGGGAGCTGCTGGCCCTGAACGTGAAGAACCTGCAGCTCACCACCTACTGCCTGCCCGTGATAGGCGATTTCCCGGTCATGCGCAACCTCAACGCAGATTCCATGATTATTGCCAGCAAAGGGCATATTGTGATGTTCAACAAAAGGCAGCGCAAGTATACTGACCTGGTGGTGAACGAGGTGGATGACAAAGGCCTGCCGTTTATGCCGGTAGTGATGGAGCTGGACCATAACGGCAACATGTGGATCGGCGGCACAGACGGCGTGCTGATATACAGCATCCGCCGTAACGAGATACTGCAGCACATCACCACCTTCAATACTTTTGAGACCCGCTCCCTGAACAATGTGCGCTACCTGTACCGCGATGCAGCGGACAATATGTGGGTGGGCACCAACGGGGACGGCATCAAGAAATACTCCCCCCACAAAAAGGTATTTAACCTGTACCGTTCTCCCTTTATCTCGCACAACATGGTGCGGGCTATTTACAAGCACGACGACGGCAAACTGTATGTGGGGCTGTGGCAGGACGGGCTGGATATTTACGAGGAAGACGGCCGCTTCCTGGAGCGGATCTCCAATGATAAGGAACAGTCGCCCTTTCCTGCCAATACCATTGACGCCATTTGCCGCGAGAATTACAAATACCTGTGGATACATTTTGAAGGGACCGCCCTGGGCCTCTTTAATGTGCAGACCAAAAAATTCGAGGACCTGACGCCTGTAGTGGAAAAGCTGGGCCTGCCGGCGCAGCAGGACTACTTTTCTCCTTTCCTGTTCCGGCGGGTGAACGGGGAGGTGTATTTCAACTATGGCGAGTACCTGCTGTCCATCAGCCCCGAAGGCCGGGGCTACAAGGCCGCACTGGTGCACCGCTTTCCCGGCGAGATACTGAACTGCTACTACGAAGACTATATGGGGAACCAGTATGTGGGTACCCAGGCCACCCTGTATGCCAAGGAGGTGGGCAGCACCCGCTGGAAAACCATTCCCCTGCCTGCAGGCACCATTGTAAAGAGCATTAACAAAAATGCGCACAAGAACCTGCTGGTGGCCACCAGCCGCGGCCTGTTCATGCTGGACGGCTCCTACCAGCTGATGAAGCATTATAACAGCTATGATTACCCCGCGCTGGTGAACGACTATTTCTACGGTGTGCTGCTGGACGACAAGGACCGCATCTGGGTAAGCCATAACAAGGGCCTCTCACAGATCAACCCGGTAACGGACGAGATCACCACCTTTAACCACGAGGATGGGCTGCAGTCCAACGAGTTCAATACCGGCGCCTATTTCAAATCGGTGGACGGCGAGCTTTTCTTTGGCGGCATCCGGGGGGTGAACGGCTTTTATCCCCGCAATTTCAGGAACAACCCGTTTGCGCCCAAGGTGGTCATTAAGCGGCTGGAAGTGCTGGACAAACCGTATGAATCGGATACGGCCATTTCCCTGCTGCACCATATCGAGCTGCCCTATAACCAGAACACCATTGCCATTGAGTTTGTACCGCTGGAGTATACCAACCCGCTGAAGAACAAGGTGCAGTACAAGCTGGAAGGAGCGGACGAGGACTGGGTGCAGGCCGGCGCTTTCCGCATGGCGCGCTATACCAACCTGCGGCCAGGCACCTATACCTTCAATGTGCGCGCCTCCAACAACGACGATATCTGGAACCAGACGCCCACCACCCTGGAAATAGTAATCCGCATCCCGTTCTGGCAATCGCTGTGGTTCAGGTTTTTATTGCTGTTACTACTGTTAGGCATTGCGTATTATTTTTCTACGTTGTATCTTGACTATAAAATACGTCATGAAAAACTGAAACTGGAGAGGGAGCAAGCGGTAGACCAGGAGCGCGCGCGTATTTCCAGCGATATGCATGATGATCTTGGCTCAGGATTATCCACCATACGCCTGCTGAGCGAAATTGCCAAGCGCAAGATCAAGGACCCTTCCCAGACCCGTGAAATAGAACGTATCTCAGAGGCAGCCGGCGAGCTGGTGGACAAGATGAGCGAGATCATCTGGGCCATGAACTCTTCAAATGATTCATTGGAAAACCTGATAGCCTACATGCGCAGCTTTGCAGCAGATTTCCTGGAGCATGCGCATATTACCCACCAGTTCTCCATACCGGAAAGCATTCCCAACATCAAGCTCAGCGGTGGCACCCGGCGTAATATTTACCTGGCCGTGAAGGAATCGCTGCACAATGTGGTAAAGCATGCCCACGCCACCGAAGTGCTGATAGAGGTAAAGGTGCAGCAGCATATGACAATACTGATAAAAGACAACGGCAAGGGATTTGACCAGGAAAAGGTAAGGCTGTTCGGCAACGGGCTCAAGAATATCCAGAAGCGTATGCAGGCAGTAGGCGGCCAGGCAGATATCACTTCCCGTAACGGTACGATAGTTTTTCTAGATATCCCGTTAAATTGATCTATTTTTGCCCTTAATAAAATAACATTTTTGTGTAAGTAACCACTAAGAACAAGACAATGACTGTGTACTCAAAAAAGAAATCCCAGGACAGTATGGATGTAATTTCGGTAGCTATTGTGGAAGACAATCATGATATCCGTACCGCCATGGAATTATTGATAAACGGTTCAGATGGTTATGCATGCGTAGGAGCATTCAACAATGCGGAAACTGCGCTGGAACAAATACCCCATTTGTTACCCAATGTGGCCCTGATGGATTTCAACCTGCCTGGCGGCATGAATGGTATTGAATGCATAGCCCGCTTGAAAGCCGAATTCCCGGACATGCAATTTATGATGCTGACGGTGTACGAGGACGATGACAAGATATTTCAGGCGCTGGAAGCCGGCGCCAGCGGATATATCCTCAAAAAAACCTCCCCCGGCGAGCTGCTGGAAGCCATCCGCGACCTGCATGAAGGCGGATCGCCCATGAGCTCGCAGATCGCCCGGCGTGTAGTGGCCTATTTCCAGAAGCAGGCCCGCCCCAACCCCGCGCTGGAAGCGCTTACCTCCCGCGAAAAAGAGATACTGGACCAGCTCTCCAAAGGTTTCCTGTACAAGGAAATAGCCAGTAACCTGTTTATCAGCATTGAAACGGTCAGAAGGCATGTGCACAACATCTACGAAAAGCTGCACGTGAGAAGCAGAACAGATGCGGTGAATAAGTACTACAACAGATAATGTGCAGGTGTGCAAATGTGCGAATATGCAGATGAATTAAAGCGGATCTCAAGCCATTCCCTGCATTTTCATCTGCACATCCGCCCATCTGCACATCCGCACATTAATCATCCTCGCTTCAGCTTTGCCAGGTTGGTGCGCAGCAGGTGTGTAAGCAATACCATAGCGGCAATCAACAGGCAAGCCAGTTTAAATAACAAACCGGTTTTCATAGGTATAGGGTTTATATGGTTAAAATGATCCTTTACCTCATCATCTGCCATGAATCGAACTTCTGCAGCAGCCGCAAAAAAGTGCTGCCCACGCGGTTCATGGAGCGGTGTTCCCGATTAACGAAAAAAGCAAACAGGAGCGCAGCGGAAAGTACTGCTACTGACACTAACAGGCATAGCGTTTTCATCTGTAGATAGTTTGCAGACCTGACAGGTTCCTAAAACCTGTCAGGTCCGGGTGGTTTCATAATTAGGACATTTATTGTACTTGTGCAACCAGGATTGTAAATATAGATAAATATCTTATATAAAATATACTTCGCATAAAAAAATGTTTAAAATCAATAAAAAGGGACCGGGTGCATAACTAATTCTTGGGAGGATAGCCCGAATCCTTTATTTTTGCCAGTAACCTGATTTTGCTAAAAGATTTAGTATGAGAGAAGTGAATGGTAAACAGGGAATGGTGAACTACTCACCTTCAGTATTCACTAATACTTGATAGTACATTATTTTAATTATATATGGCAATTACTGATAAAACGGACAAAAAGGATCTCTTTGCTGCCTATACGGAAGACTCCATCCGCTCCCTGGACTGGCGCGAGCATATACGCCTGCGCCCCGGGATGTATATTGGCAAGCTGGGAGATGGCACCAGCATGGACGACGGTATTTACATACTTATTAAAGAAGTGGTGGATAACTGTATCGACGAACATACGATGGGCTTTGGCCGGCAGATAGATATCAAGGTGTCCGAGCACAGCGTAACCGTGCGCGACTATGGCCGCGGCATCCCGCTGGGCAAGGTGGTGGATGTGGTCAGCAAGATCAACACCGGCGCAAAATATGACAGCAAGGCCTTCCAGAAATCCGTGGGCCTGAACGGGGTGGGTACCAAAGCCGTGAACGCCCTCTCCACCTACTTCAAGGTGCAGTCCGTACGCGACGGCCGCATGAAAGTAGCCGAGTTTGAGCGCGGCGTGCTCATCAAGGAGCATAAGGAAACCGCTACCAGCGAAGCCAACGGCACGCTGGTGACCTTTACGCCCGATGATACCGTTTTCAAGAACTTTCACTATATCCCCGAGTTCCTCGAGAACCAGATATGGAACTATTGCTTCCTGAACGCAGGGCTGACCATTAACTTCAACGGCCAGAAATATGTTTCCAAAAACGGTCTGCTGGACCTGCTGCAGCGCAAGACCAACGAGGAAGACCTGCGCTATCCCATCATCCACCTGAAAGGGGACGACATTGAGGTGGCCATCACCCACGAGAACCAGTACGGCGAGGAGTATTACTCCTTTGTGAACGGGCAGCACACCACCCAGGGTGGTACCCACCTGGCCGCTTTCCGTGAAGCATTTGTAAAGACGGTGCGCGACTTTTATAAAAAGGATTATGAAGCAACGGACATCCGCGCGTCTATCTGCGCCGCCATTTCCGTAAGGGTGCAGGAGCCGGTGTTTGAATCGCAGACCAAGACCAAGCTGGGCTCCCTGGCCGTGTACGAAGGCGGTCCGTCCATGAAGGCCTTTGTGCTGGACTTCCTGGGCAAGCACCTGGACGATTTCCTGCACCGCAACCCTGCCGTGGCAGAAGCCATGAAAAAGCGCATAGAGCAGAGCGAGCGGGAGCGCAAGGAGCTGGCCGGCATTAAAAAGCTGGCCAATGAGAGAGCGAAAAAAGCCAACCTGCACAACCGAAAGCTGCGCGATTGCCGCATTCACCTGAACGATGAAGCCACCGGCAAGGACAAGCTGGAAATAGATGCCAAACGGCTGGAAACCGTGATCTTCATTACCGAGGGCGACTCCGCCAGCGGCTCCATCACCAAGTCCCGCAACGTGGAAACACAGGCCGTGTTCAGCCTGCGCGGCAAGCCGCTGAACAGCTTTGGCCTTACCAAGAAGATCGTGTATGAGAACGAGGAATTTAACCTGCTGCAGCACGCGCTGAATATAGAAGAAGGGCTGGAGGGCCTGCGCTACAATAAAATAGTGGTAGCCACCGATGCCGACGTGGACGGCATGCACATCCGCCTCCTGATCCTTACCTTTTTCCTGCAGTTCTTCCCGGACCTGGTGAAGAACGGTCACGTGTACATACTGGAAACGCCGCTGTTCCGTGTGCGCAACAAGCAGGAGACCATCTACTGCTACAGCGAGGAAGAAAAGCAGCAGGCTGTGAAGAAGCTGGGCGGCAAGCCGGAGATCACCCGCTTTAAAGGCCTGGGCGAGATATCGCCCGAAGAATTTGGCCGCTTTATAGGCGAAGATATGAAAGCCGATCCGATCATTTTATCAAAGGACGTCCACATCCAGAAACTGCTGGAATATTATATGGGCAAGAACACCCAGAGCCGCCAGGAATTTATTATCAGCAACCTGCGGTACGAAAAAGACCTGGTTGCCGGGTAATTAACCGTTATTAAGGCAAAGTAGGATTTAAATTGAAATCGTTGATTGATGAACGTAGTTCATATTGTATTCGGTCCCGCTTCGGCGCCGGCGCTGGCAGCCGCCTTTGAGCTGGAGGAAACGCTGAAAGGGGATATCATATGTTTTGAGGACGACCTGTCCGTAGGGCCGCTGTTCATCCTGGACACGAAAGACGGGCAGGCCAACCGCCGCCAGTGGTGGCAGCAGCTGGCCGGCCTGCAGCCCCAGCCGGTGACCGGGCCGGACGGAGAAGCCGGTAATACGGAAGCAACGCCCGCCCCCGCCCCCGAAGAAGAGAACGGCGACCCGGAAAAGGTCCGCCAGCTGAAAGCCCGCCTGAAAGCGGAGCCGGAACAGGAAGTATGGATATGGGCCGGGCAGAACGCCCGAGATGTATGCGGCTATTACTGGCTGGTAAGCCAACTGTATGATTTTGCCGGCCGCATACATATCATCTATCTCAACAACCTGCCTTTCCTGAATGAGAAAGGCGCTGTATTTTATCCTACCCACCTGCACCAGATTCTGCCCAGGGAGTTCCTGAAAGCCCGGAAGCTGGCCCGCCCCGTATCCCTGGCCGAATTTGAGCTGGATGGGGATGAATGGCACCGCCTGATGAATGAGAATGCCGGCGTGCGCCTGCTGGAAGGCGGCAAGAAGATCAAGGGGGAGCCGGCCGCATTCTATGACAAGGAACTGCTGCAGCAGTGTGGCAGGGATTTCCGGAAGGCGGCAAAGGTAGTAGGGCAGGTAACCGGTAAGCTGAAATACCCGGTGATGGAACAGTACCTTTCCTGGAGGCTGAAAGAGCTGGTAAGGGAGGAGATGCTGGAAAGCAAAGGGGAGCTGAGAACGATGAAGGATTTTGAGGTGAAGCTGCCCGGGGCCGGCCAGGAAGCAGAAACGCCGGTAGCAGAATGATAGTAGCAGACCTGCCAGGTGTCAATACCTGGCAGGTCTTTATAAAATAAAGAACAATGGTAACGGTAACACCCCTGGATTTATCAGGCCAGGACGAACGAGGCGCCAACTATGCCTGGAGCTCCCTGCGCACGGGCAACTTCATTCTCTGCTACCGCAAGGCCGGCAGCAGCAGCGGGCAGCATTACCACGAAGGGAAGAGCGATCACAAGAACCCGGAGATCATGTTCCTGCTAAGCGGTAAAGCAGAGCTGCACTGGTGCCCGCTCAGCGAAAAGGAGATACGCGTTACCACGCTGGAAGCGCCTGCCAGGGTAGAGGTAGCCATCAACATCTGGCACCAGCTCATTGCCGTGACCGACTGTACTTTTATAGAGCTGAACTCCATAGAGGATGTGCAGCGCGACTCTGTAAGAATATGGAGGGAAGCGTTTGAAAAAAGAATATAAGCTGTAAAAGAAACAGAACCTGCCAGGCCTTTAAAACCGGACAGGTCTCAAAAATTAATTATGGACGATCAAAATAACAACCTGCCGAACGACGACGCATTACACAATATCACCCACGTGGGTGGTATGTACGAAAACTGGTTCCTCGACTACGCCTCCTACGTGATCCTGGAGCGCGCGGTGCCCAGTGTGGAAGATGGATTAAAACCGGTACAGCGGCGCATTTTGCATGCCATGAAAGAAATGGATGACGGCCGCTTTAACAAGGTGGCCAACATCATCGGGCAAACCATGCAATACCACCCGCACGGGGATGCCTCTATCAGCGACGCTATCGTGAACCTCGGGCAAAAGGACCTGCTGATAGAAACACAGGGCAACTGGGGCGACATACGCACCGGCGACGACGCTGCTGCTGCCAGGTACATAGAGGCGCGCCTGTCCAAATTTGCCCTGGAAGTGGCCTTTAATCCCAAGACCACCACCTGGCAGCTGAGCTATGACGGGCGCAAGAACGAGCCCCTCACCCTGCCCATGAAGTTCCCGCTGCTGCTGGCGCAGGGCGCAGAGGGCATTGCCGTGGGCCTTTCCACCAAGATACTGCCGCACAACTTCTGCGAGCTGATAGAAGCCTCCATCAAATACCTGCGCGGCCGCAAGTTTGAGCTGTACCCCGATTTTGCCACCCAGGGTATGATAGACGTAGGGGCCTATAACGACGGCAAGCGCGGCGGCAAGGTAAGGGTGCGCGCCCATATCGAAGAAAAGGATAAAAAGACCCTGCTGATAAAGGACGTGCCTTACGGGGTGACCACCACGCAACTGATGGAATCTATCGTAAAGGCAAATGACAATGGCAAGATCAAGATCAGGAAGGTGGTGGACAACACGGCCAGGGAAGTGGAGATAGAAGTGCAGCTGGCGCCCGGCATTTCCCCGGACATCACCATTGATGCGCTGTACGCCTTTACAGACTGCGAAATATCCATCTCGCCCAACGCTTGCGTGATCGTGAATGACAAGCCACATTTCCTGGCCGTGTCCGACCTGCTGAAGTACTCCGCAGACTTTACCCGGGAGCTGCTGAAGAAGGAGCTGGAAATAAAGCTGGCCGAGCTGGAGGACAAGTGGCACTACACCTCCCTGGAAAAGATCTTCTTTGAGAAGCAGATCTACAAGGAGCTGGAACAGAAGCACAAGGACTGGGAAACCGTGCTGGCCGCTATTGACAAGGGCTTTAACCCGTACAAGAAGCAGCTGAAGCGGGCGATCACCCGCGAGGACATCGTGAAGCTGACGGAGAAACCCGTACGCCGCATTTATCGCCTGGATATCAACGAGCTGAACGAGCAGATCAAAGGCATTGAGGGAGATATCAGGCAGGTAAAATACGATCTGGATCACCTGGTGGATTTTGCCGTAAGCTACTACGAAGGCCTGCTGAAGAAATATGGCAAGGGCCGCGAACGGCAAACAGAGATCAAGACCTTTGATACCATACAGGTGCAGCAGGTGGCCATGGCCAATACCAAGCTGTATGTGAACAGGGCAGACGGCTTCATTGGCACCTCGCTGAAAAAGGATGAATTTGTGGCCGACTGCTCCGACCTGGACAACATCATCGTGTTCCGCCGCGACGGCAAGATGCTGGTGACCAAAGTAGCCGACAAAACCTTTGTAGGCAAGGATATCATTCATGTGGATGTGTTCCGCAGGAACGACGAGCGCACCACCTACAATATGATCTACGTGGACGGCAGGAGCGGCATCAGCTATGCCAAGCGCTTTAACGTAACCGGCGTAACCCGCGACAAGGAATATGACCTGGCCGCCAAGGGTGAGAAGCAATCTAAGGTGCATTACTTCAGCGCCAACCCCAACGGCGAGGCAGAAGTGGTGACCGTGAAACTGAGCCCTAACTGCGCCGCCCGTAACAAGGAGTTCGATATGTACTTTGAGACAATTGCCATCAAGGGCCGCAACTCCCAGGGCAACCAGGTGACCAAGTATCCCATCCGCAGCGTAAAGTTCAAGGAAAAAGGCGTGTCTACCCTTTCCGGCCAGAAGATATGGTATGATGATAAGATAGGGCGCCTGAACACCGAAGAGCGCGGCGTATACATCGGCAGCTTTGAAGGCGAGGACAAGATATTCGTGGTGTACAAGAACGGTACCTACGAACTTACCAATTTTGAGCTTACCAACCGTTATGAGCCGGATGATGTGGTATACATTGAAAAGTTCAACCCGGAGAAGATTGTATCCGCCATTTACTTTGATGCAGACAAACAGCAGTTCAACGTAAAACGTTTCCGGATAGAGACCCAGACGCTCAACAACAAGTTCCTGTTCATCAAGGAGGGAGCCGGCAATTACCTGGAGCTGGCCACTACCCACTCAGACCCCGTGGTGCTGTTGAAAACGGGCAAGAAGCGGAACCCGGAAGAAGAGGAGATCAACCTCAACGAGTTTGTGGAAGTGACCGGCTGGAGAACAGTAGGCACCCGCATTGCCGGCGACGACCTGGTAAGCGTGGAGCTGCTGTCGGAAGATGAGGACCCCAGTCCGGACGAAGAGGAGGGAAATGTACAGGGAGAATTGTTTTAGGAAGGATATGATACCGCATATTGCCAGGGGCGGCCTTCCGGCCGCCCTTTTTTTGACAGATGCCGGTTTATACTCAAGCAGGAGAGTAGCATCAACATATCCCACATACTACAGGGCAGTCCTAAAAAGCCCCTTTTTTTTCACCAATTATTTTTATTTTGTTCCTCAAACCAGGATCTATAAAAACACCGGCATATACTGTAGCGCAAAAGTCCTTAACAATAAGATAAAATATTGTGAAGGATGGGATGTTTAACTTGCAGCCGTCTCCACATTTTTTTGTCGATCGAATGAGATATCAACAATCCACTGACGCCGAACTATTGCAACGGGTAGCGGGGAATGACAGTGCAGCCTTTGAAGAGTTGTACCACCGGTACTGGCAACAGCTGTATATTTTTGCTTTTAGAAAGCTGCGGCAGGCAGAAGAAGCAAAAGATGCAGTGCAGGATGTGTTTATCAACCTGTGGCAGCGCAGGCACCACCTGCAGGTAAACGCCACTTTGCGCGCCTACCTGTATGCCGCGGTCCGCTACGAGATATTGCGCAGGTACGCTGCTGCCCTCAAGGCAGGCGTATCCCCGGCGCAGGTGGAGCAGCTGGTGCTGCCGGCGCCCGCGCAGGCCACGGATGCCGTGCATGAAAAGGAGCTGTTGCAGCAGCTGCATACCGCGGTGGAACAGTTGCCATTAAAGATGAAGGAGATATACCTGCTGAGCCGCAACAATCACAAGCCCATTGCTGCCATTGCAGATGAGCTGAGCCTTTCCGAGCAAACCGTCAAGAACCAGCTTTCCCGCGCGCTCACACGGCTGAGGGCGCATTTGAAGGAAACCGCGCTGTAAGGCATCAGCGCCGGTATTCCGGCTCTGCGTAGCCACCCGGCGCATAGCGTGGCGTATCTTTCATGTACCAGGCCCGTTCTCCCTGCACCATCAGCGCCAGGTGGTAGATGTAATTCCTCACAGCCGTTTCGTATGTACCAAAGTCCGGCAGCTGGTCCTGCAGGGTAATGAATTCCTCCAGCTCTTCGTTATGCAGCTGCCGCTGCAGGATATACGGGCATTCCGCTTTCATGCCCTTGCCGATGTAATCATCTATATGCGCGATGACGCGCTGCATCCACTGCGCCGGCATCAGTTCCAGCAGCGCATCCCGGGCCACGGCCATCTGCTGCAGGATGCCGTTATCTTCCGGCCCGGGCTGGTTCCCGCGGAAAATACCGGTTACCTGCTGCCGCAGCATTTCTATCTCGTCTGCTGTGCAAAGCTCATAATAATCGTCCATGATGGTGGCCGTGAAGGCACACAGGCAACAGGCCCGCAGATGCGCATAGCTCACGGTGCGCGGGTAGCTCCGGGATGCGAACTGCGAGAGCCGCATCCGTTTATATTTTTCCCGTGTGTAGGTGGACAGGAACCGGTAGTAATCGTTCAGCCATTGGTCCGTTTCCGCTTGCAGCTGCGCCGCCCAGGGATTATCAATATCCGGCAGGGGATACTGGGAATGGGAAAGATATGGTTTTTCATGCGGTTATGGTTTGAAGGTCAATGCAATAAATCTATGAACTCCGCCTGCAATGATACTGCATCTGCCACCCCGTCCTTAACAATTCCTTAACATATCCCGCTGGTACTTCCTTCTTTTTCCAGGTGCTATATAATGGCACACAATAATAAATGGATCATCAACAGTTAAAAGCAATTATAGACCGGTACCTGGAAGGCAGGGCCACGCCTGCAGAACAGGCGTTTATAGCGCAATGGCTGGACGAGACCGCCCCTGATGACACGGACCTTTCAGGTATAGCATGGGACCGGCTGGGAGCGGACATGCTGGCCGGCATCCGGCAGGAGGCGGGATATGAAACGTCTTCCTTTCCCGGGGAAGAAAAACGGATCATCCGCTCCCTGGGTATCCTGAAGCGCATTGCTGCCGTGCTTGTGCTGGCGGCCGGCACTGCCGCCGTGTTCCTGTACCTGCGCTCCTTATCGGTAAGACCGGCGGAGGCGCCTGTGGCGGTGGCGCAGCAGCCCGCGCCGGCTGTGCAATACCAGCTGGTGCACACCGGTACGGGGCATACGAAAAAGGTAACGCTGCCGGATGGCTCCGTAGTGATGCTGAACAAGGCATCGCGCCTGCGCTATCCGGCGCAGTTCGGCAACAGCAGGGAAGTATACCTGGAAGCAGGGGAGGCCTTCTTCAAGGTGCATACGGATGCGGCCCGGCCGTTCATTGTACACGCCAGCGAGCTGCGCACCCGGGTGCTGGGCACTTCCTTTAACGTGCGCGCACGCGCCGGCAAAATAAACGTAACCGTAAGGACGGGGAAGGTAATGGTGAGCACGCCCGTTACTTCCAGGGGGCCTGCCCGTGATGTAGTGCTGCATCCCGATCATGCCCTGGAGGTGGATACCCTCAGCTATAGCGGCCGCCCTTATGCTGCACCGGCCTGGATTGCCACAGCCTGGTGCGCGCGCCGCCTGGAATTCCGCCAGCATACATTGGCAGATGTTGTAAAAGCGCTGGAGAACAGGTTTGATATAACGATCAGCCTGCAGTCGCCGGCATTGGGGCAATACCGCTATACAGCCACATTTACCGCTGCCAATTCCCTGGACGAAATACTGGATGCGCTTTGCCTGGTGCACCAGTTGAGATATGACCAGGAAAATAATAAGGTAACAATAACGTCAATCGATAATTAATAACGCTAAAACTGTTGTTTCCATGTAGCACATGAACAGTACTGATCATTCATAAAAAAACCGGCTATGCGCCAACATAACCGGTCTGAATTTGCTGCTGCTCCTCCGTAACGACCAATTACCAGGAAACGGGCAGCGTGTTTTTTATACTTGATAAAAACCATTCAAAATTATGCAAAATGTAGTTAAAAAATCTACAATCTATTTCCTTATGCGCCTGAGTACACTTATTACCTGCTTTGCGGTAATTAATGGCTCACTGCCGGCCATGACACTGGAAGGCCAGCATCTCAAAAAGAATATTACCCTCCATATGCCGCCTTCCGGGCTGCATGAAGTATTAAAGCAGGTAGCCCGGCAGAGCCACCTCCAGCTGGTGTACGACGCCGCTGCAGCAGCCGGCTATCATACAGACTCCATCCATCTTTCCGGGGCAGCGCATTCCGTGCTGGACTCGCTACTGGCGCCGGTGTATATGGACTACAAGGCCATGAACGGCTTGCTGGTAGTATATAAAAAGCCGGCCAGCGCTTTTGTGCTGAAAGGCAAGGTGGTGGACGCGCAAACACAAACGCCGCTGGTAGGGGTGACCGTGTTCCTGAAAGGCACCAAGCGTGGCGTGGTGACCGATGAAACAGGCAGCTTCACCTTCCCGGACGTAAAGGCCGGCGATGTGCTGATGATCTCCTACATTGGTTATGATCCGCAGGAAATAGTGCTGCAGGGCGATGATTTCATCACTATCCGGCTCAGCAGCCGCAGCTCCAAGATACGCGATGTGGTGGTGGTAGGCTACGGCACGCAGAAGAAGGTGAACCTGACCGGCGCGGTCAGCCAGGTGGATGCCAGCGCCATAGAAAGCCGGCCCGTAGCCAACGTGGGACAGGCCCTGCAGGGCGCTATCCCCAACCTGAACGTTAACTTCGGCGATGGCCGCCCGGGTGGTACCGCCAAGCTGAATATACGCGGCTTTACCTCCATTTCCGGCGGATCGCCGCTGATACTTATTGACGGGGTGCCGGGCGATATTAACCTGATCAATCCCCGCGATGTGGAAAGCGTGTCTGTGCTGAAAGATGCCGCCTCCGCCGCTATTTACGGCGCGCGCGGCGCATTTGGCGTAATACTGGTTACCACCCGCAAGGGCCGCTCCGGTAAAATGCAGATCAGCTACGGCAACAACTTCAGCTGGAGCAGCCCCACCGTAAGCACGGATTTTATTACCAGCGGCTACGATGCGGCCATGCTCAATGATGAAGCGTTTAAAATAACCCTGGGCAAAACCTACACCGGTTATACAGACGAGGACTATGCGGAGCTGCTGAAAAGAAAAACCGATCCCTCCCTGCCTTCTGTAGTAATAGACAACCGCAAGGGCAAGGATATGTACATCTATTACGGCAATACGGACTGGTGGCATACCATGTTCCGCGATGTAATGCCCGGTATGGAGCATAACCTGAGCCTGAGCGGCGGCACGGACAAGATCAATTACCTGGTGTCCGGCCGTGCCTACCAGAAGAAGGGCATGATGCGCATCAACCAGGATGTGTACAATTCCTATAACTTCCGCGCCAAGCTGGAAGCAGAGGTAAAGCCCTGGCTGACCCTGACCAGCAATACCCAGTATAACGCCAATAATTATACGTACCCGGGCAGCGGCGTGAACAGCAACTTTGTGTCTGTGAGCGTGCATGCCCTGCCTTCCTATGTGCCGGTAAACCCGGATGGTACGGCCACCTACCGCACGGAGCTGAACAACTACACTATTGGCGACGGCATCTATGCCGACCTGCTGCATGGCAAAAGCAAGGGCGGCGAAAAGAACTACCAGCTGGTGAACATGGTAGGAGCAACCCTGAAGGTAAACGAGCATCTGAATATCGTGGGCAACTATACCTATACGCTCACGCATGAAAATGATTTCCACCGCCGCACGCCGGCCCCCTGGTCCATTTTCCCCGGCGTGATCAGCTATGTGTTCAACGATGAGCTGTGGCAGCAGGACCGCACCAGCCATTACCATGTGGTGAATGCCTATGCTACCTACAGCCGCGACCTCGGGAAGCACAGCTTTACCGCTATGGCAGGCTACAACCAGGAGCTGCGGCAGGAAAAGATGCTGTATGCCGGCCGCAAGGACATCATGTCCGAAGACCTGAACGAAGTAGCGCTGGGCGCCGGCGACCAGACCGTGAACAGCGATGCAAAGGAGCTGGCCCTGCTGGGCTATTTTGGCCGCATCACCTACGACTATGCCGATAAATACCTGCTGGAGTTCAACGGCCGTTACGACGGCTCCTCCCGTTTCCCGAAAGAGAAGCGCTTCGGCTTTTTCCCCTCTGTGTCTGCCGGCTGGCGCATCAGCGAAGAGCCTTTCTTTGCACCTGCCCGCAATGCTGTGAACGACGTGAAGCTGCGGGCCTCTTACGGCGCGCTGGGCAACCAGGATGTGCAGAACCAGTACTATCCTTACATTCCCGTGATGAGCATGGGCACCATTTCCTATATCACCAACGGGCAGCGCACCCAGTATGTAGGGCTGCCGGCCCCCATTAGTCCCAGCCTTACCTGGGAGAAGGTGAACTCCGTGGACCTGGGCCTGGACCTGAGCTTCCTGAAGAACCGGCTGAACGCCTCTTTTGACTGGTATGTGCGCAACACTAAGGACATGCTCACCAAAGGCATGACCCTGCCTAAAGTGTTCGGCGCGTCCGAGCCGAAGGAGAATGCGGCAGACCTCCAGACAAAGGGATGGGAGCTGTCCCTGGACTGGCGCAGCGCCGTGAATGTAGGGGGCAAGCCCTTATCCTATCACTTTGGTGCGAACGTGGCGGACTTCAGGGCCCGCATCACCCGCTTTGACAATCCCAAGAAGATCCTGAGCGATTACTACGTGGGCAAGGACCTGGGCGAAATGTGGGGCTACAGCATCGAGGGATATTTTGCATCGGACAAGGAAGCGGCAGACTGGTATGTGGACCAGCGCCAGGTGGGCAACAATATATTTTCCGCCCCCGGCGAGTGGGGACAGCTGCGCGCCGGCGATCTCAAATTCCGCGACCTGAATGGCGACAGCATCATCAGCAAGGGGCTGAATACCCTGGATAACCATGGGGACCAGGTACGGATCGGCAACTCCCTGCCCCGCTATACCTTTGGCATACGCGGCGGCGCGGAATGGAACGGCATAGACCTGAGCTTCTTTTTCCAGGGCATCGGCAAGCAGAACTGGTATCCCGGTAATAACGCAGACAAGTTCTGGGGGCCCTTCTCCCGCCCGTATATGTCATTCATCCCCACGGATTTTACCGAAAAGCTGTGGAGCCCCGAGCACCCGGACTCCTATTTCCCCCGGCTGAGAGGATATATTGCGCTGAACAACGGCGGCTCGCTGAAAGAAGCCAATGACAAATACGTGCAGGACCTGGCCTACATCCGCCTCAAGAGCCTGATCATCGGCTATTCCCTGCCGGCCTCCCTGCTGAGCCGCGCCAAAATAAGCCGCTGCCGCATCTATTTCAGCGGCGAGAACCTGCTCACCTTCAGCAAGCTGGAAAGCGATTACCTGGACCCCGAACAGCTGTCCAGCGATCCTAACCTGGTGACCGTGGATGCCAACGGCCGCGTATACCCGTTCAGCAAAACCTATTCCGTGGGCCTGGATATTACTTTTTAATCATTAAAGATCGATCATGCAAAGAATATATCATCTCTTTCTCTTAATAGCGGCCATCAGCCTTGCTTCCTGCAGCAAGTTCCTGGACCGTGAGCCGCAGGCGCAGATATCGCCCAATGCTTTTTTCAAGACCGAAAAGGACCTGCAGCTGTATATTAATTCCCTGTACAACCGTGTGCCCAGCGCAGAGGAGATCTATAACGAGGATATGGACAACGTGGTGAAAAGCTCCCTTTCCAGCTTCCTGCAGGGCCGGCGCGACATACCGGTATCCGGCGGCGGCTGGGAATGGGCGGAGCTGCGCAAGATCAATTATTTCCTGGTGAACTGCAACCGCGTGCTGCCGGAAAATACCACGCGCAAGTACGTGGCTGCTGCCCGCTTTTTCAGGGCCTGGTTCTATTATGATATGGTGAAGGATTTCGGGGATGTGCCCTGGTACAGCGAGCCGATTGAGCCGGATGATGCAGAGTACCTGCAAAAGCCCCGCGACCCGCGCACCCTTGTTATGGATTCCGTACTGGCGGATATTGACTTTGCCATTGAGCACCTGGATGCTACCCGCAGCACGGAGCAGGTGACCAAATGGACTGCGCTGGCCCTCAAATCCCGCATTTGCCTGTTTGAAGGCACGTTCCGCAAATACCACGACGAGTTTAACCTGCCGGACGCGGACCGCTTCCTGAACGAATGCGTGGAAGCCTCCGAAGCGCTGATCAGCAGCGGGCAGTACAGCATTTACACCAGCACGCCGGACAAGGCCTACCTGGAACTGTTTGCCTCCAAGGCGCCCCGCCCGGAGGAGATCATACTGGCCCGCCAGTACAGCGCCGGCCTGCAGATATATCATAACGTGAACTATTACACGATCACGGCCTCCTACGGACAGCCCGGCCTGGAAAAGAGCTTTGTGAACAGCTATCTCATGAAGGATGGCACCCGCTTTACCGACATACCCGGTTATGAAACGATGCAGTTCTACGAAGAATGCCAGGACCGCGATCCGCGCCTGTCACAGACCATCCGCACGCCAGGCTATACCCGTATTGGCAATACCGTGCCGCTGGTGCCGGACTTCGGCGCTTCCGTTACCGGTTACCAGCTGATCAAATATGTAACGGATGAGAGCCAGGATTCCTATACCAAGAATGACAATGCCATGCCTGTATTCCGCTACGCGGAAACGCTGCTGAACTTTGCAGAGGCCAAAGCCGAACTGGGCACGCTTACGCAGGCCGACATAGACAAGAGCATCAAACTGCTGAGGGACCGGGTGGAGATGCCCAACCTGGATGTGGCTGCTGCCAATGCCAACCCCGACCCCTATGAGGCCGCCCGCTATACGCACCTGCAGCCTGGCCCCAACAAGGGCGTGCTGCTGGAAATACGCCGCGAGCGCCGCATAGAGCTGGTGATAGAGAACTTTCGCTGGGATGACGTGCGCCGCTGGAAAGAAGGGAATATGTTCGTGAAGCCTTTCAAAGGCATGTATTTCCCCGGCCCGGGCAAGTACGACCTGGATATGGACGGCACCATAGACGTGGTGATCTACGAAGGGGAGAAGCCGGATGAAAAAGGGCCGGCCTACCTGAAGCTGGGCACGGAAATCAGCCTGGAGAACGGCGCAGCCGGCGGTAACATGATGATCAACCGCAACATTCCCAAACAGTTTGATGAGGACCGGGATTACCTCAATCCCATTCCCATCCAGGAAAGAACGCTGAACCCGAACCTGACGCAGAACCCCGGGTGGATTGACGGATTGTAGCAACCTGAATGATAGATGTAAGCCCCAAACCTGATTTGGGAGCTTACATCTATCGTTCTCTTTAACTTATACGCATGAAAATACTTGCAACACTCTGCCTGCTCTGCACAGTCCTGCTCTGCCAGGCGCAACAGGAGGATAAAAAGATCTTTCCCGGCATTCCCGGCTATCATACGCTGAAATGTGATTTCCATATGCACACCGTTTTTTCCGACGGGCAGGTATGGCCATCTTTCCGTGTTTACGAGGCCGTGCGCGACGGGCTGGATGCCATTGCCATTACGCCGCATATAGATTATGAAGGACAGCCGGACGACCTGGAAAAGAACTATAACCGTCCCTACGAGATAGCGCAGGAAGCGGCCAAAAAGAGCGGGCTGATCGTGATCAGGGGCGTGGAAATATCGCCCAGGATGCCGCCCCACCACTGCAACGCCATTTTTGTGCAGGATGCCAACGCCATCCCCGCGCGGTATATGAAACGCACCAAAAAGGCCTTTGTGATGAAGGACAGTGTGCGCCGGGAGGATATTATGGCCTCCTTTGAGGCGGCGAAGCAGCAGGGCGCTTTTATATTCCACAACCACCCGCAGTTTAACTGGTGGGATGAAAAGCGCTTCGGGCATGAGCGCTTTAACGACGCGCACAAGGAGCTGCTGGCAAAAGACATGCTGCAGGGAATTGAAGTGGTGAACTCTACCAAGTACATGCCCTATGCGCATGGGCTGGCATTACAATACAACCTGGCCATGCTGGCCAATTCTGATGAGCACCGGGACATCAGCCAGACCTACCGCAACAGCCACCGCCCCATGACGCTGGTATTTGCCAAAGAGCGCAGCGCCGCCGGCATCCGCGAAGCGCTGGACGCGCGCCGTACCGCGGTATACTTCCGGGATTACCTGGCCGGCCGGCCGGCGGAGATGGAAGCGCTGTTCAAAGCGTGCGTGACCGTTAGCACCAGGCATGGCAAGGACAAGGATGCGCCGGCGCTGGTAGTGCAGCTGGATAACCGGAGCGGCTTCCCCTTTGCCCTGCGCCTGCGTGCGCCTTACCTGTTTGTGAACCTGCCTTTGGGTCGCATAACGCTGCCGCCGCATACCGTTACGGAGGTCAAGCTGCAAACAGCCTGGGAATACCCGGAAAAGATCGCGCTGCAGGCGGCGGTGGAAAACGTGCTGGTAGCGCCGGACAAGGAGCTGGAAACAGAGTGGGAGATCGGTTATTAGCAGCTGGCTTTCAGCTGTCAGAACGGCCTTCCGTGCGTGGCCCTGATAATGCCTTTTGCCACAAAGGGCAGGTAGCGCATCAGCCCTACCAGCATATCCGCGCGGCTTTCCCTGCCTAAAAAGCGTTGCAGAGCCCTGCCCATCATCACCCGGGTATTGAAATGCTGCTGCCAGCTGCGCTGGTAGCATTCCTCCATTTCCTGGCGGGTGATCTGCTGCTGCAGCAGCGCATGTATCTGCTCAAAGGCCAGCTTGGCGGCATGCAGGGCCATGCTCATGCCATTGCCGCACAACGGCGTGATCATGCCGGCTGCGTCGCCCACCATGAGCACATGATTTTCCACGGCAGATTTCCGGGCAAAGCTGATCTGCGAAATGGCCAGCGGCTGCTCATACAGGAAAGTGGCTTCTGTGAAGATTTTTTCCAGGTGCGGATTGCGGTACAGCACTTCCCGCTCCATTTCGGGGATGCTGTTGCGATGCTTTTGCAGGTTGGCGGCGGTGGTCAGGTAGCACAGGCAGCATTTGCCGTCCTCGATGCGGGAAATGCCGCAATAGCCGTTCTCAAAATTGTGCAGGGCAATAAGGTGCTCCGGCTGCGGATAGCGGATATGATACTTGATGCCGATGTAGTTATTGAGCTTCCCGGGCTGCTGCTGTACAAAGGGGCGCTTCCACCTCACGTCCAGGTTGCTGCGTTTGCCAAAAGCGCCCACTGCTATAAAAGCGGAGGCATGCAGGCCCTGGTCTGCCTGTATGATAAACCGGTTCTGCCGGAACTGTATATCCTGCACCCTGGTCCGGGTAAAAACATGTACGCCTTTCCGCAGGGCGATCTCGTACAGCGCATGGTCAATCAGATAACGGCTTACGCCAAAGCCGCCCAGTGGCAGCCGGGTGGTGTAGGCCTTACCGTGCACGCCGGACAGGTGCAGCTCCCGGATGGCAGGCAGCTGCCACTGCTGCAGGTCCAGCCCCAGCCGCTCCAGGAAACCCCGGCTTTCCAGGCCGATATATTCCCCGCATACGCGGTGAAAGGGGTACTGCTCCCGTTCAAACAGGGCCACGTTGTAGCCTGCGTCCGCGCACTGGATAGCCAGGCCAAGGCCTGCCAGGCCGCCCCCCACAATGGCAATATCATATCGGTGCTCAATCGTCATGTCGCGGAAAAGTGATCAGGTGACGGAATGCCCACTGCCAGCGTACCCGGTAATGGCCAACGCCGGCCCGCTGCAGCAGGGCGGCCCATTCCTGCCGGGTAAAACCCCTGGCCACGCTCAGCGGCGCGTCATTCTTTACCAGGTAGGAGCGGGAGAACAGCGCGGTGAGCAGCCGGATGGCATGATAGGCCAGCGGGTGACGGTGGAGGTCGTTGATAAAGCAGCCCACCCGGCAGTTGGCCTGCATCCACTGCAGCTGCGCTACCAGCGCATCATCAGTAAAATGATGGCAGAACAGGCTGGAAAAGATAATATCCGGTTTTTCGCTGAACAGCACATTGCGGTAATCGCTCATGATCCAGCGGGCGTACGGCTGCAGGGCCGCGTTTTGCGCGGCGTACCGTATGCAGGAGGGCTTGATGTCAATGCCGGTAAAGGTAACGGCTATATGATGCTGCCGGCACCATTGCAGCAGGGCCACCAGGTTGTCGCCGCCTCCGCAGCCGATCTCGCAGACATGGACCTGCCGGCGGCCGCCCAGCAATTGCTGCAGCCCCCGGATGCTGATGCGGTGGCCGCCCAGCCAGCGGTTGATGATGTCCAGCTCCCGCAGCGTCTGCCGGATGGCCGGGAAAGGAATATTGTCCGCATCCAGTAGTTCCGGTTGATATGAACGTTGGGCCAGGTTCATTTTACAGCAGCTATAAATGTTTCCATGGTTAATCCAGGGCCAAAGGCCACCCCGAAGATGCGCGCCGGCAGCGGACCTTCCTGTATGTGGTCCATCATCTCCTTCAGCACGAATAAAATGGTGGGAGAGGACATATTGCCGTACCGCTGCAGCACATGGCGCGCGTATTGCAGGGCGTCTTTGTCCAGCTGCAGCTGTTGTTCTATGGTGTCCAGTATCTTGCGGCCGCCCGGGTGCACGCACCAGTAGCGGACCTCTTCCCGGCGGACATTGCTTTTCTGCAGCGCCTCCTGTACCAGCTCGCTGATATCCTCTTCTATCAGGTAGGGCACATAGCTGCTCAGCCTCATTAAAAAGCCCTTGCTGCTGATGCCCCAGGCCATGTCCTGCTTGCCTTTGAAAGTTACGTTGGCGCAGAACCCCTCCAGCGCTATGGCGCGCCGGCGGCTTTTGATATTGCCCATCAGCACCGCGGCGCTGCCATCGGCAAACAGGAGGCCGCTGGCCGCATTGTCCGGTGTGTAGTGCTGCTGGAAATGCAGGGTGCACAGCTCTGTGGATACGATCAGCACTTTGGCCTGCGCATCCGTATCACAGATCATCTTGCCCAGCTTCAGCGCATGTATGGCCGCGTAGCAGCCCATGAAATTAACGGAGGTGCGGAATATGCCGGGCGACAGCTGCAGGGCCTCGATGATCTCCAGGTCCAGGCCCGGCGCGCTCATGCCGGTGCAGCTGACAGTGATCAGGTGAGTAAGCTCCGTTACCGGCAGCAAGCCTTTTATGCAGTTCTCAATGGCCTGCAGGGACAGCGGCAGGGCCTCCCTTTTGTACACCGCCATGCGCTCGTCAACGGGCAGCAGGGCGTCCTGGCCATTGGCGGGCAGGAAAGACCATTGCTCCGGCGGCAGGCTGAAGTCGGCCAGCACGGAGTACCGCGTTTGTATACCGCTGTGGTGATAAAGAAAGGACAGCTTCCGGCTATCGGCAGCATCCAGTTGATGGGCCTGCTGCATGAACTGCAATATATCCTGTTGTTGATGACAGTAAGCAGGCACCGCTGTTCCTATGGAAATAATTTCAGCCAATCTGATGTATAATTAAAAGTACAACAAAAGCCAGGTTGGTACTGGTACCGGCCATCACATTCATCTGCATGGTGCGCTTAAAGTCTGCGGCAGCCCCATCTTTCCATACCTGCAGGAACCAGCGTATAAAAAAGAAGATCACGGGAATGAAAAAAAGCTGCAGCAGTACAAAATCCCACAGCTGTTCCTGCTGCTGATAGTAAACAAACAACAGGCCAAAGGCCAGCAGGTACATAACGGCGCAGTAGATAAAGGTGCCCCGTTTGCCCAGCAGCATACTGATGGTGGTAACACCGTCCGCAGCATCGGCGGCATGCTGGTATACCTGCGTAATAGGGTAGAAGCCTCCTATCAGGAAGGCTGCTGCAATGGCAGGCAGCCAGGGTGCCGGCAGCGCTGTGCCGGCAGCTGCAGCACCATAATAGACCATACAGTACACCAGCGTTCCCTGGTTCAGCACTACGGTGATGTAGCCCGCTACAGGAAAGCGCTTCAGCCGGATGTACCGGTTGCTGTAGGCCCGGGAGCAGATGATGTAGAATAGCAGGGCCAGCGCAAACCACCCGGACACCAGGAAAGCCAGCAGGAAGGCTGCAGCATCCATCCACACCGTTACGTAGAACAGCTGCCGCGTAGGCTGCATGGGCCTGGCTACGCCGCCTATGCTGCTCTCGTCCCGGTCCATGTAGCTGTTATAGCCATTGCTGGAAGGATAGAGCAGCCCGTGCAGCAGCACAAAGATCAGTATGGCCCTGGCCGGGTGCACAGGCCCTGGCACGCAGCTGAGGGCAAACCAGTATACCGGCATCAGGAAATAGGAAAAAGGAAAACGTAATAACTGTATTGTAGATGGGTGTAGCATGGATTTTCATTCCTGACAACCGAATATAGGAAAAAAAACGGCATTACCTGTTCTTGCGTTTCCGGGCTGCTTTTTCCGCTTCCAGCTCTTCAGCGGTCTGCGGATGCATCAGGTCCTTTTTACGCTGGTCCAGCGGGTGCTGCACGGGAAACTTGCCGCGCTCCAGGGCGTCGTGAAACACCTTTTCAATATGCACCCATTTGCCGGCTTTCCATTTAAATCCTTCATAGTCCAGGTCAGGCACATACGTGTACGGTTTCCCGGGCTCATTGGTTGCCGATATCAGGTGATCATATACGATCATGTCCATTTCGGGGTTATAACTGAGGCTGATAGTAGCTTCCTTCTTGTATTCCACGATGAACCGGTTGCGCACGGGCCCGGGCACGGTGTCTTCCGCAAAGCTGAAGTAAGGGCCGCCAAACACGGGCTTCCCTTCCTTGAAGGTGAGCATGTCCAGCAGCTTTTTGGTGCTGCGCAGGTTATTGGCGTCGTAGCCAAACAGCGTATAGTATTCCCTGTTAAAATAATGCCGTTGCACGATCTTGTAGTACAGGCAGCCGTACCAGGCCTTGTTATCGGCCACGGTATCCACGTTGCCATAATCAGAGTTGTCGAACAGGGGAAACAGCTTTAATTCCCCGTTCTTCGTATTCATCTGGATGGCGCCGTAGTGGCGGTAAAAACCGTTGTCCATTTCCAGCTGCCAGGAAAAGATGCGAAAGGTGCTGTCTTCCGGGTACTGTATACTTACCGAGCGGACGGAGTCAAAAGGGAAGTCAAAGGAATATGTTGTTTTCAGCGCCTGCACCAGCTTCGGGATAAAGCGGTCGCTGCTTTGGCGGCGGGCGTCCTCTGTTCTGCCGTTCAGGATGTTATAGGCCAGGTATTGCAGGGAGTCCTGTTGTTGCTGCAGTGCGGCCAGGCCGGCAGAGTCCAGGCGCTGGGCCTGCACTGCTGTGCCGGCCAGCAGCCCCAGGAGCAGGAGTACGGTTCTTGTCATTGTTTCTTATTACGTTCTGGCGGCAAAATTATTGTATAAATTGATGTGCGGATGTGCTAATATGCGGATGTGCTAATGGGAAAGATGCGATTATATCCGCATATTAGCACATTTGCACATCAAAACAGGCTGCTTTCCACTATTTCACAAATAATATGTCCCACGGTAATATGCGACTCCTGGATGCGGGGCGTGTCTGCAGAAGGGATATTGATCAGGTAATCGCAGTAGGCTTTCATTTTGCCGCCGCTTTCGCCGGTCATGCCGATCACGATCATGCCCTGCTCCCTGGCGGCTTTTGCGGCTTCCAGGATGTTGGCGGAATTGCCGGAGGTGGAAATGCCCACCAGCACATCTCCCGGTTGCCCTATGCCGCGCAGTATGCGGGCGTATATTTCATCATACCCGTAATCATTGCCCACGGCGGTAAGGTAGGAGGTATTGCAATGCAGCGCTTCTGCGTACAGCGCAGGCCGGTCCTTGTAGAACCTGCCGGAAAATTCGGCGGCCAGGTGCTGGGCGTCGGCAGCGCTGCCGCCGTTGCCGCAAAACAGTATCTTCCCGTGATCCTGCAGGCTGTGTATAATGGTGGTGGCGGCCAGGTGAATGGTATCCAGCAATGCCGCATCGTCCATGATGGCCTGCTTTACGGCAATGCTTTCCCGGATGGCTGCTGTTATGATCGTTGTTTGCACCATACCAGCGGGTACATCATGAAACGTACCAGAACGCAGCCCGCTGCGTGCAGCATTCAGCGCTCCGCCATTTCGTGGATAGCTTTCGCCAGCCTGTGCCAGGAATATTGCTGTTTTTCCACACGCAGCGCTGCGGTCATGTCCGCTTCGCGCCTGTCTGTGAAGTAGCGCTCCACTGCAGCGGCAATAGCGGCCGGCTCCGGTGCGCACCGGAAGCCCACCCTGCCGTCCGGTATGGTTTCCGCCAGCCCGCCCACATCGGTCACTACCATGGGCCTTTCAAAATGATAAGCGATCTGGGAAATGCCGCTCTGGGTAGCGCTTTTATAGGGCTGCACCACCAGGTCGGCAGCACAGAAATAGTATTTCACCGCGTCGTTGGGAATGAAGTCCGTATGCAGCAGCACCCGGTTGCCCAGCTGCAGCTGCTGCAGCAGCTGGTGATAGGGGGCGGCGTCCTCGTAGAACTCGCCGGCCACTACCAGGTGTATATCCAGCCGGCGCAGGCGCTCGTCTGCCATGGCCTGCAGCAGCAGGTCCAGCCCTTTGTAGGGGCGTATGAACCCGAAAAAGAGAAGGTACCGCTTTTGCAGGTCCAGCTGCAGGCGGGCCCGTGCTTCCTGTTTGGGAATGATGGGGCCGTAGCTGTCGTAAATAGGGTGGGGGATGATGGTGGCCGGCTTGTGCGGCTCTAAGGCCCGCAGGTCGTTCAGTACGGAGCGGGTCATGGCAATGAAGGCATCCACGGGTTTCAGGAAATAACGGGTAAAGACCCGGTCGCCGATCCGCTTTTCGTGCGGCACCACGTTGTCCAGCAGCCCTATCACCTTAAAATGGCCGCCTTTCCGGGCTACACGCAGTATGGTGCCCAGGCAGGGCCCCATAAAGGGCAGCCAGTACCTTACAATCACAATATCAGGGTCAAAGCGGCGCACCTTGCGGCCGGTGCTCCACCAGTTGAGCGGGTTCACGGAATGGATGATACGGCGTATGCGCAGGTGTGCCGGCGGGGGGTCTGTGGCATACTGGCTTTTGCCGGGAAAGAGGAAGCGGGGGTACTGTACGGTAAATGTCCAGATATCCACTTCATCCGTGAGCTGCAGCTCTGTGGCCAGCCGCTCATTATAAGCGGCCAGCCCACCCCGGAAAGGGTAGGCTGTGCCAAGAATGAGTATTTTCTTTTTATGGTTATCCATCAATCTTCTCCTCTATCAGGTAAGTGTTCCGTTCCGGCGCGTTGCGGGCCACCAGCTCGCCGATAAAGCCGGTGAGGAAGAGCTGGGAGCCAATGATCATAAACAGGAGGGCCAGGTAAAAGATGGGACGGTCTGTCATGTTGTAGCGGTCAAAGAATATTTTGGCAAAGGCGAGGTAAAAAGCAATGCCAAAGCCTGCCAGGAAAAAGAGGGTGCCCAGGGCGCCGAACAGGTGCATGGGCCTTTTCCCGAATTTGCCGATGAACATGATGGACGCCAGGTCCAGGAAGCCGTTGATGAAGCGTTCCAGCCCGAATTTGGTGACCCCGTATTTGCGGGCGCGGTGCTCCACCACTTTCTCGCCTATGTTCCGGAAACCGGCCCATTTGGCGATCACGGGAATGTAACGGTGCATTTCCCCGTATACTTCAATGGACTTCACCACTTTTTTGCGGTAGGCTTTGAGGCCGCAGTTCATGTCATGCAGCTTTACCCCGCTCATTTTGGTAGTGGTCCAGTTATACAGTTTGCTGGGCAGGTTCTTGGTAAGCGCGTTGTCGTAACGTTTCTTTTTCCAGCCGCTCACCAGGTCATACCCGTCTTCCACGATCATGCGGTACAGCTCCGGTATTTCATCGGGGCTGTCCTGCAGGTCCGCATCCATGGTGATCACCACGTTGCCCCGTGCGGAGCGGAAGCCTTCGTTCAGCGCTGCAGACTTGCCGTAATTGCGGCGGAAGCGGATGGCCCTGATGTGGTCATCGGTGGCCGCCAGCCGCTGTATCACTTCCCAGGACCCGTCCGTGCTGCCATCATCCACCATCCACACCTCGTAGGTGAAGCGGTGGGCCTCCATCACCTTTGTGATCCAGGCAACCAGCTCCGGCAAGGATTCTTCCTCGTTTTTCAAGGGAACGATAACGGATATGTCTACACTCATATGGCTTATTGTTCTTTACTATTGCTGCGGCGGCCGCATATTCGGGTTCTTTTTGGCTACTGCAGCGCCTATCAGGGAGGCAATAGCGCCAAAGAACAGGGTGCCGAAGATACCGCCGGCTATCATAAACACCATGAACATCTTGCTGGTCATGGATACGGCAGTTTCTATCGCGTCGTCAGACTGCCCCTGCTTTTCCATGTCCAGCCGTACCTGTTCCAGGGCTTTTTCCTTGATCTCGGGGAAAATAAGGACGAACACCACGCCAAACAGCACGGTAATGAGCGCTATGATGGCAGTGGTTTTGAACCCGCTTGCAAAAACGTTGCCAAAGGTCACATGCCCGTCGTTGGCTTTGGCAAACTGGATGCAGGTAAAGATAACGCCTGCAAACATGATCAGGATGTTCACCCATTGGGTCCATCTGGCCGTGTTCAGGTCCATTACATAGTACAGTACAGAAAGCAACACCAGGATCGCGCTGAGGATCAGGCCATACTGGAGATGGATTTTGTTATTTGTCATAGCAAAGGTTTTATAAGGATTAAGAAAACAGTACCTGGTTGTTGCTGATGATCCCTTTCACTTTTCCCTTTAACAGGGTATCAATATACGCTGAATTTTTAGACCGGGAGGCAATATCTGCGGCAGTGAACGTCCATTCCGTATCCGGGTCAAATATGGTGAGGTTGGCTACAGCGCCTTCCTGTAAGGCAGGCTCCGGCAGGTTGAACACCTGGCGCGGCTGCAGGGCAAGCATGCGGACGAGCTGCTCCAGGGGGAGCTGGGGAACATGTCTACGGATAGCCCCAAAACAGGTTTCCAGGCCTGTCATTCCGTATTGGGCGTATTCAAATTCCGTTTGCTTGGCATCCCAGTCCTGGGGCTGGTGGTGGGTGGCAAAGCAGTCTACCACCCCGTTCAGCACGGCTTCCCGGAGGGCGGCCACGTCTTCGGCGGTACGCAGGGGCGGGTTCACTTTCAGGTAGGTGTTGTACTTTACCAGGTCTGCATCCGTAAAGGAGAGGTGGTAAGGCGTAACGGAGCAGGTTACCTGTATGCCGGCTGCCTTGGCCCGGGCGATCAGCTCCACGGATTTGGCGGTGCTTATGCCGGTAAAGTGTATGCGGGAGCCGGTGTACTGCGCCAGCTCCAGGTCGCGCTGTATGATCAGCTCCTCTGCCAGGGCCGGTTTGCCGGGCATGCCCAGCTGCGTGGAGAAGATGCCTTCGTGCATCAGGCCGTGCGCTGATATGCTGAGGTCGTCCGGCAGCTGTATGATGGTGCCGTTAAAGGCTTTCACGTATTGCAGGGCCTTGAGGAGCAGGCCGGGGGACTGTACCGGCTTGAAACCGTCTGAAAAGGCTACGGCGCCGGCCTCCTGCATCTCGTACATTTCAGAGAGGGAGGCGCCTTCCAGGTTCTTGGTTACTGCGCCGATGGGCAGCACCTGTACGGCATGGCCGGCGGTCTGGCTCAGCACGTAGGTGATCTGGGGCTTGGTATGCAGGGCCGGCTGGGTGTTGGGCACGATCATGACCGTGGTAAAGCCGCCCCTGGCCGCTGCCGCTGCCCCGCTTTGCAGGTCTTCCTTGTATTCCTGGCCCGGATCACAGAAATGTGCAAACACATCCATCCATCCCGGGGACACGTGCAGGCGCTCCCCGCTTATTTCCCGGGCGCCGGCTGCAGTTATGGCCGGGGCTATCTGCCGGATCACGCCGTTCTCTACCAAAATATCCTGTTGCTGCCCGTGCAGGGGAGAAGTAGGTGCTACAATCTTTACGTTTTTGAGTAATATGTGCATGCTGTACGTCTGTAAACGATAGTGAATGGTGCATAATGAATAGTGAATGGGCTGAAATGGGTACCTGGTGCAATCATTCACCTTTCACTATTCACCTTTCACCTGAAAAAAGTCCGGCAGCAAATGTAATATAAAAGTGGTAATTATAGGGAACAGGGGCACACCGGGACCTCACCAGGGATTTACCGGGGAGCTGACGGCATTTACAGCGGGAGCACACAGGAAAAGAACAGGAGCGAAGGGGATGCCCGGGAGGATGAAAAAAAAGCCGCACAAACGGGACGCTCATGCGGCTTGGGTATTGACAGAGATCATTTAAACATATGACCGTTTTACAGCAGGCAGCCGGGCTGACCGGGCTTGCTGATGGGCGGCGGGCATTTAAAGCCAAAGGTGGGCGCGTCTTCCCACTTTTTTACGCCCAGGCTGTTGTTGCTAAGCGCGGAAATCTTGATCTTGTTCAGGCGGAGCTTCCTGGTGGTCTGTTTTTTCATACAATATAGTTTGAGGGTGGAAAATGATATACCTTCCCGATGAAGGTACGGAGAAATCCAGGCGCCGGAAATCCCGGGAAACGGGGATTTCACTGCCTATGCCGGCTGCGCTGCTCCCAGGAAGGCGGCGTAATTGCTGACAGCGTGCTGGGCCCCTGCCTGGCCAAACCAGTCTGCCGCAGTATTGTTCCCGTACTGTTCATACAGGCTGGTGTTGAAGACTGTGTAGTTATTGTTCTGCTGCTGGTAATGATAGAGCAGGAATACCCCGGCCAGCAGGAAGAAAGCCTCCCGCAGGCTCACGGTATGCCCCTTGTAGGTGACCGTGATATCGGAAGCGGCCGGCTGGGGCACATACAGGAAACCGGTGAGGAAAATGGTATCCGAAACCGGGAAGTTGGGCACAATGTCATTGGAGTTCTGGTAATGCCATGCTGTGGGCAGCTTGGTGTCCAGGTCCGTGGCAAAATCGCCGTTGCCGGGAGCAGGGGCGGCAAAGGTGAAAAGGGAAACATTGCCGGCGGAATAGCCGTTTCCGGTAAGGGTGCTTACGAAATAGGAGGCAAATACATTGGCAATGTTGCCGCCCAGGCTATGCCCGGTAATGAGCACCTGCCTGCCGGGCTTTACGGCATTGGTCAGCAGGAAGTCTGTAACCGACAGGCCGGAGCCCAGCGTGTCCAGCATACCCCGCAGGTTGTTAAAGGCGGTATTGGCGCCGTTGCTGATCAGGGGATTGGCCGTAGTGGCATAGGGCCAGCTTACCTGCGTTATTACGTCCAGGTCTTCCAGTATCCAGTTGGCAAAAGCATCCCAGTTGCTGAAAATATCCTGCGGGGGCAGGGAGCCCCGGATAGCCAGCGCATAGGTCTCTTCTGCAGGGTCGGTGGCAATAAAGGCATAGTTGCCGTCAGGGCTCTGCAGGCCGTTCCAGACTATTTTCCAGCCCGGCAGGTAATTGTTGATGTCGCTCAGCGGGTCGGAGGAGTAGGTGACAAAACAAAGCTGTACTGCATTTTGCGCACCTGGCGGCGGATTGCCGTTACTCAGGCTGTTGGAAAGAGGTGTCATGGTATTGGATTTTAAAGATGAAAAACAGGGGGATCATAAAAAAGGGTATCATATGTGATCGCAGGGTATGTGGTTGTTGCGGAATGAAGGTATCAAGTTTCCCCCAACTTTCCTTACTTTGTAAAAAAATACCCGGTAGTATCTTTTATGAAAAAAGCGGAGGCCACCCGGCTGGATATCTTGCAGAAGGCTTTTGAGCTGATTTACGTGAAAGGTTACCAGAACACCAGCATTGACGATATCCTTGCCGGTACGCAGGTAACCAAGGGCGCTTTCTATTATCATTTCAGGAACAAGGATGAAATGGGCATTGCCATTATCAACGAGCTGCTGAAGCCCGCGCTGGCAAACGCGTTCATTCTGCCGTTCCAGCGGGAGCAGGACCCCGTGGAGGCCATATACCGCATGATGCATCACCTGCTGATGGAGAACGGGTTCATGAAGGTGGAGCATGGCTGCCCGGCTTCCAACCTGACGCAGGAAATGGCGCCCTGGCATGCAGATTTCAGCAAGGTGCTGGGAGAGCTGATCGACCAGTGGGAAAAAGTGATGATCAAAAGTATTGAGCAGGGAAAAAAGGCAGGGCATGTGCGTGCGGACGTAAACGCCAGGCAGGTAACCCTGTTCGTGATGTCCGGCTACTGGGGCATCCGGAATTTCGGCAAGCTGGAGAACAGCAGATCTGTATACCGTACCTACCTGAAGGAGCTTCGCGCGTACCTGCTTTCACTGAAATAATTTTTTTCCGCAAAAACATACCAGTCAGTATGTTTTTATTATACCTTTGCGTTGTCCAATCAAGAACGAACAATGTATGCTGCGCTGATCTTCTTGCATTCGCTATTCAGGTGGCTGGTGGTTGCCAGCCTGGCGTATGCCATTTACAGGGCGTTCCGGGGCTACGTATCCGGGCGGCCATTCTCGGGAACGGATAACGCTGTCCGGCACTGGACCGCTACCATTGCGCATGTACAGCTTATTATCGGCATGATGCTGTACACGCAAAGCCCGCTTGTTCAATATTTCTGGAAGCACTCCGGTGCGGTCTTCGAGATGCGCTTCTATGGCCTGGTGCACATTTTCATCATGCTCACTGCCATTGCATTGCTCACGGTTGGCTCGGCGCTGGCCAAAAGGAAGCCCACGGACCGGGAGCGGTTCCGCACCATGCTCACCTGGTTCCTCCTCGCTTTCATCCTGATCTTTGTAGCCATTCCCTGGCCCTTTTCACCTTTGTCGCACAGACCTTACTTCAGATAGCTATGAAAAATCTATTGCAGTCAAAAGTCGGAAGACTACGGATCATCGGTTTGCTGGAAGGCATTTCCCTGCTGGCGCTTGTATTTATTGCCGTGCCGTTGAAGCACATGCTGGGCGATCCTTCCCTTGTAAAGATGCTGGGGCCTTTGCACGGCGCCTTGTTCCTGCTGTTCGTTTTCAACACCCTGGGCGTGGGCGTAGAGCAGCAGTGGAAGTTCAGGACCACTACCTGGAAAGTGCTGCTGGCCTGCATGATACCTTTCGGCACCTTTTACATTGACCGGAAGATACTGAGCAGGATCGATACTGCTGACAGCCAATAGGGCGGCGTTGTGTAACACCTGCCCGGGGGCGGCGGTCTTTTCTACGGCCAGGCCGAGGCAGCCCATCCCGCAAAATAGCAGGGAGCCGTCAGAACGGGTAATGGCGCATGCCGCCGTCTACCACTGCAACGGTGCCCGTGATGTAGCGGGCGCGGGGCGATACCAGGAACGCCGCCATATTGGCGATATCCTGCGGCTCCCCGAAATCGCCCAGTGGTATCTCGCGTTCGGCAAATTTCCGGCGTTCCCCGCCGGGGAAAAAGGGCCGGATATTCTCCGTATCTATGAGGCCCGGCTGCAGGCAGTTGACCCGGATGCCGTACTGCCCCAGCTGTCCTGCAAGCTGCTTGGACCATACCATTACGGCCGCCTTGGCAACGGCGGAGGCATTGACGGCGCGCAGCTCATAGGTGCTGCCAATGTTCAGGATAACGCCCTGCCTGCGCGCCATGAGGTGGGGCAGCAGTTGTTGCGTGAGCTGCCGGTGCCGGTCAAAGTCCAGCGTCATGGCCTCCCGCCAGGCCGCTTCCGGCCCTACTACCTCCAGCGGGCGGCTGCGGCCGGCATTGTTAACAAGTATATCTACATGGCCCAGGCGCGATAGCGCTGCGGTCGCAATTTTCTCCGGCCCGTCCGGCGCAGTGAGATCCTGGATGAGCGTAACCGGCTCCCGGCCGCCCGCGGCGGTGACTTCGTTCCCGAGACTGTGCAGCAGCGCTTCATTTCTTGCCGTGGCCAGCACCAGCACGCCTTCCATGGCCAGCTCCCTTGCAATAGCGCGGCCCATTCCCTGGCTGGCGCCCGTCACCACCGCTGTTTTTCCTTTTAAATACAGGTCCATAATGCTTCTTTCTGGAATTTCTTTGCAAAACTACCTGGCAGCAACTAAATTTGAAGGCTATACAACCAATTGTATGGTACATACAAATATGTAAGTAATGGCTGCCAGGAAGCAAAACTCCACATACACCCGTAATGAGCAATGCATCATTGATTGTGATCTTACCTATGCGGTGCACAAGATCGGCGGCAGGTGGAAGCTGCTGATACTGGATAAGCTGGCAGGCGGGAAACGCCGGTTCAGCGAGCTAAAGCAGGAATGCTCCTACATCACGGAACGCATGCTCACCTTGCAGCTGCGGGCACTGGAGCAGGACGGCCTGGTGCAGCGCACGGTGTATGCCGAGGTGCCTCCCAGGGTAGAATACGCGCTTACTGAAATGGCCCTGGAGCTGGAGCCCATCCTGAAGCAGCTAAGCAAATGGGGAGGTAAACAGCGCCAGCTGGCCAGGAGCGGAACAAAGTAACCACCTTTTTGAAACAACAGGCTTGAAAATCTTTGAAACAGCAGATCTGCTGGTAAGGCAATTTACAGCTGCAGATGCGGACAGTTTTTTCCTCATTAACAGCAATGAGCAGGTAATGCGTTATATACGCCCTGTAAAATCAAGAGAAGACAGCGATGCTTTCCTGTTGGAGAACATCCGGCTGTACGAAGCACATCCCGGCGCCGGCAGGTGGGCTGTTGTGGAGAAGCGCAGCGCCCGTATCATTGGTATGTTTTCCCTGCTGCCGGTGCAGCCCGGCACGGGCAAGCTGCATATAGGGTATGCCCTGCTGCCCGGCTACTGGGGCAGAGGTTATGCTACCGCTTTACTGGCAGCCGGCTCCGCTCACTTCTTTGAGCAGCATCCCGATGCCATATTATATGCCATTACGCGGCAGGAGAACCTTGCTTCAGAAAAAGTATTATTGAAATGCGGGTTTCAATTTGCGGAAGCATTTGCGGAGCATGAGCATCTCTGGAAAAAGGAAAGTAATCCCTGATCTCACATAAGGAGTGTCTGCTTTTATTAATTTTAGCTATATTACAGTATGTAATTAACCTCCAATCCCTCATTTCCATGTTGTACCTGCCAGAAAACGCAGATGCCGAGCGTACCTTTTCTCCCGCTGCCGCATACCAGCGCAGCGCTTCGGGAATATCCAGGCACGCTGTGGTGCAGCGCTACAGTTTCGAGGATTTTGATACCTATGAGGGGAGCGCTACTACGAAAAGAAGGAGAAGGAACGCTTCCCTTCGGCAGCGCTATAGAGGATGACAGCAGCAACAGCGGCTCAGACCCGGACCAGGATATCTGATTGCTTGTAACCGATATAAATTCTGCGACCTATGAAAAACACCTTTACCTGGCTGCTCCTGTTTGCGTTATTCTGGAATGGCCCACTATCCGCCCAGTTCAGGCTGATTGATGATATGGAAGGCAACGGGCCCGGTTCCGGGCAGTGGATCTATAATGCCGGGGCCAATGCTACCGGCTCCGTGCTTTTCCATGAGCCTAACCCGGCCCCGTCTGGCCTCAATCCCAGCTCGCATGTGGCCAGGTTTACCAAGGATACTACCTGTTCTCCCTACATGGCTGCTGCCTGCACATTGCCCGCGCCGCTCGACCTGTCGGCCGGCAGCACGTTTAAAATGCTGGTATACAGTACCGTGCAGGAAGAGGTGCTGTTCAAGCTGCAGCCAGGCAGCGATTACACGCAGGCAGTGTACCTGACCTACCAGGTGCAGCACGCCAATCAGTGGGAAGAAGCCGTGTTTACCTTTACCGGGGTGAGTAACCGCACGGACCTGGACCGTATATCCATTCAGTTCATAGACGGCCGGCGGGCCAACGGCATACTATATTTTGACCGGATTCTGGCCCCTGACCCTGTCAGTATCAGCCTTACAAACATGAATATCCCGATGGGGCAGGAAGACGGGAAGGTGATCACCGTAAAACTGCACGGCGACATCTTTCAGCCCACCCTTGACCCTGCGCACTGGATCATGTCGCCGCTGCCTCCCGGCGTGGCAGTGGGCAGCATCCTCCGGGTAAACGATACCACCGCCAACATTGTTTTGAGCGGCAACTCCCCGGCCAACTACTCCAGGATGGCCTTTACCCTTACCGTTAACGGGAACGAGCTGCAACATCCCGAGATCGCTGCCTATAATGCAAGCGGCAGCGTAATATTTGACGGCAATCCTGACTGGACATTGATATACAACGATGAATTTGATACGGATGGCCTGCCCGATCCTGCCAAATGGACAATAGATCCCAAGCCAAAGGGATGGATCAACAGCGAAGAGCAGGTATATACGGATGCCACGCATGATAATGCCCGCGTGCGGAACGGCCACCTGGTAATTACCGGGAAAAAGGATTTTCCAAACGGCAATCCGGATGAGCCCTGGTCTTCTGCCCGGGTCATCTCGCGGGGTAAAATGGATTTCCTGTATGGCAAGGTGGAAATGAGGGCCAAACTGCCGCGAGCGCGGGGATCATGGCCCGCCTTCTGGCTGATGCCCACTACCAGCAGCTATGGCGGCTGGCCGAAAAGCGGCGAGATAGACATTATGGAGCATGTGGGCAATAATTTCGGGAAGGCCACCTGCGCAGTGCATACAGAGAACAAGAACTGGACAAACGGCGGTAACCTGGGGGGCAACGAGATGCTGCCCGATCTGGATACGGTATACCATGTGTATGGCGTGGAATGGTCGCCGGATTCATTGCGGTTCACCCACGACGGCAGGGGGTTCTATACTTATGTAAATCCTCATACTGACTGGCGGGACTGGCCGTTTGACAAACCTTTTTACGTGATACTGAATATTGCCATAGGCGGCGGGCTGGGAGGCAACATCGTGGACGCCGACTGGCCGGACAGCATGCTGGTGGACTATGTGCGCATTTATCAGAAGGGACTGGGCACGCCGGTACTGGATTCCGTGGCGATCACTCCCGCCGGTATATCCGTGCTGCCAGGAAAAACACAACAGTTCACCGCCAGCATGTGGGATCAAAACGGGCACCTGATGGACAGCATTACCCCGGTATGGAGCATCACCGGCAACGGTAACGTGATCAGCGCAGACGGCCTGGCCACTATCAACAGCTCCGGCGTAGTGACCGCTACCGCCACGCACGATACCGTAACGCTGTCCGGCACCACCACCGTGCAGGTAAGGCCCACTCATTACAAGCCCGTACCGGCAAGAATAGAAGCGGAAGATGCGGATAACAGCAATGCCTGTTGTTCGGAAGCCACCGCTGATACCAGCGGCGGGCTGAATATAAGCTATATCACGGACCAGACCTGGTTTGAATATGATCTGGATGTGCCTGACAGCCAGGCTTACCGCATCCGTTTCCGCGTAGCTGTGAATGCGCTCTCGGCATTGACGGTAAGCATGGATACAACGGAGCTGGCCACTGTGCAGCTGCCTGCCAGCGGCGGCTGGCAAAAGTGGATCACTGTTACATCCGCCCCCATTGTTTTGGGCCAGGGACAAAAAACGATCCGGGTACAGTCCAATACCGGGGGCTGGAATTTCAACTGGCTGGAGATCGTGCCGGCAGCAGGGCACCAGGCAGCCAGCCTGGTGATAAAGCCCGACAGCGCCCGGGTGTTTGCAGGGGAAACCGTACAGTTCCATGCCTGGGGATATGAGGCGGACAGCAGCTACCTGTCGCTTTCGCCTGCTCCCACCTGGTCTGTTTCCGGCACGGGCAGCCAGATCAGCGCTGCCGGCCTGCTGCAGGCCGACAGTGTGGGCCGGTACACTGTTACGGCCACATCGGGTATGCTGTCCGGGACCGCCTTTGCCGAAGTAATGACCGTGCCGGTATTCTCCCGGCTTGAGATAATGCCGGAGGGGGTAGTAGTACCGGTAGGCGCTTCCCAGCAATTCACGGTAAAAGGATATGATCAATACGGCACGCCGGTGCCTGTAAGGGATACCGTAACCTGGTCGGTTACCGGCAGCGGCAACACCATCAGCCAGGATGGGCTGCTGACCGCGGGCCTTACCCCCGGCGTGTTTGCCGTTACGGCCAGGGCCGGCGCTATCAGCGATACGCTGGAGCTTGTGCTGGGGTATACCTGTACGGTGAACCAGCAGTATGAGGCCGAATCCGCCTCTTCCCATGCTGCCGGTCCTTACCTGGAAGCTACGGATGATGCAGGAGGGGGGCAGCATTTTGCCGGCATTACTGCAGGCAAATGGTTTGCCTATAGCAACCTGCAGGTGCCTTCAGCTGGCAGGTATAATATCCGGCTGCGGGTGTCCACCACTGCTCCTGCCCGGATACGGGTGGGACATGGCGCTTTCACCTTCCGTATTATTGACGTTCCGTCTACCAACGGCGAATGGCAAACCATTTCAGACACGCTCACGCTTCCAGCCCTGTCCTACACCGGCATTCATGCAGTGTCAGGGAGCTTCCGGTTCAACTGGTTTGCTATTGACAACTGCGCCGCGTTGCCGGAACAGCCGGCGCGCATTGTACTGTCGCCAGATACCGCCCATCTGGGTGTGGGCGACTCCTGCCAGTTCAGCGCTATGGGCTATGATGCCGGTAACCGGCCGGTTCCGCTGCCCCCGCTGGCCTGGTGGGTAGAAGGCAGCAATAATACCGTGGATACTACGGGCCTGGTAACGGCCAATGCAGCGCCGGGCCTGTACCGGGTAACAGCCGGCGCTTCCGGCCTTGCAGACACAGCCTGGATACAGATCTACGAATGCACGGTGAATACCAGGTACGAGGCGGAGAGCTGCGCTTTCCGGCATTCCGGCCCTGTCCTGGCAGCTACGGACGATGTGAATGGCGCACAGCATTTTACAGGCCTGGCAGCCGGCCACTGGTTTGCCTATAATACGCTGAATGTGCCTGCTGCCGGCTTGTACCGGATCAGCTTCCGCGTATCCTCTACAGCGCCTGCGCAGGTAAAAGTGGGCCACAGCAGCTTCAATTTTGGTATCGTTGATATTCCCGCTACAGGCGGGCAGTGGCAAACCGTTACGGATACCATCACATTGCCTGCATTAAGCTATACAGGCATTCATGTAGTGTCTGGATCATTCAATTTCAACTGGTTCAGGATCGATAACTGTGGCACGGGCACCGGCATGGCCCGCAGCATGCTGCCTGCAGCAGCCCGGCAGGAAACGGCCGGGGAAGATGAGGGCATGTTAACGCCCGGTGTGTACCCCAACCCCACCAGCGGCAACATCCTGATCGTACCGGGAAACCACGCCTATACGCTGATAAAGGTGTACGACATCCGGGGCAGGCTGGTAAACAGCTGGCGGATGGCGCCGGGAGAAAAGCGTATCAGCAAGGACATCAGCGCTTTGCCCAACGGCGTATACCTCCTCTCGCTGGAAGGCGCGCATGAAAGGAAAACAATGCGCATCATTAAACAATAGTACCGGCAAGTAAGTATGCCACCCATTGACCAGGGTGGCATACTTCTTTTTGAAACGGAGCATATGCAATTTATGGTAGGATTCTTCGCCAGATGCTATATATTTGCAACAATATTGCAAATTTACGAACAGGAACTGAAGAATTAAAGATATGTATAGACGCCGAGTTTTGCTGGTATACTGTTGTTCCCTCCTCATGATCATTGCTGAAGCGGCGGCGGGTCAAACCGTCCGCCTTACAGGCCGGGTGCTGGATAATTCCGGCCACCCGGCAGGCGGGGCCACGGTGACCATTTACCCGGCCGCTAAAACTACCGTGACCAACGCAGCCGGATATTTCTCCTTTTCCGGGCTGCCGCAAAGCAGGCAAAGCATAACCGTGCATTTTACGGGGCATCATCCGTATACCCTGGATATTACCATACAGGAAAAATTGGCTGCGTTACCGGACATCACCCTTTTACCGCTTACCCGGGAGCTGCGGGAAGTGGTAGTATCCGAAAGTTATGCTGCCCGCCGCCGCCGGGAATCATCGTTGCAGATTGAAGCAGTGAACAGCGACTATATCAAGCGCAACCTGGGCGGCAGCCTGATGCAATCCCTGGAACGCCTGCCCGGCGTGAAAACTATCGGGATAGGCTCCGGCAACTCCAAACCCCTTATCCGCGGGCTGGGCTTTAACCAGGTAGTGGTAGTGGATAACGGCATCAAGCACGAGGGGCAGCAGTGGGGGGCCGACCACGGCCTGGAAATAGACCAGTTTGCCGTGAACCGGCTCGAGATCATTAAGGGGCCGGCATCGTTCATGTACGGCTCCGACGCTATTGCCGGCACCATTGACATCCGGCCCGCGCCGCTGCCTGCGCAGGATACCCTTGCCGGCTCCCTTGACCTGTCCGGCAGAAGCAATAATAGCCAGTATGGCGGCTCCCTTCATCTTTACGGCCGGAAAGGGGCCTGGGTATTTGACGCGCGCATTACCCATGCCAGCTATGGCGATTACAGGGTGCCCGCGGACACCGTGCAGGTATACAGCTATGCCGTGGCGCTGGATAAGCACCATTTGCGCAATACTGCCGGCAGGGAATGGAACGTTCATGCCAGCGCAGGATGGGTAGGGCAAAACATGCAATCTGTTTTTTACTTCAGCCGCATATATAACAAAGCCGGTTTTTTTGCAAATGCACATGGCCTGGAGCCCCGCCGCGTGGATACAGCGCTGCATGACCGCTCCAGCCGGGATGTGCTGATGCCCAGCCAGGAGGTAACGCATCACAAGCTCATCAACCGGAGCCTGTTCCGGCACGGCAAGCACAGGATAGCGGTAGCGCTGGGATTTCAGCATAATTTCCGGCAGGAGCGGAACAACTATGTCAATCATGGATATATGCCGCCCGTTTACCCTGATCACATGCCTGTTCCGCCAACACTGGAAAGGGAGTATGACAAAACGGTATACTCCCTGAACATAAAGGACGAAATTGCGCTGGGCCCGCATTCCCTGACATTCGGCGCCAACGGCGAGTACCAGCATAACCGCATTGACGGGTGGAGCTTTCTTATACCATCCTTTGACCAGTTTACAGCCGGTGCTTTTGTATATGACAAGTGGAGGCTGAACGACCGGCTTATCCTGCATGGCGCTGCCAGGTATGATCATGGCAGGATCGATATGAAGGAGTACACGGACTGGTTCAGCTCGGATATTATTGCCAACGGGGATACCCTGCAACAGTTCCTGCAGCGTGCGGGCGATCTTACCAGGGTATTCAACAGTGTGAACTGGTCTGCCGGCATGAACTTCACGCCAGGTGCATTTACACTGAAAGCCAATATTGGCAGCAGCTTCAGGGTGCCTATTGCCAAGGAGCTGGGCGCCAACGGCGTTAACTACCACTATTTCCGGTATGAGAAGGGAGACCCGGCATTGTCAGCAGAGCGCTCCTACCAGCTGGACCTTGGGCTGGGCTGGACAGCGGCGGGGTGGTCTGTTGAGCTAAGCCCCTTTTTCAACTATTTTCCCAACTATATTTATCTTAATCCTACATCCCGGCATGACTACTATTACGGCGCCGGCAACCAGGTGTTCCAGTACGCCCAGAGCCGCGTAATGCGCTATGGCGGGGAAATACAGGTAAAGTATGATTTCCTGGAGAAATGGAGCGCCGGGATAATGGGCGAGTACCTGTATAATGAGCAGCTGTCAGGACAAAAGAAAGGCTATACGCTGCCCTTCACGCCTCCGCCTTCCGCGCTGCTGAACATCAGCTATCACCCGGCGCCGGGAAACACGCTGCATGAAAGCTATGTTTCCCTTGACTACCGCCTGACGGCCAGGCAGCACCGTATTGTGCCCCCCGAGAAGAAGACGCCCGGCTACCGCCTGCTCAACTTTTCGGCAGGGAGCAAGATCAGGCTCGGGAAGCAGGATCTGACCGTTAACCTGCTGGTCCGGAACGTGCTGAATACACGGTACCTGCGCCATACCAGCTTCTACAGGCTGATCGAGCTGCCGGAGGCCGGGCGCAACATTATCCTGTCTGTTAAAATCCCTTTTAGTTTGACCGCCAATGGATAGGGCCGCCAACCATAGAAAAAGCATGATGGGATTGCTGGCTGTGATCTTCCTGTGCGTTGCGCAGCTAAAGCCGCTGCATTACCTCCTTGCCCCGCACAGTACGGCCGGGAACAGGGAACGGTGCAGCATACAGCATGCGCAGCGGCATTGCACGGTTTGCGATTATCACTTTTCCGCTGCCATTGCTGCCACGCCCCCGGCAGTGGATTTCACTGTCCGGCCATATGTTCTATTCAGAACGGTACGTTTTTCCTATCATATTCCCACTGTAATTTTTAACAGCTTTAAAAGGGGGCCTCCTGCTTCCCTGCATGTCACTATTCCTTCCTGACGAACATATTTTCCTGTAACCGGGCTACCCGCCCTGTTTCCTGCTGCACCGTACATACTGCAGGTGCGTGCAGGTGCGCTACGCTGCAGCGCCGGTCAGGCGGCCTGTTATGCAGCAACCGGCTATTGATAACTAAAAGTAAAATGATGAGAAACATTGTACGCCCGTTAATATTTGTACTGGTATCAGCGGCTTTATTCACCGCCTGCAAGAAAGACGACCCTGTTCCGCTTTCCCGGCCTGCTATTGATAATGTTGAAATAGGATTGGGCAATAACGGGATCGGGGTCATTGGGCAGGATTTCCACTTTAACGCGGATGTGGTGGCCGGGGACAAGATCGGGAATATACAGGTGCGCATTGTGCAGAAAAGCGGCGAAACCTATTCCAAAGCATGGCAGCACGAAGTTACCTGGGACCAGTATAAGGGCGCCAGGAACGCTAACGTGCACAAGCATTTTGACGTTCCGGCCGATGCGCCGGAAGGCAAATACGATTTCTATATTATCGTGAATGACCAAAACGGGACCCAGCTGGAGGAGAAGAGAAACATTACCCTTTACAAAAAGGAGAACCTGCCGGTGAACCCTGTTCTTACAATATTCACCGTTTCCAGGAATGAAAAGCGGTTCTACCGGGACGGAGCCTTCATCAACCCCGGCGAAAAATTCAAAAAAGGGGATACGCTGGCATGCCAGCCCGCAATTGACGGGGTAAAAGGGGATGGTATTATGTATGTGCTGCTGATCAATAAAAAACTGGATCACCGGCCGGAAGCAGTGGACCAGATAGATCTCAGCAAAGCCATTGTATACGATGTTTATGAGCACAAGGGTATGACAGCGACAGGCACTTTCTCCAATTTTGTTTATGACATGGAAAACTTCCAGGTGGTGCGCGGCATTCCCAGGCTGGTCATTGGTGCAGAGAAGGATAACAATGCGCCGGCAGCCGGCACCATCAGCGGAGACAAGGCATGGGAGTCCGGGGATTATTACCTGGGAGTGCTGTACCGGAATACCACCTACAATATGAATTTCTACCACTATATCGATTTCTCCATAGACTATAATTAGATCATTCCATTCAAAAAATAACAGTATGAAAAAAGCCTCCTTCATTTGCCTGGCAGCACTGGTGTGCATGTTGTTTACGCAATGCAGCAAAGACGAAGCAGACGTGGACACGGTATACCCGGAGATTGACCTTTCAATTCCCGGCGCCTTCCCGCAGCAATGCAGCAGCATCAAACGCGGACAGGCATTTACGTTCAAAGCCCGCTTCAGCGATAACCGGGAGCTGGGCTCCTACAGCCTGGATGTTCATCACAATTTTGACCATCATTCCCACAGCACAGAAGTGAATGATTGTGACCTGGAAGCGAAGAAGACGCCTGTAAAGCCCTACCTGCTGATAGAAGACCATGCCATAGCTGCCGGTCTGCAGGAGTATACCGCCACCCTGGAGATCAGCGTGCCGGCCGACGTGGACCCCGGGGATTACCATTTTATGGTGCGGCTTACTGACAAGGAAGGATGGCAAACCATGAGAGGTATCAGCATCAAGATCACCGATTAACAGGCACATTTATTTGTTTTTGATCAACCTTATTACCAAACACTTAAAACTACCATCAATGAGAACTAGTTTCAGAACGTTACTCCTGGCGCTAAGCGTGCCGGTTTTATTTGCAGCCTGCTCCGACGATGACGACGTACTTCCTGCTGCTCCTGCGATAACAGGAGTTGAGATAGGATCAGACAACAGCAAGATCGGCTACGCTGGCAGCGATTTCCATATTGACGCGGCCATTACTGCTCCGGCGGGTATTGCAGAGGTGCGGGTGGAGATCCATCCTGCGTCCGGCGCCGGCTGGGAATATGACTCGGTTTATACAGAGGGCTTTGCCGGCCTGAATAACGCACAGTTCCACAAGCATATCGACATCCCGGCGGATGCGGCCACCGGTCATTATCATCTTCATTTGACAGTGACGGATGCCAATGGAACGAAAGCGGATATTGAAGAGGAGATCGAGATCAAACAGGATGCTACGCTTCCGTCCATCTCCGGCCTGGGCATTGAGCTGGAGAATAGCGGCAACGAGCTGCACCTGGAAACTACCATTACCGCGCCCAACAAGATCGCGGAGGTGAGCGTCGAGATACATGGCGCCTGGGAGGAAGAATACACCTATACTGATGCCGCCATGGTAGGGCAAACCACGTACGATTTCCATCAGCATATCGATATTTCAGCCGCCCCCGCAGGCCACTACCATGTTCACCTCAAAGTGGTGGACCAGGCAGGCAAGGAAAAGGAGTTTGAAGATCATTTTGATAAACCATAACGGCTTCCGCAGCCATGCCCAAAGCCCGCAAGCATTACCGCTTGCGGGCTTTCCTGCATCCGGACAGTGATGGAAAAAGCCTACATATGCGATATGGGACAGGAGCTGTATAAAAAGGTGTATGAAAAGGAGCGGGCCTATTACGAGGCCTTGGGAAATTCAACTCCGTTAAAAAGAAAGGTCAATCTGCTGCGGTGGTGATAAACCTATCGTTGATGCTTTCTCTTTTTTCGCCGTTTATCAATGATGATGTAAAGGACCAGGAGCACCAGCGAAATGGCGGCTATCCAGATGAGGGCTTTTTCGATCCGGCCGTTCTTGCCATAGATGGCCAGCAGCACTACCAGGGGGGTAATGCCTGCCAGCGTGGCCAGTATATACTTCCAGTAGCTCATTTTCAGGATACCTGCCACAAAGCTGAGCGAGTCATTGGATAAGGAGGAAAGGCGCGTAATGGCAATGGCTGGTACGCCATAAGCTTTAATGAAGGCCCGGATCTTCTCCTGTACCCGGGTGCTGATGAATTTGTTTACTATGGATGGACCGAGGAACCTGCCTATCATATAACCCAGCGACGATGATGCAAACACCCCTACCAGTGAAATGACAGCCCCCCATACAGGTCCGTAGCAGGTAATGGCCACCAGCATTACCAGCACGTTCGGCACAACAAACAGGAACATTTGGATCATCATCAGCAGCACCAGCACCAGGGGCCCCACCAGGCCGAACCCCGACACCCAATCCCTGATCCGCTGCTGGTCCTTGCTTGTAAGGATCTCGAAGGCCTCCTTTACTCCCTCCCGGAAAGGGGGGATCAGCCAGTAGCATAGCCCCAGTACGGCCAGTATTGCGAAGGAGAACAGGTACGGCAGCTTGCTGGTCTTTTTATCATCCATTTGCGCTGGTATTGTATTCGTCATAGCTGATCAATTCTCCGGATAGCTGATCAAAAATGATACTAGAAGCGCCGGGACTGTTCGCGGAGCCGTTGTGCCCGCTTGAGTGGATGCTATACGTTTGCCGGTTTCCCCGTTTTGGCTACAAAAACACGCAATCAGGCTACGGCGGGCGGCTGGCAGGTGCTGATATTTGTGTATCGCAAGCCCGCGGTCCTTATCACAGGTGCCAGCCAGGGAGGGCCAGGCTTCAAATCGCCAAAGCCCCCGGCGCATAACGGCCTGCGTTAGCAGGTTCCGGGGCCGGGCCGCTTGCTTCCCTGGCAGAATGATCCCGTGGAGATTTTTCAACAGGGCCTGAATTGTATTGTAACCAATTTCAATCATCTTTTATCTGAAAACGAAAATGAAAAAAGTACTTATTACAGGAGCCAATAGAAGCATTGGCCTGGAAACCGCACGCCAGCTGCTCCGCGAAGGATATTATGTTTATCTGGGCAGCCGTGACCTGGCAAAGGGGCAGCAGGCTGTGGAAAAGCTGCATGCCGAAGGATTGACGGAAGTAGAAGCGATAGCGCTGGATGTAAGCAGCCAGGGTTCGGTGGATGCCGCGCGGGCTGCAATAGGCCGGAAAACGGACGTTTTGGACGCCCTGGTCAATAATGCCGGCATCAACGGTGGATTGCCCCAAACGGCGCTAGGTTCAGACGTTGCTGTTATGAACGAGGTATTTAACGTGAATGTGTATGGCGTTGTGCGGGTGACTCAGGCCTTTATAGACCTGCTGAAGAAAGCAGCGCAGCCGCGCATTGTGAACGTATCATCCGGCGGGTGCTCGCTCACCTTAAGCAGCGATCCCGGCTGGAAATACTATCATCATAAAGGCGCTATTTACCCGCCATCCAAAGCAGCGCTTAATATGTACACGATCGTGCTGGCCTATGAGCTGCGCGATACGCCTTTTAAAGTGAATGCCGTTGATCCCGGGTTTACCGCTACCGATTTCAACCAGCACCGTGGCACCGGAAGCGTTGAAGAAGCGGGAACACGGATCATGAAATACGTGCTGCTTGGGGAAGACGGCCCGACAGGGAAATATATAAGCGAGGAAATGAATCCCGAAACCGGGGAAATTCCCTGGTAAAACCCGTATTATAACCGGCAGTTTATCCTGCCGGTTATAATTTTAGTAAATTTCAATATGAAAAAGGAAGAAGCAGGCCCGTATAAAATGGATTCCATATCGGATGTGCACCGGTTGTTTGGCCTACCCAGGCCCCTGCACCCGCTGATAAGCCTGATAAATAATACCGATCATAAAGTTGATGTCAGCAGGCTGCCCCGCTCTCATGTCCTGAATTTTTACAAGATATCGTATAAAACAAAATTCAGTGGAAAGTTGAAATACGGCCAGGGGTATTACGATTTTGATGAAGGCGGGCTGTTGTTCGCTTCTCCCAACCAGGTGATTGGCAGCCATGATGACCCGGGAGAGGATACAGGATATACGTTGCTCATCCATCCTGATTTCTTCCTGGGCTATCCTATCGCCAGGAAGATAAAGCAGTACGGCTTCTTTTCTTATACGGCCAGTGAAGCATTGCACCTGTCTGACAAGGAAAGGGCGACCATTGTTTCGATTTTTGGCATCATGGAGGAGGAGCTGAACAGCCGGATAGATGATTTTAGCCAGGACGTGATGATCGCGCAGATTGAGCTGTTGCTGAATTATGCGCAGCGTTTTTACAAACGCCAGTTTATTACCCGTAAGGCTGTGAGCAAGGATGTGCTGCAGCGGCTGGAAGAAGTGCTGGACGACTATTTTAACAGCAAGGCAGCGCTAAGCGAGGGCATCCCTACGGTGCAATATCTTGCCGCGCGTCTGAACTTTTCTCCCAGCTATTTAAGTGACATGCTGCGCGCCCTTACCGGGCAGAACGCGCAGCAGCATATACACCACAAGCTGATTGAAAAAGCGAAGGAAAAATTATCCACCACCAGCCTGACTGTAAGCGAGGTGGCCTACGAGCTGGGGTTTGAACACCCGCAATCGTTCAGCAAGCTATTCAAAACCAAAACCCGGCTTTCGCCGCTGGAATTCAGGCGGTCTTTCTACTGAAGGCCGGGTGGCTGCGCTGCTGTCACGCCATTACAGCAGGGCTATTGAATCCCTTTTTTACATATGGTCGCAAACAGCCCTTTTAATTGTCATATATAGCCCCTGCCCGAGTCGGATCTTCTTGCCATCTTTGTTGTGTTGAAAGGGAATCGATAAACAACCAATATACAGGGTAAGTGGAGCAGCGACCACTCCAAAAAACGGGGCGGAACCGAAAAGCCAGACGAGTAGGAGCTAAAATAAATTTTATGTCAAGTAATAACGTTTCATTTCACCGGGTCCTTAAAGCCTCCCCGGAAAAAGTATACCGCGCATTTACCGACGCCACCGCGATCGCATCATGGCTGCCTCCTTATGGATTTCTTTGCACCGTTCACGAAATGAAGGCAGAGACAGGGGGAACCTATAAGATGTCATTCCAGAACTTTTCAACCGGGAACAGCCATTCATTCGGTGGAACATACCTGGAGCTGAAGCCTGGTGAGTTTTTGAAATACACGGATAAATTTGACGATCCCAACCTGCCAGGAGAAATGATCACCACGGTCTGGCTCAGGAAGACGATTGTGGGTACCGAAATAAAAATTACGCAGGAAGGGATACCTGCTGCCATACCCGCAGAAATGTGCTACTTAGGCTGGCAGGAATCGCTGGAGAAGCTGGCTAAACTAGTGGAGCCCGAGATACCGGATGCCTGATCCGGAGACGCCCCCCATTTACAATAATATTCCCGGCGCTGTGCCTTTAAAATACAAAAGCCGCGTAAATCGTGTGATTTATGCGGCTTTTTTGTATTTGCGATCGTTGTAGTGATCCGCATTTAGGACCAGTACTTTACTTTATCGAACCAATCATCTATCGGCTACCGTTCTAGCTTTGTAGTGAAGGTAAAGAGTAAGAACCTGATCGTAAGTAAACCCATCAATACTGTCGCTAATCTGGACATATGCCACATTGAGCGTTAGCTGCCGGAACTGCGATCTTGTTCCGGGATGTTGTTTCCCCCCGGATGTCGTGGAGAAAGTTCAACCATAAATGTATTTATCATAAAAACGGAAATCAAAATGGGAAATTCTGATGCTTCTTATTCAATGGTGCTCATGCTGCGCGGACGCCCCTCAGAGTTGGCAAAGCAGGACCATCGCCGGAGGTTTCGCCCGCATCCTACGCAGTCAACAGGTTGCTGGTGCGAGGCCGGGGATATACTGGAAATTGTTTGTCGCTTTAGGAACGCCGTGCCATCTGCAGCCCCGGAGTTATGGATAATTTCCGTTGCCGAATCTCCCGCCTCGGAACACAAGTCCCGGCAGATTGTTCAACTGGTATTTGGAAGCCAGCGTGTTACTGTCGCTTCTCGTGGTGTGATCTATTTTGCGCCGCTGAATTTTCCCACGGATACAGATGTTACGGTTGAGATCATCAGCGGCGCCCGGCCGATGCCGCGCTTCCGTCTCGGTGAAAGTACGCTGCAGGAATGGGAGCAGGCGCTGGCAAACTATCCGGACGCGCCTTATGGCGAACTGGAAGGAAGACGGATGATAGTGGCCATGCCATTACCGGTTTTGAAGAAAAATGTGGATGATCCCGCAAAGGTCACTACATTATGGGACAGGATCGTTACGCTTGCAGAGGAATGTTATGGGCTGCTTCCGGGTAATCCCAGACCACATCAAAGTACCCCTTTTCAATACATATTTGAAACAAAGCCAGACTCAAGTCCCGGCTATATGTCTGCCTCAAATTACTGGCTGGGCACCAATTTTGGTGGGGCATACAGCGTTTGCAACAGCGAATACCTGTCCTCTGACGGATGGGGCCCCTGGCATGAGCTCGGGCACCATTACCAGCTCGATGATATGACCTGGGATGGCATGGGGGAAGTTACCGTAAATATCGTGTCGCTTTATGTTCAAAGAGCGTTGCAGGGGAGAGCTTCCCGCCTGGACAGTAAATGGCCTGAGGTGTTTGATTATTTCGAACAGCCGGACAAAGACTATAGCCAGCTGGACAACGTTTTTACCAAGCTTGCAATGTTCTGGCAGCTTGACCTGGCATTCGGAAGCGATTTTTACGCCCGCCTGGGACGTCGTTACAGGACGCTTCCTCATAATGAAAGACCTCTTAATGGCAACGAAAAAATACAGCTTTTTATCCTCGAGACAAGCAGGGTATCAGGCTACGATCTGACCGGGTTTTTTAGCATGTGGGGATTAATGCTGGAGGAGACTACCCGCATCAAGCTTAACAGGCTTAAGCTCAATCCGCTTGATAAGCCTATATGGTTCAATACCGACAAGGATAACAGATATACATATGACCGTAGCAGGCAAAATATATCCGGCTCTGTTATTTTACCGGATCGTATTCACGACGGCGGTATTCTCAAAGTTGCTGTAAACGTTGATAACAGGAATGAGGATGAATGCTCATACCACTGGGATGTCCCGTACGGGTTCAGGGTGCTGTCAGGCGGCCATAAAAGCAGCATCACGCTTATTGCACCTGAAGGAGTTATCCACAGCAGTAATGTGCAGATAGGCGTTACCGTAACCGACCCATCCGGTTTTTCAATACCCCTGGCAAGTAAAATCCGCCTGAAAGTAACAGGAGAGAATGAGGTTTATCCGGAGGAGTATGCGGATAAGTATATAATGAGAAAATACCATGTAAATGAGCTGCATACCTGGAGCGGTTCCCTGCAGGGGAATGTTGGCGATATTTATGTGTATGATAATCCATATAGTAATGAGCGAGAGTACTTCAGATTGCTCAAGGTGCCTTACTGGTACTTTCCAACTAATCAAATCAATAATTCATACTGGGAGTTCCTTGATCACTACAACCATCAGTATTATTTAGATGATCTGAAGTTTGATAATGTTATTGCAACGGAAAGCGACCATGTTACCGGAAGTGCCGGTTTCCCGATGAGCCGGTCACAATTTCTGGAGCAAGCAGGCGCGATAACAACTGACGGAAGTGAGATCACGGTGTTCCCGGAGCCTGCAAACTGCCTCCAGCCGGGGCATTACGAGATAACATTGCATGGAGGTGCCAACAGGGCCTGCAGGAAATATGTTATCTATGATGTTGTTGAATCATGGGGGCTACATGGTAATAACAATATTGATGCCTCCCGGGATTTCATTGGCACCTCCAACGCCAGTGACCTGGTAATAAAAACGAATGCAGCGGAGCGAATGCGGATAAAATCCGGTGGCAATGTAGGGATCGGTGTTGCCAGCCCGACCAGGAAACTGGATATTGACGGAGAGTTAAGGGTCCGCTCCGTGCCGGCAGCATCTGTAACGAGTGACACGCGGATCCTTACCACCGATAATACAGGTAATATAAGTAAAGCTGGCTTAACGGAATTAACAGGTGACGCATTTTATGCCGGATTTAAGCATTTTCAAAGGGATAAGGATCAATCTATTGATATACCGGGGGTCCATAAATCATGCCTGATTAGGCTTGTAGGAAGGAATGTATACGGCAGGGATTTTACGGTTTCATTATTCTATGACAAAAGTCAAAATGAGGCGAGTATCCTCTCATACAAGACCGAGAAGGACCTGTTTCCTGTAACCCAGGGACCTGCATCCAATAGTATTAGTATAAGCTACCTGCATCATACCAACGAAATGTACTTTACCGGTATTGACGGTGGTATCCGGATAAAGGCGGAGTTCCCCACGGGCTCAGCGTGGTTCCAATGCGCTATACAAATACTGGCTAACTGACAGGACGAGCAAAGCAGTATAGCAGCCAGTTCCCGGTGTTTGTTATGAATATTTTCATGTTGTTGTATTTGAAAAACCATTTAAAATACATTTAAACTATTTTTTTATGAGTAAACAGTTTATAGCGCAGGGCTCACCTGTAAGCCTGCCTCCCGGCAAAAGCCATACAAAACAGGTGATCGGTTACATTAACACGTATGACGCCTGGAAGAATATTGATAATTTCGTAAAAAAAGGCACTTACACTCATTTTAATCTTGACTTCAGCCAATACACCATACTCAATTTTGCCTTTTTCGGTTTGGCAAAGGATGGATCGTTACATAGCGCAGATTTCCTGGATAAGGAAATTTACAAGCAAGAGGTAGACCAGGAGCCGCACCGGATGATCCATGACGACATCTGGAGCAGTTGGGACCCTACCTTCCTGCTTGGTACTTCCAACCTGATCACAGAGGCGCATCTGCACGGGGTAAAAGTAATAGCTTCCATAGGTGGCTGGAGTATGAGCAAACATTGCCCGGAGGTATTCCGCACGCCTGCCAAGCGCGCCAGATTCATTGAGGAATGTAATAAGTTGATAGCTATGGGCTTTGACG